>JAESFN010000017.1_pt1 | contig 310818 bp, 274 predicted proteins | sample 9269411 | NCBI WGS metagenome assembly JAESFN01 (sample SAMN14505399, study PRJNA617100) | algae metagenome | isolation source: Iphinoe sp. HA4291-MV1 and co-occurring heterotrophs from trail next to... | place: USA: Maunawili Falls, Hawaii | collected 2009-07-25
CCGGCCAGATCAAGAATGGCGACGAAATCGTCGGCAACACGACGCGCGTCAAGGTCGTCAAGAACAAGGTCGCGCCGCCGTTCAAGCAGGTCGAATTCGACATCATGTACGGGCAGGGCATTTCGAAGATCGGCGAGATCCTCGATATCGGCGTCAAGGCCGGGCTCGTCGAAAAATCGGGTGCATGGTTCAGCTATGACTCGATCCGCATCGGGCAGGGCCGCGAAAATGCGAAGAATTTCCTGACCGAAAATCCCGAACTCAAGGAACGGCTCGAAGCCGCGATCCGCACCCGCACCGATGCGGTGGCCGAAGAAATGATGGCCGGCCCCGACGACGAGGGCGACGACGACAATTGATTGCCATCCGGCCGGTTCGCTTTCGCGGATCGGACGGCGAACGGCGGCGGGTCTCCAACCCCCTCCTTGCCCCTTTGGGGTGCCTGCATTCCCTCTCCCCTGCAGGTCGGCCCGCCCGCCGTTGATCCTTGCGCCGCTTCGGCCAGCGGCTACAAGCGGCGCATGCCCGCGATCCGCCTCTTCGGCCTGCCCACCGATATCAACAGCAGCTTCGAACGCGGCGCTGCCGCCGGTCCCGCTGCGATCCGCGCGGCTTTGTGGAGCGACCGCGGCAATATGGCGAGCGAACTCGGTCCCGAGATCGGCGTCGATATCATGCTCAACGACGACGGCGACCTCCCCCTGACCGAGGACAGCGCGCTCGACGACGCCGCGATCCGCCGCCATGTGGCGTATGTGCGCGAAGATGGTGAAATTCCACTCGCCCTCGGCGGCGACCACGCCGTGACCTTCCCGCTTGTCGAAGCCGCGGCGACCTGCTTCGGGCCGGTGAATATCCTTCACATCGACGCGCATCCCGACCTCTACGCCGACTTCGCCAGCAATCCGCGCAGCCACGCCTCGCCCTTTGCCCGTATCTGTGAGGCGGGCCACGCCAAAAGGCTGGTACAGGTCGGAATCCGGACGATGAACAGGCATTGCCGTGAACAGGCTGCGCGCTTCGGGGTCGAAGTGATACCGATGGCGGATTTTACGCCTGACCGCGTGCCGGTGCTCGAAGGACCGCTTTATATTTCGATCGACCTCGACGGGATCGACCCGTCGGCGGCGCCCGGGGTCGCGCACCCCGAGCCGGGTGGGCTGACAGTGCGCGAACTGCTCGCGGTACTGCACAAGCAGACAGCGCCGATCGTCGGTGCCGATATCGTCGAACATCACCCCGGCCGCGATGTCGGAGACGTCACGGCGATTCTCGGCGCCAAGCTCATTCGTGAACTTGTGGCGCTGATCGATCGCAACGGCCCCGCAAAAACTACACTATAGGAGAGCGCCATGAGCCTGATCGTCCATCACTTGAACAACAGCCGGTCGCAGCGCATTTTGTGGCTGCTCGAGGAAATCGGCGTGCCGTACGAGATCAAATATTATGATCGCGACCCCGTCACCAACCTCGCGCCGCCTGAATTGCTTGCGATCCACCCGCTCGGCAAGTCGCCGGTGATCGAGGATGACGGCCGCGTGATTACCGAATCGGGGGCGATCACCGAATATCTGTGCGAACGCCATGGCGGCGGGCAACTGGTGCCCGAACGCGGCAGCGACGCGCATATCAGCCACCTTGAGTGGCTGCATTTCGCCGAAGGGTCCGCGATGACGCCGATCCTGCTGCGCATCTATACCGCCCGCTTGGGCGAAGCCGCAGCCCCGCTCGAGCCCCGTATCGCCCAGCAACTCGATGCGCATTTCGCATATATGGAAAGCCGCGTCGGCGAGAATGGGCATTTTATCGGCGACGGCCTGTCGGCGGCCGACATCATGCTGAGCTTTCCGGCGGAGATCGCGATCATGCAGGGCATGGCGCCGCGCTACCCGAAACTCGCGGCATTTGTGAACGCCTGCCACGACCGTCCTGCCTGGCGGCGCGCGAGGGAGAAGGGCGGCGCCTATTATGGCTATTGACCGCCTGTTGCTTGCTGGCGCGGCGATGCTCGGGACAATTTCGGGTGTCGAGGCCGCGCCACAAGCGCTCGCGCCTGAGGTCGAGCGCGCGGTGATCGTGCCCGAAGGAAAAACGTTCGTACCATCGGCAAACGACGAAGAAGGCGCAATCGACCGGTTCTCCGCATATACGCTCGCGCTTGAAAAGCGCGATTTTGCGGCTGCCTATGCGATGCTGCGTCTGTCGTTTCAGGCATCGAACCCACGGCTCGAATGGGAGATGAACCTGCGCAAACGGACGGCCCTTTGGGCCGACGGCCGTATCCGTCCGTTGCGCCTCAGCTGGTATCTCGATCCGGCCGGACAACCGTCGGGGCTGTATGCCGCATTCGATTTCCGCGGTGATCGTAGCGACGGGACGATGGATTGCGGCTATGTCGTCGTTCACCGCGTAGCGCCGGGCAGTGGCTGGACGGTGGTGCGCATCGATACGTCGGAAGTTCCGGCCGAACTGATCGAGGACGGCGTGCCCAAGGCCGATGTGCTGCGGCAACTGCCCTGTTATCTTGGCAAGGGGATCGCAACGGCCTTGTGATCCCAATCGAAATTTGGGCTTGTTTGTCGGCGCACCCCTGCGCCCGGCTGTGGGCGGGGGCGCCAGGATCGAATCGCGGCGCGAAACGCGGCGTCCAGGAGGACGGCGCAAACTGGCGGGGAACTGGATATGGCGGCAATTCTCATGGCGATGCTGTTGGCGACGGCGCCGGCCGTACCCGAAATCAAGATCGAGACCGTGTCCGGTCGCGGCTATGTCGCGACGGTTCCGGTGATCGACGAGAACCAATATAACCCGGTTATCGAGCGCATGAAGGTGCTGGCGGCCGAACGGTGCGGGCGGCTGAGCGTCCGGTTCGGTCGTTTCTATTTCGACAACCAGATCGATGTCGAGCGCGGTGTGACCGTCATCAAGGATTTTCGCCAGAATTTCTCCTGCTTCGACCCCGCCACCGATCCCTACAAGCCCGTTCCGGCCAACTGGAAAGCAAGCGCTGCCGAAACGGCCGCTGCGACGCAATATGTGACGCGCTTCCTGAGCAATCTGGACGCCGGCAATGGACGCGCGCTGGCTGCGATGATGGACCCGCAGCTCGAGGCGACGACCGAAGACATGAACCGGTTCAGCCGCGAAGCGAAGATGCATCAGACGGGAACCGGCAGTTTCACGGGACGGCTCGATGCCTGGATGAACAATCCTCCCGATGCGAGCTACCCCGGAGCCTATGCCTATTTCGCCGTCCTCAGTTCGCATCCCGGAATTGCCGGAACTTGCGGCGGGCTGCTGCTGTACCGCGTCAGCGACGGGAAATATCAGGTCGCACAATATGACGTCCGCTATATTTCGCAGAAGCTGGTCGACGAGGAAGGGATGAGCGACGAGGAGCTCGATCGGCTCTGCCGGCGCTAGCGAGCGGCGCCGCCTGCGTGCATCACGCTTGAGAAACGCGCCGTTCCACACTAGATCGCGCGCATGACATCGACCAACGACATTCGCCGCTCTTTCCTCGACTATTTTTCGGGGACGGGCCACCATATCGAACCGTCGGCGCCGCTGGTGCCGTACAACGACCCCACGTTGATGTTCGTCAACGCGGGCATGGTGCCGTTCAAGAATGTCTTCACCGGTCTGGAGAAGCGTCCCTACAGCACCGCTGCCTCGTCGCAGAAGTGCGTGCGCGCCGGCGGCAAGCACAACGACCTCGACAATGTCGGCTATACGGCTCGGCATCACACCTTCTTTGAAATGCTGGGGAATTTCTCCTTCGGCGATTATTTCAAGGAGCAGGCGATCCACCATGCCTGGAACCTGATCACGAAGACCTGGGGGTTGGCGCCCGAGAAGCTGACCGCGACCGTCTATCACACCGACGACGAGGCGTTCGACCTGTGGAAGAAGATCGCGGGCCTGCCCGATGATCGCATCATCCGCATCCCGACCAGCGACAATTTCTGGTCGATGGGCGACACGGGACCGTGCGGGCCGTGCAGCGAAATCTTCTATGACCATGGCGACCATATCTGGGGCGGCCCGCCGGGATCGCCGGAGGAAGATGGCGATCGTTTCGTCGAGATCTGGAATCTGGTGTTCATGCAGTATGAACAGCTGCCGGGCGGCGAACGCGTCGACCTGCCGCGTCCGAGCATCGACACCGGCATGGGGCTCGAGCGTGTCGCGGCGGTGCTTCAGGGCGTCCATGACAATTACGACACCGACACGTTCAAGGCGCTGATCGCCGCATCGGTCGATTTGACCGGCGTACCGGCCGAAGGCGCGACGCAGGCCAGCCACCGCGTGATCGCCGACCACCTGCGTGCGTCGAGCTTCCTCGTCGCCGACGGGGTGCTGCCGTCGAACGAAGGCCGCGGTTATGTGCTGCGCCGGATCATGCGCCGCGCGATGCGCCATGCGCATCTGCTCGGCGCGAAGGATCCGCTGATGCACCGGCTGCTGCCGTCGCTGACCGCCGAAATGGGCGCCGCCTATCCTGAGTTGATCCGCGCGCAGCCGCTGATCGCCGAGACTTTGGAGCGTGAAGAAACCAAGTTCCGCCAGACGCTCGATAAGGGCTTGCGTCTGCTCGACGAAGCGACCGTCGACATGAGCAAGGGCGACACCTTGCCCGGCGAGGTCGCCTTCAAGCTCTACGACACCTTCGGTTTCCCCTACGACCTGACCGAGGATGCCCTGCGCGCCAACGACATCGCGGTCGATCGTGCCGGCTTCGATGCGGCGATGGCGCAGCAAAAAGCGGCGGCACGTGCGGCGTGGAAGGGGAGCGGCGAAAAGGCGTCGGACGAAATCTGGTTCGACCTCGCCGAGACCAATGGCAGCACCGAATTCACCGGTTATACCTCGACCGCGGGCGAGGCGACGGTGATCGGACTGGTCAAGGACGGCAAGCCGGTCAACGAAGCCAAGGCGGGCGACGAAGTCGTCGTGCTGACCAACCAGACGCCCTTCTACGGCGAAAGCGGCGGCCAGATGGGCGACGCCGGTACGATCGCGACGCTGGAGGGCGCCAAGGCGTCGGTCAGCGACACGGGCAAGCCGCTCGGCCGCCTGCACACGCATCAGGCGAAACTGGAGGCGGGAACGCTGAAGGTCGGCGATACGGTGCAGCTGACCGTCGACGCCGAACGCCGCGACCGCATCCGCGCCAACCACAGCGCGACGCACCTGTTGCATGCGGCACTCCGCAATCGGCTTGGCGGGCATGTGACGCAGAAGGGCAGCCTTGTCGCCGAGGATCGCTTCCGTTTCGACTTCTCGCATCCCAAAGCGCTGACCGCCGACGAGATCGCCCAGATCGAAGCCGATGTGAACGCGCAAGTTCGCGGCAACGAGGCGGTGTCGACGCGGCTGATGACGCCCGACGATGCCGTTGCGGCTGGGGCGCTGGCGCTGTTCGGCGAGAAATATGGCGACGAGGTCCGGGTGCTCAGCATGGGGGCGGCCGATGACCATCATTATTCGGTCGAGCTTTGCGGCGGCACCCACGTCCGCGCGCTGGGCGACATCGCACTGTTCAAGATCGTTAGCGAAAGCGCGGTCTCTTCGGGCGTGCGGCGTATCGAGGCGCTGACCGGCGAGGCAGCGCGCCAATGGCTGAACGGCCGCGACGAGGCGCTGAAGGCCGCGGCAGCGGCGCTCAAGACCTCTCCTGACGAGGTGCCGGCGCGCGTCGCTGCGCTGGCCGAGCAACTCAAGAAGGCTGAGCGCGAGCTGGCCGATGCCAAGAAGGCGCTCGCGATGGGCGGCGGTGGTGCGGCAACGGGCCCAGCAGTCGAGCAGGTCGGCGATGTCGCCTTCCTTGCGCAGGTCGTCGACGGGCTCGATCCCAAGGAGCTGCGCGGCACGGTCGATGGCCTGAAGAAGCAGGTCGGCAGCGGCGTCGCGATGCTCGTCGCGGTCAACGACGGGCGCGCCTCGGTCGCGGTCGGGGTGACCGACGACAAGACGGGCAGCCACAGCGCGGTCGATCTGGTCAAGGCCGCGGTCGCGGCGCTTGGCGGACAGGGCGGCGGCGGCCGCCCCGATATGGCGCAGGGCGGCGGCCCGAATGGCAGCTCGGCGAATGATGCCGTGGCAGCCGTCAAAGCCGCGCTCGCCTGAAAACGATCGACTTGAAACCGACCAAGAAGACGCGGCGCACCGATCATGCCGAGCGGCTGATCGCGGCGCCGCTGGTCGATGTATTCGCGGCCTTTACTAGTGCTGCGAAGCTCGCGCGCTGGCTGCCTCCCGAAGGCGCGACCGGCGCGTTCGACCATTGCGACCTCAGCGAGGGCGGCGGCTTCCGGATGCGGCTCACGTTCGACGACCCCGATACCGAGACGAAGAGCGACGATGAGAGCGACATCGTCGAAGTGCATATTCCGGTGCTCGACGACGGACGGTTGATCGTTTGGGAAGTCGAGTTCGAATCCGACGATCCGCGTTTTTCGGGAACGATGGAGATGCACTGGTATCTGTCGCGCAAGGGCGGCGGCACGCTGGTGACGATCGATGCGCACCATGTGCCGCCGGGGATTTCCGCCAAGGATCATGTGGCGGGGTTGAACAGCTCGCTCGCCAATCTGGCCGCGGTGGTCGAGGCCTAGGCCTCGACGCCCTTCGCTTTGCCCCACGCCCGCGCCGCGGTGTAGCCGAGATAGCCGGTCCCGAAGAGCGCGTAGAGCGGTTCCGGGATGCCCGCGAGATAGGCGTTCATTCCGTCGGCGATGCCCTTTGCCATCTCGGGCCGCGCCGCCGCGATCAGGCCCATCGGGATCGCCCAGAGCAGCAGTGCATACATGACGTAGAGGAAGCTCGGCCGGGCGCGGCTGGTCCAGGGGTCGGCGCTGCCGGCCTCGGCGACGATCGCGGCCATGCGGGTCTTGATCGCTTCCATTTCCTGGCTGCCCTCGAGCTTGAGCAACTCGAGCTTCGCGCGGTCACGTGCTTCGGGGTCGGGTATGATCTTGTCGATCAGCTTGGCGACGGGGCCGATCAGGCCTTCGATGATGCTCATTTCAATGTCTCCTGTTGGTTGGAAGGTCACAAAGGTCACGCTACATCCCCCTTCTTTCAGAGGGCTCAGGCTTCCCCGATGCGATTGGCGAGCCAGCCATAGAGAAAGGCCTCCTGGCTCGGACGGCGTTCGGCGAGCGCGATGTAGCGTTCGCCCTGCAGCGCCTCCATTGCGCGGAGCAGGACGGTTTCGCCGCCCTTGCCGCGCACCTTCAGAAATCCGTCGAGCGCCGACAGGGTGCGCGGGCCGACTTCGCGGTCGACCGCGATGTCGGGATAATCGCGCGCGGCGCGGTTGAGCGCGTTGAGCGCGCGCTGAAGGAAGCCCGCGGCGGTGCCGGTGCCCATGTTGACGCCGGTGTCGAAGAGTTCGGCGGCGATTTTCGGCGCGCGCAGCGCGACTTTGTCGAAGCCCGGCCGCAGCCAGTAGAGGCGGCGATAGATCGATGCCGCCTCTGCACGCGGCAGGTCGCGCATCGCGCCGGCATAGCCCTCAGCGCGTGCGACCGCCTCGGTAATGCCCCAGCAGGTCGGGCCGCCGCGGTCGGCGGGGTGGTTTACATATCGGCCTTCGCGGTCGATGACGGCATCGATCATCGCATCGGCGGCGGAGATCAAGGGGTCGGGTCTTGGCATGATTCGCTCCTTCTGGTTGGTTCGGATGCCAAAACGAACCATATTGGGATATTGTAGGAAAGGGTTTTTACCGATGCGGGCTCTTCAGGTGCGCGAGCTGCTTCCCGGCCATGAGGGAGCAGCCATCGTCGAACTGCCGATCCCGGAGCCGGGGCCCGGCGAGGTGCGCGTGCGCGTGCGCGCGGCGGCGGTGAACTTTCCCGACCTGTTGATGACGCGCGGCGGATATCAGCTGAAGCCCGAGCTGCCGTTCGTGTCGGGGCTGGAATTTGCGGGCGAGGTCGATGCCGTGGGGGACGGTACGGACGATTGGCGCGTCGGCGATGCGGTGGTCGGCGGCAACCGCTTCGGCGCGATGGCCGAATATTGCGTCGTTCCGGCGGCGGCGCTGCGGCGTAAGCCCGACGCGCTGGGCTGGGAAGAGGCGGCTGCTTATCCCGTCGCCTATCTGACTGCCTATGTCGCGCTCGTCCGCTGCGCGCGCGTTGCGGCGGGCGAAACGGTGCTGGTGCATGGCGCGGCGGGCGGGGTCGGTCTGGCGACGGTCGATCTGGCAAAGGCGCTTGGGGCGCGAGTGATCGCGGCGGCGAGTAGCGCCGGAAAGCGCGACACGATCGCACAGCTTTATGCGCCCGATGCGCTGATCGCCGCCGATCCGGGCTTTCGCGAAGAGGTGAAGACGCTGACCGGCGGGAAGGGGGCGGACGTGATTTTCGATCCGGTCGGCGGCGACGTGTTCGACGAATCGACGCGCTGCATTGCCTTTGACGGGCGGCTGCTGGTGATCGGCTTTGCGTCGGGGCGCATCCCCGAGGTTTCGGCGAACATGCCGCTGATCAAGGGGTTCTCGGTCGTGGGCGTGCGCGCGGGCGAATATGGGCGGCGCTTTCCCGAACGCGGGGCCGAGAATATCGCGGTGATCGATGCGCTGGCGGCGACCGGCAGGATCCGGCCGCACGTTCACGCATCGCTGGACCTCGCCGACTGGCGCGAAGGTTTCGCGATGCTCGAAAGGCGCGAGGTGGTCGGCAAGGTCGTGCTGAAACCGTGACGGTCCGAGGAACGCCGACATAGTTTTGCGACACACTGTCTGGCATGTCGGCTTCGGGGCGTCCCGGCGCTATTGCCGATATCACCGAAGGACATGAAATGAAGAAATCGACGATGATCGCCGCGAGCTTCGCGCTGGCGGTTCCAGCCGTGTGCGCCGCCCAGCCGCCACAGGATGGCGGCCGGATGTTTGCGATGATGGATGCCAACGGCGATGGCAAGCTGGACAAGGCCGAAGTCGCAAAGATGGCGGAGATGCGCGCGAAACGACAGGGCGATCCGACGCTGGCGTCGCCGGAAAAGGTCGATGCCTTTTTCAAGCATCTCGATGCCAACGGTGACGGCGTGATCGACAAGGCCGAAATGGCTGCGCGGCAAAGGGCACGAGCGATGCCGCCGCCGCCCGAGGAGGAGGAGGGGCAGCCCTAAAAAAGCGTCCAGAGCGGGTTTGCGGGGTCGGCGAGCAGCTTTGCGGTCAAGGCAAAGGACATGACCACGAGCAGGGGCCGCACCCCGCGCCCGCCGAAACGGATCGCGAGCCGCGCGCCGAGCTGGTTGCCGGCGACGTTCGCGGCCGCCATCGACAGGCCGAGCAGCCAGAGGACATGGCCGCCCACGATCATTGTTAGCAAGCCGGCAATATTGGTCGCGAGATTGAGAAATTTCGTGTTGCCGATCGCGCGCACGAGCCCGAGGCCGCCGAGCGCGACGAGTGTGAGCGTCAGGAACGAGCCCGTGCCGGGGCCGAAAAAGCCGTCGTAGAAACCGAGTGCCGCGACGATCAGGGTGAGACCGAGCGGGCCGATGCGCGCATGCCGATCGACGCTGCTCATCGGGGGCGCGAGCAGGAAATAGAGGCCCATCGCGATCAAGAGGAGCGGGACGAGCGCGGCGAGGAAGTCCGACCGGACATATTGCACCGCCGACGCACCGAGCACCGAACCGGCGAAGGCGCCGGCTGCGGGCCATGCGAAGCGGCGGAGGTCGACGTGCCCTTCGCGCCAAAAAGTCAGGAAAGCCGATGAGGTTCCCACCGTGCTTTGCAGCTTGTTGGTCGCGAGCGCGGCAATGGGAGGCACGCCCGCTGCCATCAGCGCGGGAATGGTGAGAAGGCCGCCGCCGCCGGCCATCGCATCGACCGTGCCCGCAAGGAATGCGACGCCAATCAGAAAAACGAGAATTTCGGGCGCAAACTCCATGGGGCGCTCCTAGGTTCGATCCCCCGGTTTGGCCAGCGGGAGCTGGTCGCATAGCAATGCGGCCGGTTTTGTATCAGGCTGGCGTATCGAGATCGGCAAGGCGGCGCGGCAGCGCGAAGCCAGCGGCGAAACGGTCGCCGGCCTCTGCAATCATCTCGCTGCGCCCCGAATACCAGGCCTGCCCGCTGACCCGCACGCGCGACCGCGCGTCGAGTCCTGTGCCGTCGGTAGCGGCGAGCGTTCCGATGAAGCCTTCGCCCGAAACGCCGCGAATCTTGCAGCTGTCGCCAACCTGCATTTCGCCTTTCGAAGCGGCGAGTGCGATGCGGGCGGTCACCCCGCTGCCGGTAGGCGAGCGGTCGATCTGTCCGTCGGCGAAGATGCAGAGATTGTGGCTGGGCTGGCCGCCATGCGCGCCGAGGGCCACATCGTCGGTCAGGATCGTGCCATAGAGGAAACCCAGATCGGGTTCGTCCGGATGGACGATCGGGGCGCCGGCGCGGATTGCCGCGGTGATCGCGGTTGCCGCCTCGACGAGCTTGGCGAGCGGGGTGTCCATCAACGACAGGCCGAGACGGCTGGCAGGGAGGATCGCGTAAAAGGCGCCGCCGAAGGCGATGTCGACGCGGAGCCGGCCGAAGCCGGGAACCTGGACCTCGCGGTCGAACGCGTTTGCGAAGGATATGACGCTTTCGAACGCGACCCGCGCAAGGCCGTCCGCGCCCGCTTCAACATCGACGCGGATCACGCCGCAGGGCGCTTCGAGGCCAAAGCTGGCCTTGCCGTCTACCAGCGCGATCCGCCCGCTGTCGACCGCCCAGCGGCCGATCGCGATCGTCGCATGGCCGCACATCGTGCTGTACCCTTCCTGATGGGTGAACAGCACGGCAAGATCGGCGCCGGTGGCGCAAGGCTCGGTCGGAATGACGCCATACATGCCATCATGCCCGCGCGGTTCGAGCATGAGCATGGTGCGCAGGTGATCGAGGCGGGTCAGCGCGTCCCGCCGCTTTTCGAGGATCGTATCGCCGACGAGCGGCGGGAAGCCCGATTCTGCGATCCGGACGGGTTCGCCCGCGGTGTGCATGTCGATCACGCGGATGATGGTGGTGTCTCGATTCGGTGTCATCCGTTCAGCTTAGGGCGATCTGCGCCGCCTGGAAGAGGAAGGTGGCGCCGATGATCGTCACGATCCAGCGTCGGCTGCTGCGGAAATGCGCGTCGCTGATGCGGTCGAGGACATAGCCGCCGACCATGATGCCAGCCATCGACGCAATGATCGCGATCGCCGTCACGGATAGCGGGACGATCTCGCGCGCCGAGGCGCTGAGTAGCAAGCCGCCATAGACGAGGATTTTCGAGGCATGGCCGATCGCCTGCATCACCGCCTTGGTCGCGACCACCTGATGCCGGTTGAGCTTTGTGTGGATGAAGAGAAGGTCGGTCACGGGCCCCGACACGCCCGAGACGAGAGCGAGCCCGGTCGAAACAAAGCCGCCGCCCAGCGCATGCCAGCGATTGGTCGCGTCGAGCGCCAGCCAGCGTTCGGGCAGCCAGACGAGAATTGGCATCAATCCTAGTCCGAGGAAGACATAGAATTTGGTCGGCGCGAAGATGACCAGCGAGAAGAAGCCGACCGAGACGGCCGCACCGATCCCGAACCAGAGCAGGACCGGCCAGGCGACATGCATCCGGTGCAACATGACGCGCCAGGCGTTCGATGCGAACTGGATGACGCCGTGAAGTGCGAGTGCGGTGGCGACGGGCAGGATCCAGGCAAGAATGCCCATGAAGACGAGCCCGCCGGCCATGCCGAATATACCCGACAGGATGGAGGTCAGAAAAGCAGCGGCGACGATCAGAAGGCCTGCCTGCATATCCTCCGCTTCTTCAGGTCATGCGCATGGTCGCGCGTTGAAGGCACAGCGACGCCGGGCGCGCCCTGTGCGGCCCCGATGACGGCCTATCCTGTCAGGATGCTGTCAAAGTCAAATTGTTCGTTGAATTGGTCGGGACGAGAGGATTCGAACCTCCGACCCCCACACCCCCAGTGTGATGCGCTACCAGGCTGCGCTACGTCCCGACCGGCCCTTTCGGGCGAGCGAGGCCCCTAGCGCGGGTTGGCGGGCGATGCAAGCGGCGATGGCTGTGTTGTTGCGATGTTCGAGGTCGCGACCTTGATCTGCCGACGATCCTTCCCATTTCGGCGAGGCTTGCCAAGGGGGAGGGCGCGCACGACCGGTTGCACGCAAGTCCCCTGCGTGATAGGCGCCGCGCCATATTTGCGTGCCGGTTCCGTGGGGAATTGGCTATGCTGCAAACAGAAAGTCTTTTCACCCATGTCGATGCAATTGCTTCTGGCCCAGGCGGCCGGATCGGGCGGCGGAACCGCCGGTCTCCTGATGCTGGTGCCCTATCTGCTGATTTTTGCCGTTTTCTGGTTCTTCCTGATTCGTCCCCAGCAGGTGCGCGCGAAGGAGCATCGCACCAAGGTCGCGGCGGTAAAGCCGCGCGACCAGGTCGTGACCGGTGGCGGGATCGTTGGCAAGGTGACGCGCGTCGATGACGATTTCGTCGATGTCGAAATTGCGCAGGGCGTGAAGATCAAGGTCGTGAAGTCGACCCTCGCCGACGTTATGCAGCCCGGCGGCAAGCCCGCCAACGACTGACGCGGCGGGGTCCGCGTCCCGCGCGGTCCCGCTCTTGCAATCGGACTTTAGACCATGCTCGATTTCCCGCGCTGGAAAACCATCGGCATCAGCATCATCCTGCTGCTCGGTATCCTCTTTTCCATTCCCAGCTTCCTTCCCGAAAAGATGCGGGACAGCCTGCCGTCCGTCACGCAGGCGAAGGTCAATCTGGGTCTCGACCTTGCCGGCGGCAGCCATCTGTTGCTCGAGGCCGACGTCGCCGACCTTCGGAAGACCCAGCTGACCAATATGGAAAAGACGGTACGCACCGCGATGCGCGGCGAGCGCGGGCCCGACGATGACATTGCGATCGGTGAATTGTCGACCGCCGGCGGCAAGATCAGCTTCCTCGTCCGCGATCAGGCGAAGCTCGACGAAGCGCGCGAGCGGCTGTTCAGCGAAACGCAGGGCGCCGGGCTGACCGGCCAGCGCGACTGGAGCATCAGCGTCGTCGATTCACAGCGGATCGTCATGACGCCGACGAGCGCAGGGCAGACGCAGGCAGTCGCCAATGCGATGGACACCGCGCGCGACATCATTGCGAAGCGCGTCGACGATCTGGGCACGCGCGAGCCGACGATCATTCGCGAAGGCACCGACCGTATCGTCGTGCAGGTCCCCGGCCTGCAGGATCCGGCCGCCCTCAAGGAGCTGATCGGCAAGACCGCGCGGCTGGAATTCCGCATGGTCGATACCAATGCCGACCCGAACGAAGCCGCCGCCGGCCGCGTCCCCGTGGGCAGCGAGATCGTCCCCTACGCCGAGGGCGAAGGCAATGGCGCGTCGTTCGAAGTGCTGCGCCGTCAGGTCATGATCAGCGGCGAACAGCTGATCAACGCCCAGCAAAGCTATGACCAGCAGAACAACCAGCCGGTCGTTTCGATCCGGTTCGATTCGGGCGGGTCGAGCACCTTTGCGAAGGTCACCGCGCAGAATGTCGGCAAGCGTTTTGCGATGGTTCTCGACGGCAAAGTGTTGTCGGCGCCGTCGATCAACGAGCCGATCCTGGGCGGTAGTGCGCAGATTTCGGGCAGCTTCAGCGTCGCGAGCGCCAATGCGTTGGCGATTTCGCTGCGTTCGGGCGCGCTGCCGGTCAAGATGACGGTGGTCGAGGAACGCACCGTCACCCCCGAACTCGGCAAAGATTCGATTCGCAAGGGCGCGATCGCGGGCATCATCGCCACGGTCTCGGTCCTTGTGCTCATGCTTGTCGTCTATGGCCGTTTCGGCGTCTATGCCTGCGTCGCGCTGGTCTTCAACGTCTTCCTGATCATCGCGATCATGGCGGCGTTCAATGCAACGCTGACGCTGCCGGGCATCGCGGGCTTCGTGTTGACGATCGGCGCGGCGGTCGACGCGAACGTGCTGATCAACGAACGCATACGCGAGGAACTCGCGAGGGGACGGAAAGTGTTCCAGGCGGTCGAACTCGGTTATACCGAAGCGAGCCGCGCGATTTTCGACGCCAACGTCACCAACGTCATCGCCGCGGCACTGATGTTCTGGTTCGGGTCCGGCCCGATCAAGGGTTTTGCCGTGGTCCTGACCATCGGCATCGTCACCAGCGTCTTCACCGCCGTTACCGTCACGCGCATGTTCGTCGCCCATTGGCTGCGGACCAAGCGTCCGACGACCATCAACATTTGAGCAAGGGAGCGAAACGATGCGCTTGCTGAAACTCGTCCCTGACAACACCAATATCGATTTCCTGCGCTGGCGGAAATTGGCCTCGTTCATGAGCTTTTTCCTCGTGGCCGTGTCGATCGCGCTGGTCGCGACCAAGGGGCTCAACCTTGGCGTCGACTTCGTCGGCGGCCAGTCGGTCCGCGTGGAATTCACGCAGGAAATGCCGCCGATCGACGAAATTCGCGAGAAGGTCGGTGAGATCGGCCTTGGCGAGGCGACGATCCAGCAGTTCGGATCGGACAAGGCGGTGTCGATCCGTACCGCGCTGCCCGAAGGCGACAAGTCCGCCGCCGAGCGCGCCGGGCAGCAACTGGTGTCGGGTATCCAGAAGGCCTTTCCCACCGCGAAGACCGGATCGGTCGAGACCGTGTCGGGCAAGGTGTCGGGCGAATTGATCCGGACCGGCGCGATCAGCCTTGGTCTCGCGATCATCGGCATCTCCATTTACATCTGGATACGCTTCGAGTGGCAGTTCGGCGTCGGGGCGCTCGGCCGCCTGTTCCACGAAGTGTCGCTGACCTTTGGCCTGTTCGCGGTGACGCAGATGCAGTTCGACCTGAACAGCGTCGCGGCGCTGCTCACGATTGTCGGCTATTCGCTGAACGATACGATCGTCGTCTATGACCGAATACGCGAGAATCTGAAGAAATATCGCAAGATGGACATCATTCCGCTGCTGAACCTCAGCATCAACGAGACGCTGTCGCGTACCGTGATGACCACGGTTGCGATGGTGCTGGCGCTGGGCATGTTGCTGATCTTCGGCCCCGACGTGATCTTCGGTTTCACCGCGGCGATGCTGTTCGGCGTGTTCATCGGCGGCTATTCGTCGGTGCTGATGTCGACGCCGGTGCTCGTGTGGCTGAAGGTCGGCCCCGACAGCTTCGTCCCGCGCACGACGACCGGGATCGGCGGCGGCGAGCGTGTCGAGCGGAAGGACGACGGCGCGGTCGTCTGAGGCCGTTCAATTTGTGAACGTCGACGCCGGTCCGCTTTTTAGAGCGGGCCGGCGTTGCCGTATCTAGGGTCCTGACCCTAGCGACCGGCGCAGCGGCGCAGATGTGCGGCGAGCTCAAGGCCGTTGCGATCCCAATCGAAGCGCCCGCCGAGGCTGGCGGCGACATCGGCCGGCGACGGGGCGGCCGCCAAGAGGGCCTGCACGGCTTCGGCGATGGCGGCCGGTGTGCGGTCGACGATGCGGCCGGCGACGGGCGAGGTGACCAGTTCGGCGGCGCCGCCCGCGTCGCTGATGATGATCGGGGTGCCGCACGCGAGCGCTTCGACCCATGCGTTGGCGAGGCCTTCACTGACCGATGGCATTACGACCGCATCGGCCGCGCGATAGAGCTCCGGCAGGTCGGCATTGGCGACCGGCCCCATGAAATGAACGCGGCTCTCAAGGCCGAGCCTTGCTGCGAGGGCGCGATACGCGCCTTCGGCTTCGCCGGCACCGGCGAGCCAGTAATGCACGCCGGGCAGCGCTGGTAGCGCCTCGATCACCAGAGCCTGCCCTTTGCGCGGGATCAGCGCGCCGACAGACAGGATGGCTTTGGCGCTATCCATGCCGAGCGCCGCGCGCGCTGTGGTGCGATCGCCGGGATGGAAGCGTGCGGTGTCGATGCCGGTATAGTGGACGGCGATTTTTGCCGGATCGATCCCGATGGCGGCCATGTCGCCACGCATCGCCGCGGAAACGGCGAGCAGTCCGGCGGCTTTCAAGCCCGCTTCGATCACCTGCGCCCTTGTTGCCCGAACATGGCCGAAATGGCTGATATCGGCGCCGCGCGCTTTTGCCGAGAAGGGGAGGCCAAGCGCGTCCGCAACACGCATCGCCGCGGGACCGTCGGGGTAGAAGAATTGCGCATCGACGATGTCGAATTCGCGCCCCTTTATGGCGGCAAGGACGGCGCGCGCGACCTTCGCCGGGTTCGATTTTGCACCGATCTGCGGGATCAGCGTAAAGCGCGGACGCAGGACGGTAAGGCCATTCCAGCTCTCGGTTCGTGGCAGCGCGCGCAGCGCGCGATAACGCTTGTGCAGCGACAGCGGAAAGGGCGGTAGTCCGACGGGCGCGACGATCGTCAGCGCGATTCCGGGCTGTGCCGCGAGCGCGCGCAGGCTCTTCTCGACGAACAGCCCGAAGTTCGGCCGCGCAGCGTCGGGAAAGAGCGTCGCGATCGACAGGACGCGCAAAGGATGTGCAGAGGGCATTCAGAGCGTGCGGAGCAAACGGACGGCGACGGCGGCCCACGGCGGGTTGCTCACGACCTGTTGGCGCTGGCCGGTGCCGAGCGGGAGCAGGTGCAGCTTTTCGCCGTCGACGTTGAGCAGGCGGGCAAAGAAGAAGCGGCCGGCCGGGCGCGGCACGAGGAGGTCACGGTTGAGCGCGCCGGCCCAGTCGCTTTCGATCCGGCGACACCAGATTTCGTCGCCGGCGCGATAGTCGCCGATCGACGAGGTGACGCGTACCGCCACCATATCCTCACCCGGGCGGGCTGTGAGCGCCTGTTCGGTGCGTGTGGGTGCCTGTGCACCCTCGGCACCGAGAAACGCCGTGATCGTGAGCTGCGTATCCTGCGGCAGTTGGACGAGTTCGGCGGCCTCGACGCCGAGCGCCTTGGCGATGCGGTTCATCCAGCCGAGCGACAATGTCCGCGTGCCGGTTTCGAGCCGCCCGATCGTCTGCGCCGTGGTCGGCGGATCGCAGCGTTGGCCGACCTCCTCGAGTGTCAGGCCCTTGGCGCGGCGGACGGAACGGATGCTGTTGATCATGGCGGATCCTTGAATAACCAAATCGGTTTCTTCTTTCCTACAAAATAATCCAGTGTCAAGTCCGGCGTGCAGCAAGGAGAATCGCATGGCCGCTCGCCGATTTGAAACGCAGGTTCACCCCGATGATCGGATCGACCCGGGCAAGGCGGGGCCGCGGGTGATGCGCCATGTGACGGTAAATGTCGGCGAAAGCCCGATCGCCTGGCTCGCGGCGCGCGGCATGCTCACGGCCGCGCAACTGGCGGCGGGCGAGCGGTTGCGCAGCGATTACGAGCGCGCGGGGCTGGCGGCGCGGGTCACGATGCGCTGGGACGCCGCGCCGCCGGGGAAGAGCCGCGGCGGCGCACGGGCGTCGGACGCGTCGCTGGCGCGCATCGACGCGCACCGGCGTTTTCATGCCGCGCTCGATGCGGCAGGGCCGGGGCTCGCCGACATCTGCTGGCGGGTGATCTGCGCGGGCGAGGGGATTGGCGGCGCGGAAAAGGGGCTCGGCTGGCCGGCCCGCTCGGGCAAGCTCGTGCTGGGGCTGGCGCTCGACCGGCTGGCGCGCTTTTACGGGACGGGGTAAAGCGAGTTAGCCGAAGATGCGCTCGGTCTCCGAAACATCCTTGAGATAGGTATTGGCTACACGCCGCGATCTCAGCAAATAGGCTGACCATAGGGCGGGCGAGATGGCCGAGCGTAGCAGTTCCAATATGAGCCATTGCGTAAGATAGGTTCTGGCAGCCTCGGAGAACAACACGAGACCGAAGGCAACGTCGATCAAGGTCGGTAGCATCGCGATGGCCCACAGCCCGCCGATGGCTATGGCGACTGTCGACCTGCGTTGCACATATACCAGTCGCCAAGCGACAAGCAGCGTCAATGAGACTGTCGCCGCTGCGAGAACCCAAGATAGAATTTCGTAAATCTGCCAGTTTGGCCCGATTTGGCTCTTAACTGCGCTTTCGACGTTGAGCCCAGCTGCGGTTGTCAGCAATATGCGAATTGGCGAGATGATGGTCAGCATAAAGACGAGGAAGCCTAGCCAGCCACCCAATCCGTGTAGGTCCGATCTTTCCGCTTTGCCAGTCATATGCCCCCACGTCGTTTATGGCTGACCCATCTATTTGGGGCAAGAGAGCGGGCGCTTTCCGAACAGGGCGAGAACCAGCGGGGAGGTGAAGGCAGTTGGGAGAGCTATTGAAGCCCCTCGACCTCTTCGGCGAGTGCCAGCCAGCGGTCTTCCGCCGCCGTCTTCTCGTCGCGCAGTGTATCGAGCTTGCCTGTCAACGCGGTGAAGCGGGCGTTGTCGCGCGTGAAGAGGGTGCCGTCGGAGAGTTCGGTTTCGATCTTCGCCATTTCGCCTTCGATCTCCTCGATCCGGGTCGGCAGGAGGTCATAGTCGCGCTGGTCCTTGTAGGAGAGCTTCTTGCGCGCTTGCGGGGGCGGGGGCGGGGCGGCGGTCCCGGCGGCCTTGGCCTTGGCGCTGTTGGGCTTGACCCGCTTCGCTTCCCAGTCGGCATAACCGCCTGCGACGATGTCGACCTTGCCCGACCCGTCGAGGCCGAGCGTTACGGTGACCGTACGGTCGAGGAAATCGCGGTCGTGGCTGACGAGCAGCACGGTGCCGGCATAGTCGGCGATGACCTCTTGCAAGAGGTCGAGCGTCTCCAAGTCGAGGTCGTTGGTCGGCTCGTCGAGCACGAGCAGGTTCGATTCGCGGGCGAACTCGCGCGCAAGCAGCAGGCGCGAGCGTTCGCCGCCCGACAGCGCGCCGACGCTCGCCTCGACGACGCCGGGATCGAAGAGGAATTCCTTGAGATAGCCCTGGATATGCTTTTTGACGCCGCGCACCTCGACCCAGTCGCCGCCGTCGGCGAGGATGTCGCGGACGCGCTTTTCGGGCGACATCAGGCTGCGCTGCTGGTCGATGATGATGCCGTCGAGCGTCGGGGCGAGCGTGATGCTGCCTTCGTCGGGCTGGATCTCGCCGGTGAGCAGCTTGAGCAGGGTCGATTTGCCCGCGCCGTTCGCGCCGACGATGCCGATGCGGTCGCCGCGCTGGACGCGGAAATCGAGATTTTTGATGATCGTGCGGTCGCCGAAGCTTTTCGACACGCGCTCGGCGACGATCACCGATTTCGAGCGGACGTCGTCGTTAGCGAGGCCGAGCTTCGCGACGCCGGGGCCGCCGATCATCGCGGCACGCGTTGCGCGCATTTCCTTGAGCTTCTCGAGCCGGCCCTGATTGCGCTTGCGGCGCGCGGTGACCCCCCGTTCGAGCCAGTGCGCTTCGAGCCGCAGCTTCGAATCGAGCTTTTGTGCCGCGCGTGCCTCCTCGGCGGCGACCGCGTCGCTCCATTCCTCGAAACCGCCGAAGCCGATTTCCTTGCGGCGGATACTGCCGCGGTCGAGCCACAGCGTCTGGCGCGTGAGGCGGGTGAGGAAGGTGCGGTCGTGGCTGATCACGACGAAGGCGCCAGTATAGCGCGCAAGCCAGCTTTCGAGCCAGTCGATCGCGGCGAGGTCGAGATGGTTGGTCGGCTCGTCGAGCAGCAGTACGTCGGGATTCTGCGCGAGCGCACGCGCAAGCGCGGCGCGGCGGCGTTCGCCGCCCGACGCACTGGACGCGGTGCGGGCCATGTCGATGCCGAGTTGGTCCGCTATCGCGGCGACCCCATGTTCGGTTGGGCCGTCGGTCCCCGCGACCGCGAAATCCATCAGCGTCGCGAACGGCCGAAAATCGGGTTCCTGTTCGAGCATCACGACATGGGTACCGGGAACGATCACGCGCTTGCCCTTGTCGGCGTCGATCTGGCCCGCGAGTAGCTTGAGCAGCGTGGTCTTGCCAGCGCCGTTGCGGCCGATGAGCGCCAGCCGGTCGCGTTCGCCGACATAGATGTCGAGGTCCTCGAACAGCCAGCCGCTGCCCTGCACAAGGCCGAGGCCTTCATAAGATAAGATCGGTGCTGCCATGATGAACGGCGCGCTACCACACGTTCAGCCTGATGCAAGCGCCACGGGAGCAAAGGCCGGAACGGGTCTGCTCCGTCTGCGTTACGGGGCGGAGATCAGAAAAGACCGGAAGCCCGGTTCACAGGAGAATGAAATGACGAAGCAAATGTTCGCCGTTATGGCAACCGGACTGGCGCTGATGGCGGCAACGCCCGCGCTCGCGCAGCAGGGAGGTTCGACGGTGACGACAGCAACGACGCAGGGACCGATCCTGACTTTTGCGGTGAGCGAAGAAGTGCGTTCGCGCCCCGATCAGGCGACCGTCGGCGCCGGCGTGACGACCACCGCGCCGACCGCGGTCGAGGCGATGCGTGCCAATGCCACCGCGATGGACAAGCTGATCGCCGCTGCCAAGGCGCGCGGGATCAAGGCCGAGGATATCCAGACCAGTGGCATCAACCTGTCGCCGCAATATGACTATAATAATCAGACGCCGGGCCAGCCGCCGCGCTTCCTTGGCTATCAGGTGTCGAACAGCGTCCGCGCGACGACGTCGAAGATCGACGATATCGGACCGCTGCTCGACGCGCTGGTTGCCGCGGGCGGCACCAATGTCGACGGTCCCTGGTTCGGCATGAAGGATCCCGATGCGCAGCTCGTCGGCGCGCGCGGCGCCGCGATCAAATCGGCCGAGGCAAAAGCGCAGGATTATGCCCGCCTTGCCGGTTTCCGCGGCGTCGAACTGGTGTCGATCAGCGAAGGCGGCAGCTTCGGGCCGCAGCCGCCGATGCCGATGGTACGCAACATGGCGATGGACGCCGGCGCCAAGGCAACCCCGGTCGAGCCGGGTCAGGTCGCGAACACGCTGACGCTGAATTTCCAGTATCGGCTGGTGAAGTAAAAGCGGGCGGGGGCTGGCCTAAGCCAGCTCCCCCTCGGCCCACGGCCAGGGGCGCTCGCGAAACCATTTGGTGATGATATATTTGCGCCCCTTGCGCACCTTCATTCCGTGGTGGAGTGTGTCGGGGTTCGCGGTGCCGTCGGTCCGCACATTGTTCCACGCGAGCAGCTTGCCCACCTCGGGCTGGTGCATCTTGCCGGTCGCGAGAAAGCGCGTTGCGCCGCCGGCACCCGGTTCGTTGAGATAGATCATCAGCGTCCAGCTGCGCTGCCCGGGGATGGCACAATAGGTTTCCCAATCGGCGCCGTGCGGGTCGAAATAGTCGGTGTGCGCCTTGAATTCCTGTCCGACGTCGTAACGCTGGCCCTGCATCGGCTCGCCATATTCGCGCGGAATGCCGGTCAATTCATGGAGACGATCGTTCACCGCGATCACCAGCGGGTCGCGGTGGTCGAGATCGCAGGTCGTGCTGGTGCGGAACGCGTCGTCGCCGTTCGGGTCGGCGATCGTCGACGGGCGGACATCGCGGTCGATCTGCGCGATCAGCGCAGCACACGTGTCGGTGTCGAGAAAGCCGGACAGCATGAACTGCTGGAGCTTGGGCGTTGGAGCCCGCCGGATGCCGGGGACGGCAGCGAGTCGGTCGGCGGTGCGGTCGGCGCCCGAGGTCGCCATGTCGACATGTTCGTTACCAGCCATGGCGCGCTTTTAGTGGCGTCTGCACGCGCGAACAATGCTTGACGAAGGGGGAGGGCGCGCCTATCGCCGCGCGCTGTCGCAGGCGGTTTCGCCGGACATGTGGCGACCATAGCTCAGTTGGTTAGAGCGCCGGTTTGTGGTACCGGAGGTCGCGGGTTCGAGCCCCGTTGGTCGCCCCATTTTCTCTATCATTGCGCATAGACGCTTTTGGGGTGACTCGCTGCGCCCGTTGCATTATTGCTCGCCCACGTAATTTTTTAACGTGAGGATGAAATATGTCCGCTGTCTGGGATTTCGCCGATTTCGACGATCATGAGCATGTCCACATGTTCCGCGACCGGAAGAGCGGGCTGACGGCGGTCATTGCCGTCCACTCGACGCACCTCGGCCCCGGCGCGGGCGGCGTCCGCTATTGGCATTATCCGCAGCGCGCCGCGGCGATCACCGACGCGCTGCGCCTGTCGCGCGGCATGAGCTACAAAAATGCGATGGCGGGCCTGCCGATGGGCGGCGCCAAGGGCGTGATCCTCGCCGACGAGAATGGCGTCAAGACCCCCGAATTGCTCGCGGCATTCGGCCGTGCGGTCGATTCGCTGGGTGGTGCCTATGTGACCGCCGAAGATGTCGGCATGTCGGTCGCCGACATCGTCGCGATTTCGCACCAGACCAAACATGTCAGCGGCTTGCCCGTCGCGGGCGACGAGGTCGGCGGCGATCCGGGCCCGCAGACCGCGCTCGGCGTCTATCTGGGCATCCTCGCCGCTATCAGGCAGGGACTCGGCACCGATAGCGCAAAAGGCGTGCGCGTCGCGATCCAGGGCGTGGGCAGCGTCGGCGGCGGCGTCGCGCGGCGTTTGGCCGCCGATGGCGCGATCCTGACGCTCGCCGACGTCAATCTGACGCGCGCGAAGGCGCTCGCCGACGAACTGGGTGCCGAGCTCGCCGATTCGGCGGCGATCATGGAGATCGAGGCCGATGTGCTGAGCCCCAATGCGCTCGGCGCGATCCTGACCGAAGAGAGCATCGCCAGGCTCAACGTCCCGATCGTCGCCGGCGGCGCGAACAACCAGCTCGCGACCGCGGCCGACGGCCAGCGCGTCCATGATCGCGGTATCGTCTATGCCCCCGATTATGTGATCAACGCGGGCGGTATCATCAACGTCGCGCTCGAATATCTCGGGCAGAGCAGCCGCGAGGAAGTCGAAAGCCGCATTCGCCAGATTCCCGGCCGCCTTGCCGAAATCTGGGCCGAGAGCAAAGCGAGCGGCACGCCCGCGTCGGTCGTCGCCGACCGGATGGCGCAGAAGCTGATCGGGCGCGGCTGATATCTTCGAGGGCTGGCGCGGGATGCGAATTCCGCTAAGCCAGCCATCGATGAAACGGCATTTTTATCTGGTCGCAGGCTGGGCTTCGCTGGGACTCGGCGCGATCGGCGCTTTCCTGCCGTTGCTGCCGACGGTGCCGTTCGTCATCCTTGCCGCCTTCTGCTTTGCGCGATCGTCGCCGCGGCTCGAGACCTGGCTGCTCACCCACCCCCATTTCGGGCATCATATCGTCGCGTGGCGCGAGAAGGGCGCGATCAGCCGCAAGGGCAAGATCGCCGCGACCGCCGCCTTTGCGCTCAGCATCGTGCTGGCGGCGATCTTTTCGCCCTGGCCGTGGGTGATGCTCCCGGTGATCGCCGCGGTCGTCACCGGCAGCTGGATCTGGACGAGGCCGGAAGCCTAGCGTCCTGACCCTGGCCCCCGGCCTTGTCCGTTCACCCATGGCGGCCGGTCAGAAGTCGACCGACAGGCGTCCATAGACGAATCGGCCGCTGAAGCCGAACGGCGACTGCGACGAATAGGGCAGGAAGCTGTTGTTCAGCCCGAAGTTGAAGCCGTCCACCGTGCCGAACGGCAGGCGATCGGGATATTCGTCGAGCAGGTTGTTCGCGCCGATAGCCAGCTGCACCGGTTCGACCGGACGGAAACGCAATTCCAGATCGACGACCCATTTGGGGGTGAGCGTGACGTCTCCCGGCGCCGCGCCCTTGGGCACGGTGATGTCGAGGCTGGGGCCCGGCAGGAACACCTTGCCATAGCGGTTCGCCCGCAGCGTCAGCCCCGCCGGTCCCGATTCCCAGTCGAGCGCGACGTTGAGCTTGTTCGACGGCTGACCATCGGTCAGGCGGAAGCTTTCGGGGCGTGCGAACAGGCGCTGCGCGGTGAAACCGCTGAACGTCCGGCGGTCGGTGATCTTCGTGTCGTTGAGATTGTAGCCGGCGGTCAGCGTCACCTTGCCGACCCCGAAGTCGGGCAGGCGGTAGCTGCCGACGATGTCGAGCCCCTGCGTTCGCGTGTCGATGCCGTTGATGAAGAAGCGGGCCGAGGTGCCCGGTACGCCCGCCGCCTGCAGGATCGCAACCACGTCGGCGCCCTGAAGATTTTCGGTCAGCGTGATGCGGTCCTTGATCTTGATACGGTAGTAGTCGACCGTCAGGCTGAGCCCCGGCACCAGGTTGAACGCCACGCCGCCGCCGAAATTGACCGACTTTTCAGGTTCCAGCGGTTCGGCGCCAAGCGCTACGGCAATCGGCGATCCGACGGGGAAGGTGCCGATTTCGATCAGTGTGCCGTTCACATTGTTGGTCGAGGTGGTCGAAAAATATTGCTGCGCCATGCCGGGAGCCCGGAAGCCGGTCGATATCGACCCGCGTAGCGCGATGCCTTCGACGGGCTCGATGCGCGCCGCGATCTTGCCGTTTACCGTATCGCCGAAGTCCGAAAAATGTTCGTAGCGGCCCGCGGCCTGGATGTTGAATATCTCGCTGATATCGGCGTCGAGTTCGACATAGCCGGCGAAACTGTCGCGCGACTTGTCGACCGCGGTTGTCGGCGAAAAGCCAGGGAAGACCTGCGCCCCCGGGGCGGCGCCATTGGTGAAGGTGAACGGGCCGGCGACATAGCTTTCCAGCTGACCGGGGACGATCCGGTAATTTTCGTTCCGCCATTCGCCGCCGAGCGCGAGCGTCGTGTCGCCGATGCCGAGGTCGATCCCGTGCGTCGCGTCGAAGTTTACCGAGGTTTGACCCGAACGCAGTCCGCCCGCGTCGAACCTGCGCGGACTGGCAAGCCCGCCGAGCGAGGTGTTGAACGTATTCTCGACCCCATAGTCGAGGCGGTTGGAACCATAGTTGACCGAAAGGTCGAGGTTCCACCCGCCGGTTTCGCCGCGAATGCCGCCGGCGATCGCAATATCCTCGATCCGGCTCGTGATCAGCGGCAGGAAACCGTCGGGGTAGAAGGGCTGGCCGCCATTCGCCCAGTCGGCGTTGCGGGGATCGAGTGCGCGGCGATAGAAGCCCGCGCCGTTGGCGTCGCGGATGCCATAGCTGCCGAAACTGTAGAGTTCCCAGTCGGTGCCGACGTCCATCCCGCCGTTGAAGAAGAAGTTGAGATCCTTTGATTCGCCATCGCCGAAGCGGTGCGAGTAGCGGTTGAAGCTCGTCTCGCGCGGGTCGCCGATCCCGGCATACTGGCGGCGGATGTCGGCCCCCGAGCGATTGGACGGCGAGCGATCCTTATATTCGGCGGTGAAATTGAAATAACCGCCCTCGCCGATCGGCAGGCCGACATTGGTCGCAAACGTATAGGTGTCGCCGTCGCGGCGCTTGCGGTCCTTGCCGGTGAAGGTGATGGCCGGGTCGACGCCGGCCGCGGTCGTCGGTGCGACGCTGGCGACCTCTGAGACATCTTCCATCATCGTAATATATTTGCCGAAGCTGATCTGCGCCCGGCCGCCTTCGCGTTTCTTGAGCTGGATATTGATGACGCCGGCAATGGCGTCCGAGCCATATTGCGACGCCGCGCCGTCGCGCAGCACTTCGATCCGTTCGATGGCAAGCGGCGGGATGGCGTTCATGTCGACGCCCGCCGATCCGCGGCCGATCGAGCCATTCAGGTTGAGCAGCGAGGAAAGGTGGCGGCGCTTGCCGTTGACGAGCACCAGCACCTGATCGGGGGCGAGGCCGCGCAGCGTTGCCGGGCGCAGCGAGTCGGTGCCGTCGGTCAGCGACGGCTGCGGGAAGTTGAACGAGGGGACGAGATTGTTGAGCAGGCGGTTGGTTTCGGTCGTGCCGCTATTCTGCAACGATTCACTGGAGATCACGTCGATCGGTACGGTGCTGTCGGCGACGGTCCGGTCGGTACGGCGCGTGCCGGTGACGATGATCGTCGCGCCGTCGGAGGCTTCGGCCGCCCCTTCCTGCGCAAAGGTCGGGACGCTCCAGCCACCGGCGACGAGCGCGACGGCGAGAGCGAGCGAGGAGATTTGAGCGGGTTTATACATATGGCGGCCCCTGTCCTTGTTGTTGACGAAGCGAGGCTTCCACGCGGATGGCCGCGATGCCAGCGCAATTCGCACAGATTATTTCCTTTTTTTGCAGATTGTTGCAATTATGACGCTATTGATTGCATTACTAAGTAATTTAATTTCCAAATTTGTACGGTATCGATACCAAAGTTGCGGGTGGCGGGTGCAATTGGCTGGACCGCCGCCGCGTGCTGGCTTAAGGCTCGGCGCGCGATGCACGCCTACGCCAATCCCACGCGCTTTCTTGCGATCGCCAAGCCGCTGACGCCGTGGTTGCTCGGCGTCGGGCTGTTGCTCGTGCTCGCGGGCGCTTTCGCTGGATTGACGATGGTTCCCGGCGATTACAAGCAGGGCGAAACTGCGCGAATCCTGTACGTTCACGTCCCGTCGGCCTGGCTCGGCATGGGCGGCTGGACCTCGCTCGCGATCGCGGGCCTTATCCAGCTCGTCTGGCGCCATCCGCTGTCGGGCATCGCGGCGCGCGCGATCGCGGTGCCGGGGATGCTGTTTACTGCGCTCTGCCTTGCGACCGGATCGATCTGGGGGCGCCCGACCTGGGGAACCTGGTGGGAATGGGACGGCCGGATGACCTCGATGCTCGTCCTGCTGTTCCTCTACGCGGGCTTCATCGCGTTGACGAGCGGCGACGACGGGCAAAGGCAGGGCGGGTCGCTGTCGCGCGGCGCTGCGATCTATGCACTGGTCGGCGCGATCAATATCCCGATCATCAACCGCAGCGTCGTGTGGTGGAACAGCCTGCATCAGGGACCGAGCATCACGCTGCGCGGGTCGAGCATCGACGGGGCGCTACTGTGGCCGTTGGGCTTGACCGTTGTCGGCTTTTCGTTGCTATTCGGGGCTATCGTGCTGATGCGGATGCGGCGGATCATCGCCGACAATCGGGTCGCGGCGCGATTGCGGCGATTGGCCGACGAGGAGGACTGACGCGTGACGGGGGTGATCAGCGGGGGCGGCCAGTGGGCGTTCGTTGCCGCGGCCTATGGACTGACGGCCGTGCTGACCGGCGCGGTGCTGTGGGCGAGCTGGCGCGCGATGAAAAAGGCCGAAAAGCGCAGCGACGCGCTGCGAAAGGATCGTAAGTGAAGGCCAAGCATCAACGGCTGATCCTGGCGCTGGTCGCGCTGGGCGGCGTTGCCGGCGCGGGCGTGCTGGCAGCGAGCGCGCTGCGCGACGAGGCGGCCTATTTCCGTACACCGGTCGAGATCGAGGGTGGCAAGGCCGCGGTGGGTGAGGCGATGCGGCTGGGCGGCATGGTCGCCAAGGGCAGCATCGAGCGGCAGGCCGATGGCCTGACGATCCGTTTCGTCGCGACCGACGGCAAGGCGTCGGTGCCGGTCGAATATAAGGGCATCGCGCCCGACCTGTTCGGCGAGGAAAGCGGCATGGTGGCCGACGGCCGGATGCGCGCCGACGGGACCTTCGTCGCCGACCGCATCCTCGCCAAGCATGACGAACGCTATATGCCGCCGCAGATGGGCGACATGCCCAAGGATATGAAGGCGCCGGCGGGGGTATGAGCGACGTTCATTCGATCGTCATCCCGGCGAAGGCCGGGATCTCAACGGCGCATATAAACGCCAAGGGCGAGACCCCGGCCTTCGCCGGGGTGACGGAGGTTGGGTCGTGATCGCCGAACTCGGTCTGGCCCTGCTGTGGATCGCGGCGGCGCTTGCGTGCCTTTCGCTGGTTGCGGGGACGCTGTTCCTGCGCGGCGGACCCAAGGATCTGGCGGCGCTCGTGCGGCCGGCGAGCGTCGCGCAGGGCGTGCTGACCGCGGTCGCCTTCGCCTTGTTGATCGCGCTGTTCGTGCGGTCGGACATGTCGGTCGAACTGGTCGCGCGCAACAGCAACAGCCTGAAACCGATGATCTTCAAGGTCGCCGGGACGTGGGGAAACCACGAAGGATCGATGCTGTTGTGGCTGATGATCCTGTCGCTGTCGGGCGGCTTGATCGCGATCTTCGAGAAACGGCTGCGCGAGGATACGCTGATCGCGACCTTGGCCGCGCAGGCGGCGCTGAGCCTTGGCTTCTTTGCCTTCCTGCTCTTTTCGTCGAACCCGTTCAAGCGGCTGCCGGTCGCACCGCCTGACGGGCAGGGGCTCAATCCGCTGTTGCAGGATATCGGTCTCGCCTTCCATCCGCCGACGCTTTACGTCGGCTATGTCGGGCTGTCGGTCGCGTTCAGCTTTGCCGTCGGCGCGCTGATCACGCGCGAGATCGGCCCCGCCTTTGCCCGCGCGATGCGGCCGTGGGTGCTCGGGAGCTGGATTTTCCTGACGCTCGGCATCACCGCGGGTAGCTATTGGGCCTATTATGAGCTCGGCTGGGGGGGCTGGTGGTTCTGGGACCCGGTCGAGAATGTTTCGCTGGTCCCGTGGCTCGCGGGTGCGGCGCTGCTCCATTCGGTCGCGGTGACGGCGACGCGCAATGCCCTGCGCGCCTGGACGGTGATGCTCGCGGTGATCGGCTTCTCGATGTCGATGGTCGGCACCTTCATCGTCCGGTCGGGGCTGCTCACCAGCGTTCACAGCTTCGCCGTCGATCCCGAGCGCGGGACCTTCCTGCTCGCGCTGATGGCGATCTATATCGGCGGGGCGCTGACCTTGTTCGCGCTGCGCGCGGGCTCGGTCGCCGAGGGCAAGAAATTCGCGCTGCTGAGCCGCGAGGGGTCGCTGGTCATCAACAACCTGCTGCTGACGACGATCCTCGCGCTCGTGCTGCTCGGCACGCTCTACCCGATCGTCGCCGAGGCGATGGGCGAGAAGATTTCGGTCGGGCCGCCCTATTATAACAAGGTCGCGGGGCCGCTCGCGCTGATCCTGTGCCTCGTCATGGTCGCGGGGCCGCTGCTGAGCTGGCGCAAGGACGACGGCAAGAAACTCTGGTCGCGGCTGCCGCTCGCGATCTTCGCCGGGACGGCGGTGCTGTTCGCGTTGATCCTGTTCGGCGGCAAGGTCGGCATATTGCCGCTGCTCGGCATGACCGTCGCGGGCATCGTCGCGGTGGCGAGCCTTGCGCCGCTGTGGGGGCGAAACCTGCGCCGCACGCCGCTGCCGACATGGGGTATGGTGATCGCGCATTTCGGCGTCGCGGTGTGCCTCGCCGGCATGGGCGCCGAAAGCGCCTTCATCAAGGAGCGACTGGTCGCCGCGGCACCGGGTGAGGTGATCAAGATCGGCGATTTCGCCGTCAAATTCGCTGGCGTCAAACCGATCGCGGGGCCGAATTATACGGCGATCGAAGGCACGCTGGTGGCGACCACATCGTCGGGGAGCAGCTTTACGATGAAGCCCGAGGCGCGGACATTCCCCGGCCTGATGGGCACTGCGCCGACCGAGACCAACGAGGCGGCGTTGCTGACGCGGCCGGGCGGACAGCTTTATGCGGTGCTGGGGCAACCGGTGACGAGCGACGACGGCCGTGCCGACCGTTACCAGATCCGCCTGTGGTGGAAACCGCTGGTGTGGTGGATATGGCTCGGCGGCGCGCTGATCGCGATCGGTGCGGCGCTGTCGATGCTGGGCCGCGCGCAATTGCTGGCGATCTGGCGCGCGCGCCGTGCGCGTAAGGCAGAGGAACGTTTCGCATGAGGAACCGCTGGGTCCTGTTCGTGCCGCTGGCGATCATGGGATTGCTGTTCGGCGCCTTCGTCTATCGGCTGGTGACGCCGGGCGAGACGCTGATCCAGTCGCAGTGGATCGACAAGCCGATGCCGCTGTTCGACCTGCCGCCCGCGACCGCGGGTGTCGCGGGGCTGAAAAGCAGCCAGCTCGCCGACGGGCGGCCGCGGCTCGTCAATGTGTTCGCGAGCTGGTGCATCCCGTGCCGCGCCGAGGCGCCGCAACTCGAGGCGCTGAAGGCGGCCGGCGTGCCGATCGACGGCATCGCGATCCGCGACCGGCCCGAGGACGTCGCGATGTTCCTGAAGGAATATGGCAATCCGTTCGACCGTATCGGGGCGGACATGCAGTCGAGCGTGCAGATCGCGCTGGGATCGTCGGGCGTGCCCGAAACTTTCCTGATCGACGGCAAGGGGATCATCCGCGAACAGATCCAGGGCGTCATCCTCGCCGATCAGGTGCCCGAGATCGTCGCGAAGCTCGAGGCGATGAAATGACGCTGCGGCTTGTCTTCCTCTGCCTGCTGGGGGCGCTTGCGTTGCCGCTGGCCGCGCAGGACCGGTTGCCGCCGGCGCCCTATGCCTATCAGCAGCTGAAGGACCCCGCGCAGGAAGCGCGCGCCAAGGCGCTGATGGAAGAACTGCGCTGTCTCGTCTGTCAGGGCCAGTCGATCGCCGATTCGGATGCGCCGCTGGCGGGCGATATGCGCCACGAGGTGCGCAGCAAGATCGCCGAGGGCGAGAGCCCGGCCGAAATCAAGGCATGGCTCGTCGCGCGCTATGGCAATTGGGTGAGTTACGATCCGCCGTTCGACATGGCGACGGCCTTCCTGTGGCTGGGGCCGTTGCTGTTCCTCGCGCTCGGCGGCTGGCTGGCGTTCGGGCGGTTTCGCGGGAACGAGAACGACGGCGAGGATGCGGCATGATCTGGATATGGATATTGCTGGCAGCCGCAGTGACGATCGGCGGTATTTTCTGGCTGGGCAAACTGCCCGCCGCGGCGCGGCCGCTGGCGGGGGCGGCGATCATGCTGGGGCTGGCGGGCTATGCGTTGCAGGGCAGCCCATCGCTGCCCGGCAAGCCGGTGGCGGTACCCGACGAGCCCGAAGGGTTCGGCGAGGCGATCACCGACCAGCGGCAGGGCATGTCCGAACGTTTCGGTCCCGCCGCGCAGTGGCTGGGCATGTCCGACGGTTTCGCGCGGACGGGCAAGACCGAGCTTGCGGCCAAAACCCTTGAAAAGGGCCTCGAAAAATATCCCGACAATGTCGACCTGTGGGTCGGGCTGGGCAATGCGCTTGCCGCGCACAGCGGCGGGATGATGTCGCCCGCGGCGGCGCTGGCGTTCGACGAGGCGGCGAAGCGCGACCCGACGCATCCGGCGCCGCCGTTCTTCGCGGGTCTTGCGCTCGCGCAGGGCGGCGACCTCAAAGGCGCCGAGGCGGTGTGGAGCCAGCTGCTGGCGCGCAGCCCTGCCGATGCGCCCTGGCGGCGCGACCTCGAGATGCGGCTCGGGCAATTGCGGCAGGCGCTGGGGCCGCAGCTTCCCCTGGAGGCCCCGGCCGATGCACCGGCCGGGGACGTCCCGAATTGAAACCTATTCCAAAGGCTCCGGCTCGTCTAAAGGCGCGCGATGACTGCTGAGTCGCAACAGGCGGCCGAAGGCGCATCGAGCGCCGTTCCGGCCACCGCCGATACGGCCCATATAGGGCATGGACATCATGGCGATAGCAGGCTGAAGCTTGCTGTCGGCGCCGTCGGCGTCGTCTTCGGCGACATCGGTACCAGCCCGCTCTATGCGTTTCGCGAAACCTTTGCCGGGCATCACCCGATCGAGGCCGACCGGCTGCATATCTATGGCGTGCTGAGCCTCGTCTTCTGGTCGATGATGCTGGTCGTCACCTTCAAATATGTGCTGACGATCATGAAGGCCGACAACAAGGGCGAGGGCGGCAGCCTCGCGCTGCTCGCGCTGATCAGCCGGTCGTCGGAGGGCAAGCGCTGGACTTGGCCGATCGTGCTGCTCGGCGTGTTCGCGACCGCGCTCTTCTATGGCGACAGCATGATCACCCCGGCGATGTCGGTGCTCTCGGCGACCGAGGGACTGAGCTACGTCAACAAGGGCTTCGAGCCCTATATCGTGCCGATCGCGCTCGCGATCCTGATCGGGCTGTTCGCAATCCAGTCGCGCGGGACGGCGAAGGTCGGGATGTTGTTCGGGCCGATCATGCTCGCCTATTTCACGATGCTTGCGGTGCTCGGCCTGATCCATATCGTCGATCATCCGGGGATCATCCTCGAAACGCTGAACCCGGTGAACGCGCTGCGCTTCTTTTACGTCGACGGGTTTACAGCCTTCATCGCGCTGGGGGCCGTCGTGCTCGCGGTGACAGGGGCCGAGGCGCTTTATGCCGACATGGGGCATTTCGGGCGCGGCCCGATCGGGCTCAGCTGGCTGACCTTCGTGCTGCCGGCATTGATGCTCAACTATATGGGGCAGGGCGCAATGGTGCTCGAAGCTGACATGGGGCCGCGCAGCGACCTGATCGCCGATCCGTTCTTCCAGATGATGCCCGAAGCCTGGCAGGTGCCGGTCGTGATCCTCGCCATCCTTGCGACGATCATCGCGAGCCAGGCGGTGATTTCGGGCGCCTTCTCGCTGACGCAGCAGGCGATCCAATTGGGCTTCATGCCGCGCCTGCGCGTCGAACACACCAGCGCGTCGGCGCAGGGGCAGATCTATATCCCGATGGTCAATTGGGGACTGATGGTGATGGTGATCATCCTCGTCCTCTTCTTCGGGTCGTCGAGCAATCTTGCCGCCGCCTATGGCATCGCGGTGACGGGGGCGATGTTCATCGACACCTGCCTGCTGTCGGTCGTGCTCTTCACCTTGTGGAAATGGCCGGCGTGGAAGGCGCTGCCGGTCCTGGCGGTGTTTTTCGTCGTCGACATTGCCTATTTCGGCGCGAACCTGATCAAGGTGCCCGATGGCGGCTGGGTCCCACTGGCGATCGGCCTCACCATCTTCACGCTGCTGACCACCTGGTCGCGCGGGCGCAAGCTGATGCAGCAGGAAATGGCCGAGGGCGCGATGCCGATCCCGGTCTTCGTCAAGTCGGCGGCGAACAGCGCGACGCGCGTGCCGGGGACCGCGGTGTTCATGACGTCGAGCAGCGACGGCGTGCCGCACGCGCTGCTGCACAACCTCAAGCACAACAAGGTGCTGCACCAGCGGATCATCCTGCTGACGATCAAGATTGCCGACGTGCCCTATGTCCGCGCGGAAAATCACTGCGCGCTCGACGATCTGGGGCAGGGGTTCCACCGGCTGATCCTGAATTACGGCTTCATGCAGCCGATCGACGTGCCCGACGCGCTGAAGCGCGTCACGAGCTGCGGCGGCGAGTTCAAAATGCTCGAGACGAGTTTCTTCCTGTCGCGCCAGACGCTGATCGCCGCGAGCAAGCCCGGGATGCCGATCTGGCGCGAAAAATTGTTCGCCTGGATGCTCCGCAATTCGGAAAGCGCGATGGAATATTTCCGCCTGCCGACCAACCGCGTCGTCGAACTGGGGAGCCAGGTCGCGATCTGACCGGGATTGCCGAGGTTAACTTCGCGACATGTCCGAATAAGCGTTTGAACATCGCGGCAAGTCTTGCAATGCAAGGGCGACCCAGAAAAGGCCGCGCAACACGATGGATGTCGGCAATAGCGACGCTCTGATCCTGCCGGTTCCACCGGAACCCTTCGCCCTGATCGTCGGCGCGGTGAAACAGGATAGATCGGGAGAGACGGTCGAAGCTTCGCTGCGCCGCATGGGGTTGAAGCCCGAACGAATCGTCCAGGAAGGCGGCGATATCGCCGAGCGGATCGCGGTGCCGCGTTTTCGCCTGCGTTTCGGGGCGTTGTCGGTTCTCGCCGGCCCCGCCGCGGAAGCTGCGCTCGACTTCGCCGATCCCGGGCATCCGTCGACGAGCCTGCTGGCGGCGAGCCTTCCGCAAAAATGGGGTGAGAACGGGTCGTGTTGGCTCTTTGTCCCGGAACGCGAGCCCGGGGCTCCGGAGACATCGACCGAGCAGCCGACACGGATGCGCGAATTTTTCAAGATGATGGTGCTGCTGATCGACCTGTTCGAGGCCAGCCATATCTTCTGGTCGCCGGCGCGACTGTGGTCCGATGCACCGCAATTCCGTGCATCGATCGCCGAAATGCTGGCGAGCGGGATGCCGCCGATACTGCATCTTGTCGCGTTCCGGCGGCACGACGTCGGAGACGGCGCGAGCATCGGCACTCGCGGGCTTGCGCTGTTTGCCGGACAGGAGCTGGAAGCACGCATACCGGGCGGCTGGACGGTCGCCGAAATGGTCAAGCGGCTGTCGCGGCTCGCGCTCGACATGATGCTCAACGGACCCGTCCAATATCCACGGACGATGCGCGGCATCGAGGCGGGCGAGTGGATCGAGATATTGCCCCCACCGGAGAATGCGGGCCGGCGATCGACCGTGATTGTCGAATTCGGCCGTAGCTGATGCCGGGCGGGGGCTGGAATGGAGCGCCACCGCCGCAAACCGGTTTCCAGCGCCACCATCTGATACCGGTCGCGCTGCTGCGACGTCCGCAAATGGCGGAGCTGTTCGATCATCTGCAGGCCGAAGGTTTCGCGCTCCAGCAATTCGCGCGGAACGGGCTGATGCTGCCGGCGTGCGAAGCGGCGGCGCTGCGATCGGGCTATGCGCTGCATCGCGGGCCGCATCACGGCTATAGCGAGGTCGTCGCGGCGCGGGTCGAGAAGGTTCGCGCGCATTTCGTCCTGCACGCCCCCGCCGACCTGCGCACGGCGCGGCGCACCGCGGTCATGCGGCTGCGGTTGTTGCAGGATACGACGCGGCGGGCGCTGACCGACCGGCACGGCTGCGGCTTCTGGCTCAACCGCCGCGATCCGATGCGGCTGTTCGCCGATCGCCCCTATCTGGACGAAGCGATCGACAAGCTGTTCGGCGCAGAGGTCAGAGTCTGACCTTCGCCTCCAGTTCGCGGCGCGCGGCGAGATATTGTTCCTCGAGTTCGGCGACGAAGTCGGCGACGGGGCGGACGGCGGTGACCGGGCCGATACCCTGACCCGAGCCCCAGATGTCCTTCCACGCCTTCGCCTTGGTGTTGCCGCCCGAACCGAAGTTCATCGTCTTGAGATCGCCTTCGGGCAGGTTGTCGGGATCCATGCCCGCCGAGACGATCGACTGGCGGAGGTAATTGCCGTGCACACCGGTAAACAGGTTCGAATAGACGATGTCGGCGGCGCGGCCCTCTACGATACCGTCCTTGTATCCCTGATCGGCATTGGCTTCGGTGGTCGCGATGAAGGCGCTGCCGATATAGGCGAGGTCGGCGCCGCACGCCTGCGCGGCAAGGATCGAGCGGCCGTGGCCGATCGCGCCCGACAGCGCGACGGGGCCGTCGAACCATTCGCGGATTTCCTGCACCAGTGCGAAAGGCGATTGCCGGCCGGCGTGCCCGCCGGCGCCCGCCGCGACGGGGATCAGACCGTCGGCACCCTTTTCGACCGCCTTCCGCGCGAAGCGGTCGTCGATGACGTCGTGGAGCGTGATGCCGCCCCAGCTGTGGACGGCCTGATTGAGTTCCTCGCGCGCGCCTAATGAGGTGATCGTAATCGGCACCTTCCACTTGGCACAGGTCGCGATATCCTGTTCGAGCCGGTCGTTCGATTTATGGACGATCTGGTTGACGGCATAAGGCGCCGACAGGCGATCGGGATTATCGCGGTCCCATGCGGCGAGCTCTTCGGTGATCTGGTGCAGCCATTCGTCGAGCAAGGATTGCGGGCGCGCGTTCAATGCGGGGAAGCTGCCGACGACGCCGGCCTTGCACTGCGCGATGACGAGTTCGGGGCCCGACACGATGAAGAGCGGCGAACCGATGACGGGCAGGCGCAGGCGGTCGAAAATCGGGGGAAGGGCCATGAATCAGTCTCTCCGGTTGCGGTTTGAAACTGACCTTAACGTAAACGGAAGGTAGCGCAAGATGCTTGGGTCAGGACCCTAGTCGAACGCGGGGCCTTTGAGTTCGACGATATTGCCTTCGGGGTCGCTGATATAGATCGACGGTCCCTCGCCCTCGGCGCCGTAGCGCGGGCCGGCCTGTTCGACGGCGACGCCGTGGCGGTCGAGGTGGACGCGAATGGCATCCTCGTCGAACGGCGCAACGGCAATTGCGAAATGGTCGACATTGCGGCCTTCGGCTCCCGGCGCCGCACCGCCCATCGCGCCGAGTTTGCCGTCGATGGTGACGAGGTCGATCAGCGAGCTTCCGGCACGCAATTGATAGAGGCCGATTTCCGATTGGGTGCGCTCGTCGGTGCAGCCGAGGACATCGCGGTAAAAGCCGGCCATGCGATCGATATCGACGACCCGAAGCACCACATGGTCGATAGCGCGAAGGGCAAAGGGGGGATGCATGGATTTCGCTCCTCAAAACGCCGCGCCGATGGCATCCGGCCGGGGAGCCGTTCTAGTCGGCGTGCGCTGCGGTTGTCCATCGACGCGCAGCCGATGTTCGTCCGGTGGCGGTTGCGGTCCGTTGCCGGGCCCGACAGGATGCGGCGATGCAGTTGCTCCGGCCGAGCCTGTTGCCCGCCGCGACCGATATCGCGCGCCACCATCATCGCGAACCCTATGCCACGCTCGTACTGGCGGGCGCCTATGAGGAAGCGGGTGATGCCGGGCGCATCGCGGCATACGAAGGCGAAATATTGCTTCATGGTCCGTTTTCGGCGCACCGCGATCGCATTTCGGCAAAGCGGACGGTCGTGCTCGACCTGCCGTTGCCGTTCGACGGGCGCGATTGGCCGGCGCGCGCGCAGGTCGCCGATCCCGATCATATCGTCCGGCTGGCCGAATGCGATGCGGTCGAGGCGGTTGCCGCGCTGCTCGACTGCCTCGCTCCGGCCTTGGCCGCGGAAGACGACGATCTGCCCGACCGGTTGTCGGCGGCGCTGCGCACGGCAGAATCGCCACGGATCGGCGAATGGGCTGCGGCGCACGGGCAGTCGCGCGAACATGTCTCGCGCAGCTTCGAGAAGCTCTATGGCGTGTCGCCTGCCGCCTATCGTGCCGATTGCCGGGCGAAGCGCGCCTGGCGGATGATCGTCGCGGGCGATGATTGTCTCGCCGGGGTTGCGGTCGAGGCGGGCTACGCCGATCAGGCGCATATGACGCGCGCGGTGACGAAGCTCACCGGGATGTCGCCGCGGCGATGGCGGACGGGGATGGTCTAGCGGAGGTCTGCTTCGCCGGGGGGCAAATCTCTATCGGCGGCATCCCTCTCTCCGTCATCCCGGGCTTGACCCGGGACCCGCCTTTTCCTTCAAGACAGGCAGGCCCCGGATCAAGTCCGGGGTGACGACAAAAAAGCGCGGCAGCAATGCTCGAACCTCGCCCCGCACATCACATCCGTTCAAGAAGTGGGGGACGCTTCGCGCCTAGATGCGGTGCATGACAAGTCTCTCCCCCACTTCGCTGCGCCCGTTTGTGGCGCTTTCCGGTTTCCGCTTCCGCCTGTGGCCGATCGTGCTGGCCGCGGTGCTGATGCAGGTCCTCCTCGAACTCGGCCGTATTCCCGCGCGCGAAATCTATCGTGCGGGGCTGCCGCTCTGGGATGGCCATGTGTCGGTCTTCCTCCTTCTAGCGATTGCCTTTCAGGCGCTGCTTGGACTCGCCGCGATCCTCGTCATGCGCCGATTGCTGCCCGCTGCCGATCCGCATCTGCGTTGGCCGCCGGGTGCGAGCTATGCCGGGGTCGCGGCGCTGATCGGTGTCGGCATGGGGCTGGTGATGCTGGTCGCCGATTATTGGCCCGCGTTGGCGATGCAGACGCCGCCCGACATGAGCTATTCGAAAGCACCGCTCGATTCCGCAGGCTTCCTGCTCGGGATGATCACGACGGGGCTGGCGGAGGAGACGATCTTTCGCGGGTTGCTTGTCGGGATGCTTGTCGTGCTGGTGCCGGGGCGGCTGCGGATCGGGGCGCTCGACCTGCCCGTCGCTGCCTATCTGGTCGCGCTGATGTTCGGGTTGGCACACTGGAAGTCGTTCACTGTCGATCCCTTCTATCAGGCGATGGCGCAGCAGATTTACGCGTTCGTCTGGGGCCTCGTATATGTCTGGCTGATGGAGCGATCGCGGAGCCTGCTCGCACCGATCGTCGCGCACGGGCTGGGCAATTTTACCGAAGTCGGGATCGTGATCATGCTCAACGCCATGTGGTTCTGACGCGACAAGGGCGGCCTTGGAGGCCGCCCTTGGGTCGCTTCGGGGACGGTCAGGCCGCGATCGGACGGCGGCTCGCCTTGACCGCGAGATATCCGAAGAGGATCGCCGCGAGGAGGAGGGCGCCCTGTGCCGCGGCGAAGGGCGGTTCGGTGCCGTTCGGGGCGAGTGCGTTGAGTGCGGGCACCTTCAGGAAGGACTGCACGACCAGCACGAACATGTTGAGGTAGAGCGCGAAGGTCGCCGTCACGGCATAGACCGTTGCGGCGCGGCCCGCGAGCCTGTGGCGATACCAGGCCGAAAAGGTCGCGATGAGGATCAGTGTCGAGAGGATGCCGAAGCCGAGTGCCGGGGTGAAGGCGACGATCGGGAAGAGGAAGCCGGTGAGGCTGGTCAGGAGCGTTGCCCAGAGGAAGATGTCGGTGGTGCGGCGGAGAATGCGGCCGCGGGCGAAGGCGGGAAGGGCGATGAGGCCCGCACCGATGCCGATCAGGCTGATCGCGACATGGAGCGCGGTGAACTGCGGAATGGTGAGGCCGAGGATCATGACACGTCTCCTTATCTTGGTGAGGAGGCGCGGTCGGGGGCCCGCGCCTCTTACCTATCAGCTGTTGATGAAGTCGAGAAGATCGGCGTTGAACCGGTCCTGTTCGGTGACTGTGAGGCCGTGGCTGCCGCCCTTGTAGACTTTGAGCACCGCCTGCTTGACGATCTTCACGGTCGAGAGCGCCGCGGCGCCGATCGGTACGATCTGGTCGTCGTCGCCGTGGAGGACGAGCGTCGGCTTGTCGAACTTCTTCAAATCTTCGTTGAAGTCGCTTTCCGAAAAGGCGCGGATGCTGTCGAGCAGGCCCTTGAGGCCGCCGTTCATGCCCTGCCGCACGAATTCGTCGCGCACCGCTTCGCTCACCACCGCGCCGTCGCGGTTATAGCCGTAGAAGGGCAGCGTGAGATCCTTGAAGAATTGCGGGCGGTTGTCGAACGTGCCCTTGCGGATGCCGTCGAAGACGTCGAGCGGCAGGCCGCCGGGGTTGGCTTCGGTCTTGAGCATCAGCGGCGGGACGGCGCCGATCAGCGCGACCTTGGCGATGCGGGCGGTGCCGTGGCGGCCGATATAGCGGGTGACTTCGCCGCCGCCGGTCGAATGGCCGACGAGGATGACGTCCTTGAGGTCGAGCTGTTCGATCAGTTCGGCGAGGTCGTCGGCATATTGGTCCATATTATTATTGTCCCAGACTTGGTCCGAACGGCCGTGGCTGCGGCGGTCGTGGGCGATGGTGCGGAAGCCCTGGTTGGCGAAAAAGACCATCTGGGCGTCCCATGCGTCGGCCGACAGCGGCCAGCCGTGCGAGAAGACGATCGGCTGTCCGTCCTTCGGGCCCCAATCCTTGAAGAAGATGTTGGTGCCGTCCTTGGTGGTGATGGTGGTCATGATATGGTTCCTTTCGATGTGGAGGGCGGGGTGTCCGTCCCGGTGAAAAAGGAAATAGGCGGGCTCGCCCTTGCGCGGGATTGGCGGACCCGACATTATGCGGGCCGATTCCGACATATGTGCGATTGGGGAGCCGCAATGCCCAAACTGAAGGTGCCGGACGCGGCCGATATGCCGCTGATCGAGGTCGGGATGATGACCTATCCCGACTGCCAGATGGGCATGGTGCACGGGATCACTGACCTGTTCGACGTCGCGGGGCGCTTTGCGGTCGAGCATGGGCGGCAGCCGATCCGGGCCAGCCATTGGCGGTTGCAGGAGGGTGGCGGCTTTGCCCGCTGGTACGACAGTCACCCGGGTGAAGCGGCGGGCAATTCGCCCGCGGTGCTGATCGCGCCGGGGAGCTTGCACAAGCTGCTCGAACCCGGCGAGGTCGAACCCTATGCGCGCTGGCTGCTCGACCGGCATGCGCATGGCGCGGTGCTGGCGTCGAATTGCGGCGGTGCCTTTGCGCTCGCGGCGACGGGATTGCTCGCGGGGCGGCCGGCGACGACGCACTGGTTTTTTGCCGAGGAGTTCAGGGCGCGCTTTCCGGACGTGCGGATGGAGGCCGACCGGATGGTGGTCGACGATGGCGACATCGTCACTGCGGGCGGGCTGATGGCGTGGACCGACCTGGGGCTGCGCATCGTCGAGCGATTGCTAGGCCCGACGGTGATGATGGAGACCGCGCGCTTCCTGCTGATCGATCCGTCGGGGCGCGAGCAGAAGAATTACGCGAGCTTTGCGCCGAAGCTGAACCATGGCGACGAGGCGATATTGAAGGTCCAGCACTGGTTGCAGGGGCGGGGCGCGGGTCCGGTTGCGGTCGCCGAAATGGCGGGTGAGGCCGGAATGGAGGAGCGCACCTTCCAGCGGCGTTTCAAGGCCGCGACGGCGATGACGCCGGTCGAATATGTCCAGCATCTGCGTGTCGGCAAGGCGCGCGAGCTGCTGGAATTCACAAAGCGCACGGTCGACCAGGTCGCATGGAGCGTCGGCTATGAGGATGCGGCCGCCTTCCGCAAATTGTTCCACCGCCTGATCGGCCTGTCACCGCACGAATATCGGCAGCGTTTTTCGACGCCGCAGTCGCTGGAACAGGTCGCCTGAAATTTTTTTCGTACCTCGTGTCGATTTGGCGACGGCTCGTTCGTCGTCTGGGTACGAGCCGCTGTTTGGCCCGATCAAAAGGAGATGGAAAATGCGCGTGATGGTTTTTGTGAAAGCGACCGAAGACAGCGAAAAGGGCCTGCCGCCGACCGAGGACATGACCGCGATGTTCGAGGCGATGGGCAAGTTCAACGAGGAACTGGTCAACGCCGGCGTGATGGTCGACGGCGACGGGCTCAAGCCCTCTTCGCACGGCAAGCGCATCGCGTTCGACGGGCCGAACCGGTCGGTGATCGACGGGCCGTTCGCCGAGACGCGCGAACTGGTCGCGGGCTATTGGGTCTGGGAAGTCAAGGATATGGACGAAGCCGTCGCCTGGGCCAAGCGCTGCCCCAATCCGATGCCGGGGCCGAGCGAGCTCGAAATTCGTCCCTTTTATGAAATGGAGGATTTCGGCGATGCGCTGACCCCCGAACTCGCCGAACAGGAACAGAAGTTGCGCGAGCGGCTGAGCGGCGAATAAGCCATGTCTACCGTCATGCTTGCCTCCCCGGCTCCCTTGCCCGAGAAGGCAGGCATGGCGAAAGACGAGACCCATCGGGCGATCGAAGCGGTGTTCCGGATCGAGCGGGCGCGGCTGATCGCCACGCTCGCGCGGATGACGCGCGACGTCGACCGGGCCGAGGAGCTGGCGCAGGAGGCGCTGCTGATCGCGCTCACCGAATGGCCGAAGTCGGGCGTGCCCGACAAGCCGGGCGCCTGGCTGACCGCCGCGGCGAAACGGCGGCTGATCGACGGTGCGCGGCATGAAGCGATGCGGACGCGCAAGCAGGCCGAAATCGCCCGCGAGCTGGACGAGGAGCCGGATATGCGTGTGGAAGCCGTCGAGGCGGCGATCGACGATCCGCTGGGCGACGAACTGCTCGGGCTGATCTTTGCCGCCTGCCATCCCGTGATTTCTCCCGAGGCGCGCGCCGCGCTGACGCTGCGGCTGGTCGGCGGGCTGACCGTCGAGGAAATCGCGCGTGCCTTCCTGTCGAACGACGCTGCGGTCGCGGCGCGGATCACGCGCGCCAAAAAGGCGATCGCCAAGGCCGGCGTCCAGTTCGAAGTGCCGCGCGGGGCCGAACTCACCGCGCGGCTCGGCTCGGTGCTCGAGGTCATCTATCTGATCTTCAACGAAGGCTATGCCGCGACGACCGGACCGTCGCTCGTCCGTCCGCCGCTTTGCGCCGAGGCACAGCGGCTGGCGCGCATCCTTGCCGGGCTGATGCCCGAACAGCCCGAGGTTTTGGGACTGCTTGCGCTCGTCGAGATCCAGGCGTCGCGGCTGGCGGCGCGTGCGGGACCCGACGGGCGGTTCGTGCCGCTGACCGAGCAAAATCGCGCGCGCTGGGACCAGTTGCTGATCCGCCGCGGGCTGAATGCGCTGGCACGCGCCGAGGCGCTGGACGGCGCCGACGGGCCCTATGCGCTGCAAGCCGCGCTGGCCGCCTGCCACGCGCGGGCGCGATCGGCCGAGGAAACCGACTGGGTGCGGATCGCCGCTTTGTACGACCGGCTGGGTCGGGCGATGCCGTCGCCGGTGGTCGAGCTCAATCGCGCGGTCGCGTACAGCATGGCGTTCGGCCCCGAGGCCGGATTGCGGCTGGTCGATGCGATCGCCGATGCGGCGGCGCTGCGCCATTATGCACCGCTTCCGGCGGCGCGAGGCGATTTCCTGTTTCGCGCCGGACGGACCGACGAAGCCCGGGCGCAGTTCGAGGCGGCGGCGGCGCTTTCGGGCAACGAACGCGAGCGCGACTTCCTGCTGGCGCGCGCTGCGGCTTGCGCACCATGACCGCATTCCGCGTCGAAAGCATCGGCGCCGACGCGCAGCCGCTGGCGATCGTCGACGATTTCGCGCCCGACCCGGATGCGTTGCGGCGTAGCGCCGGGGCCGCGGGTTTCGTCCCTGCGCTCCACCATTATCCGGGCGTTCGCGCCGAACTGCCCGCCGATTATCTTTCGAACCAGCTGCCGGTGATCGCAGCCGTCGCGGCCCAAGCCTTCGGTCGCTCCGGCCCGGTCAGCGTCGTCGATGCGAGCTTTTCGATCGTCTCGACCCCCGCCGATGCGCTTTCCATTCCGCAGCGCCTGCCGCATGTCGATGCCTTCACCGCCGACCGCATCGCGCTCGTCCATTATCTGTCGCCCGAGGACGGCGACGGAACCGCCTTCTATCGCCACCGGGCGACGGGGTTCGAGCGGGTGGACGCGGCGCGGCGCGATTTGTTCTTTCGCCATCTGGACACCGAAATCCGTTACGGCGGGCCGCCGCCGCCCGGATATGTGCTCGGCGATACCCCGCTGTTCGAATGCGTCCGCAGCGAACCCGCGCGCTATAACCGGGCGCTGCTCTATCGCAGCTGGAGCCTTCATAGCGGCGCGATCTCGCCGGACAGCCGGCTGTCGGCGGACCCCGGCGCGGGGCGGTTGACGGTGACCGCCTTCCTGTCGATCGGCTGAGCCGGGCTCGCCGCATTTTTGCCACGGCTGCGCGGTATGGAAGCGCGTTTGTTTCATTACGGGACAACGCTTTATCGCACTTCGGTGTAAGAGCATCGGTGAACGCCCTATGGGCGCGCGCGCCTTCCCTTCGATTATGGATACCAAGACAGTGGCTTTTTCGACCCGCATCCTGTTCCCCGTCGCGCTCGCCGCGACCGTGATGACGCCCGTGTTCGCGCAAGGCAGCACGATCACCGGCATCGATGCGCTGCGCGAATGGAATCTCGTCGTGCTCGGCAACCTGCAATCCTCGTCCGAAGTCGAGGGGCGCACCTTTGTCGGCGGCAACCTGACCGGCAATTCGTCGAATTACGGTATCCGTGCGACGACCTCGCCGAACGGCCAGCCGGGGCTGACCGTCGTCGGCAACGTCACCGGTAGCCACAAGAATCTGAACAACGGGTCGGGCGCGGTCGTCGGCGGCAATGTGTCGAGCGGCTTCAACCTCAATGGGCCGAACCAGACGGTGAAGGTCGGCGGGTCGATCAGCAACACCAACGTCAACCAGAATACGGTGATCTCGAACCTCGATGCCAGCAACCCGGCGTTCGGTCTCGGCCTGCAACAGCAGAAATCGGACCTCAAGAGCAGCATGGGCAGCCTGTCGTTCGACATGGGCACGCTCGCCGCAAACAGCCAGCTGACGGTGCAGGGCAACCGCGGGACGTTCAATGCGCAGCCCAATGCGCAGGGGCTCGCGGTGTTCAACATCACCGCCGCCGACCTCGACAAGATCGGCGAGATCCAGTTCAACCTGAACGGCGCCGACACTGCGATCGTCAACGTCAGCGGCCGGTCGGTGACCCTCAACGACAATTTCCTCGGCGGCACCAACAACCTCGGCGAAAATGTCATCTGGAACTTCCCCGATGCCGAGGAACTGAAGCTGAGCACGGCGTGGGGCGGATCGGTCCTCGCGCCGCTCGCCGATGCCGAAACGCGCAACTATATCCAGGGTTCGGCGGTGTTCGGGAACCTGAAGCAGGACGGCGAGATGCATATCGGCACCTTCAATGGCGGTTATGTCACCCCGCCGTCGGGCGGCACATCGACCGGCGGCGACAGCTCGACGGGTGGCGGCACGTCGAGCGGTGGCGGGACCAGCTCGGGCGGCGCGACGCCGGTGCCCGAACCCGGCATGTTCGGCCTGTTCGGGCTGGGCGTCGGCGGGCTGATCCTGTGGCGCCGCCGCCGCGCGAAGCGGGACGCCGAATAGGGCGACCCGCGAACGGGCCGCCCCGGCGTCGGCGTCAGAAGCGCTCGCCGACCATTTCTTCGCTCTTCGCCCACAGCGCCTTGGCGTTGTCGGGGTCGATCGCATAGGCGCGCACGCCTGCGCGCAGCCCTTCGTCATTGGCGAGCTCGGCGACATGGCAATCCTCGAGATAGCGCCCGCCGACCTCGGCCGGATCGGCGACCGCGGCGGCCCAGACCGAGGTCGCGGCGCCCTGCGGGATCGACTTGAACTCGAATTCCTCGCCGCCCGTGGCGCGCGCGGTCGCGTTGATCTGTTCGAGCAGCGTTTCGAGCGCGCCGTCGTCGAGGTGACGGCCAAGCTCGGTGTGGATGCCGCCCGGGTGGAGCGCGATGCCGCGCACGCCGCGGTCCTTGTGGCGGCGGTCGAATTCGACGGCGAAGAGGATATTCGCGGTCTTCGAACGGCCATAGGCAGCCCAAGGTTCATAATCGCCGTTGTCGAAGTTCGGATCGGCGAGATTGACGTCCGAGAAGCGGTGCCCCGACGAGGCGAGGCTGACGAAACGCCCGCCGTCGCTGATCAAGGACGCGATGCGGTTGACGAAGGTGAAGTGGCCGAGGTGATTGGTGCCGAACTGCGTCTCGAACCCGTCCTCGGTCTTGCCGAAGGGGGCGGCCATCACGCCGGCATTGGCGATGACGACGTCGAACTGGCGGCCGTCGGCGACGAGCGCATCGGCGGCGGCGCGGACGCTGGCGAGCGAGGCGAGGTCGAGCTGGATGAGCTCGAAGCTGCCGCCGCCGGCCTTGGCGGCGTCGCGGACGGCGGCGGTGGCGCCTTCGGCCTTGGTCAGGTCGCGCGCGGCGCCGACGACATCGGCGCCATGCGCGGCGAGCGCGCGGGCGGTCTCGACGCCGAGCCCGGCCGAGACGCCGGTGACGAGGAAGCGCTTGCCCGACAGGTCGACGCCCGAAAGCACGTCGTCGGTGGTCGATTTGGCATTGAACCGGGTCATGATGAACTCCTTGGATGGGGCAGGGCGGAGGGGGATGCCCTGACCCGGTCAAGATAGGCGCGGCGCCCGCGGCTTCGCTGCCCGATCATGGCATGTGCTTGCCTGATCCTCTCAAAGCGGCGGCGCCCGTGCGGCTGCTCCTTGCGCGCGGGCGCGCGGCGTCCGATGTTGGGTCCATGCAAGACAGGCTCGACTCGATATGCGCGCAGGTGCTGCGCCACGCGGTTTCTCCCTATTATGAGACGCCGGTGCCGCGGCTGGTCGTCGCGACGCAATGCGCGCCGACGAGCGGGGTTGCGACCGTCTATGAACCCGTGACCTGCCTGATCCTGCAAGGGACGAAGCAGGTCGTGATCGGCGACCAGGTGCTGCGATACGATGCGTCGAGCTATTTCGTCGCCTCGCTCGACCTGCCCGCAGTCGGCCGCGTGGTCGAGGCGAGCCCCGACAAACCCTATGTCGCCGCGGCGCTGCGCATCGACCGCGGCGCGCTGGCCGACCTGATCGCCAGCATGGGCCCCGCAAGCATCGGCCACACGCCGCCGGGCGACCTCGCGGGCTTTGCCGTCGCGTCGGTGACCGAGGAACTGGTCGAAGCCTGGGCCGGGCTGCTCGGACTGCTCGACCGGCCGGGCGACGTCGCGATGCTGGCGCCGATGCGCGAGCGCGAGATCCTCTATCGCCTGCTGCAGGGGCCGCTGGGGCATCAGCTGTGCGCCATTGCGCAGGAGGACAGCCGGCTGTCGCGGGTGCGGCGCGCGATCCTGTGGATGCACGAGCATTTCGACAAGATGTTGCCGACCGCGACGCTGGCCGAGATTGCGGGGATGAGCACGGCCTCCTTCCATCGGCATTTCAAGGCAGCGACCGCGATGAGCCCGCTGCAGTTCCAGAAGACGCTGCGCTTGCACGCGGCGCGGCGGCTGCTCGCGGGCGGCAGCGAGGCGAGCCGCGCCGCCTATTCGGTCGGTTACGAGAGCGCGTCGCAGTTCAGCCGCGAATATGCCCGCGCCTTCGGCCTGCCGCCGTCGCGCGATGCCGAACGGCTGCGCGGGGTGGTGCAGGTCGGGGTGGGGGCGGTTTAGCTTCTTTTCTCTTGCCTCGTCATTCCCGCGAAAGCGGGAACCCAGTTGCGAGGTTGCCGCACGGCGCTGCCGCGCCGTTTCTTAAGGTTTCGCTGGGTTCCCGCTTTCGCGGGAATGACGAATGGGGAGAGGATCTAACCACTCGCCGATTTCCGTGCTTTTCCACTCTCCGGCGCGGGATCGTTGGCGGGGTCGGGTAGCGCGAAGAAGGCGCGGCGGGCGGCTTCGCCGGCGATGCGCAGCGGCGCGAAGGCTTCGGTTCGGGCGGCGTCCCACGCCTCTTCCTCGTCGGGGGCGAGCGTGCGGGCATAATATTGGTCGCCGAATTCGCCTTCCTCGATGCCCAGATAATCGTCGGGCGGCGGGAAATTGGTGCGCAGCTCTCCGGTCGCATGGCTGCGCCAGACGGTCATCGTCGCCGCCTCCTGCTCGGCGGTCCGTCCCTCCTCGTCGGCGCTTTCCGGGTCGGCGTCGAAATCGGCGGAAAACTGCGAAACTTCATTCGCGATTCCACTGTCGTGCCAGAGGGCCGCGAGCGGGTTGGCGCGGTTGTCGCGGGCGGCGAGCCAGAGCGCGAGCGCGGCGGCCATGCCTTCGGGCGCGGGTGCGGGGGCGGTTTCGGCGGTGCCTTCGGGCGTCTCTTCGGATGCGGCGTCGGCGGCGACGGTGCGCGCGGCTTCGCCCCTGCCGCTTGCGGCTTGGGCGGCATCGAAGAGCGAGAGGAAACCCGGCCAGTCGCCGGCGATGGTCTGCGCCAGCATCTCCTTGCCAGCTTTCGCCTGCGTTTCGACCATGCGGTCGAGCCGCGCGAGCATCGCGAGGCCGAGGCGGCTGTCGATGCGGCGGCGCTTGTAAAGGCTGCGGTCCTCCTCGCGATAGACGGTGGTCATCTCGTCATGCCCCCAGATCGCGCGGTCGAGCAGCTCGTCGACGAGCCGCCCGCGCGCGATCAGCAGCGCCGCGGCGCAGCCGAGCCGGAACGCCGCGCCCTCGGGCCGCTGCTTGAGCTGATAGACGGCGCCGGGCGACATGCAGACCTTCGCCGCCGAAATCTTCACCGACCCGTTGGTGGCGAACGCCTCCAGAAATTCGCGCTGGAGCCGCGGCGTCCAGTGATAGCTGCCGGGGGCGGGGATATAGGCAGGGTGGTTCTGGGGATCGTGCGTGGAGTCTTCCATCGATTCGTCCTTTCGGTTTGGTGAAACCGAAATAATGAACCATATAGGTGAAATGTAGGAAAGAAGAAAGTCGCTAGAATTTGAAGCGACCACTGACAAAGAAGCTGCGGCCCGGTTCAGGGAATCCGTCGGTTAGCACGTAATTGTCATCGAACAGGTTGCGCGCGGCGACGCCGATCTCGATTCCCTCGCCGATTTCGTAATCGATGCGAAGGTTGGCGACGACATAGCTGCCAGTGTCATAATAGACCGGCGTGGCCGCGGTGGTCGACGTCTTGCGATCGGAGGCGATATCGACGCTGGGCAGGATCCGGAGGCCGGGCAGGGGGCGCCAACTGGCATAAGCGAAACCCTTGTGCGGCGGGACGCCGGTGAGGGCGAAGACCGGAACGATGGTGCCGGGCGCGGCGCCGGTGATGTCGAACGTGCGATGGATATAGGTGTAGTTTGCGCCGAGTTCGAGCGACGACGAGAGGGCGGCGGTCAGGGCGATTTCGCCGCCGTAATATTTCGCGTCGCCCAGATTCTGCCGCTGCGTGCTGTTGGCGGGAAAGCCCGCCGGTCGGACCGACACGATCGCGTCGCGGATGTCGCTATAGAATAGCGCGCCCTCCAGCTTGACCCTGCCGAACTGGCGATTGACGCCGAGTTCGTAATTGATCGCACGTTCGGAATTTAGCCCGGGGTTCGACGCTGCGGTCCCGAACTGCGTGCTGAAACGTTCGAAGATCGTTGGAAATCGCGTGCGGGACGACACGCTGAGATTGACGCGAGTGTCGGCGTCGGGCGTCCAAACCAACTGTGCCTGACCGTTGAGCGCATTGGCGTTGCGCAGGGGATAGCTGAAAATGGCGCTGGCGCCGCCGCCCGGTGGCGTCCCGAATTCCTCCGCGCGTTTCAGATCGCGCCAGTCGTAACTGACTCCTGCCGTCAGGCTGATCGCGGGCGTAATGGTCAGCCGGTTTTCGGCGGCAATGCTGTATGTATCCTCGACATTGGTCTGTCGCGGCTCGGTGGTTCCGGCGGGAAAGCTTTGTTGCCATTCGACATGCTTGTCGCGGCGATAATGCACGGCGAGGGTGAGCCGGTCGGCGTCGCTGACGTCGACGCCGAGTTCGGCCGAGCCGCCCCATGCGGTGTCCGCATAATAGCTGTTGAACGCGCGGCCGAGCATCTGCGTCGTCTGCGTCCGGTCGTTGAAGGAGCGCAGCAAATTGTCGAAACTGTTACGATAGATGCGCGTCTTGAGCGTCGCGCGGTCGCCGAGCGCGGTGGTCGACAGGAAGTAGATGCTGTCGATATTCCAATAGGGCCAGGTCCAGAAGCGCTGCGCCGAAAGCGGGTCGGTGACGTGCAGGGGAGCGTTTTTCGACCCTTCCTGACGCGTATAGCTGATCGAATATTCGTCGGTGGCGTTGGGTGTGAAACCGGCCTTTACGTTGATCCGCCAGTCCGCCTTGCGCGAAAAATCGCGTGCGCCGCCATCCTCCGCCGAGCCGGCCGTCGGCGCGTAGCCATCGGCGAGGTCCCAATGGTCCTGAAAATTGCGCGCATAGGATGCCTGAGCATACCAGCGCTCGTGCGACGTGCCGAGGCGGCCGTAGACGGTGTAGCCGGCATAGTCGCCGCTGGAATCGAGGTTCAGCGTGCCGCGCGCCTCGCCCTCGATCGCGCGGGTCGGTTTGCTGGTCACCAGATTGATCGCGCCGCCCATGGCGCCGGGGCCGTCGAGGACCGACGCATAGCCCTTTGCGACCTGAACCTCCGCAATGTCGGGGGTCAGGAAGCGGCCGAAGTCGAGCCGGTTGTCGGCGGGCAGATAGACGCGGATTCCGTCGATCGACAGCGGGACCTGAAACCGGTCGAAACCGCGGACGAAGATCAGGCGCTCGTTACGCGAACCGCCGCTGTTCGATGCCGCGACGCCCGGCATGATGCCGACCGCGTCGTCGAGGGTCGGGCGGTTGAAGGCGTAGATCGCCTCTGCCGTCAGCGTTTCGCCGCTGATCTCTATTCCCTCTGAGCGGGGTGCTGTGACGATGATCTGGCCAAGCGTGAAGGGGCTGTCTTCGGCGGGCGCGTCCGCTTCCCGGGCGAGCGCGGTTGCCGGCATGGCGGTGCTGGCCGCCAAGGCCATAAGCGATATCAGGCGCATCGATTTCCCCCAAGTTTCCTCTGTTGCCGGCTGCCCTATATACAGAGGAATATAGCTGGACAAGCGCAGCTTCGGGTAAGGCGGGTAAACCTGTTTTATCGAGAGATCAGGGCTTTTGGCTCGGTTTGGGTGCGGCGCGCAGGGCATCGGCCAGCACATCATAGGCCGACAATTGTGACGCGGCTGCCAGTTCCTGTTGCAGGGCGCGGTATTCGGCGAGGATGGTTTCGCCGAATGGCGACACGCGCGCGCCGCCGCCGCTGGCGTTGCCCGGCAGGGTCTCGACGAGCGGTTCGCGCCACGTCCGGTTCATCGTATCGACAAGCAGCCACGCCCGCCGGTAGCTCATGTCCAGCGCGCGCGCGGCGGCGGAAATCGAGCCATGGGCGCGGATGGCGTCGAGCAGGTCGGCCTTCCCCGGCCCCATGGCGATCTCGTCACCGCTGTAGAGGCGGACGTGGATTTTGATCGCAGCGGACTGTGACATAGGCACGTATTATCCGCGCATCGGCGGCGGGACGCAATCGCCGCTCGTCAGCTGGCCCCATTCGCCGCCGACAAAATCGCCCGCACACTCGCGGTCGCTACGTCCGTATCCAGCCCGCACCCGAACAGGCTCTTCCCGTCGGCGGTGCGGCATTCGACATAGGCGGCGGCCTGCACGTTGCTGCCCTGGCCGATCGCGTGCTCGCTATAGTCGACGATGTCCATCACCGGGCCGCCGCTTTCGCTGAGCGCGGCGATGACGCTCGACATCAGGCCGTTGCCGCGGCCGCTGACGCTGCGCGGGGTGCCGTCGATGGTGAGCTTGCCGGCGAAGATGCGGTCGGTGCCCGAGTGCGTCTCCGACCAGTCGACGAGCTGGAAGCGTTTGGCTTCGGTCGCCAGATACTGGCCCTCGAACGCGTGCCAGATATCCTCGGCGCCGAGTTCGCGGCTCGTCTCGTCGGCGAGTGCCTGGACGACATGGCTGAAGCTTGCCTGCATCTTCTTGGGCAGTTTCAGGCCCTTGTCCTGTTCAAGCACCCAGGCGACGCCGCCCTTGCCCGACTGGCTGTTGACGCGGATCACCGCTTCATAGCTGCGGCCGAGGTCGGCGGGGTCGATGGGCAGGTAGGGGACTTCCCAGCGCTCGTCATTCTGGCGCTCGCGCGCGGCGAAGCCCTTTTTGATCGCGTCCTGATGGCTGCCCGAAAAGGCGGTGTAGACGAGCTCGCCGCCATAGGGGTGGCGCGGGTGGACGGGCAAATTGTTGCAATATTCGACCGTCTGGATGACCTCGTCGATGTTCGAGAAGTCGAGCTGCGGGTCGACGCCCTGCGTGTACATGTTGAGCGCGATGGTGACGAGGCAGGTGTTGCCGGTGCGCTCGCCATTGCCGAACAGGCAGCCCTCGACGCGGTCGGCGCCCGCGAGCAGGCCGAGCTCGGCCGCCGCGACGCCGGTGCCGCGGTCGTTGTGGGTGTGCAGACTGATGATCGCGCGGTCGCGGTTCGGCAAATTCTTGCAGAAATATTCGATCTGGTCGGCGTAGATGTTCGCCGTCGACGCCTCGACCGTCGCGGGCAGGTTGAGGATGATCGGCTTGTCGGTCGTCGGCTGGAGGATGTCCATCACCGCCTCGCAGCAGGCGATGCTGAAATCGAGCTCGGCGGTCGAGAAGGTTTCGGGGCTATATTCGAAGCGCCAGTCGGTGCCGGGCAGACGCGCGGCATTGTCGCGGAGCTGCTTTGCGCCCTCGATCGCGATGCCCTTGATCTCGTCCATCTCCATGCCGAAGACGATCTTGCGCCATGCCGGGCTGACCGCGTTATAGACGTGGACGATCGCGGTCTTGGCGCCTTCGAGGCTGTCGAAGCTGGTGCGGATGAGGTCGGCGCGGCTTTGCGTCAGGACTTGCGGCGTGACGTCGCCCGGGATGCGGCCGTTCTTCACGAGCCCCGAGATGAAGTCGAATTCGGTCGCGCCCGCGCTGGGGAAGCCGACCTCGATCTCCTTGAACCCGCAGCGGACGAGCAGGTCGAAGAAGCGGGCCTTTTTCTCGGCATCCATCGGGTCGATCAGCGACTGGTTGCCGTCGCGCATGTCGGTGGAGAGCCAGATCGGCGCGCTCGTGGTGACGCGCGAGGGCCATTCGCGGTTCGCGAGCGGAACCTGCGGGAAGGCGCTGTACTTGACCGAGGGGTCGCGGAGCATGGTCATGGTCTGAAAACTTCTTCTGCTGTCGGTTGCGGTGCTTGTCGGTCGGACCCTTGAGCGGGTGGCCGCGACTAGCGCGCAGCCAGTGTCACGCCCAAGGGCGTGTAAGTCGCAGAAGAAGAAGGGCGTTGCCGCGCATGGCCGCCCTAGTGATGCAAAATGTCGCGCTTGGCAAGGGGGGAGTGCGAAAATTGCGTGGGGGTGCGGGGTCAGCCCGTCACCCACTCGACCTTCGGATCGTTGAAATCGACGACGTCGGCGAGTTCGAGCACGTTCGGATAGCCATAGCCGACGAGGTTGATGAAGGTCTGGATATTGAGCGCGAGCGGCGCCGATTTGAGCGGCACGGGGCTCTGATGGTTCGAGAAATTATTGTTGCAATAGATGAGGATGGGGCGGCCGGGGTTCGCGCCGATCACCGCGGCGAGACTCTCGGCGGTGAAATCGGTGAGCGGCAGGTTGACCGCGCCCTTGATATGGCCGCGCTGGAAGGCGTCTTTCGAGCGGGCGTCGAGGAGGAGGGTGCCGGGTTTCGCGGCCTCGGCCTTGAAGGCGTCGAAGGCGATCAGGCGGGTGGCGCGCGTCGGCGCGACGCTGGCGGTGAGCGCCTGGAAGGCGGGATAGTCGATTTGCGGATTGGCCTGCGCCAGCGCGGGCGTGGCGGTGAGGGCGACTATGGGGACGAAAGCGAGAAGCAGGCTGCGCATGAGAATCCTCCCTTGAATATGGGGAGGCTACGCCGCCTTGGCTGGCTGTGCGATGAACCGAAAAATGGCGCCGGGCCGCAAGCTGGCCTTGCGGCCCGGCGCAGTGCAGGGGAACGTCGGAGAGAAGGGTCAGGCGGCCTCGCTCTCGCTGTCTTCCTCGTCCCAGGGCTCGAACACCTCGTCCTCGACCATATTGTCGACGGCGTGGATGCGCACGCCGATGACCCAGTCCTCGAACGGGCCTTCCCACGCGGCCTCGACGTCGGTCAGCGCCTCGCCGGCGGCGTCGGCGGGGCGGTCGCCGACGAGGTCGAAGTCCTGAAACCCGTCCTCGGGCGGGGTGATATAGACATGCGGGTCGAGCCGGACATTGGCCCAGCCCGTGGTGGGGGCGAGGCCCTCGACCTCGACCGTCAACAGCGGATTTTCCTCGTCGCCGCCGATGAAGGCGCTCACTTCGACAATTTCGCGGACCAGTTCGCTCATCACATGGCTCCTGTACGAAAAGGGGCGGGGCCATCGCTGGTCCCGCCCCGTTTCATACGCGGTGCGTGTGACAGATTGAGGAGCGTCTGTTTGGAAATGCGCCTGACGGCGCATTTCGGCGGTACCGGCCCGCTCCCCCTCCCGGCCTCCCCAACGATAGTAACCTAGGGAGGCCGGGAGGGGGAGCGGGCCGGTGCCGCGCTCTTTAAGACGCTTACTGCTTTTCGAACGCGGCGTGGATTTCGAGTTCGACGGCGTCGCTGACCGCGGGGATGCCGTAGACGATGCCGAAATCGCTGCGCTTGATCGTCGTTTCGGCCTGGAAACCGACGGTCGCCTTCTTGTTATAGGGGTTCGTGCCCGCGCCGTGGAAATCGACGTCGAGCGTCACCGGCTTGGTCACGCCGTTGAGCGTGAGGTTGCCCGTCACCTTGGCTTCGTCGCCATCGTCGTCGAGGACGACGGCGGTCGAGACGAATTTGGCGTCGGCGGGGGCGGCGCCGAAGAAGTCGGGCTTGCCGCCGTCCTTGCCCGCGCGCAGCAGGTGGCTTGTCAGGCCGGCGCTGGCGGTCGTGACCTTCGACACGGGGATCGTCACCTCGACCTTCGCCGCGGCGGGGTTGGCGGGATCGATGACGAGCGTGCCGGCGACGTCGCCGAAAATGCCCGAATATTTGCTGAAGCCGAAATGGTCGACTTCCCAGACGACCATCGTGTGGCCGGGATCGGCGACATAGGTGCCGGCGGCGACGCGCGACTTGTCGCGGGCACCGGGGGCCGAGGCGCCCTGCGCGAGGACGATCGGGGTCGCGACGACGGCGACGAGCGCGGCGGCGGCGTAGGGGAGGATGCGGCGCATGGGAAATCTCCTGTTGGGGACGGCGAAGCTAAGCCAAGCGGCGGGAGGGCGTCAATAAGGCCCATAGAAACGCAGCGTTTCGGTTCGCGGTTCCGACATCATGTCGTCGCAAGTCGCTTGTACGCGACAAATATTCATGCTGCAAAGTGGCCGAAACATGAGGGCGGGGGCCTGACGACATGGATGCGCTGTTCGCTCGTGAGGCGGGCGAGGTCGAAAACGCCTTTCTGGCGGCGCCGTTCGGCGCGGGCGGCTGGGACGCCGCGCTGCGCCTGCTCGCGCGCCGGACGGGGGCGACGCAGGCGCAACTGATCGGCATCGGCGGCGACGCGACCCTGTTCAATTTCATGCCCGACGTCGACGCCGCCTATCAGCGCGAATTCATCGAGCTGGAGGCCTGGCGGCCCGAGGTGAACTGGCGCGTCGCGGCGAGCGGCCGGCCGCTCGAGATATTGAGCGAGGCGCATTATGACGTCGCGCGCCAATATAGCGGCACCGACGCCTATGAAGAGCATGTTCGCCGCTGGGACGGGCTGAACGGATGCCAGACCGCACTGATCGCGGGCGAGGGGCTGCTCGTCGGGCTGGCGGCGCTGCGGTCCGAGCGCGACGGCCGGACGGGCAAGCGCGACCGCAAGCTCTTTGCCGCGGGCGCGGCGCATGCGCTGGCAGCGGTACGGATGCAGCGCGCGATGGCGGGGCGTGCCGCCGAAATGACCGTTGGCGCGTTCGACGCGATCGGCGTCGCGGCGTTCCTGATCGACCGCAACGACCGGGTCGCGGCGCTGTCGGCCGCCGCCGAAGCGATCGTCGGCGACCGCGCCGACGGCGCGCTGTGCCTGCGCCATGGCCGGCTGGGCGCGACGCGGCGCGACGCCGATGCGCAGTTGCAGGCGGCGATTGGCCGGGCGCAGCGCGGCGCGGCGATGCAGCAATATTGGATCGCCGCGCCGCGCGAGGGCGCGCCGGGCATCCTGTGCGAATTGTTCCGCCTGCCGCAGCGCGAATGGGATTTCGGGTTCGAGCCGCGCCTATTGGTCGTCGCGCGGCGCGCAGCGGATATTCCCGCGGCGCGGACCGCGCCGTTGCGCGCGGCGCTGGGCCTGACCGCCGCCGAGGCAGAGATTGCGCTGCGGCTGGCGAATGGCGACGCGCGCGAGCATATCGCCGCGACGCGCGGTACGAGCACGCAGACGCTGGGCACGCAGATCAAGTCGATCCTGCGCAAGAGCGACGTCGGCCGCGAGGCCGAACTGACCGCGCTGATCAACCGTTTGCTGCGATAATCGCGCCGCCGCGCGGCTTTCCGTCGATGCGGAAAGGATATCGGCGGCGGGTCGCAGCCGCCGATATCCCCCAGCCGGACGCATCCGTCATTGGAACGCGCGCATCCGGTTTACGATTGCCCCCACGCAACCTGCCCACAGGTCACGCTCCCCTGGGCGCCGGATATCAGCGATTTATCGATAGGGCATACCCCGGGCGGGGTATGAAGCGCCGGCGGGCGAGGGCCGGTCAGGGCGCGCGGCGTGCCTCGAACCATTGGCGGAGCGCCGCAGCGGCGCAGCCGGTGAAACCATATGAGCCGACCGGCGAGCAACTGTTCGGACGGCCCGCTGCCGCGGCGCCGTTGGTATAGCCGTCGACCGCCGAGGCCCAGCTGCCGCCGCCGACCACCTCATCCTCCTTCAGTTCCTCGCGCAATTCCTTGGGGACGCGATAGCGTTCGGATTCGGGCTGCTGCGCGCAGACGACGATTTCGTCGCCCTTGGGCTCGGGGCAGGGTTCGTCGCCATAGGTGTAGAGAACCGACGTGCGCTGGGGTGGCTGGCCCGACTGCGCGAGATCCTCGTCCTGCGCGAGCGCGGGCGCGGCAAAGGCGAGTGCCGCGAAAAGGGGGAAGAGGAGGCCGGCTTTTTTCGTCATCACAGATCGCATTCCCAGATCCCCAGATCCCCGCGGCGCAGATTGGCGCGCGGAGATGAACCTAAGCCGAACCCGCGCCGTAACCGATTGCCTTTTGGGCGCGAACCGGGGTGCGACGGGGGCCGGCACGGGGCCGATCCCTTTGACATGGAGATTGATCGTGAAAAACCAAGCCCTCTTTGCCCTGCTCGCCGCCGTGGTGGCGCCGCTGTCCTTCGCGGCCTTTACGCCGGACGCCTATGCGCGGCCGGTCTATGTCGGTGTTGACGGTGGCAACATTGCCGTCAGCGGCTATGACACGATCAGCTATTTCGAGGGCGACGGCGTGCCGGTGAAGGGCGAGGCGGCCTTTGCCGTCGAGCATGACGGCGCGGTCTATCATTTCGCCAATGCCGCCAATGCGGCGCGGTTCCAGGCCAATCCCGAGGCGTTCATGCCGCGTTATGGCGGGCATTGCGCATGGGCGATGTCGCGCGGCTATCTCGCGCCGGGCGACCCGCTCGCTTATGCGATCGTCGACGGCAAACTGTACCTGAACTTCAACCAGGAGGTGAAGGCGAAGTGGGATGAAGACCGTGCGGGGTTCATCGCGTCGGCGGAGAAGAATTGGGCGGCGATGCCCGACGATGCGAAATTCGGGGGGTGAAGGCGAGCGTTGGGTTTGGGGTGGGAAGGTGCCACTCCCAATATTCGTCATCCCCGCGAAAGCGGGGACCCAGAGTATGCGTAAGCTGACCCCACACTGGGTTCCCGCTTTCGCGGGAATGACGAAGTTATGAGAACCGAAACGGCAACTTCCGGTCGAAAACGGCCGCCGCCCTAGACCGCGTCCAGCGACGCCCCGATCGCGCTCCACAGCTGTCCCAGCTCCTCGGCGGTGATGCAATAGGGCGGCATGACGTAGAGCGTGTTGCCGAGCGGGCGGAGGAGGACGCCGTGGTCGCGATAAAAGGCGATCAGGCGCGGGGCGAGGTTCGAGAGATAGCCGGCGTCGGAGGCGACGATGTCGAACGCGGCGATCGTGCCGAGGCGGCGGGGGTTTTGGGCGCGCGGGTCGTGGCCGAGCAGCGACAGATGCGCGGCCTGCGCGTCGGCGAGCGCGTCGATGCGTTGCTGCACCGGCTCGTCGCGCCAGATTTCGAGGTTGGCGTTCGCGGCGGCGCAGGCGATCGGGTTGGCGGTATAACTGCTTGAATGATAGAAGGTCTTGGCGCGGTCGATCGAGAAATGGGCTTCGTAGATCGCCTCGATGCAGAGTGTGACCGCGAGCGGCAGGCTGCCGCCGGTCAGGCCCTTCGACAGGCAGACGATGTCGGGGATCACGCCCGCCTGATCGCACGCGAAGCGCGTGCCGGTGCGGCCCCAGCCGGTCATCACCTCGTCGGCGATGAACAGCACATTGTGGCGCGCGCAGATGCTGCGCATTTCGGCGAGCACCCACGCAGGATAGATGAGCATCCCGCCCGCGCCGAGGATGAGCGGTTCGACGATGAAGGCGGCAGGCTTTTGGGCGCAGGCCGCTTCGAGCGCGTCGAGCGTCGCCTGCTCCAAACCCTCGTGCGGGAAGGGGATGGTGTCGACGTCGAAGAGCAAAGGCTGCCAGGCGCGGTTGTAGACGCCGCGTTCGCCGACCGACATCGTGCCGATCGTGTCGCCGTGATAGCTGTGCTCGAGGACGAGGATGCGGCCGCGCGGCTCGCCGATGTTGAACCAGTAGCCGAGCGCCATCTTCAATGCGACCTCGACGCTGGTCGAGCCCGAGTCCGAGAAGAAGACGCGCGTCAGCGGGGCGGGGGTGATGCGGATGAGTTCGGCGGCGAGGCTCTCGGCGGGTTCGTGCGTCCAGCCGGCGAAGATGAGCTGGTCGAGCTTTTCGGATTGTTTGGCGATCGCGGCCATGATGCGCGGGTGCGCGTGGCCGTGCGTCGTGACCCACCAGCTGGAGATGCCGTCGATCCAGCCGTTGCCGTCGGCGTCGTAGAGTTTCGCATCTTTGGCGTGTGAAATCAGCGGGATGGGATCGCCGAGGCCGTGCTGGGTGAAGGGGTGCCAGACGGGGGAGGTCATGCGAAATCCGCGATGTCGAAGTTCGCCCTGAACGCCGCTGCCAGCATTTCGCTGCTCAGCGGATCGATCTTCGGCAGGCGTCCGAGGCGGCGGACGCCGCCGATTTCGGCGATGATCGCCTCGCTGTCCTCCACCGCGTCGCCGAGGAAGGCGAGGCCGTGGATCGGGACGCCGCGCGACTTGAGCGCTTCGATCGTGAGCAGGCTGTGGTTGATCGTGCCGAGTGCGGTGCGCGCGCAGACGATCACCGGGATCTGCCATTTCGCGAAGAGGTCGGCGTAGAGGGTCTGCCGCGTGACGGGGACGAGCGCGCCGCCGGCGCCCTCGACAATCAGGTCGCCGGGCGGTGGCGCGAGCGTTTCGATGTCGATGTTAACGCCGTCAATTTCGGCGGCGAGATGCGGCGAGGCGGGGGTGACGAGGCGCCAGGCTTCGGGGCGGATCGGGACGCCCGCGAGGCGCGCGACCACCTCGCTGTCGGTTTCCTCTTCGAGGCCCGACTGGATCGGTTTCCAGTAGGGCGTGGCGGTCGCCTGCGCCAAGCCCGCGGAAAAGATGGTTTTTCCGATACCCGTGTCGGTACCGGTGACGACGAAGCGCGTCATGCTGCGGCCATTGCAGAGGCAAGCGCGTCGGCCATGGCGTCGATGTTAGCTTCGTCAACATTGAGCGTGATCGCGATGCGGAGACGGGCGGTGCCTTGCGCCACCGTCGGCGGGCGGATGCCGCGAATGTCGAAGCCGGCATCGCGCAGACTGCCCGCGATGCGCATCGTGCGATCATTGTCGCCGATGATGACGGGCAGGATCTGCGTGCCGCTGGCGGGGATGCCGAGCGGCACGAGGCGTTCGGCGGCGTGGCGGACGAGGCTGTGGAGGCGCGCCTGCCGCTCGGGCTCGTTCGCGACGATCTCGATCGCCTGCCGCACCATCCACGCGATGAGCGGCGACGGCGCGGTCGAGAAGATGAAGGGGCGGCCGCGGTTGATGACGAAGTCGCGGACGATCTGCGGGCCGCAGAGCAAAGCGCCTTCGCCGCCGAGCGCCTTGCCGCAGGTGTGCAGCGTGACGAGGTTGTCGCGGCGCACAAGGTCGAGCGCGAGCCCCGCGCCGCCGGCGCCGAACACGCCGGTCGCGTGCGCCTCGTCGACGACGAGGATCGCGTCGTGGCGCGCGGCGACGGCGGCAAGCGCGGCGAGCGGGGCGCGGTCGCCGTCCATCGAATAGAGGCTTTCGACCGCGATCCACGGCGTTCCCGCGCCGCCGCCGGCGCGCCAGCGCGCGATGATGTCGTCGAAGGCGCCGGCATCGTTATGCGCGGCGGCGACATGGCCGGCGCGGCCGAGCTTCATCCCGTCGTGCGCGCTCGCGTGGATCAGCTCGTCGTGGACGATGAGGTCGCCGCGCTGCGGCAGCGTCGCGAACAGCGCGGCATTGGCGGCAAAGCCGGTCGAGAAGAAGAGCGCCGCCTCGCTACCATAATGGCGCGCGGCATGGACTTCGAGCGCTTCATGTTCGGCGTGGTTGCCGCGCAGCAGGCGCGAGCCGCCCGAGCCCGCGGGCAGGCCGCGCTCGATGCCCGCCGCGAGTGCGGCGCGCAGCGCTTCGCTATCGGCGAGGCCGAGATAGTCGTTCGACGCAAAATCGCGGCCGGCGCGCGATGCGAGCGCGCGGCGGCGGTTGTCGGCCGCGAGCGCGGCGAGATCGGCGTGATGGGCGGAGAAAGGAGAGAGGCCCGGCATCGGGGCTCCTTAGGACATGCGATCGAAATGACAAAGGCGTGCGTGCCGGCTCAGCCGCGGCGCAGCGCAAGCATTTCTTCGCCGGTCAATCGGTGAGGTTTGGCGATCGGTTCGAGGGTCGTCGCGTCGAACAGCGGGCAGCGCCGCCGATTTCCCGAAAGCAGGTCCCGGATCATGCGCGGGAAGAAGCGGCGCATCAGCTGGCCCATGCTCATTTCCGGAAGCGCGCTCGTGTCGCCGATACCGTCCTGCGTAAAAAGATGACCGCGCGGCGGCCCGACCAGCGCGTCGCGCGTCGCCGGATCGCAGGCGGCGAGCTGGGTCGTGATGTAGGGGAGCTTGCCGTTCGCATAGGTGTTGAACAGCGGCATGCCGCAGCAGGATGCGTACCAGCGCAGCGTCGGCTTGTCGGTGAGGTGGACGCAGGCGAGCCGCTCGCGGCCGGTGTCGATGCGCAGACGCGCGCAGCGCGACTGGTAGAGCGCGCTGCCGCCATGCGCGTCGAGCACGCGGTCGGCGTGGCCGAGATGGCGCGTCAAGTCCTGACAGTCGGTGCAATGGCAGACGACATGGTCGCCCTGACCGGGACCGACATCGAGAAGGGTGCCGGAGACGGCGCCGCAGGCGCAGGCGAAGGGGAGGTTGGAGGACATGCCCCGGTCCTAGCGCTTCGCCCGCGAATGTGGAAGGCCATGAAGCCTCCCCATCGCTTCGCGACAGGGAGGATTTTCGCCGTCAGTTCTTCGTCTTGTCGACCAGCTGGTTCTTCGCGATCCACGGCATCATCGCACGCAGTTCGGCGCCGGTCTTTTCGAGCTGGTGCGCGGCGGCGGCCTTGCGGCTCGCCTTCAGCTCGGGCTGGCCGGCCTGGTTGTCGAGCACGAAGTCCTTCACGAAGCGGCCCGACTGGATGTCGGCGAGGACGCGCTTCATTTCGGCCTTGGTCTCGTCGGTGATGATGCGCGGGCCGGTCTTGATATCGCCATATTCAGCGGTGTTCGAGATCGAGTAGCGCATGTTCGCGATGCCGCCTTCATAGAGGAGGTCGACGATCAGCTTGGTTTCGTGGAGGCACTCGAAATAGGCCATTTCGGGGGCGTAGCCCGCCTCGACCAGCGTTTCGAACCCGGCCTGGATCAGGTGGGTGATGCCGCCGCAGAGCACGGCCTGTTCGCCGAAAAGGTCGGTTTCGCACTCTTCCTTGAAGGTCGTCTCGATGATGCCGCTGCGGCCGCCGCCGACGGCACTGGCATAGGAGAGGGCGAGCGCCTTGGCATAGCCGTTACCCGACGACCCGGCACCCTGCGCTTCCTGCGCGACCGCGATCAGGCAGGGGACGCCGCCGCCCTTCTGATATTCGCTGCGCACCGTGTGGCCGGGGCCCTTGGGCGCGACCATGAAGACGTCGATGTCGGGGCGCGCTTCGATCAGCCCGAAGTGGATGTTGAGGCCGTGCGCGAAGGCGAGCGCGGCGCCGGGCTTCATGTTCGGGCCGATGTCGTCGGCGTAGATCTTCGCCTGATGTTCGTCGGGGGCGGCGATCATGATCACGTCGGCCCATTCGGCGGCTTCCTTGTTCGACAGCACCTTGAAGCCGGCGGCTTCGGCCTTCTTGGCGGTGGCCGATCCGGGACGAAGCGCGATCGCGACTTCCTTGACGCCGCTGTCGCGCATATTCTGCGCGTGGGCATGGCCCTGGCTGCCATAGCCGAGGACGGCGACCTTCTTGCCCTTGATCAGATCCTGGTCGGCGTCGCGATCGTAATAAACCTGCATGTTCTTCTTCCCTATTCGTCTTCTCACCCCGGATGCGATCCGGGGTGACGAAGGTTGGACCGTCATTCCTGTTAAAACTCTAGAGCGCCTCCGACCCGCGGGCGATGGCGACGACGCCGGTGCGGCCGACCTCGACCAGCCCGCATTCGCGCATCAGCGCGATGAAGCGGTCGACCTTGTCGCTCGTCCCGGTGATTTCGAAGATGAAGCTCGACAGCGTCGTGTCGACGACCTTCGCGCGGAAGACGTCGGCCATGCGCAGCGCCTCGATCCGCTTGTCGCCCGTGCCCGCGACCTTCACGAGCGCGATCTCGCGCTCGACATGCGCCTCGCCCGCGTCGTTGAGGTCGACGACCTTGTGCACGGGCACGAGCCGGTCGAGCTGCGCGATGATCTGGTCGATGATCGGCGGCGGGCCCGAGGTGACGATGGTGATGCGCGACAGGGCGTGATCGGCGGTAATATCGGCCACCGTCAGGCTTTCGATATTATAGCCGCGCGCCGTGAACAGCCCGGTGATCTTGGCGAGCACCCCGGCCTCGTTGTCGACGGTGATGGCGAGCACATGGCGCTCGCCGGCTTCGGTCTTGATTTTCATGAGGTTACACCAGTGCCTTGGCTTCGTCATCCATCGTGCCGGTGATATCGTTCGGCTGGAGGATCATGTCGGTGTGCGCGGCGCCCGAGGGGATCATCGGGAAGCAATTCGCGAGCTGCGCGACGCGGCAGTCGACGATCACCGGGCCCGGAGTCTCGATCATCGTCCGGATGCCGGCTTCGAGCTCGCCGAGCGTGTCGATGCGCAGGCCCGTCCACCCGTAAGCGTCCGCGAGCTTCACGAAATCGGGCAGGCTGTCCGAATAGCTGTTCGAATAGCGGCTTTCGTAGGTCAGTTCCTGCCACTGGCGGACCATCCCCATCCATTCATTGTTGAGGATGAAGATCTTCACCGGGAGGCGGTACTGCGCGACGGTGCCCATTTCCTGGATGTTCATCTGGAGGCTGGCTTCGCCCGCGATGCAGATAACGAGGCGGTCGGGGTGCGCGATCTGCGCGCCGACCGCGGCGGGGAAGCCATAGCCCATCGTGCCGAGCCCGCCCGAGGTGAGCCAGCGGTTGGGCGCCGCAAAACCGAAATGCTGCGCCGCCCACATCTGGTGCTGGCCGACCTCGGTGGTGATGATCGGGTCGCGGCCGCGCGTCGCGTCGAAGAGCGCCTTGACCGCGCGCTGCGGCATGATCGCGGCGTCCGCTTCCTTCTTTTCGGGGAAATCGAGGCAGCGCGTCGCGCGCCAGCCGTCGATACGGCGCCACCATTCGCCAAGGTCGCGTGCCTTGTGGCCCCTCGCGGCCCAGCCGGCGATCAGCGCGTCGAGCGCGCGGCCCGCGTCGCCGACCACCGCGAGGTCGACGGGCACGATCTTGTTGATCGAGCTGCGGTCGATATCGATGTGGATCTTCTTCGAATCGGGCGAAAAAGCGTCGAGGCGGCCCGTCACGCGGTCGTCGAAGCGCGCGCCGACCGCGATGATCAGGTCGGCGCGGTTCATCGCCATGTTCGATTCATAGGTGCCGTGCATGCCGAGCATGCCGAGCCATTTCGGATCGTCCGACGGGAAGGCGCCGAGCCCCATCAGGGTCGAGGTCACGGGCGCGCCGGTGAGCGATACGAGCTGGCGCAGCGCCGCGCTGGCATCGGGGCCGGCGTTGATCACGCCGCCGCCGGTGTAGAAGATCGGGCGTTCGGCCGCGGCGATCATGTCGATCGCCTGCGCAATCGCATTGGCATCGGGGTCGACCTGCGGGCGATAGCTGTTGTGCTGGATGAATTCGGGCACCGAATAGGTGCCGGTCGCGACCTGCACATTCTTCGGGATGTCGATCACCACCGGGCCGGGGCGGCCGTGCGTCGCGATATGGAAGGCCTCGTGCATGATCGGGCCGAGGCGGTCGGGGTCCATCACGAGATAATTATGCTTGGTGCAATGGCGCGTGATGCCGACGGTATCGCATTCCTGGAAGGCGTCGGTGCCGATCAGCGTCGTCGGCACCTGCCCGGTGAGCACGACCATCGGGATAGAGTCGAGCAGCGCGTCGGTGATGCCGGTGACCGCATTGGTCGCGCCGGGCCCCGAGGTGACGAGCACGACGCCCGGCTTGCCGGTCGAGCGCGCATAGCCTTCGGCCGCGTGCGTCGCCGCCTGTTCGTGGCGGACGAGAATGTGCTTGATCGTCGGGTGCTTGTAGAGCGCGTCATAGATGGGAAGGACCGCGCCGCCCGGATAGCCGAACACCGTGTCGACCCCGAGGTCGACCAGCGCCTGAACCACCATGTCGGCACCGCTCATTTCCGTCACGACAAAACTCCTTCCGATACAAAAAGGGCAGCGCTTGTGCGCTGCAACAGGGTGCGGGCAATAGGTATATGATTCTATCCTGTCAACAGCTTATCACGTAATATTATTGCCAAATGCTTGATGGAATCGATGTTTAATGACTCTTCGTGGCGCGGCCAGTCGGCCGGCGGCTGGTGGCGGAACCACGTAAATTGGCGTTTTGCATATTGGCGCGTGGCCGCCTGCGTCTGTTCGAGCGCGTCGGCGCGACCGATGTCACCTGCGAGGTAGGCGGCGATTTGCGGCACGCCGATCGCACGCATCGCGGGGAGATCGGGATCGAGGCCGCGCGCGAGCAGCGCCTCGACCTCTTCGATCGCGCCCGACGCGAACATCGCCACGAGCCGCCGGTCGCAGCGTTCGCGCAGCCAGTCGCGCGGGGGCAGGAGGATCAGCGGGGCGAGCGCGATATCGCCCGCGATGCCGCCTTCGCGCGCCCGTTGCCAGTCGGCAAGCGTACGCCCGGTCGAGAGCACCACTTCGAGTGCGCGGGCGACGCGCGTCGTGTCGGCGGGGTTGAGGCGCAGGGCGGCGTCGGGGTCGGCGACGGCGAGTGCGGCATGCGCATCGGCCACCGGCAGCGTGCGCACGGCGGCGCGAACGGCGGGATCGATTTCGGGTACGGGGGCGATGCCGTAGAGCAGGGTGCGCAGGTAAAGCCCGGTGCCACCGACGAGAACGGGAACCTTCCCCGCGGCATGCGCGTGGGAAATGACGCCGCGCGCCTCGTCGGACCAGCGCGCGGCATTATGCGCTTGCGATGCGTCGACATGGCCGAAGAGCCGGTGGGGCACGCCTCCCATCTCTTCTTCGTCCGGGCGCGCCGACAGGATGGCGAGGTCGGCATAGACCTGGCTCGCGTCGGCGTTGACGACGACGGCGTCGCCCGCCATCTGCGCGAGCGCGACCGCCAAAGCGCTCTTGCCGCTGGCGGTGGGTCCGGCGATAAGTGCCACGGGCGGCTGCGCATTCGCGGTCAAGGAAGAAGGAGATGCCATGTTCGTCGCGACGCTGATAGCAGCCGGAAAGCTGACCGACGAGGTGGTTCGCGAAGCGATCGACCGGCTCGACGCGACGGGGCACGATGTCGGCGCGCCGCACTGGCTCGACGAGCATGATGCCGCCGATATCGTCTTTCACGGGAGCCTGGTGAGCGCGCGCAAGGAACTGGCGCTAATGGATCATGGCGCGCTCGACGTCGTCGTCCAGCCGCTGGGCGACCGCACCAAGAAGCTGATCATCGCCGACATGGATTCGACGATGATCACGGTCGAATGTATCGACGAGCTGGCCGATTATGCGGGGCTGAAGCCGCAGATCGCGGCGATCACCGAACGCGCGATGCGCGGCGAGCTCGATTTCCGCGCCGCGCTGACCGAACGCGTCGGGCTGCTCGCGGGCATGGCCGAAAGCACGCTGGTCGATTGCCGCATGGAGCGGGTGAAGCTGACGCGCGGGGCACGGACGCTGGTCCAGACGATGAAGGCGCACGGCGCGCATTCGGTGCTGATTTCGGGCGGCTTTACGGCCTTTGCCGGGCCGGTGGGCGAGGCGGTCGGGTTCGACAAGGTGATCGCGAACGAGCTGGAGATCGCGGGCAGCAAGCTGACCGGCCGGGTGCTCGAACCGATCGTCGACAGTTCGGCGAAGCTCGAGACGCTGAAGGCCGAAGCCGCCGCGCACGGCCTGCCGCTCGCCGAGACGCTGGCGGTCGGCGACGGCGCGAACGACATTCCGATGATCACCAGCGCCGGCCTCGGCATCGGTTATCGTCCGCACCCCGCGGCAGGCGAGGCCGCCGATGCGGCGATCCGCCACCACGACCTGACCGCGCTCTTGTGGGCGCAGGGCTATTCGCGGCGGCAGTGGGTGATGGGGTAGGATCGGGCTGTTTGGCGAGCGTGACCAATATCCTGTTTGTGTGCAGCCAGAACAAGCTGCGCAGCCCGACCGCCGAGCAGATATTCGCCGACTATCCGGGAATCGAAACAGACTCGGCGGGAACCAACAACGACGCCGAGAACCCGCTGACGTCCGAACTCGTGGGCTGGGCAGATATGATTTTCGTGATGGAAAGGACGCATCGGAACAAGCTGCGGAAACGATATCGGGCTGCGCTGAAGGAGGCGCGCGTTATCTGCCTCGACATCCCGGACGATTATGAATTCATGGACGAGGCGCTGGTCCGGCTTTTGCGGGCCAAGGTGCCACGCTATCTGCCGATCCAGGGTTCGTGACGCGCCCTGACCGAGGCGAAATGTGGAGGCCCCTATGACCAAACATCGCATCTATTCGATCAGCGTTGCGAGCGTGTACCCGCATTATATCGCCAAGGCGGAGAAGAAGGGGCGAACGAGGGCCGAGGTCGACGAGATATTCCGTTGGCTGACGGGCTATAGCCAGGCGGCGCTGGAGAGCGAACTGGCGAAGGGCACGAATTTCGAGGATTTCTTTGCGGCGGCGCCGAAGCTCAACCCGGCGCGCGAGCTGATCACCGGGGTGATCTGCGGTATCCGGGTCGAGAATATCGAGGACCCGCTGATGAAGGAAATCCGCTATCTCGACAAGCTGATCGACGAGCTTGCCAAGGGCAAGGCGATGGCGAAGATCTTGCGGGGGTAGGGGCGGGTTTCGGGCGGTTGGGGACGTTCGTTCTCCCTCCCGCTTGCGGGAGGGGTCGGGGGTAGGCAGCAATGCCGCGATCAGCCCACCCCGCTGCGGCTAGCGAGCAAGCTCGCAAGCCTCGCTACCCCTCCCGCAAGCGGGAGGGGTGATCAGCTCGCTACTGCAACGGCTGCTTCCCGCCCCAATGCCGTCCCTAATCCTCGATCGGCGGCGCGCCGGCCTCGGCAAAGCCGGTATCGGCAAGCCGTTTCAGCGCGGCGGCATATTTGGCGGTGTCGAGATAGGGGTGGAGGCTGACGATCTTGCCCCAGCGCAGGCGGATGATGTGGACGCCGTCGTTGACGTAAGAGGTGTCCCCGTCGGCCATCACCGCGCGGTCGCGCCATTCGATCACGGCGGTCGTGTCCCACGGCGTCCCGCTCGACGCGATATGCTTGATCTCGAATTTGAGGACGGGGTGGACCGCGAACAGGCGCTGGAACCAGGCGCGGAGCCCCGCCTTGGTGTGGCGCGTGCCGCCGAGCGCATGGTCGCCGGGGAAGATATGTTCGAACCGGTCGGCCATGCCGGCGAGCGCGGACTCCCAGTCGCCGCGGCTGAGGCCGTCGAAAATCTTGCGAACCTGGCGGCGGACGATGGCGTGATACATGACGATGCTCCTGCAAGTGTTTACGATGTTAACATTGGTGACGCGCAAATGGGGTCTATGTTTACAATGTCAACACTGAGGCAGGATCTTTTTTGTGAAACCGCCTGCCGCGCGCGGCGTGCAGGCCGGGTTGTTGCCCGAGGTTTGCGGGTCAGGCCGGCGTCTTGACCTTGACCCACACATGCACCGTCGCGGCGAATTTGCCCGGTTCGGGCTTGCCCACGTCGATCCGCTCGGCGGTGACGAGTTCGCCGGTGGCGAGGTTGAAGCTGGCCCATGGTTTCGGCATGCGGCCGAAGGTCATTTTCTGGATCGGCTGGCCGGTGGCGGTGTTCATGATTGTCGCGGTGATACCCATCGCGTGCCGGTAGCGGCGCTGCGACGATTCTGTCCAGCGCCCATTCGGGACTTTATGCGGCGTCGGCGAGTTCGCCCGCGATCCATGCGCGAAACCGCCGCATCGCGTCGCTTTCGGGGCGCGACATCAGGCGGGTGAGCCAGTAGCGGCCGGCGTCGATGGCGATGCCGAAGGGCTGGACAAGCTGTTCGGCGGCGAGTTCGCGCGCGAACATCGACGGCGGCGCGAGCGCGACGCCCTGACCCGCCGCCGCGGCGGCGGCCATCAGCGCCGAGCTGTCGAACATCGGGCCGCGCAGCACCGGCGTGGCGACCCCGGCGGCAGCGAACCAGAGCGCCCATTCGTCGGCGCGGTACGAACGCAGCAGCCGTTCCGACACCAGGTCGGCGGGCGATCGGAGCCGCGCGGCGATCGCGGGGGTGCAGAGCGGCGCCATCGGCGCGGCGACGAGCGGTTCGGCGTGCGTGCCGTGCCAGGCGCCGTCGCCGAAGCGGATCGCATAGTCGAGCGCCTCGCCGGCAAGGTCGACACGGTTGTTGTTCGTCGCGATGCGCAGGTCGATCGCGGGAAAGGCGCGCGCGAAGGCGTCGAGGCGCGGGAGCAGCCAGCCGGTGGCGAAGGTACCGACGACGCCGACCTTGAGCGTCTCGCGGAAACGCCCGCCGGCATATTGATCGAGCGTCGCGGCGACGCGGTCGAACGCATCGGCGACGACGGGGACGAGCGCATGGCCTTCGTCGGTGAGCGCGAGGCCGCGCGGCAGGCGGTGGAACAGCCGGGTGCCGAGGCGGCGTTCGAGCTCGGCGACCTGATGGCTGACGGCGCCCTGGCTGACATGGAGCTCGATCCCGGCGCGGGTGAAGTTGAGATGGCGCGCCGCGGCATCGAAAGCGCGGAGAGCGTTGAGCGGGAGCTGGGCGCGGTCCATGCCGAAACATGAAATATTCTCATGGCTTTGTCGAGAAATGATGCTTTGTGAAGCCGCCCTCCGCTTGGCATCCCGGTGGCCGAAGGGAGACGAACGATGATGAAGACGATCGCGCTGGCATTGTGGATGATGGGGACGGCGGGGGCGTCGCAGCCCGCGGCCGACGACCCGCTGACGCGGCCGATGGCGGTGGAACGCGCGAAGGAATGGCTCGCGCCGCAGCCGCCCGAACGGATTTTCGGGAAGAGCTGGCTGGTCGGTTTCGGCGGGCTGAGCGTCGCGTTGATCGACACGGTCGACGGGCTGGTGCTGATCGACGGCGCGCTGCCGCAGGCGGTGCCGATGATCCTCGCCAATGTCCGCGCGGCGGGTTTTGACCCCAAAGACATCAAATATATTCTGAGCACCGAACCGCATTACGACCATGGCGGCGGGCTCGCCGCGCTGGCGCGCGACACCGGCGCGACGGTGATCGCGAGCGCACGCGGCGCCGAGGGGCTGCGTGCGGGCGCGATGGCGGCGGACGATCCGCAGCTTGCCTATGGCGGGACCTGGCCTGCGGTCGAGCGTTTGCGCGTGATGGCCGATGGCGAGGTGCTGGCGATGGGCGATACGCAAATCACCGCGCATGCGACGCCGGGGCACACGATGGGCAGCATGAGCTGGAGCTGGAAGGCGTGCGAGGCGGGGACGTGCAAGACGATCGTGTTCGCGTCGAGCCTCAACCCCGTGTCGGCGGACGGCTATCGCTATCTGAGCGCGGCGGGCAAGCCGTTCGTTGCGGGGTTCGAGCAAAGCTATCGCAAGATGGACGCGATACCGTGCGACATCCTGATTTCAGCGCATCCCGACAATGCGGGGGCGGGGCGTTTCAACGACAAGCCGGGGGCGTGCCGCGCCTATGCCGACCGATCGCGCGGCTTGCTGGCGAAACGGCTGGACCGCGAGCGGAAATAGTGCGGGCCCCGGCGAAGGCCGGGGTGCATCCTACTTATCGACGACCAGACAGGCCTGTCCGCCCTTGCGGACGGTCGCGCAGAAGGCCTCGGCCTCGCCCTTGTTCGCGAAGCCGCCGGCCTGGAGCCGCGTCAGCTTGCCGCTCTTGACCAGATAGGGCTGGCGGGTGGCGAAGGCCGGATTCTTCTTTTCGAGCTGGCTCCAGAGGTTCCGCGCGTTCGCCTCGACCCCGAAGGCGCCGAGCTGCGCGCGCCAGGGGCTCTTCGCGGCGGTGTGGACGCGCACCGGGGCTGGGGTTTCGATCACCTCGATCGGATCGTCGTTGAAGGGTTTTGGCGCCGGCTTTGCCGGGGCGGGTGGCGGTGGTGCAGCCTTTGCCGGTGCGGCCGGCGGCAGGTCGCCGCTTTCGGGCGGCGCGCTGTAGGTCGTGCCGGGCGCGCTGCTTGCGGCGGCGGTTGCGGTCGCGGCGTCGGTGGTTGCCTCGATCGCGGCGGCGGTCGCGGCGCTCGCGGCGGGCGAAGGCGGCAGGTCGACGCTGCGGATCGGTTGCGGCGCCGGGCGCACGGGCGCCGGGGCCGGCGCGGGCGTCGCGATGACCGGCGGCGGCGTATAGCTGGTGCCGGGGACCGACGCGGGCAGGCTCGCGGTCTTCACCGGCGAGGCGGCTGCGGGTTTGGGCGCCGGCGGCGCCGAGGCGTTGACCGCGGCAAGGCGCGCGCGCTGTTCGCTTTTCTCGATTTCGGGGAGCATCGCGAGCCCGCGCTGGCGCTGGTCGAGCGGGATCAGGCTGTCGAGCTGGGCGAGGCGCGCCGACGCGATGCCGAGCCCGGCGTCGCTTGCGCGTTTGGTGAGGGCATAGGCGCGCGGCAAATCCTGCGGTGCAAGGTCGCCGTTGAACATCGCGGTGCCGAGAACATATTGCGCGCGCGGTTCGCCGCGTTCGGCCGACCGGGTGATGAAGGGCATCGCTTCTTCGCGGCGGTTCGCGGTGAACAGGACGAGTCCGAGATTGTCCTCGGCCTGCAGATGCCCCTGTTTCGCGGCGCGGCGATACCAACTTTCGGCCTGACCGAGATCGGTGGGGACGCCGCGGCCGAGCTTGTACGCCTGACCGAGGTTGAACTGCGCATCGGCGTCGCCGGCGATCGCGAGCGGACGCCATTCGGCGACCGCCGCCTGGTAATTGCCCGCCTGCCAGGCATCGACGCCGTCCTTGACGTCGGCCAGCGCGGGCGCCGCCAGCGACACCGCGATCAGCGGAAGAGCCAGCAAGGCGGCAGTGCGGAAAGAACGCATCTTATTCTCCAATGACTTGCGCGGCATGACAGCCGATGCAGTCCCCGAGGGTCTTATAAGGATGAAATGGCTAACACGGCGTTAGCAACACGCGCGAGCCGCCACATTTGATCCGTTATGGGACAGACCGGCGTTAGGGCCCCGTTTACCATGTGCGTGCGGAAGTCGTTCACCATCTTTTTATCATCGTTAACCCAATTTTAGCGCCCCCCATGCCATCCCGTCGCCGAAATCTGGATTTTCCGAGGGGGTAACGCAGTGCGCGTATTGGCATTGGCTTCACAGAAGGGCGGGTCGGGCAAGACGACGCTGTCCGGGCATCTGGCGGTGCAGGCACAGCTTGCCGGCGCCGGCCCGGTCGTCCTGATCGATATCGATCCGCAGGGCTCGCTCGCCGACTGGTGGAACGAGCGCGAAACCGACCTTCCGGCGTTCGCCCAGACCACGGTCGCCCGGTTGGCATCGGACCTCGAAATCCTGCGCCAGCAGGGTTTCAAGCTGGCGGTCATCGATACGCCGCCGGCGATCACCATGGCGATCCAGAGCGTGATTTCGGTCGCCGAGCTGATCGTTGTCCCGACGCGTCCGAGCCCGCACGACCTGCGCGCCGTCGGCGCCACCGTCGACCTTTGCGAACGCGCGGGCAAACCGCTGGTATTCGTCGTCAACGCTGCGACGCCCAAGGCAAAGATCACCAGCGAGGCGGCCGTCGCGCTGTCGCAGCATGGCACGGTCGCCCCGGTCACGCTGCACCATCGCACCGATTATGCCGCGTCGATGATCGACGGGCGCACCGTGATGGAAGTCGACCCCAACGGCCGGTCGGCCGAAGAAATCCGCCAGCTCTGGACTTATATGAACGACCGTCTCGAAAAGAATTTCCGTCGCACCGTCTTTGCCGCGCCGATTCCGACGCAGGGCAATTATGGCGCGGTCCGCCCGATGGGCGGTGGCTTCGGCCGCCGCATCGCTGGTCAGTGACGGGGGGCTCGGGAACCATGGGCGAACCGAAACCCCTCGCATCGCTGAGCGCAGGACTATTGGCCCGCAAGGGCGGGGCGCGTCCCGCGATGCGCCGCCAGCCGCTCGGCAGCGGCCCGGCACCGCTCAATCCGGGCGGTTATGACGATCTTGGCTGGAACGACATGGGCTATGATGTCGATCCCGACCAGTCGGGCGAACCCGCGCGCATGGTCGATCTGAAGCCGCTGCTGACCGGATCGGTGCTGGCGCATAATGTCGAGGCCGAACATGCGGTCGATGACAGCGCGGCCTATGAAGCCGGCCATGAAGAAACCCCGGGTTTTACGGGGCTGACCGACGATTATGGCGCCGACCAGTTCGAAGCCGAAGCGCCGGAGGTGCCCGAAGTGGTGCGCCAGCAGGAATCGCTGATCGAACGCGTCGCCGCGGTGGCGCGCAAGGTCGAAGCGCGCCCGGCGCCGAAGGCCGAGCCGAAAGCCAAGGCGCCGCGCGCGCTGCGGGCCCGCGAAAAAGCGGCCTTCACGCTGCGCCTCGACGCCGAACGCCATCTGCGCCTGCGCCTTGCCAGCGCGGTTACCAACCGGTCGTCGCAGGTGATCCTGACCGACCTGCTCGACGAATATCTGGCATCGCTGCCCGAAATCGACGCGATGGCGAGCCGCCTGCCGGCGGCGCGTCCGACGCGCCAGACGATGTCGCGCTGAACGAACGCGCTGAACGAACAAGGGGACCTGTCATGAACCGCAAGATGCTGATGAACCTCGCCGTCTACGGCTTTGTCCTTGGCGCCGCCACGGGATGCAGCGGCATGGGCAAGATGGCCGACGCGCCGTCGCGCGCCGCCGGCAAGCCCGCCGTCGCCGCCAAGTCGGCGGGGCAGGCGCGCGCCGCGCTGGAAGCCGGCAAGGTCAGCAAGGCCGTCGGCCTCGCCGAAGCCGCCGTCGCCGCGAGCCCCCGCGATGCCGGCTATCGCGCCTTGCTGGGACAGGCCTATCTGAACGACGGCCGGTTCGCCTCGGCAACGGCAGCGCTGAGCGAAGCGGTCGAACTTGGCGCGACCGACAGCAACACGATCATCGCGCTGACGCTGGCGCAGATCGCGCAGGGCAAGAACCGCGACGCCGTCGTGCTGCTCGAAGCGCACCGCGACACGGTGCCCGCATCGGACATCGGGCTGGCGCTGGCGCTGGCGGGTGACAATGAAGGCGCGATCTATGTGCTGAGCGAAGCGGCGCGCGCGCCCGACGCCAGCGCCCGCACGCGGCAGAATCTGGCGCTCGCCTATGGCCTGTCGGGCCGCTGGGCGCAGGCGCGCATCCTGGCGTCGCAGGATCTGTCGCCCGCGAAGCTCGAAGCCCGCATGGCCGAATGGTCGAAACTGGCCGAATCGCCCGATGCGCCGATGCGCGTCGCGAGCCTGATCGGCACCAAGGTGCGGCAGGATGCCGGCATGCCGGTCCGCCTCGCGCTCAGCAATTTCGGCGAAACGCAGATGGCTGCGGCCGACGGCGTAGAGCTTGCCAGCGCCGACCCGGCGCCGGTCGAAGCCTATGCGCCGCCGCCGCCGGTCGTCGCCGATGCCGGCGGCACGATCCGCAGCGTCGAATTGCCGATGCCTGAACGGGGCGCCGACGGTATCGTCCCGGTCACCGAACTGCCGCAGCCGAAGCCCGCAGGCGCCGTCATCATGGCCGACGCCGCGCCCTATCGCGCCGCGCCGCGCGTGGCGAGCGAAGGCCGGCTGCGTCCGTTGCAGCAGCAGGCGCTGGAAATGGTTTCGCAGATCGTCCCCAAGGCGTTCGACAGCAAGAAGCCGACCGGCTGGGCCGTCCAGCTCGGCGCCTATGACAGCCTCGGCATCGCCAAGGAAAAATGGGGCGGGCTGAAAAAGCGCAACAGCGTGCTCGCCAGTTTCCCGGCATCGAGCCACGCCGCGACGGTGAAGGGCCGCACCTTCTATCGCCTGACGGTCAACGGCCTTGCGACGCGCGCCGATGCGACGAGCCTGTGCAACGAATTGAAGGCGCAGGGGCAGACCTGTTTCATCCGCGCGATGGGCGGCAGCGAAAGCATCCAGTGGGCGGCGAAGGCCAGCCCGCTGCGGATGGCTTCGCGCTAAAAACCGGATCGAACCGAACAAGGAGAGGGCGTGGCCGTGAGGCCGCGCCCTTTTCGCGTTCGGGCGCGGCTGGGCACGCCGAATATTCTAGGGTCAGGACCCATTAATTCCGCGATCGAGGTTTGAAGCGATTTTGCTCAGGGCGAGGAAGAAAGGTGAAGGAATATGAATATATTTCAAACCTTTCCGACGAAGCCATGGGCAAAATCGGTCAAATCCCGAAGGGACGCCGAAATGACTTCGATCTCGGGCCCGTGCGGCCTTGCGGGTAGCGATGCTACCCGCTGCACCCGCCCAAGCCCGATATCTTCGTCATTTCGACGCCTCGAACGTGGAATTAATGGGTCCTGACCCTACCGAACGGTGACATAGATCCGGTTGATATAGGGATCGAGCTGTACGCCGTCCTGATCGGCCGCGACCGCGCATAGCGGGCGCCGCGGGCCGCCGGTGTCGGGCCGGAGGCAATAGAGTATCTGCAGCATCAGCCGGGGTTTCGACCGTGGCGGCAGGCCGCGATGCAGTCCGAATGTATTTTCCAGAAAGGCCGTGCCCGCTGCGCCGGTTATCTCGAGCCGGTCGTCCGCCGCATAGCTTTGCGCGACTTCGTCGTCGCTATAGCGGCGGCGCGGGAGCAGCCGCGCGTCGCGGTGCGATCCGCGCACATATTGGTGCGGGCCGCTCGCGGCGTCGACATCGTCCAGATAGAAGAATAATTTGAGGAAACGGAAATCGTCATAGTCGCGGTGGAACAATTGTTCGCGCTCGGCGGGCTGGCCGTGCACCATCGACCACCAGATCGCCATATAGCTGATCGTCGGTTTCGCGCCGAGGATGTGCGTGACGACGGGCAGGATGCGCGGATGGTTGGCAAGGCGCAGCACATGCGGCGCCGCGACCACGACGGTGTCGGCATAATGCGCGATCCGCGCTTCGGGCGGTGCATCATGCGGGGCGTCGAATTCGCCGAGGCGGGGGTGGTGGGGGTCATAGGCCCGGTGCGCCTCAAGATAGGCGCGGATATCGGCAATCTCTTTGGCGGAGAGCAGCGATTCGAGGCGCAGGATGCCATCGCGTGCGAGGATTTCGCTCTCGGCGGAGGCGGGGGCAGAGGCGGCGGGCAGCGTTTCGACGGAGTGGTGGGCCCATCGTTCGCGCAGGGCGATATTCTCGATGCGCCGCTGCCAATAAAGGTGGCGGTAACGGGCATCGGTCAGGAACCGGTAGGCAGCGAGGGCGATCGGAGCGATCCGCATGCCCCGTTTATGCCCTGTTGGCGGGACGGGGGTCAACGTAGCGACCTGCGGGGAGGTCGAAGTGCACCGGAAAACGATTAGAAGCGGAAGAAATAGGGCATGCTTTCGAGCGTCTCGACGACCTTGCATTTGGCGCCGGCGCTCTTGCAGCTGTCGATCACCGAACGTTTCGCGCCGCCGGGCGTGCCCGCGAAGCCGGCATAATATTGCCCCTCCTTGTCGCGCGCGATCGCGAAATGGCCATTGCCGCCCCATAGCCCGACGACGCAGCCCTGACCGCCCGCCTCGCGGCACGCGGTCATCGCATAGCCTTCGGCCTGCTCGCGGCTGTCGCCGCGCAGCGCGCCATAGCTATAGCCGGGCTGGCCCGATGCCGAGCGCCAGAAGGCGATCGCGGCGAAGCTGTCGACCATATAGCCGCCGACATAATCCTGTTTTTCCTGCGCGAAGGGGATGACTTGTCCCGGCGGGGCGGGGGGGCGTGCGTCACCATACATCTGTTGCAGCACCTGTGGCGGCGGCGCGTTGCAGGGGAGGCCCTGCGCGCAAGGGATGCCCTGGACGGGCTGCATCTGCGCTGCGGCGGCCGTCGCGAACAGGGTGGCGGCGAGAGCGGGAAGGGCAAGACGGCGCATCGGGTCAACCTCGCTGACTATCGATCCCCCGCGCGCAGGGGTATCGAATTAAATCAGCGAGATAAAGCCCGGATCAGCGGATCCGCAGGCCGCCCTTCCAGATGGCGGTGGCGCGCCCCTGCACCGGCATGCCGTCGAACGGCGTGTTGCCGGCCCAGGCGGCCATCTTCTTCGCATCGACCTGCCACGGCGTATCCGCATCGACGAGGATGAGGTCCGCTTCCTTGCCCACCGCGAGGCTGCCGGCGTCGACGCCGAGCAGGCAGGCGGGGGTGGCCGCGAGCAGCTCGAACAGGCGGCCGGGGGTGATATGGCCGTCGCGGACGAGGTTGAGCCCCAGCGCGAGCAAGGTTTCGGCGCCCGCCATGCCGGGCAGGGCCTCGGCGAAGGGCAGGCGCTTGTCCTCGGGGCCGCGCGGGTCGTGGCCCGAGGCGAGGACGTCGATCGTGCCGTCGGCAATCGCCGCGAGACAGGCTTGCCGGTCGTCCTCCGACCGAAGCGGCGGCGACAGGCGCGCGAAGGTGCGGAAATCGCCGATCGCGGTGTCGGAGAGCAGCAGGTGCGCGGGGGTGATGCCGCAAAGGACGGGTAGTCCCTTCGCCTTGGCGGCGCGGATCAGGTCGAGCCCGCGTGCGGTGGTGACCTGGCGGAAATGGACGGGCGCGCCGGTTTCCTCGACGAGCGCGAGGTCGCGGGCGATCGCCATCGCCTCGGCAATGGCAGGCGCAGACGCGAGGCCGAGCCGGGTCGCCATCTCGCCGTCGGTCGCGACCGCGCCGGCGGTGAGCCCCTCATCCTCGGCGTGAATGATCGTGACGAGGCCGAGCGAGGATGCGTAGGCGAGGACGCGGCGCATCACGCCGCTATCGGCGATGCGGCCGCGGCCGGTTGCGATGGCGCGCGCGCCCGCCTGTTTCATCAGGCCGATTTCGGCGAGTTCCTTGCCCGTTAGGCCCTTCGTGGCAGCGGCGAGCGGGTGGACCCAGAGGTCGGGCTTGCCGCCCTTGGCCGCGCGCTCGACGAGCCCGGCGCCGTCGAGCGGGCCGCTGTCGGGCATCAGCGCGGCGCGCGTGATGCCGCCGAAGTGGAAGGCGGGCTTGTCGGTCGCGAAAACGCCGAGGTCGATGATGCCCGGGGCGAGCCATTGGCCCTTGGCATCGACGGTTTCGGTACCCTCGGGGATATCGGTCGGGTCGATGGCGGCGATGCGGCCATCGACCACGAGCAGGCTGCCCGCGCGGGGCGTCTCGCCGTCGATCAGCCCCGCGTTCGTGATGTGGAGCGGTTTCAGTTCCATCCGGCAACTCCCCGCTTGCGGCGCGTCAATATGTCGAGGCACGCCATGCGCACGGCGACGCCCATTTCGACCTGTTCGGTGATCGTCGAGCGCGCGGGATCATCGGCGATGCTGCTGTCGATCTCCACCCCGCGATTCATCGGGCCGGGATGCATGACGATCGCATCGGGTTTCGCTTTTTCGAGCCGTTTCGGGGTGAGACCGTAGAGCGCGTGATATTCGCGCGCGGAAGGCAGGTAAGCGCCGTCCATTCGCTCGTTCTGAAGGCGGAGCATCATCACGACGTCGGCGTCCTTTATGCCTTCGTCCATGTCGGTGAAGCAGCGCACGTGCATGCGCTCCATCGCGGGCGGGGTGAGCGTCGGCGGCGCGACGACGCGCACCTCGTTGCCGAGCAGGGTGAGCGCGAGGATGTTCGAGCGTGCGACGCGGCTGTGCAGGACGTCGCCACAGATCGCGATGGTGAGGCCCTCGACGGTCCCCAAGCGACGGCGGATCGTGAGCGCGTCGAGCAGCGCCTGCGTCGGATGCTCGTGGCGGCCGTCGCCGGCGTTGAGCACGGGGCAGTCGACCTTGTCGGCGATAAGCTGCACTGCGCCCGATGACGCATGACGGATGACGATCGCGTCGGCGCGCATCGCGTTCAGCGTCATCGCGGTGTCGATCAGCGTCTCGCCCTTTTTCACGCTCGACTGCGCGGCGTGCATATTGACGACATCGGCGCCGAGGCGTTTGCCCGCGATTTCGAACGACAGCAAAGTGCGCGTCGAATTTTCGAAAAAGGCGTTGATGATCGTGAGGCCCGCGAGCCGGTCGTCATGTTTCGACGCGCCGCTGCGGTTCAGTTCGACCCACTCTTCGGCGGCGTCGAGAACGTAGCTAATCTCCCACGGAGTGAGCGGTGCGATGCCGGTGAGGTGGCGATGGCGAAATGCATCGCCGCCGGGCGGATAGTCGCTGGCGGGCCGGATTGTTGAGCTTGTCATTAAAGCCACGCCTCTAGGCCGCTGCGGCGATTCTCGCAAGCGCCGAGGCAAGCAGCGGCTCCAATATTCCGAGCGCCCAAAGGACAAGCAGGATGATGTCGAGCCAGAGCCAGATCAGCATCCATGTCGCGAAGGGCTGCTTGCGCGTCTTGTGGCGGACGAGCCGCGCGGCGAGCACGGTGCCGAAGGCGCCGCCGAGAAAGGCCCAGAGGAGGAGGGTGGATTCGGGGATGCGGCGGTCGACCGCTTCGGCGCGGCGCTTGTCGATGACCATCAGGCCGAAGGCGATGCCGTTCGCGGCGCCGAGCCAGTAGAGGAAATATTCGGTCAAGCGCGCGGGGTCATGCGCGCGGCGCTATTGGCGGATGAGGGCGTCGATCGCACCCTGCAGGATGAAGGCGGCGGCGGCGCTGTCGACGCGTTCGGCGCGTTTGGCGCGGCTGACATCGGCGGCGATCATCGCGCGCTCGACGGCGGCGGTCGACCAGCGTTCGTCCCAGAGGAGGAGGGGGAGGCCGAGCGGCGCGAGGTTGCGTGCAAAGGCGCGCGTGCTCTGCGTGCGCGGGCTGTCGGTGCCGTCCATGTTGAGCGGCAGGCCGACGACGAGGCCGACGATATCGTGCTGCGAGACGAGGGCCTTGAGTGTTTCGAGGTCGACCGAGAATTTCTTGCGGATGATCGTCTTGTCGGGGGTCGCGAAGCTCCAGTTCGTGTCGCAGAAGGCGACGCCGATGGTTTTCGTGCCGACGTCGAGCCCCGCGAGGCGGCCGCCGCTTGGAAAGTTTGCGGCGAAGTCGGGGGCGGCGGTGGTGATCATCGTCAGGATTTCGGCGTGGCAGTTGCCGGAACGGGGGAAGCCGGCGGAGCGATCGGCGCCGCAGGCGGGGGCACCGGCGACGGCTTGCCCTCGTAGGTCGCGAGGCGGCGGAGCACGTCGGCGCGGACATTCGCCCAGAAGAGCGTGATGTCATAGACGTGGTAGTTGTTGCCCGGGAGCACATAGCCCGCGACGACGTAATTTTTCGCGACGTCCGCATCGCCGATCATCAGGAAACCGCGCGTATCGTCGCATTTGGCGCCGATCTTGCCCGCGATCAGCGCGCCCGATTTGAAGCCTTCGGTGGGCTTGAGCGTGCCGATATTGGCTTCGGGCGCCGCTTCGGTGTCGGGGATGCCGGTGAGGGGGTTGGTGCAGAGCATCCGCGTGCCCGCGCGCGGGCGGCCGTCGAAGCCGATCGTGCCGTCATAGGCGTCGGTGACCATCACCGGATCGGCGGGATCGGCGAAGGTCGCCCAGCCGAGGATGCAGCCTTTTTGTTCGGGCGTCCGGCATGCGGGCAGGCCGAGCCCGGCGATGTCGGTGTCGAGGCTGATCGGCCAGCCGACGACATAGGCCGCGACGATGCGTTTCGCGAGCGGCGTGCCCGCGATCCGCGTCTTGAGCAGGGTCGTGAGGTGGAGCGCGCCCTGGCTGTGGCCGGCGAGGATGATGGGTTTGTCCTTGGGAATGCCCGCGAGGAAAGCATCGAACGCCTCCTCGACGTCGCGATAGGCCGAATCGATCGCCTTGCCCGCGGTGACGCGGTCTTCGGCGAGGAAGGCGCCGAGCGTCGCCTGGCGGTAGCGCGGGGCCCAGATTTCGCCCGCGTCGGCAAAGGCGCTCGCCATGCCCTGCACGAACAGGTTGGCGCGGTGGTCCGAATCGCGATCCTCGAGCGGGGCATTCCAGCTCGAGCGGCTGTAATAGCTGGTCGGATGGACGAAGAAGACCGCGGCGTCGCCTTTGGGGAAGGGCGTTTCTGTCGTCGCCTGCGCGGCCTTGGCGGGCGGGATCAGCGGCGCGGCGGCCTTCTCGCCGGGAAGATCGGTGCCCGGGGTTTCGCTTCCGTCGGCGGCGGGGCGCCAGGCCGAGGGGTCTTTTTCCATCCCCGGGCGCGCGAACCACATTTTGGGATCGTCATAGGCGTTGGGCGCGACGGCCGCCTGCGGTTTGAATTCGGTGCTGGGCACGAAGGCGGTGCGCGCGATCCAGCCGGGGAACAGCTGGTACACGACCCCGGCGGCGAGGATCAGCAGGATGACGGCGGCGATGATGTAGAGGAATTTACGGGCCAAAAGGCGCTCCATGCGGTCGGGGGAGACGGATTTCGGCCTCTCTAGCCGCTCCCGCGTCTCCCTACAAACAACTCGTCATGCCGAACTTGTTTCAGCATCCATGGTCTAATTCGCGGCCTGCGGCCATGGATCCTGAAACAAGTTCAGGATGACCAAGTTACGGGATAGGCTGCGGCCCATGACCGATGCCACCGCACCCGCCGCCGCCGATTCGGCTCCGCCCGCCTCGGCTCGTCTCGACGATAATGATCCGCCATGGCCGCTCCGCCCGTGGATCATGGCGGCGATCTGCGCGGTGGCCGGGCTGTTGTTCCACATGTTCGTCGACCGCGAATATGTCATGGAACCCGCGCCCTTGCTCGACGCGCTCGCGGCGTTCGTGGCGTTCTCTGCCATCGTATTCGTGCTGGGGGTCGAACAGCGCCGCTGGCTGTGGGCGCTGGGGTTCGCGCTGCTCTGGGGTGCGGTGATGGGGCTGATCACCTGGCATTCGGCGGGCTATAATCTGGGCGGGTCGCCGATCGAATGGCCGTTCTGGTCGGGCGTGCTCGCGGTGCTCGTCGCGACGCCGCTGTTCCAGACGCGGCGCGACGTGGCGCCCGACCGGCGCTTCTGGAAGCTGTGGCAGATGCCGTACGACCGGCTCCACAGCCATGCATGGACCGATGCGGTGATCGGCGCGGCGGGGCTGGCTTTCGTCGGCATCACCTTCCTGCTCACGGTGCTGATCGGGCAGATGTTCAAGCTGATCGGGATCAACCTGATCTTCGACCTGCTCAATGACGAATGGTTCGGATGGATGCTCGCGGGCGCAGCGTTCGGCGGCGCGGTCGGCCTGCTGCGCGAGCGCGACCGGCTCGTTTCGACGCTGCAGCGGCTGGTGATGATCGTGCTCGCGGTGCTCGCGCCGGTGCTTGCGGTCGCGCTGGTGCTGTTCCTGCTCTCGCTCGCCGGGACGGGGCTGACGCCGCTTTGGGACTCGGGCTTTTCGACCGCGGCGGTGATGATGGGCGCGGCGGCGTTCGCGGTGCTACTCGCCAATGCGGTGATCGGCAACGGCAGCGACGACCGCGCGACCAACCCGGCGCTGCGCTGGGCGGCGCCGGTGCTGGCGGTCGCGGTGCTGCCGCTCGCCATCATCGCTTTCTATTCGATGCATCTGCGCGTGATCCAGTATGGCTGGACGCCCGAGCGCATCTGGGGGGTGATCGCAGCGATCATCGCGCTGGCCTATGGCATTGCGGGGCTTTGGGCGGTGGTAAAGGGGCGGCGCGATTTCGACGACTGGCTGCGGCCGCTCCAGCAGAAGCTCGCGATCGGGCTGGCGCTGCTCGCGCTGTTCCTTGCGTTGCCGATCCTCGATTTCGGGGCGATTTCAACGCGCGATCAGGTGGCGCGGTTGAAGTCGGGCGCAACAAAGGTCGAGAAGTTCGACTGGGCGGCGCTGGCGTTCGATTTCGGGCCGAGCGGCCGCAAGGCGCTGACGGACATGGCGAAGTCGGCCGACAAGACGAAATCGGGTCTCGCGAGCTGGGCGCTGAAAGCGAAGGATCGCTGGACGCTCGGTCGCGAGATCGACGAGATGACGCCACGCGACGCCGCCTTCGGTGCACGCAGGATCGAGGAGAAGATACGCGTTTTCCCCGCAGCGCGACCGCTGCCCGCCGAGCTTTATGCGTTGCTCGACGAGCGGAGCCTTTGCCACACGACACCCTGTGTCGCGCAATGGGTCGACGACGGCCGCGTCGCGGTCGTTTCGAGTGGCGGCATGCTGTTCCACTTCGCCATCGATCCCGCGACGAAGAAATGGAACGACTATTACGGAGGAAGCGACCCGGCCGAACAGAAGCGCCGCGAATTGACCGCCGACGACGTCGAAAAGGGCGCGGTCGAAGTGCGAACGGTAACGCGCCGCCAGATTTTCGTGAACGGCAAGCCGGTGGGCGGCGATTTCGAATAGGCGCACCTTGAAGCGCGCGGGGCGGGATGCTAGCGGCGCGGCTTCGTTAAAGTTAGGGCGATCATGGCAATCGATCAGGCAACAGTAAGGAAAATCGCGTCGCTGGCGCGCATCGCGATCAGCGATGCGGAAGCCGCCGCGATGGAAGGCGAACTCAACGGCATTTTGGGCTGGGTCGAGCAACTCGGCGAGGTCGATGTGACCGGGGTCGAGCCGATGACCGCGGTGATCCCCAACACGCTCCGTCTGCGCGACGATATCGTCGACGCCGACCCGCTGACCGGCGGCAATCGCCGCGACGATGTCCTCGCCAATGCGCCGGCGCCGCAGCACGGCTTTTTCGGCGTTCCCAAGGTAATCGAATAATGACCGATTTCACCAATCTGACCGTCGCAGAGATCCGCGACGGGCACCGCGCGGGCGATTTCAGCGCCGTCGAGGTCGCCGAGGCGTTCAACGCCAATGTCGCGGGCGCGAAGGCGCTCAACGCGTTCATCGTCGAGACCCCCGAGCATGCGATCGCGGCGGCGAAGCAGGCAGATGCCGATCGCTCGGCGGGGACGCTGAAGCCGCTGTCGGGCGTGCCGATCGGGATGAAGGATCTGTTCGCGACGAACGGCGTCCAGACGACCGCCGCGAGCCATATGCTCGAAGGCTTCGTGCCGCGCTATGAATCGACCGTGTCGCAGAAATTGTGGGACGCGGGTTGCGGGATGCTCGGCAAGCTCAACCTCGACCAGTTCGCGATGGGATCGTCGAACGAGACGAGCTATTTCGGCAATGTGATCAGCCCGTGGAAGCGCAAGGATGGCGGCAATGCCGCGCTCGCGCCGGGCGGGTCGTCGGGCGGCAGCTCGTCGGCGATCGCGGCGCGGCTCTGCCCCGCGGCGACGGGGACCGACACCGGCGGCTCGATCCGCCAGCCCGCGGCCTTCACGGGGATTTCGGGGATCAAGCCGACCTATGGCCGCTGCTCGCGCTGGGGCATCGTGGCGTTCGCAAGCTCGCTCGACCAGGCGGGGCCGATGGCGCGTGACGTGCGCGACTGCGCGATCATGCTCGAAAATATGGCGGGCTTCGATCCGAAGGACGCGACGAGCCTGAACATGGCCGTGCCCAATTGGGAAGCGGCTTTGTCGAACGATCTCAAGGGCAAGAAGGTCGGTATTCCCAAGGAATATCGCCTCGAAGGCATCGACCCCGACATCGATACGATGTGGGATGCAGGTATCGCGATGCTGAAGGATGCGGGGGCCGAGGTCGTCGAGATCAGCCTGCCGCACACCAAATATGCGCTGCCCGCTTACTATATCATCGCGCCCGCCGAGGCGTCGTCGAACCTCGCGCGCTATGACGGCGTGCGTTATGGCCTGCGCGACCTGCCCGAGAAAGCGGGCTTGCAGGACATGTATGCCGCGACCCGCGCCGACGGCTTCGGGCCCGAGGTCAAGCGCCGCATCATGATCGGCACCTATGTGCTGTCGGCGGGCTTCTACGACGCCTATTATACGCAGGCGCAGAAGGTGCGGACGCTGATCGCGCGCGATTTCGAGCAGGCTTTTGCCAGCTGCGACGTGATCCTCGCGCCGACCGCGCCGTCGGCGGCGTTCGGGCTCGGCGAGAAGATGGCCGATCCGCTGGCGATGTACCTCAACGACGTGTTCGCGGTGCCCGCGAGCCTCGCGGGGCTGCCCGCGATGTCGGTCCCCGCGGCGCTGAACCGCGAAGGGCTGCCGCTAGGCTTGCAGATCATCGGCAAGGCGTTCGACGAGCAGGGCGTGCTGAACGCCGGCCTGGCGATCGAGGAACGCGCGGGCTTTACGGCGCGGGCGGAGAAGTGGTGGTAAGATGAGCGGCCGGGGACTGCATATCGCTCTGACGGATGTGGAGCTTGCTCAACTAGAAGCAATGTCGGCCGACGAGATTCCCGACTTCATTGCCAACGAATTGGAAGAAAAGAAGTTTGGTACGCCCGACGCCTGCGAAACCGACAAGTCGTGGGCATATATTCATTCGGCGCTCAACGGCACCGATCCCGACGGCGAGTTGACATTAGCAGCTCCAGCGAAGTCCGGTTTGGTATCACGCCTTTTCGGGCCGAAGCCGTTGCCGGACGTCGGTGCAGCGAAATATGTGATTATCGGAACGCAGCAATTGGTCAATTCTGACGATTATTTCGTCGGCTTGGTTCCGGCAGATCAGGTTAAGGTTGTTTCCGCGTGTTTGGGGCTAATTCCGGAAGGCCACTTCCGCGATCGACTCCATGTTGTTCACAAGCAGTTTGGTGCGTCCGGCAATGCGAGCGATGTATCTGAATATGCGTTGGGTTGGCTTCCGGGGCTCGTCGAGTTTTTCGACATTGCCGCGCAAGCCAAGAAGAACGTAATTTTTACGGTGGATTATTGAGATGAGCGACTATCGCATCAAGGGCGAAACCGGTGAATGGGAGGTCGTGATCGGCCTCGAGGTCCATGCGCAGGTCACCTCCAACGCCAAGCTGTTCTCGGGCGCCGCGACGGCGTTCGGGGCCGAGCCGAACACGCAGGTATCGCTGGTCGACGCCGCGATGCCGGGCATGCTGCCGGTGCCGAACCGCGAGTGCATCCGTCAGGCGGTGCGCACGGGCATGGCGATCGAGGCCGAGATCAACAAATGGTCGCGCTTCGACCGCAAGAATTATTTCTATGCCGATCTGCCGCAGGGCTACCAGATTTCGCAGCTTTATCATCCGCTTGTCGGTGAAGGTTCGCTGACGATCGAGGCCGATGAAAAGGCGGGCCTGCCCGAGGCGAAGCGCATCGGGATCGAGCGTATCCATGTCGAGCAGGACGCCGGCAAGCTGATGCACGACCAGCATCCGACGATGTCCTACGTCGACCTCAACCGCTCGGGCGTCGCGCTGATGGAAATCGTCTCGCGCCCCGACATGCGCTCGCCCGCCGAGGCTGGCGCCTATGTGCGCAAGCTGCGCTCGATCCTGCGCTATGTCGGCTCGTGCGACGGCAATATGGAAGAGGGCTCGATGCGCGCCGACGTGAACGTCAGCGTGCGCAAGCCCGGCGACGAGTTCGGCACGCGCACCGAGACGAAGAACGTCAATTCGGTGCGCTTCGTGATGGCGGTGATCGAGGGCGAGGCGAAGCGCCAGGTCGCGCTGATCGAAAGCGGCGGCAGCGTGGTGCAGGAAACGCGGCTTTACGATCCCGACCGCAACGAGACGCGCTCGATGCGGTCGAAGGAAGATGCGCATGATTACCGCTACTTCCCCGATCCCGACCTGCTGCCGCTCGAACTCGACGATGCGTTTCTGGCCGAATGCCGCGAGAGCCTGCCCGAACTGCCCGACGCCAAGCGCGCGCGTTATCTGGCGGCGGGGATTTCGGCATACAACGCCGACGTGCTGACCGCCGAGGTCGAGAGCGCGCTGTGGTTCGATACGCTGCTGGAAACCGGCGCGAAGCCGGCTGCGGCGGCGAACTGGGTGTCGAGCGAGCTGTTCGGGGCGCTCAACCGGCTCGGCAAGAGCTTCGCAGATTGCCCGGTCACGCCGGCGCACGCGGGCGAATTGCTCGGCCTCGTCGCCGACGGCACGATTTCGGGCACGATCGCGAAGCAGGTGTTCGAAAAGATGCTCGAAAGCGGCGACGCCGCGGGCGTGATCGTCGAGCGCGACGGGCTGAAGCAGACGAGCGACACCGGCGCGATCGAGGCCGAGATTGCCAAGATCCTGACCGCCAACGCCGACAAGGTCGAGCAGTATAAGGGCGGCAAGGAGGCCTTGTTCGGCTTCTTCGTCGGGCAGACGATGAAGGCGATGCAGGGCAAGGCGAACCCGCAGGTCGTCAACGAACTGCTGAAAAAGGCGCTCGGCTGATCCGCCGAGTGATCCGGTTCACAGGCAATTCAGGCGCTTCGCTGTCATAAGCGTTGAAATCAGGGCATAATGACAGCGAAGGATGGACGATGATGAAGCGGGTTCTGGTTCCGGTTTGCGGCATAGTGGCACTGGCGACGGGCGTGGCGGCGAGCGCTGCGGGCGCGCCCGCGGTGAACGACGGCTATGACTGGGCAATGCGCGTCAACGACGAAGAGCGGACGCAGAGCGCGATCCTTGCCTATGAAGTCGCCGATACCGACGACCAGCCGCTCAATTTCAGCTGCGAAGAGGGCGGCAACCGGATCTTCGCGGGCATTTCGGGCAATTCGCCCGACCTGACCGCGATCGGCCTTGTTACGGGCGACCAGACATTGCGCCTCGCCGGCACGACCGAGGCCGACGATATGCCCTATTTCTCGTCCACCGACGAGGTTGCCGGCGATTCGCCCTTCATGCGCGCCTTTGTCGCCAACGGCTGGCTGCGCATGACCGACAACAACGGGACGATCGACATGGCGGCGACCGCGGCCGGCAAGCAGGCGATTGCGCGTTTTGTCGAATTCTGCGCCGGCTGAGGCGGTGCGGCGCGTCCTGCGCGCGCTGCTGACGCTGTGGCTGCTGTTCGCGGGCGCCGCGCTCGCGCGGGCGGAAACGATCATTTTCACCGATGTGAATGTCGTGCCGATGGACCGCGAGCGCGCGATCCCGCGCACGACGGTGATCGTCCGCGACGGCATGATCGCGAGCATCGGGATCAAGGCGAAGCTGCCCGCGGGGACGCCGGTGATCGACGGCAAGGGGGCCTGGCTGGTGCCGGGCCTCGCCGACATGCACAATCATGTGACGACGCGCGACGACCTGACGCTGTTGCTCGCGAACGGCGTCACGGCGATGCTCAACATGGGCGAGGCGACGAACGCCTTTGCCGGGCGGACGCGGATCGCGGTGAACCGCGGCGATGTTCCGGGGCCGCACATCTTCACCGCCTTCGTCGTCGATGGCGACCCGCAATATGGGCATTTCGTCATCCGCACCGCGGACGAGGCGCGCGCGATCGTGCGGTTGGCGAAGGCCAATGGCTACAGCTTCATGAAGGTCTACACAAATTTGTCGGCCGAAGCCTTCGCGGCGCTGGCCGACGAGGCGAAGGCGCAGGGAGTCGCCGTCGTCGGGCACAATGTCACGGCGGTCGGCCTCGCGAAACAGCTCGCGGCGGGGCAGGCGATGGTCGCGCATGTCGAGGAATTCTTCACCGGCTTTTTTCCCGAACCGCCCGCCGACGACCAGCAGGCGCCGCCCGGCGACGCGCACATCGCCGACGCGATCGCGCTGGTGAAGGCGCATGGCGCGTTCGTGACGTCCGACCTGTTCACCTATCGCACCATCGCGGCGCAATTCGGCAAGCCTGCGGCAGTGAAGGCCTATCTCGCGGCGCCTGAGGCGCGCTATCTGTCGCCCGCCGACCGGATCGACTGGGCGCGGTCATCCTATCAGAAAAAGGCGGTCGACCTGTCGCGGCGGGTGGCGTTCGAGGCGCGCTTCGTCAAGGCGATGGCCGACGCGGGCGTCCCGCTGATCGCCGGCGGCGACGCGCCGACGATCCCCGGGCTGGTGCCGGGCTTCGCGCTGCACGACGAGATCGACGCGATGCTGGCGGCGGGGCTGACGCCCTTTCAGGCGCTGTCGGCGGCGACGCGCACGCCGGGCGAATTTATCGCGAAGACGGTACCGGGCGCGGCGCGGTTTGGCATCGTGGCGCCGGGCTATCGCGCCGACCTGCTGCTGGTCGCCGACAATCCGCTGGAAAAGCCCGCGACGCTGCGGACACCGCTCGGCGCGATGGCGAACGGGCGCTGGCATGATGCGGCGGCGCTGAAGGCGATGCTCGCCGAGGTGGCGGAGCGGCGCGCGGGCTACTGACTTTAAAGTGCAAAATGGATCAAGTTTATCGCGGGCCAGCGCGCCCTAGGCTCCTATTTTTTTCTTGCTGCGTGTGAATCTTTTTACCATGCATCTACTTGGGGCGTAGGGAGGATCACCTCCCGAGTCCGAAATATCCGGGGGGTCGGGGGATGCTTAACAAATGGCTGTCGGCCGTCGTTCTGACGGCTTCTCTTCTTGTCGTGGCGCCGGTAGCGCACGGGCAAGAGAAAGGCGCAGTGCGCGAAGGTTTTTCTGCTGCATCGCTTAGCGGAAAGAAAATTTTACTGTTTCGTCCATCGGTATGGGTGGGCGAACAATCGACCGGTGGGATGGCTGAACCTAACGCCGACTGGACTACGCAGGCGCGCGAGCTTTTAAACGCCGAGCTGACGCGCCGTCAGGTCGAATTCAGCAACGAGCTGATCATCGAACCCGACCTCGTCGGCGAAGATTCCAAGCTGTTTTCCGAGCATCGGGCCCTTTTCAATTCGGTCGCGAATTCGGTCGTTCATTACCAGTTCTTCGCCGGAAACAGGCTTCCTACCCGAAAGAACAAGGCTTTCGACTGGACGCTGGGAGAGGGTACAAAGGCGATCGCCGAGCGGACTGGTGCGCAATATGGTCTGTTTGTCCGGACCGAGGACCAATATGGTTCCTTTGGACGCAAGATGTTTCAGGTGCTTGCGATCGGGCTGGTCGGCGCGGGCGTCAGTTCGGGCAAGCACGTCGGCTATGCCGGGCTGGTTGACCTGCATACCGGCGACCTAGTCTGGTTGAATGCCGACGAACAAATGGGCGGTGATGTCCGGACCGAAGAGGGCATGCAGAAACGTGTCGGTCAGTTATTGGAGGATTTTCCGGGGCTGAAGCCGGTCGTTACGGCTGCAAAATGAAGGCCCGGGCGATTCTGGCGGTGGCGCTTTTATCGGCGGGTTTTGGGTCGGCCTCTGCGAAGGAGGCGCAATTCGAACGCCCAACCTTTGCCGGCGCCTATGAGCCGCAGGGGGTGGATGAGCGCGGCCTTTGGATGGAACTGGACGACCACGAGCGTGGTTTCCGTGACTCTCCCCTGATCGTTCGCGACGAGGAACTCACGAAATATATAACGCGGGTTCTGTGCAATACAGTAGGGCAGGACCGATGTGCGGCGGCACGCATCTATGTTGTTCAAGACAATATTTTCAACGCGACGATGGCGCCCAACGGATTGATGGTTGTCAATACGGGTTTGCTTGCTCGCTTGCACTCCGAGGCCGAATTGGCGACTATTTTAGGCCATGAATTTGCTCACTTCGAACTTCGGCATAGTTTGAATAAATTCAAGAAGCGTCGGACAGGGAGTGACATTTTGATGTGGCTGAGCCTGAGTGGAGCGGCGGTTGGCCAAAATGTGGGGGCGGTTGCCGAAAGCGCTTTTTTAACCGGCCTCGCTGGTTTTAATCGAGAGCAGGAACAGCAGTCAGATTTCCTTTCCGCAGGCTATATTCGCGCTTCATCCTATCCGCTTCGAGCGTCTGTCGTGTGGAAGCGATTGATGGAAGAAGACGATGCACTGCGCGAGGAGCGCAAGCAGCGAAAGATCCGTCGGTTCACGCCCGGTGCGACAGATACGCATCCAACAAATTTGCAGCGTTTCGCCTATTTTTCTGAAATCGAAGCGGAGCCCGGCGCGCAGGAGGGCGATGACGGCGCTGCAGCCTATCGGGATGCGACTTCGCGCGTTCTGCCAACTCTGTTCGGTAGCTTGGTTAAGGGCAATGAGTTTGCCGCGGCCGACTATGTCATCCAGAGTCGTGCCCAAGCACTCGGCTGGGATGGTTTGCTTCTGCATGCCCGCGGCGAACTCTACCGGTTGCGCGGAAATCCCCGCGATTTGGTGACTGCACGCCAGTTCTACGAGCAGGCGATAGCGACGGGTTCGGCGCCGGCCGAGGCGTGGCGTGGCGCTGGCCTGACAGCGATGCGCGGGGGTGATAGCGTTGCCGGTAAGGCGGCGCTGCAGGAATATCTGGTTCGAATGCCGCAGGCCTCCGATGCCGCGGCGATGAAAATGCTGTTGGAGAATTGACATGGCTATTTATCATCGTTCGATGATTTTTGTGGCAATTGCGCTCGCGGCTTGGAGCCCATCGGCGAGCGCAGGGTGGAAGCTGATGAGCGCGAAACAGGCCGCGCAAGTCGACGGCTTGAAAGTGACGCCCGAAAGCGACTGGAATCAGGGCGGACGGCCGGGCAAGCAGGGGCGCGTGTGGACGCAGGACGGTACAGGCCTCAACGCGCTTGAGTTTTTCTCGGGAATTCCGACTGGCGGCTCGCTGTACAAGGAGCGCGACAAGAAGAATAATCCGATGCCAAAGTTCGACAGCGGCCTGCTGCTGCCCGAACTCGCCGATTTTTTTGAGCGCAGCTTTCGTGCGGCGAACCAGCTTTCCGATTTCACGATTGTCGAGTCCGCCCCAACCGACCTCGGCGGGAAAAAAGGGCTGTTGGTTCGATATCGTTACACGATGCCGAATGACGAATTGACGCGCCTTGGTGAGGCTCGTCTCGCGGTCGTGGATGGTAAGCTGTTTGTCGCGAACTATTATGCGCCGCAATTGCACTATTTCGGTGCCGGACTGCCCGAAGCGCAGGCGATGATGCAGCGGGCGCGGTTTTAGCTTCTTCTGGAAACGGCTGGCTTAGCGTGTAGTCGCCTTCCACACGCGCTTTCCTTCCTTCACCGTTTCAATAACCCGGATGTCTTTGATCCCGTCGACCGGCGTCGTCAGCGGGTTCTTGTCGAGGATGACGAAGTCGGCGAGCAGGCCGGCTTTGATGCGGCCCTTGCGATCTTCCTCACGCGCCTGCCATGCGGGGCCGGTGGTGAGTGCCTGTAGCGCCTCATAGGCGGTGAGGCGTTCTTCGGGGCCGCTGACGGTGCCGGTGGGTGAGACGCGCGCCATCGAGGTCCAGAGCATGAAGCGCGTGTCGAGCGGGGTGACGCTGTAGTCGCTATGGTTCGAGGGCGTGAGCCCGGCGGCGCGCGCCGAGCGCAGCGGGCTGATGAAATCGACCACCTCGGCGGGGAAGTTGGTGCGATGGACGTCGGCCCAATACCATGTGTGGTTCGAGAAATAGGCGGGGCCGACGCCGATGCGCTTGTAGGCGGCAAGCTGGTCGCGGCGCTGGAACTGCGAATGGATGACGATCGGGCGGCGGTCGTCGGCGGCGGTGATGCCGAGCGCGTCAAACCCCTTGATCGCCATGTCGATCGCGGCGTCACCATTGGCGTGGACGAAAAGCTGCCAGCCGCGGTCGGTCGCCTTGCGCGCGAGCGCCTCGAACTCTTCCTGCTTCACGATCGGCTGGCCGTGCCAGGGATGCGCGCCATCGGGGGCGCCGCGCGCATAGTCGCGGGTGAAAAAGGCGGTGCGCGCCTGCGGGCTGCCGTCGAGGATGAATTTGATGCCCTGACGCTTCACATGGCCCTCGTACGTGCCGAAACGCTGCGCGGGATCGGCGAGCAATGTGTCGAGCCCGGTAAAAACGGGCAGCAGTGCGAGGTCGATCCTGAGCCGTTCGCGTGCGGCGGCGCTGGTGAAGAAGGCGAGGTCGGCGGGTTGGGTCGCGCCGTCCTGCGCATGCGTATAACCCTCGGCAAAATAGCGCGCCTGCGCGGCGTCGAGCATCGCGAGCTTCTGCTCGGCGGTCGGCTGCGGCAGCGCGGGCATCAGCCGGTACATCGCCTTTTCGAGCAGCACGCCATTGAGGCGCCCCGCGGCGTCGCGCAGCATCAGTCCGCCGGGTTCGGGCTGGCTCGCGTCCGACAGGCCCGCGGCGGCGAGCGCGGGGCTGTTCGCGACGAGGCCGTGGAGCGAGATGTGGAGCAGGACGATCTTGTGGTCGGGTGACACCGCATCGAGCTCGGCGCGCGTGATGTGCCGCTTTTCCGCGAGTTTCTCTTCATTATATTGCCACACGACGACCCAGCCGCCCTTGGGGATGGCGCGGCGGGCGATATGGTCGCGAACGACGCCTTGCAGGCCGGCGATGTCGGTGACGGGCGGCAGCGCCTTGTCCCAAAGATCGAGCCCGCCCGCCATCTGGAGCGCGACAGCAAAGTGCGAATGCGCATCGATGAAGCCGGGAAGCATCGTCGCGCCCCGAAGGTCGTGGATCGCGGCGTCCTTGCCGGCGGCCTTGCGTGCCTGTTTTTCGGGGCCAGCGAAGGTGATGCGGGTGCCGGTGGTGACCACCGCCTCAACGGTCTGCGGCGTGTCGCCGTCCATCGTGACGATCGGGCCGCCGCGGTAAAGCGTCGTTTCCTGCGCCAAGGCGGGCGCGGTGGTTGCCAGCAGCAGTGCGATGGCGGCGGTCGGTCGTATCATATCGTCTCTCCCCGGCGCCATCGTGGCGGCGGGGGAGGGGGCGGGTCAAGTGATTAGCAAGCTAGGCTTCGTCAAACCTGCTGCGGCGGCACCTCGCTCGGCCCGCGGCCGGGCTGGTCGATATCGCCGCCGCCGGGGCGGCCGGGGATTTCGCTCGGCTGGCCGGCGGGGTCCTCGACCGGGGTCGGCTGCACCGGCTGTTCGGGCGGCGATTGCGGTTCGATCGTATCGGGCTTCGGCTTGGGAAGCGGGTCGGGGTTGTTCGTCATCGTCTGTCTCCTTGGGTTAACCAACGAACGGGCGCGCCCACTGTTCCGGCCACGGATTGTGCGGCTTTGTGCCCTTGCCCTTGGCCGCGCGTCTGCTATAGCCCCGCGCGGCCCGCACGGGCGTGCGCGGCAGCGCGCGATTTCGTGCACCCGGCCGAAAGCACCTGCGGGCGTGGCGGAATTGGTAGACGCGCTGGTTTTAGGTACCAGTATCGCAAGATGTGGGGGTTCGAGTCCCTTCGCCCGCACCAATCTGCAATGCAGGCCGGGATTACAGGGAACTCCGCCGCTCCGGCGGGGTTCGATACGAGATTTTGAGCAAGGATAAGACCAAGGCAATGAAGACCGTCGAAACGCTGAACGAAGGCCTGAAGCGCGAGTATCGCGTGACCATCACCGCCAAGGATATCGACAAGCGCGTCGACGACGAGGTGAAGAGCATCGCCCCGACCGTCCGCATGCCCGGTTTCCGCCCCGGCAAGGTGCCGCCGAACCTGATCCGCAAGATGCATGGCCCGGCGCTGAGCGCCGACGCGCTGAACAAGGCGATCGACGCCGGCGTTCGCGACCTGATGGGCAAGGAAAAGCTTCGCCCCGCGCTGCAGCCCGCGGTGACGCTCGCCGATGATTACGAAGCCGGCAAGGATGCCGAGATCACCGTCAGCCTCGAAGTGCTGCCCGACATCGAAACGCCGTCGATCGACGGCCTGAAGCTCGAGCGCCTGACCGTTCCCGCCGACGACAAGGCCGTGATGGCCAAGATCGAGGAATTCGCCGCGCAGATGAAGCGCTTCGAGGAAGCGCCGAAGACCAAGAAGGCCGCCACCGGCGACCAGGTCATCATCGACTTCGCGGGCAGCGTCGACGGCGTCGCCTTCGACGGCGGCACCGGTGAGGACATGGCGGTCGAAATCGGTTCGGGCCAGCTCATCCCCGGCTTCGAAGACCAGCTGGTCGGCACCAAGGTCGGCGACGACAAGGTGCTGAAGGTGACCTTCCCCGACGAATATCCGGTCGAAACGCTGAAGGGCAAGCCCGCCGAGTTTGCGATCACGGTGAAGGAACTCAAGGTTCCGGCCGCGTCGAAGATCGACGACGAGTTCGCCAAGTCGCTCGGCCTCGAAAGCCTCGACAAGCTGAAAGAGCTGATGAAGGATCAGGTCGAGCAGGAACTGAACGGCCTGACGCGCACCTATATGAAGCGCAAGCTGCTCGACCAGCTCGCCGCTTCGCACGACTTCGAAGTGCCCCCGACGATGGTCGAGGCCGAGTTCAACCAGATCTGGCAGCAGCTCGAGCATGAAGTCAGCCACGAGGAAGATCCCGAGGCGGCGAAGGCCGAACTCGAAAAGGATCGCGACGACTATCACGCGATCGCGGTCCGCCGCGTCCGCCTTGGCCTGCTCCTGTCGGAAATCGGCCAGGCGCATGGCGTGCAGGTGTCGAACCAGGAAATGCAGCGCCTGATCGCGCAGGCCGCGCAGCAGTATCGCCCCGAAGACCGCACGCGCTTCATCGAATATGTGCAGCAGGACGCGCTCGCCGCGGCCCAGCTCCGCGCGCCGCTCTATGAAGACAAGGTCGTCGACTTCCTGTTCGAAAAGGCCGAGATTAGCGACCGCGAAACCACCCGCGAGGAACTGGAAGCCGCGATCGAAGCCGACGACGACGGCCACGTCCATGGCCCGGGCTGCGGCCATGACCACGACCACGACCACAAGCCCGCCAAAAAGGCAGCCGCGAAGAAGCCGGCCGCCAAGAAGGACGCGGTGAAGGGAGAGGCCAAGGAAGAAAAGGCCGAAGCCCCCGCCAAGAAGGCGCCGGCGAAGAAGGCTGCGGCTCCGAAGGCCGAAGCTGCGGAAAAGCCGGCTGCCGAGAAGAAGGCTCCGGCGAAGAAGGCCGCTGCCAAGAAATAAGCCTGATCAAGGCGAAGCAAAAGGCCGGGTGGAGCGATCCACCCGGCCTTTTTGTTGTCGGTCAGCGGATCTGAAGCCGGAGCGGCGGCGCCTGCGGCTGCTCGCCCCAATGCGCGGGGCCGCGCACGGCGCCGTTTTTGCGCAGTTCGGCCAGCGCATCGAGGTCGAGGTCGGCGTAGGTCCAGCCCGGCGTGTCGAGCGCGCCGACCGCGACCACCCCGTCGGCGGGCATGCCGAGGTCGGGCGGGGCGAAGATGCCCGCCGCGCCGACATTGGCATCGACGACCGCCGACCATGGTGCGGCGCCGACCGTCGGCGACTGGACGGTAAAACATTGGGTCTCGAGCGCGCGTGCCATCGCGCCGATGCGCACACGCCAATAGCCGGCGAGGCTGTCGGTGCAGCTCGGGATCAGCAAGATCTCGGCGCCCGCCGCGGCGAGCGCCTGCGCGGCGGCCGGAAATTCGCTGTCGTAGCAGATGATCACGCCGACCTTGGCAAAGCCGAGATCGAACAGAGTGACCTGCGGCGCGCCCGGCGCGATCGTCCAGTGGGTGCGCTCCCACATCGTCAGGATCAGCTTGTCCTGATAGCCCGCGCCGCCTTCGGGGCCGAAGAGGCGCGCGCGGTTGACGATCAGGCCGCGTTCGTCGCGCTCGACCATCGATCCCGCGAGGATGTGGACGCCGTAATGCCGCGCGAGCCCGGCGTGGAGCGCCGCGACGTCGCCCGCCATGTCGGCGAGCGGCTCGACCTGCGCCGCGGCGTCGCGCGAGACCGCGGGATCGAGCAGCGCGGCAAGGTCCATATTGCCATATTCGGGGAAGACGAGGAGCCCGGCACCCTTGCCGGCGGCTTCGCCGACCCAATGTTCGAGCCGCGCGGCATAGGCCTTCCAGTCGGTATAGGGCTCGATCGGCCAGGCGGCGCTGGCGACGCGGACGATGCGGGTCATAGCGCGCGGCTCCAATATTGCAGGGTGTGGCGACTTTCGCCTGCTTCGCCGACGCATTTCCAGTCGAAGGCCGCGGTGACGCCAGCGAGCGGCGCATAGCCGCGCCCGCGCCAGAAGGCGTCGAGCGGGCGATAGCCGGCCGGGCGGGCAGGGTGATCGTCGGCGCGGATCACGCTGCAAAAAGCGGCGTGCGCGGCGCCGTGCGCGCGGGCCTGCGCCTCGCGATGGTCGAAAAAGGCGTGGCCGATGCCTAGCCCACGATAGCTCGCAAGCAGCACCGATTCGCCGAAATAGAAAATGCGGTCGATGGCGTGACCTGCCGCAGCGAGCGGTGCCTGCCAGGCCTTGTCCTGCGTGGCGAGCGGCGCCGCGGTGGCGGCGCCGACGATGGTGCCGCCATCGCGCGCGACGACGATCACGGCGCCCTCTGGGGCGGCAAAGTCGGCGAGATAGCTTGCCTCGTAATCGGCGTCGCCGTCGTAGAGATAAGGAAAGTCGCGGAAGACCGTAATGCGCAGCCGGGCAAGGGCGGGGATGACCTCGGCCAGCCCCGCGCCGGTCACCGGCGCGACCGTGACGCTCACGCGCCGACCTGCTGCATCCAGTCGGCGAGGTTGTAATAGGTGGTAACGCGGTCGATCAGCCCGTCGGCATTCACCGACAGGAAGGCGCCGCCGGGCAGGCGATAGGTCTGGCCGTTTGCGTCGGGCAGGCCCTCGTCGGTCGCGAGATAGGTGCCGTTGACGACGAATTCGGCCGCTGCGCGGTCGCCCTCGGTAAAGATCACCATGTCGGTGAGCTGCTCGCGGTAACAGCGCGTCATATGCGCATTGAATTCGGCGAACAGCGGCTTGCCGTGGCGCGGTTCGCCCTGGTTGACGTCATGCCGCATATCGTCGGCGACGAGCGCGAGCATCGCGTCGGTGTCGCCGGCGTTGAAGGCGGCATAATAAGCGGTGACGATGTCGCGGGTGGTGGTCATGCGAATCTCCGTTCGAGGTTTGCAGCCCCTTATCAGATCACATCCATATTATAGCAGTGCCAGCTGAAGATCGCGGCGGCGCCGCGGTGCGGGCGCCAGGGTTCGGCGAGTTCGCGCGCCTTTTTCTCGCTGGGTCGCGCTTCCAGTTGCAATATACGGCCGACCGCTTCCTGCACCGCGAGGTCGCCGGCGGGCCAGATGTCGGGACGCCCCTCGGCAAAGAGGAGATAGATTTCGGCCGACCAGCGCCCGATGCCCTTCACGCGCGTGAGCAGCGCAATGGCTTCTTCGTCGTCGACGGGGAGCGCGTCGAAGGTCAGTTCGCCGTCGAGGATCAATTGCGCAAGGCTTTTGGCATAGCCCTGTTTCTGACCCGACAGCCCGCAGGCACGCAACGTGTCGAAATCGGCGGCGGCCACGGTTTCCGCCGGGCAACCCTCGCCGAACTGCGCCTCCAGCTTGTTCCAGATCGAGTTGGCGGCGGCGACGCTGACCTGCTGTCCGACGATGGTGCGCAGCAGGGTGGTGTAACCGGGGGCGCGGATGCGCGGTTCGGGATAGCCCGCATTGCCGAGCGCGCGCGCGAAATTGGTGTCGCTCGCCGCGAGCGCATCGATTCCCGCGTTCAGCTGCTGCTGGCTGAGTCCCATCGCGATATTCTCCTTTTGTTCCCAAGGTTGCCTTTAGCAACGCTTGATTTGGCGCGCAACGCGCGACATAGCGCCAGCAACACCAAAGATATGGGGACTAGCATGGCGAAGCTGATTGTCGTGACGCGCGACGGAACCGAGCATGAGATCGAGGGCGATACGAGCCTGACGGTGATGGAAAATATCCGCGACGCCGGCTTCGACGAACTGCTCGCGCTGTGCGGCGGCTGCTGTTCGTGCGCGACCTGCCATGTCCATGTCGAGGCGGGCGACAAGGCGGCGATGCCCGCGATGAGCGAGGACGAAAACGACCTGCTCGATTCGACGACCGATCGCGACGACAATTCGCGGCTGTCGTGCCAGATCCCGTTCAGCGATGCGCTCGACGGCCTCCGCGTGCGGATCGCCGCCGAGGACTGAGCCTTATTGGCTCGCCGTTGCGACCGCGTAGAGCGCGATCGCCGCGGCGTTCGAGATGTTGAGGCTCTCCATCCGCGGCGAGATGGGGAGCTTCGCCAGCACGTCGCAATGTTCCATGACATTGTGGCGCATGCCGTCGCCCTCGGACCCCAGAACCAGTGCGACCTTGCTGCCGTCGAGTGTCGAGCCGAGCGTCGTTTCGGTGTCGCCCATCAGCCCGATGCGCCAATATTGCGCCTCGGCGATTTCCTCCAGCGCGCGCGACAGGTTGACGACGCGCACCCACGGCACGGTTTCGAGCGCGCCCGACGCCGAGCGCGCGATCACGCCGCTTTCGGGCGGGCTGTGGCGGTCCTGCGTGATGATCGCCGCGGCGTCGAAGGCGGCGGCCGAGCGCAGAACCGCACCGATATTGTGCGGGTCGGTGACCTGGTCGAGGACGATCAGCGGACGCTTGCTGTCGGTATCGCTTTCTTCCTGCAGCAGGTCGCCGAGATAGATGCTTTCGAGCGGGTCGACTTCGATCACCAGCCCCTGATGCGGCGCATCGCGCGCGACGAGCCGCGCGAGGTCGGTGACGTCGGCGTAGCTGATCGGAATCACCGGGGGCAGGTCGAGCTGGCCGAGCGCTTCGCGGGTGCCCCAGATGCGCTTGACGGTGCGTTCGGGATTGGCGAGCGCGGCCAATACGGCGTGGCGGCCCCAGAAACGAATGGCCTGACCACGCTGATTTCCGCCCTGGGGGCGGCGATGACGGGAAAATTGTCTCATGATGTGGCGCCTTTCCCATGACTGGCATTGACAGGCAAGTCTCGTTTCGCCATTGGGCCACTTCCCAAAGCGGGCCCCAATGGACAGGTGGCCGAGTGGTTAAAGGCAGCAGACTGTAAATCTGCCCGGGTTTCCGTACGCTGGTTCGAATCCAGCCCTGTCCACCAAACTCTCATTTCCCCACATCCCCGTGACTACGCGAAAGCCCAGCATTTCTGAGGCTGGCAGCGAGGCTCCGCGAGGAGACGATGGGCCGGCTCGCTCTCGAATTCGCGATTGCTACGGCCGCTCGATCGGGGGAGGTGAGGGGCGCCGTCTGGGATGAGATCGACCTCGAGAACCGCCTGTGGACGATTCCGCCGGATCGCATGAAGGCCGGCCGCCGCTAGATTGCGCCCGGCCATGCTACAAACAAGCATGGCAGGAGCCTAGCCCTTTGTTGGCGGCATCCTAAGCCGATTGCGCGCCGCGTTGACGCAGCTTGGAGGGTGTCGTGCCGAAATGGCGATGCACGGCCACGGAAAAACTCGAGGAGCGATTATAGCCGACGGCGTAGGCAATCTGGGTGATGGGATCATCACCCTCGCTTAGAAGCGCGAGCGCTCGTTGCATGCGCAAGTCCTGAACATAGTCGAATACCGACTGGCCGAAAATCTGGCGGAAGCCGGTGCATAGCGCGCTGCGGCTCAGCCCCACTTCGACTGCAAGTGCTTCCAGCGAAGGAGGCGAGACGTAGTTCGATTCCAGAAATCGCTGCGCCTTTACGACCCCCCGTGCGGTCAGCTTGGTCGCTTCGGGCGACTGAAAACACTCGGTCTGGTCGAACGCTTCAAGCGCCTGGCAGACTATTTCCAGCGCCTTCGATTGCAGAAATATTCGACGGCGACGTCCGTCGAGAGGACAGGTTTGGACATCCTCCAGACAACGCAGCATAGCCGCGCTGAGAGGCAAGGCGCGCCCGGTCGTGTGTCGCAGCTCTCCTTCGAGAAAGGTTTGCAGCAAGGCGGGAAGCTCCTGTGCGCTTCCCGCATACAGCGTCTTGAGTACCTCGCGGTGCACGACGATGTGGATGTAGCGCGCGACTCCCGCGAGTGTCACCGCGGCGGGTGGCTGGTGGGCCGGTTCAACGATTAGAACGGTACTTGGCGCCTCGAAGCTCAGGGGCGCGCCACCGCCCGCGACATATTCGCCGTCGCCGTTGCTGGCGAGGTAAATGAGCAGACTGTCGGGCGAATTGAAGTACGCCGACTGCGGCGTAGAATATTCGGTCTCCGCAAAGGTGACGAAAAATCCGTCGGTCAGACCGCAAAATTCGTAGCGACCGCTTCCGAAGGCTTCTTTTACCTGCCAGCGATAATGACCGTCGCCAAGAGGCTCGAACGTCTCGATAAGCTGATCGGGATAGTCGATCCTGTCGATTGCGTAATCGGCGACGGCATATCGCACCGACGTTTGCGCAGCATCTTTCGCCGGAGGCGGGAAACGCCGCATCGGAACCACCTGGGAACCCGTCTGAACGACGCTGTCAGGAAAGTTGGCCATGGAGCAAGTTTGTGCATCAAGGCCGTCTGCGTCAAGGCGGCACGTCTTATCCTTCATCGTAACAGCGAGCGATCTGGCGGCGCGCGAAGCTCTTTTGGCGGCTCGGAAAAGCCACGCGGCCGGGCATCGGCTAATTTGACCCTCAAGACAATGTTGCCGGGCCAGGGGAAGCTGGTCCTGAGCAAATTTTGAATGTCGGCACGAAAACGAGGTCGACAGATGGGGAGATGAAATCTGATGCGCATCGGGACCAAGACGATCTGCTGTATGTCGGCAAGCCTGCTGGCCTTATGTATCGGCGCGACAGGTGCCGCGGCGCAGGCAACGGCATCAGCGGGCCCGGATTCGGGAGAACAGGGCTCGGGTGAAATCGTGGTCACCGCGAGCAAGCGCGAGCAGAAACTGCGCGACGTGCCGTCAGCAATCACCGTGCTGGGCGGGGACACTTTGGCCAATCTTGGTGTCCGGTCGGTCCGCGATTATGCGACGCTGACACCCGGGTTGACCATCCAGGACAGCGGCAGCCCGGGCAATGGAAAGATATTCATTCGCGGCCTCACAACGGGCAGCCTGCAGCAATCGGCGACGACGGTCTATTATATCGATGACGTCCCGTTCACCGCGAGCTCGGCCAATGGCGGGGGCGCGTTCATCGCGCCGGATCCTGAACTGACCGACATCGACCGGATAGAGGTGCTCAAGGGTCCGCAGGGGACGCTGTACGGTGCTTCCAGCCTTGGTGGCGTCATCCGGCTCGTATCGAAGAGTCCCGATACGTCGGGGTTCTCGGGCAGCGCCAGAACCGAGCTGACCGCGATCGACGGTGGTGGCGTCGGCTATTCGGCCAGCGCCACGCTCAACATACCGCTAGTGACCGACCGGCTCGCAGTGCGCGCCACCGGATTCTATCGCGAAGCGCCCGGTTTTGTGGACAATATCGGCACCGGTACGGAGAACGTCAATCGCAGCCGTTTCAAGGGCGGACGCCTCGCTCTCCGGTGGACACCGACCGAGCAATTGACCTTTGATGTCGTCGGCCAGTTGCAGGACATCGACACGCGCGGTCCTGCGCTGGAGACGAGCGTCACCGGTACGCTGAACCCGCTCTATGGTGAGCGCGAATACAGCAATTTCTTCGATGCTCCGACCCGGGTGCGCTACCGGCTGGCCTCGGTCACCGGCCGGTACGACACCGACCTTGGACAGATCATTGCCACGGGGGCCTACCTCGAGAGCAAATTGCAAACCGAGCTCGACGTAACCTCCACCTATGCGCCTTTTTTTCCCGTGTTCGCGTCGGTGGGTTATGTTTATCCCGCGAATACCGGCGTGGCCGTCGTGTCGACGATACCTGCGGTCAAGAAAACTGCCGAACTGCGGTTCGTGTCGCGGCGGCTGGGGAGCGTCGAGTTTGTCGCGGGCGGATTCTACACGCATGAGCGGATCGCCTCGCCGACCGATATCGTGGCGCGCGACATGACGACCAATGTTCGACTTCCCGATCCGCTCGGCACGATCATTACGACGCCGGTCAACGACACATATGAGGAGATTTCGGCCTTCGGCAATCTGACCGTCTATCTGGCGGACAATCTTGATGTTACCGGCGGGTTGCGTTTTGCGCATAGCACCGAGGACTTCAACGCCTCTTATGGCGGCGTATATTATACCGCGTTCCTCGGCGGCACGGTTACACTCCCGTCCGTCCATTCGAGCCACGACCAGCTGACCTATCTGGCGACCTTGCGCTGGAGGCCGACCCCGACGCTGAGTTTTTTCGCACGCGCGGCGAGCGGTTATCGCCCGGGTGGTCCGCAGGTCGCCGCGATCGTGCCCCCCGGGGCGCAAACCCAGATCGACCCGGACACGGTGTGGAACTATGAGCTCGGGTTCAAGGGTGACTTTCTCGACCGGAAGCTAAGCCTCGAAGCGTCGCTGTACCGCATCGACTGGAACGACATCCAGCTCTACACGATATTCAACAGCTCGCAGCTTCTGGCAAATGCCGGCAAGGCAAAGGTCGATGGTTTCGAAGTGCAGGCCACGGCCCGGCCGACGGAGCGGCTCACCGCCACAGCCAGTCTTGGATATACCAATTCACGGCTGGCCGAAGTCGACCCCGGCGTGACCGCCATCATCGGTGCGGCGGCGGGCGACCCGATTCCCCAGACGCCGCGTTGGACAGCGTCGGCCACCATCGATCAGCTCATCCCGCTCGGTAGCGACCTGCAGGGCCAGCTCGGCGCAACCTTCCGCTATCAGTCGCACCGTTTCACATCCTTCCCGGGCAGCGTCTCCGACCCGAACATGCGCTTGCCCGGGCGCACCACTTTCGATCTGCGCGCAGGACTGAATTACCGCAACTATCAGGTGCAGCTGCGCGCCGAGAACATCACCGATCGCAAGGGGGTTGCGAACTATATGCCGGGCGCCCCTGCATCCTCCTATCTGATGCGGCCCCGCAGTTTTGCGATCGCTCTGAGCACCACATTCTAGATTGCCCTGTCGGCCGCCCGCATCGCCATGTCGGTGCGGTGCACAACCCATGAAGGATTGGAGATGACCATGCCTGTGGAAACCAAAAAGGTGTCGCCGATCGGTAGCGAACTCGTCACCGAAGCCGCCTTGGCAGCCCTCGCGGCGCCCAGCTCCGCCGCAAGAGATGCGGACGGCCCCGGCAGATCGGCGGTGGCCGATTCCTTTGAATTGACGGAAACGACGCCCTCATTCGACACGCTTTTTCCCGTCACCCGATATTTCGAGATCGACTCGAAAATCGCCGGAGCGCGTTTTTCCGCCTGGGTCACGACGCCCGCGCAATATGCCGCCGATCCGGAAAGCGTCTATCCGATCGTCTATCAGGTCGACGGCAATCTGTTCTTTCCCGCCACCGCGCCGTTTCACCAATCGGGACAAAGCGACAATATGTCGCCGCAGATTCCGTTCATTCTCGTGTCCGTCGGTTATAGCGCGCAGGAAAGCCACGCATGGCCGTGGCTGCGCGTCCGCGACCTTCTCCCGCCGGGCGAGCCGGTTCCCGAAATCATGCTGCAGGCCGTGGAAATGTCGGTCCAGGCCGGCTTGCTTCCGCAGGATGAGGGCGCGCGCTACCTTGAGATGTTCGCCAATCCGGCGGCGGACAAGTTTCTGGGCTTTCTGGAACAGGAACTTCACCCCCAATTGGCGAAAATCTTTCGGATCGACGGGACCAATGTCGGTCTTTGGGGTGCATCCTATGGCGGCCTGTTTGCAGCCTATGTGGCGATCAAGCGATCAGACTTGTTCAAGAGCATCGGCGCCAGCAGCCCGGGTATCGTCGGGGAAGAGAGCCGGATATTCGAACTGTACCGCGAGGCTGTCGCCTCCGGGCGCGATTATTCGGACCGTCGGTTGCATGTCACGCTGGGTGCGCGCGAACTGGCCGAGCCAAGCATCTATCAACGGCTCCTGGCCCGCGGCACGGCCCAGATGCTCGCCGAGACGTCGCATCGCCCCCTGGCCGGCTTGCAGGTTTCCACAGAGATAATCCCGCTCGAAAGCCATTTGAGCGGTGGGGTGCCGGCATGGTTCAGCTTCCTGCGCGCCTGCTATCGGCGCAGTTAGCAGCGCCCGAGCGGAGCAACGTGCGCAAGCCTGCTTTCGAGCGGCATTGAAAAGAAATCATTAAGATAATCGGCGAGGAAAATATGGCCAACGTCATTTTCGAAAACGCGCGAATTTTCGATGGCCATTCGCCGGACTGTGCCGAGGGCATGTCCGTTCTGGTGGAGGATGGCATCATTCGCGAAGTGTCGGACAGCCCGATCAAGGCGGACGAGGCGCAGCGGATCAATGTCCTTGGCAAGACGCTCATGCCCGGGCTGATCGATCTCCACATCCACGCGTATTTTTCTGACATGAATGCCAAGCTCGTCGATAGTCGCGATGCCCCTTATCGGACCGCGCACGCCATTAGGAAGCTCGGGCATGCACTCGATTGCGGTTTTACCACCGTCCGCGACATCGGCGGCGGCGATTATCCGCTTGCGGCGGCCATCGATGACGGGCTGATACGGGCACCCCGCTTCTTTTACGCGGGCAAGGTCCTGTCGATGACGGGCGGTCACGTCGATTATCGGACACCGAACGAGAAACATCATACCCATGGCTATTGCTCGTGCGGTTCGATGAACTGGGGCGGGGTGGTGGTCGATGGCGTCGTCGAATGCATCAAGGCGGCGCGGGAGGAACTGCGCCGCGGCGCACATTGCATCAAGATCGTAGCATCCGGCGGCGTGATGTCGCCGAGCGATCCGATGTGGATGAACCAGTTTCGTGAAGACGAGACCCGGGCGATCGTGAACGAGTGCGTCGAACGCCGCACCTATGTTTCGGCGCATTGCCACCCGGTCAGTGCGATCCGTCGTTCTATCGAGTTTGGCGTCCGCTGCATCGAACATGCCACGCTGATCGATGCGGCGACGGCGCAGTTCGTGGCGAAGAGCGGCGCCTTCGTCGTGCCGACGATGTCAGTAATCTTCGTCAACATGGAAGTCGGCGCTGTGCTCGGCATGACACCCGACAGCATGGCCAAGCTCAAGGTCGCTGCCGACGCGGCGATCGACGGGCTCCAGCATATGCGCGATGCCGGAGTGAAGATGGGCTTCGGTACCGACCTGCTCGGTTCAACATACGATCAGCAGTGTCGCGAATTCGAGTTCCGCCGCGCGGTGTTCACGCCGTTGGAAATGCTGCGTCAGGCAACGTCGGTGGGCGCTGAAATACTTCTGCAGGAAGGTAAGCTGGGCTGCGTCAAACCTGATGCTCATGCCGATCTTATCGTCGTCGATGGCGATCCGCTCAAGGACATCGGGCTGCTCGCGGCCGATGGACGTCAGCTAGATCTCATCATGCGCGCCGGCGAGATCGTTAAGAACCGGTTGAACTGATTGCACACTCCTCGACCGTCCGTTCTCCTCGTTTCGTTTTCAAAAGCTGACTGTCTGTAATCGGCCAAAATGCGTGATTGGGACCATCCCCCATAGGATATTGGTCGTCGCGCGATGACATCATTTCATGTCTGTCGGCATTGGGCGCAGGCTCCCGGAACAGAATAGGAGCGGAATGAATGGACAACGGCGAGCGAAGGATTGCGGCGCTTTGGGATCGCGAGATGATCCGCGATTGCCTCTATCGCTATTGCCGCGGGATCGACCGCGCCGACGAGGAAATGCTGCGCTCGGCCTGCTGGCCCGGCGGCACCGACGATCATGGCGCCTATCAGGGGACGACCGACGGCTTTATCGACTGGGCGATGCAGACGCTGCCGCTGATCGAGCGTGGGATTCATCAACTCCACAATATCCTGATCGAACTGCGCGGCGACGAGGCGGCGGTCGAAAGCTATTTTACCGCCTTGCAGCGCCAGCCCGGCGGCGACGGCGGGCTGATCGAACTCACGATGCATGGGCGCTATGTTGACCGGTTCGAGAAACGCGGCGGCGAATGGCGGGTCGCCGACCGTGTGGTCGTCTTCGACTGGGTCGAGGAACGCCCCGCGCCGGACAAGAGCGAGGCCGAACGCTTTGCGCACCGCAAATCGGTCGGGCGCCCCTGGCCCGACGATCCGGTTTATACGCTGTTCGGTGCGGGCACGAAGGGAGAGGCATGATGGGGATCGACACGCTGGCGTGGGAGCCGCTGTTCGTGATGCGGCTGAACGTCGCCTATGATCAGGCGCAACCGATCGGCGGCGAAGGCCGGCTCGGGATTTTCCCGGTGCATGGCGGGACGTTCGAGGGGCCGCGCCTGAAGGGCCGCGTGATGCCCGACGGCGCCGACTGGGTCACCTGGCGGGCGGACGGCACGATGATCATCGACGTTCGCACCTCGCTCGAAACCGACGACGGGGCGCGGATCGCGATGCACTACACCGGTCTCGCCGTCCCGACCTCGCCCGAAGCGGCCGAGCGTTTCCGGCGGCGCGAGCCCGGACCCTATGAGGATCTGTACCTGCGCACGACGCCGCGTTTCGTAACCTCACATCCCGATTATGACTGGATGAACCGCATCGTCGCCGTCGCCAATGGCATGCGCACCGACGACGGCCCGATGTATCACGTCTTCGCGATCAGGTGATCGCATCCGCCGCTGCGGCGAAATGATCGCCGTGGCGCTTGCGCAGTTCGGTCTTGAGCAGCTTGCCGGTCGCGGTATGCGGCAACTCCCCGACGAAGATCACATCGTCGGGCAGCCACCAGCGCGCGACCTTGTCGGCGAGATGGTCCATGATCTCGTCCTTCGTGCACGCTTCGCCGTCGTGGAGCTGGACGAGCAACAACGGGCGTTCCTGCCATTTGGGATGCGCGACGCCGATCACCGCCGCTTCGGCGACCTTCGGATGCGCGACCGCCGCATTTTCGAGGTCGATCGACGAAATCCATTCGCCGCCCGACTTGATGACGTCCTTCGCGCGGTCGGTGATCTGGAGGAATCCGTCGGGGTCGATCTTCGCGACATCGCCGGTGTCGAACCAGCCGCCCGCGTCGAGCGCGCTGCCCGCCGCCTGACGGTGATAGGCGCTGAGCACCCATGGCCCGCGCACCTTGAGCAGGCCCGCAGCTTCGCCGTCGCGCGGCAGCTCGTTGCCATCCTCATCCTCGATGCGCAGTTCGATGCCGAACACCGAACGGCCCTGCATCGCGCGAAGGTCGATCTGCGCCTCCTCGTCCAGATCGGCGTGATGCGCGAGCGGGCGGCAGACGGTCGCGACCGGGCTGGTCTCGGTCATCCCCCACGCCTGCATCGTCTCGACGCCGAGCAACTTGCGGAAGCGTTGGATCAGCGATCGCGGCGTCGCGGCGCCGCCGGTGAAGATACGGTCGAGCTTCAGCGCCTCGCGATCCTCGACCGCGCGCTCGCGTTCGAGATGATCGAGGAAGGCGAACCAGATCGTCGGTACGCCGAGCGAGAAGGTGATCCCCTCGTCGCGCATGAGTTCATAGAGCGAAACCGGATCGAGCGCCGATCCGGGCAGCACCAGCTTCGATCCCGCCATCGCGGCCGAATAGGGAATGCCCCACGCGTTGACGTGGAACAGCGGGGTAACGACCAGGATCGAGTCCGCCGCGCCCAGCGACATGCTGTCGTTGGCGAGCGCGCTCATCGCGTGCAGCACGGTCGATCGATGGCTGTAGAGAACGCCCTTCGGATTGCCCGTCGTCCCGCTGGTGTAGCAGAGCGCGCTGGCGCTGTTCTCGTCGAGGTCCGGCCAGCTTGTAATGGCGCGCGGGCCGTCGGTCAGGCTCTGGTACGAAATGGGATCGGCGACCGTGGTTCCGGGCATGTCGGCCTGATCGGCGAGGACGATCACACGCTCGATCTTCGGCAGGTCGGCGAGCAATGGCTCGACGACCGCGAGCAGATCGGGGTCGACGCAGAGGACGCGCGCACCACCATGGTCGATGATGTAGCGAATCTGCTCGGGAAAGAGGCGCGGATTCACGGTGTGCAGCACCATCCCGGCGCCGCTGACGCCATAATAGAGTTCGAGGTGGGGCAGGCGGTTCCAGGCGAGCGTCGCGACGCGGTCGCCGGGTTGCAGGCCCAGATCGGCGAGCCCCGCGGCGATGTGGCGCGCGTGGCGTTCGACCGTCTGCCAGTCCGACCGCTCGAGCGATCCGTCGGCGCGCCGCGACACGATCTCGCGCCGCGGATGGTTGGTCGCCGCGTGCCGGATCAGCATCGCGGTCGTCAGGGGCTGCGCCTGCATCAGGCCGAACATGAAACCTCTCCTTTAATGACTTGATTGGCGGCGACGATTGCCCAGCACCGCGCGGGTGCGAAGCGTCGCAGGGCGCACAGGCCCACAATCACATTTGCGAAATTGGCGCTGTCGTCCGCCGTCCGCGAGCCAGCGGGCCGATGCTGCGGCTAAGCCCGCCGCAATTGATGGGAGATGCGATCATGAATCTGGACCTGGCGCCCGAAGACCGGGAGTTTCAGCAAGAGGTGCGCGAGTTTTTCGCGAACTCGATTCCCGAAGACTGGAAAAAGACCGTTCGCGCCGGGTTGCGGCTGTCGCCCGAAAATCTCGTCGCCTATCAGCGCCGGCTCGCCGAGCGCGGTTGGGGCGCACCGACCTGGCCGAAAGAATATGGCGGCACCGGCTGGACGCCGCAGCAATTGCATATTTTCTGGTCGGAGGCCTCGGCGGCCGATGCGCCCGCGCAATTCCATCAGGGTCTCGAACTGATCGGCCCGATCATCTTCACCTATGGCAGCCAGGCGCAGAAGGATTTCTACCTGCCGCGCATCATCAGCGGCGAGGATTGGTGGTGTCAGGGCTATTCGGAGCCCGGCGCGGGCTCGGACCTTGCCGCGCTGCGCACCCGCGCCGACCGCGACGGCGATGACTATGTCGTCAACGGGCACAAGATGTGGACCAGCTACGCGCATGTTGCCGATCGCATGTTCATCCTTGCCCGCACCTCGAACGAAGGACGGCGCCAGCAAGGCATTTCGCTGATGCTCGTCGACATGGATACGCCGGGCATCCGCATCAGCCCCATCCACACGCTCGACGAAAAGCATCATACGAACGAGGTGTTCCTCGACGATGTCCGCATTCCCGCCGCTAATGTCGTCGGCGAAGAAGGCATGGGCTGGAATTACGGCAAGGTGCTGCTCGATCGCGAGCGCATGGTGGCTGCGGCGACCGCGATGTTCCTGCCGCAGACGCTGCGCGCGGTGCGCGAGGCGGCGACGCGGCGCAAGACCGGGCACGGCCTGCTGATCGACAAGCCCGAGTTCAGGGCCAAGCTGGCGCAGGTCGAGATCGAGGCGATGGCGGTGCAGGCGATGGTGCTGCGGCTGATGGCCGACGCTGCAGCGGGCGCCGATTCCGGCCCGCGCGGGTCGATGGTCAAGCTGCGCTGGTCCGAACTGACGCAGCAGGCGACGGCCCTGTGGGTCGAGGCGCTGGGACCGAAGGCGCAGCATTTTGCGGCGCTGGGCGACGAAAGCGAGTTGCCGGAGGACATGCCCTTCGCGTTGAAGGGTGCGCTCTATGCGCGCGTCACCACCATTTACGGCGGGTCGAGCGAGATCCAGCGCAACATCATCGCGCGCCGCGCGCTCGGCCTTTGAGGGAGAAGACCCATGCAGTTCGCCTTTAACGACGAGCAGCAGATGCTGCACGACAGCGCCCTGCGCTTCGGCGCCGACGAATGGAATGCTGCCGACCGGTTGAAGCGGTTGGCGGAAGTTGGCGAAGGTGCCGCGCGGCGTTGGGCGCAGATGGCGGAACTTGGCTGGCTGATGCTGCCGGTTGCCGAGGAAGACGGCGGGCTGGGTGGCGGGCCGGTCGAGGTCATGGCGATCATGGAAGGTGTCGGGCGGCACCTGATGACCGACGCCTATGTCAGCCATTGCGTGCTTCCGGCGGCGCTGCTCGCGGGCGGCGGCGAGCATTGTGCGGCTCTGATCGAGCAGGTCGGGGCTGGACAGGTGCGGATTGCGGCGGCGCTGATCGAGGAGGAAGGCTTTGATACTGCGGCCATTTCGTCCCGCGCGGCGGCCGATGGCGACGGCTTCAAACTGACCGGCGCCAAGGCGCATGTCGAGGATGGCGCCGATGCCGACTGGTATCTGGTGTCGGCGCGCACGGCGGGCGTTTCGGGCGAGCGCGACGGCGTCAGCCTGTTCCTCGTCCCCGCGAGCGCCGAGGGGCTGACCGTCCAGCGCTTTCGGTCGGTCGACAGTCACCGCCATTGCAGCCTGGACCTGACAGACGTCGCGGGCATTCCGGTCGGCGCGATCGGTGAGGCAGCGGATCGTATCGACGCGGCGCGCGACCGCGCGATCGTCGCGCATCTGGCCGAGGCCGTGGGGTCGATGGAGGCGGCGGTCGAGGCGACGCTCGATTATGTCCGCACCCGCCAGCAGTTCGGCGTGCCCATCGGCAGCTTTCAGGTCGTCCAGCACAAGGTCGTCGACATGAGCGTCGCGTGCGAGGAAGCGCGCGCGCTGACGATGGTTGCGACGTCGCAGCTTGCGAGGGGCGGCGAAGCGTCGTCGCTGATCGCCGCGGCGAAGGTGCGTGTGGCGCAATGCGGCATTGCGGTCGCGCAGCAGGCGGTGCAGCTCCACGGCGGGGTCGGCACCAGCGAGGAACTGATCGTCAGCCATCACCTGCGCCGCCAGATGATGCTCGACCTCGCGCACGGCGACCGCGATTATCACAAGGCGCGCTTTGCGGAACTGACCCGCTGATATTTCAGATATGCCGAAAAGCCCGTTCGCCAAGCTGATGGCGAACGGGCTTTTTTTGTGAGGCGAACGGGCTCAGCCCGCCTGCTTTGCCTCGTCGGCTTCGATCCGGCGGCCCGCCAGCCAGAAGAGCAAGGACCCGATCGCCAGCGGCAGCGCGACGAGCGCCATCGCTGCGCGTAGGCCCTGTTCGGTGCCGAGCGAGGGGGCGAGCAGGTCGCTGGCGATGCCGACGAACAGCGGCCCCAATGCGAGGCCGATGGCGTTGGTCACGAACAATTGCACCGCCGCCGCCATCGCGCGCACCCGCGCCGGGACGAGCGTCTGCACCGAGGCGAAGACCGAGCCATAGTTGAGCGCGTGAACGAAGATCGCGCAGCTGAGGAAGGTAAAGGACAGCGCGACGGTCGGCGCGAGCGCAGCGCCCGCGAACAGCGGCGCCGCGATCACGAGCGAGGTCGACGGCACCAGCGTATAGCCCTTGATCCCGCGCCGTGCGGCGCGGTCGGCGAGCTGGCCGCCGACGAAGGTGCCGACCATGCCGACAAGGCCGACGATCAGGCCAAGGCTGAGCCCGAGGAAGACCGTCGGCGGCACGCCCCAGCCGGCGGCCATCGCGTCGATCCCGGCGACGTGCGTGCGCATGTAGAGCGAACCGAAGAAGGAGGCCTGTCCATAATAGCCGAAGGCGCCCATCGCGGTACCGAAGGAGATCAGCCAGAAGCTGGGCAGGCGGCGCAGCGTCGCGAGCACCTGGCCCAGCGGCATGTGCGGGACGGCGGTCTGTGTCGTGATGGCGCGCTTGCGCGGTTCGTCGAGGGTGAACCAGACGATCACTGCGAGCAGGATGCCCGGAACGCCGGCGATCAGGAAGGCGGCTCGCCAGCCAAGGCTGGCGAGCAAGATGCCGCCGAGGACAAGGCCCGCGAGCGAGCCGACCGGAACGCCCAGCGAATAGAGGGCGAGCGCGCGGCCCCGCTGTTCGCGCGGGACATAGTCGGTGATCAGGCTGTGCGCGGCGGGGGTACAGCCGGCTTCGCCGACCCCGACCCCGATGCGCGCGAGCAGCAATTCGGTGAAGTTGCGCGCAAGGCCGCAGAGCGCGGTGAAGCCGCTCCACACCGCAAGCGCGATGGCGATCATCCCGACGCGGTTGCCGCGGTCGGCGATGCGCGCGAGCGGAATGCCTAGCAATGTATAGAAGAGCGCGAAGGCTAGCCCGCTGATCATCCCGATCTGCCAGTCGGCAAGGTTCAGGTCGGCCTTCATCGGTTCGACGAGGATCGTCACGATCTGACGGTCGAGCATGTTGAAGGCATAGACGATCATCAGCAGCGACAGCGCGCCATAGGGCATGCGCGTCGGCCGGGTGTCGTCGGTATGGGGGATGGTGTCGCCGGTCATTCGCCTCTCCGTGGCGGGCAGATCGCCCGTCTTTCATCGCGGCACCTTAGGCGCGAGTTTGCCGGGCGCAGGCGCCGAGCAGCCGCGCGCGGCGATTATCCCCATGCTGATATGTCGCGCGCGCGTCGTGTCACGCTCGCACGGCCGGCGCGGACCGCGCAGGGCCGTCGGCGAGGAGAAACGCGCATGGCCCTTGCGATGAACGGCCCGGTCCGCATCGATTATCAGCGCATGGCGGCGGGGGCCGGTCCCGCGGTGATCCTGCTCGCGGGGGCAGGGCGTCCGTCGACCGATTTCGACTATGCTTTCTGCGCACCGATCGTCGCCGCGGGCTTCGTGCCGATCCGTGTCGACAGCCGCGACACGGGGCGCTCGGCCGCAATGGCCGGCGCGATGCCCGACCTGCACGCGATCAAGGCAGCAGCTCTGGGGGCGGGCGACGCCAAGCCGCCCTATGGCATCGCCGACATGGCGGCCGATGTGCTGGCGGTGATGGATGCCGAGGGTATCGCTGCGGCGCATTTTGTCGGCCGTTCGATCGGCGGGCTCGTCGCGCAGCAGCTCGCGCTTCACCATGCCGATCGGGTGCTGAGCCTCGCGCTGGTCATGGCGATGAGCCGGTCGATGGCCGATGCGGTTCCCGACGCCGCGCTCGACCGGCTGATGACGGAAAATATTCCGGACGAGGAGGCCTATGTCGCGCGCCAGCTCACCGTCGCGCAGGCGAACGGCATGGCGGAGGATTTCGACGCAGAGCGCGTTGCCGAAGAGGCGCGGATCGCCTGGCGGCACGGCATTCACCCCGGCGGCACCGCGCGCCACTTCGCCGCCAGCCTCGCTGCCCCCGACCTGCGCGTGGCGCTCGGCGGGCTTCGCATCCCCGCGCTGATCCTGCATGGCCGTCACGACAAGGTGATCCCGCTGGCCCGCGCGACCGAGACCGCAGAGGCGATCCCGGGCGCCGTTTTCGAGGTCGACGAGACGATGGGCCACGACGGTCCGCCGCGACTGAGGCAGGCGTGGGGCGAGCGGATTTCGGCGCATCTGACGGCCGCCATCGCGCACGCCTGAGGGTCGCACGGAAATCACATATGTGATATGGGCTGCGAAAGCCGCGGTTTTGGCCGCTTGGCGGTCTTTGAAGTTATCATGTCTTCATCAGAGACCGTCGAAGGACGGCGATTAGACCGACCGTTCAAGGCGATGACGCCTTCTCGTTGTTGGGATGGAGAGATGAAGAGAAAACCCGTCAAATCGGCATCGCGCACCTTCGAAGTGCTCGAACTGTTCCGCGACCGCCGCACCCCGCTGCGCCTCAACGAAATCTATTCGGCGCTCGGCTATCCGCAGTCGAGCACGACGAACCTGCTGAAGAGCATGGTGATCGAGGGCTATCTCAATTACAACCGCAACACGCGCACCTATCTGCCGACGCTGCAGGTGGCGTCGCTCGGAAGCTGGCTTTACGGCCATGTCGCCTTCGGGAGCGGCTATAGCTGGCTGATCGACGAGCTTTTCCGCAAGACCGACGAAACGATAGTCCTCGTCACGCAGAACGACCTGTTCATCCAGTATGTGATGATGCGCGTGCCCGACCATCCGCACAAGCGTCCGCCCAATCCGGGCGAGATGCGGCTGATGCTCGATGCGACGTCGGGCATGGCGTTGATGAGCCGGATGCGCGACCGCGAGATCGACAAGATCTATCGTTATTCCAACTATTATGAGCTCAACCCCGACCGGCGGATCACGCTGGAGGATGTGATGAGCCGCATCCGCTGGATCCGTCACACGGGCTATGTCTATTGGCCCGAGCATCCGGTGCCGGGGATCGCGTCCATCGCGATGCCGCTGGGCGAGAGCATTCACGGCATTCCGCTCGTCATCGGGATCGGCGGCACGACCGAGCGGCTGTCGCCGCGGCGTGCCGAATATGTCGAGATCATGCGCGAGACGATCGCCGAGTTTCACGAACGTTTCCCGCAGGATCAGCGCCCCGCAGGCGACGAGGATATCGACGAATACGCCATCGCGGCCGAATAAGCATTTCATCCGGAATAATCGGGAGCCGCAGCGCGCGATGCGCTGTGCGCGCCGCGTCGGCGTCTATCGTCGCGGCGAAAAGGAGATTCTATGCCTGTCGAAATCGAACTGCTGGATGCCGGCGTCGCCGGCCTCGGTGAAAGCCCGTTGTGGGATCATCGCAGCGGACGGCTCTGGTGGGTCGATTCCACTGCGGCGCGCCTGCATTCGAGCGATGCCGAGGGGCGTGATCAGGCCGAATGGACGCTGGAGCAGCCGATCGGCAGCATTGGGCTGGCCGAAGGCGGTTTGATCGTCGCGCTGGCCGACGGCTTCTGCCGTTTCGATACGCGCAGCGGGCAGGTGTCGCCTGTGGCGCGCCCCGCGATGGCGGCGGGGACGCGGCTGAACGACGGCAAGGCCGACCGCGCCGGGCGTTTCCTGTGTGCGTCGATGCGAACGGGCGATGCCCTGGGCGCGGGCGCGCTGTTCCGGCTCGACGCCGACGGCGCGACGGCGCAGCTCGAAAGCGGGATCGGGATCGGCAATGCCATCTGTTTTTCGCCGGGCGGCGACACGCTCTATTTCGCCGACAGCCTCGACGGCAAGCTGCGCCGCTATGCCTATGATCAGGCGACCGGCGCGATCGGGGCGCGCCACGACCTCGTCGATTGCCAGGCGCATGGCGGATCGGGCGCCGACGGCGCGACGGTCGATGCCGCGGGACGGATATGGGTTGCGCTGGTGCTCGCGCAGGCGGTCGGCTGTTATTCGCCCGAAGGCAAGCTGCTGCGGTCGATCCCGGTGCCGCTGCCCTATCCGTCGTGCCCGGCGTTCGGCGGACCCGAGCTCGATATTCTCTATCTGACGAGCATCGCCAATTCGGGGCACCGGCTGGTCGCCGACCACCCCGAAGCGGGGCGGATTACCGCGATCCGCGGGCTCGACGTCCCGGGGATCGCGGAGGGAGTCTACGCCTAACGCAGCGCGATCGAAATGCCGCCGTCGACGAGCAGCGACTGGCCGGTGACGAAGCCCGAACGGTCGCTGTCGGCGAAGAAGAGAACAGCCTCGGCAATATCCGAGGTTTCGCCGAGCCGGCCGAGCGGGGTGCTGGCGACACGCGCCTCGAAGGTCGCATCGTCGAGCATCGCGCGCACGCCTTCGGTCGCGACGGTCGACGGCGCGACGGCGTTGACGCGGATGGCCGAGGGGGCAAGCTCGATCGCCGACGAACGCGTCATGCCCTCGACCGCCGCCTTGATCCCGCAATAGACCATTGCGTTGGGGAGGCCCATGTGCGCCGAAACCGACGCGATATTGACGATCGACCCGCTGCCGCGCGCGCGCATATGCTTGGCCGCCGCCTGCGTGCCCCAGATGATGCCGGCGATGCCGACGCCCAGCATCTTGTCGAGGCTTTCGGCGTCGATGCCCTCGATCGGCGAATATTTGGTCCACATCGCATTGTTGACGACGATGTCGATCCCGCCGAGCTCGGCCGCGGCGGTATCGAATGCGTCATGCAGGGCGGCGCCGTCGGACACGTCGCAGCCGAGCGCGATCGCCTTGCCGCCGTCGGCCGCGATCTGCTGGACCAGATCTTCGGCCCAGTGCGCCTTGCGGTCGAGCAATGCGATCGATGCGCCGTTGCCGGCCAGCTTGAGCGCGATGTCGCGGCCAAGGCCGCGCGACGCGCCGGTGACGAGCGCGACGCGCCCTTCGAGTGATTTTGTCATGGTGGGTTTGCCCATAAAAATGGAGCCCGCTTCAGGGTCCGTATTCCCTTACAGCGCCGTCGAGGCGCCCAAATGGCGAACAGGTCGGGCCGAAAGACGCGCCGGGAAGGCTGGTTGCCTTTCCAAGCGGCTTTCGGATCGGCATGGAAGCCATTTGGGCGTCCCGAAGGGATTTGATTAAAATGGCCCATTGCGTCGTCAAGAAGTCTTGAAATATCGACATATTCCTTCGCCTTCTTTCCTCGCACTGGGCCATTTTTCTCCAAACCTCGACGGTGCTGTAAGGGAGTACGGACCCTTGGGCGGGCCCCAGTGGGAGAGAGAGGTTAGAATTTATATCCGACTTCGACCCCGTAGACCCGGCCCTTGTTGAGCGGGGAGAAGGTCGATCCGGCGAAGAAGGGCAGCGGCGCCTCGGTCCCGAAGGTCGCCTCGTTCAGGAGGTTGTTTCCGTAAACCGACACCTTCACCCGCCCGTGCGTGACCGCGAGGCTGGCGTCGACCATCGTTGCCGCGCGGAGAAGGCCGGTGTTCTGGTCGTTGTAGAAAGCGGCGTCGCGATAATTGGCGCCGACGCGGCCCTCGACGTCGAAATCGCCGCCGACATTCGTCGCATAGGTGATCGACCCGCCATAGCTCCACGGCGACAGGCGCGGCAGTTTCAGCGCATAGTCGGTGTCGTTGATGACGCCGTCGGCGTTGAGATCGAAGAGAATGTCTTCATATTTGCCCTTGGTATAGCCGAACTGGCCGGCGATCGTCAGGCCGGCGACGGGCTTGAGCAGCACCTCGCCCTCGATGCCCTTGATCGACACGTCGGCGGCGTTGGTGATGATCTGGAAGTTGCCGAACGGCGCGAAGGGCGCCTGGAATTCGCGTTGCGTGCCGTTGATGCGGCTGTAGAAGCCGGCGAGGTTGACGCGTGCGAAGCCGCCGATCTCCTGCTTCAGGCCGATTTCATAGGCGTCCTGCTTTTCCTGGTCGAACGGACCCGGGTCGACATTGGGGTTGAGGTTGCGGAAGTTGTAGCCGCCGCTGCGGAAACCCTTGGCGAACGAGGCATAGAGCAACGTGTCGTCGGTCGGCTTGAACTGGACGCCGATGCGCGGGGTGAAGCCGTCCCAACTATCCTTGTCGGTGAAGTCATAGCTGCAGCGCAGCGTGTCGAGGTTGCAGCCGCCAACGCCGATCGAGCGGACCTGCACGTCCTTTTCCTCGGCCGAATAGCGCGCGCCGACGCTGAAGGTCAGCATGTCGTTCAGATGCCAGTCGACGGTGGCAAAGATGCCGCCCGTGCGCTGCTTCTGGCGCCCGCCGCCCGATACGGTCAGCGCGCCGCCCGACAGCAGACGCTGTTCGGCATAGTTGATGTCCTGATTGAAGTAGAACAGGCCGGTCGTCACGTCGAACGCGCCAAAGGTGCCCGCGTAGCGCAGCTCGTTGCTGAACTGCCACTGCGCGATATTGTTGCGCGAGTGCAGGTTGGTCGCGGGCGAACCGTCGACGTCGGCGCCCGAGTCATTGCTGAGCGCGCGGACGGCGGCGATGTTGGTGATCTTGCCGTCGCCGAACGCGGTGTCGATATTCAGCTCGGCGATGCCCTGATCCCAGTCGGTCTTGGTGAAACCGGCGTAATTCTGGTTCACGCGGAAGCTGTCGCGCGGGAAAAGACCGTGGTTCGTCACCGCCGGGCCGTCGCCGCGGATGCGGCCATGCTCGTAGCGCAGGACGAGGTCGAAGCTATCGTTGGGCTGCAGGCGGAGCGCCGAGCGCATGATCAGCGTTTCGCTGCCGCCGATCTTCTTGCCGTCGAAATCGTTGCGGAACCAGCCGTCGTCGTCGTTGTAATAGACCGCGACCTTGCCACTCAGCGCATCGCCCGCCAGCGGACCCGAAACCGAAATGCTGGCGCGCTTTTCGAGGCCGGTCGACAGCGCCGCCTTGGCGTCGAGGCGGAAGCGGTTCGACGGGGTCGTGGTGCGCAGCAGCACCGCGCCGCCGGTCACGTTGCGGCCGAACAGCAGGCCCTGCGGGCCGCGGAGGATTTCGACGCCCTCAAGGTCGAAGGTGTCGAAGAGCACGCCCGCGCTGACGCCCAGATAGACGCCGTCGACGAACACGCCGACGGTCGGGTCGATCGAGGGGATCGAGCTGTTGATGCCGAGGCCGCGGATCGAGAAATTCGCATAGCCCGGCGTCGTGCCGACGCTTTCGAGCGAGGCGTTGGGGACCGCGTAGCTGACGCTGGCAATCGAACGCGCGTGGATGCTGTCGAGTTCGTTCGACCCGAAGGCGGTGATCGCGATGGGAACGTCCTGCACATTCTGCGCCGAACCGCGCTTCGTCGCGGTCACGATGATGTCGCCGAGGCCGCCGTCTTGCTGGGCGTCTTCCTGCGCGCTGTCGTCGTGCGCGACGTCGTCCTGTGCGAATGCGGGCACCGCCATCGTCATGGCCGCAAAGGCGACTCCCGCTAAAAGACGCTTGCTGTGTGTGTTCATTGTCCACTCCCTCGTGAATCGCGCTTCCGTTCTTCCGTTCGTTGGCGATTCGCCTCGAAGGGGGTGCGCTGGCTTTAAGTCGTGTCGCCGCCCCGTGAAGGGCGACCGGCCCCCGTTCTTGCTTTGCAGCGTGAAGAGCAATGCGCGCGGCCGGAAGGGCGCCGATAATCACAAGCGCGATTCCGCACGATGGCTTTCAATCCAGAATGAGATTTTCGACGCGTCTCGCGGCTTTCGCGTCCCGATCGAGCCTGCGCGGTGCAATGACCCCCGGCAAATGGGAGACAAATCAATGAGCAGCATTCGCACCGAAATCGATAATTACGTCGCGCTCGTCACATTGGATAATGCACCGGTCAACGCCGCCGCGCTCGACATGCTCCAGGAACTCACCGACGTTTTCGACAGCTTCAACGACCGCGACGATGTGCGCGTCGCCGTGCTGACCGGCGCGGGCAAATGCTTCAGCGCGGGGGCGGACCTCAAGAACCGGCCCGACCTGACCGTCCCCGGTACGCGCTGGCGCCGTAATCGCGTCGTGCGCGAAGTCGCCTACTCGATCGCCGATTGCGCAAAGCCCGTCATCGCCGCAGTCAACGGCCCCGCGCTCGGTGCCGGTTTCGGCCTCGCCGCGAGCTGCGACATCATCGTGGCGTCCGAAAACGCCGTCTTCGGCCTTCCCGAAATCGACGTCGGCCTGATGGGCGGCGGCAAGCACACCTCGCGCATCGTCCCGCATTCGCTGACACGTCGGATGATGCTCACCGGCTATCGCGCCCCGGCCGCCGAAATGTATCGCCGCGGCATCATCGAGGCGTGCCTGCCCGTCGACGAATTGCTGCCTTATTGCATGGAGATGGCGGCGGTGATCGCGTCGAAGAGCCCGCTCGCGACGCGCTATGCCAAGGACAGCATGCGCACGATCGAGAATATGACGCTGCGCGACGGCTATATCTACGAACAGGGCAACACCGCGAAGCTGTCGACCTCCTACGACGCGCAGGAAGCCGTCGCGGCGTTCGTCGAAAAGCGCGCGCCCGTCTTCCAGGGCCGCTGAGGGCTAGCGTCATGGACTGGAATTTCGGCGACCTGCTGGACGCGACCGCGGCGCATGTGCCGGGCGATCGTCCGGCGATCATTCGCGGCGACCAGGTCACTTACTGGGCCGATTTCGACGCACGCTCGAACCGGCTGGCTCGCGCGATGCTCGCGGCGGGACTGCACGCCGGCGCGCGCATCGCGATCCTGGCGCGCAACATTCCCGAGTTCATCGAGATTGCGGCCGCGGCGTTCAAGGCACGGCTGACGCACGTCAATCTCAACTATCGCTACACGACGTCCGAGATCGAATATGTCCTGCGCGATTGTCAGGCGGCGGGGCTTTTCTATCAGGACGAGTTCGCGCCCGTCGTCGCTCCGCTGACCGGCGGGGCGATCAACCATCTGACTTATGCGGTCCAGATCGGGGGCGAGGGTGGTTATGACGCCGTCGTATCGGACGGCGATGCGTCGCCGCTGGGCATCGAACGTTCGCCCGACGACGGCTATCTTCTCTATACGGGCGGCACCACCGGGCGGCCGAAGGGCGTGATGTGGCGCTCGGCCGATGCGCGCCGCTCGCAGCTTGAATCGCCGGTTGCGGTCTCGACCCCCGCGAGCATGGACGATCATATCGCGCAGGTGCTGAAGGGCACTGCCGGGCGCGTCATGCCCGCCTGTCCGCTGATGCACGGCGCGGGGCTCAACAGCTCGCTTGCCGAACTTCTGGTCGGCGGCACCGCAGTGCTGCTGCCGTCGGACCGGTTCAGCGCCGAGGAATTGTGGAGCGAGGCCGAACGGCACAAGGTTACGCGCATCCTGATCGTCGGCGACGCCTTTGCGCGGCCGATGGCGGACACTTTGCTCGCCAATCCGGGGCGCTGGGACCTGTCGGCGCTGCGCCTGATCTCGTCGGCGGGGCTGATGTGGTCCGAACAGGTGAAGGGCGCGCTGCTCGAAGCGCTGCCGCAGCTCACCCTGCTCGACATCCTCGGGGCGTCGGAAGCGTCGGGCTTCGGCTATGCGATCACCAACAAGGAGCGCGCGACCCCGACCGGGCTGTTCGAGGCGGGGCCGCAGACGGTGATCGTCGATCAGGAGACGGGCCGCGTGCTCGCCGATGATGAAATCGGATCGGGCTGGCTCGCGCGGCGCCCGCCGTTCGGCGCGGGCTATCACGGCGATCCCGAAAAGACCGCCAGCGTCTATCGCACGATCGACGGGCAGGCTTATGCGGTCCCCGGCGACATGGCCGAACGCCTTCCCGACGGGCGTTTCCGCCTGCTGGGGCGCGGCAGCATGTGCATCAACACCGGCGGCGAAAAGGTCTTTGTCGAAGAGGTCGAAGAGGCGCTGAAGCGCGTCGACGGCGTCGCCGACGCGATGGTGTTCGGATTGCCCGATCCCAAATGGGGCAGCGTCGTCACTGCGCTGATCGAGGCGGGCGACGCGCCCGACGATCAGGCGCTGCGCGCCGCGCTGTCGCACGACCTTGCCGCCTATAAACAGCCGCGCACGATCATCCGCGTCGCCGTCCTGCCGCGCCATGCGAGCGGCAAGAGCGATTATCGCAGCGGCATGGATATCGCCCGCGCGCGCATCGACGCTGGCTGAGCCGCGTCGCGCCAGAACCGACATTCCCCGGAAAGAAGAGCATGCAACAGGCTGATCAAAATACCGAAACCTCTCCCCGTCGTCTCGACGCGCTGATCATCGGCGCGGGCTTTGGCGGCATGTATGCGCTCCATCGCACGCGCGGCATGGGGCTCGATGTCCATCTGATCGAGGCGGGCGACGATGTCGGCGGCACCTGGTACTGGAACCGCTATCCCGGCGCACGCTGCGACGTGATGAGCATCGATTACAGCTATTCCTTCTCGGACGAGATCCAGCAGGCGTGGACGTGGAGCGAGCAGTTCGCGGCGCAGCCCGAAATCCTGTCCTACGCACGCTTCGTCGCCGACAAGCTCGACCTCAAACGCGACATCAGCTTCGAAACGCGCGCGACCGCGGTGCACTATGACGAAGAGGCGGCGCTGTGGCGGATCGAGACCGATCGCGGCGATGTCTATGAGGCGAGCTATTGCCTGATGGCGACCGGCCCGCTGTCGGTGCCGAAGCAGGTCGACATTCCCGGCGCGGAAAAGTTCAAGGGCGAGCTCTATCTGTCGGGCAAATGGCCGCATCACGACGTCGACCTGAAGGGCAAGCGCGTCGCGGTGATCGGCACCGGATCGTCGGGCATCCAGATCGTCCCGGTGGTCGCCGAGCAGGCCGAACATCTCTACGTCTATCAGCGCACGCCGAGCTTCACCTTGCCGATGCGCAACCGCAAGCTCGACGACGACTATGTCGCGCACATCAAGGCGCATTATCCGGGGCTGCGCGCCGCGGCACGCCACTCGCTGACCGGCGGCGTGCGTCCGATCACCCACCGCCCGGTGTTCAGCGTGACGCCCGCCGAGCGCGAGAAGCTGATGGAAGACGCCTGGGCGCACAGCGGCCTGTCCTTCCTCGGCCTCTTCTCCGACCTGCTCACCAATCGCGAGGCGAACGAGGTCGTCGCGGAGTTCGCGCGCGGCAAGATCGCCGACGTGGTGAAGGATCCCGACACCGCGCGCCGGCTGACCCCGCGCGGCTATCCGATCTTTGCGCGCCGCCCGTGCCTCGATACCGGCTATTATGAAGCCTATAACCGCGACAATGTGACGCTGAAGGATTGCCTCGAGCATCCGATCGTCGAGATCACCGAAAAGGGCATCCGTACCGCCGAGGGCGAGGTCGAGGTCGATATCATCATCGCCGCGATCGGTTATGACGCGCTGACCGGTGCGATGCTGTCGATCGATATCGAGGGCCGCGACGGGCGCAAGCTCAAGGACAAATGGGCCGACGGCGGACGCTCGCACCTCGGCCTGATGATCGAGGGTTTTCCGAACCTGTTCGTCATCGCGGGTCCGAACGGCCCGTCGGCGCTGGCGAATTTTATCCTGTTGAACGAACAGAATGTCGATTGGGTCTGCGACTGTATCGAGCATATGAAAACCGACGGCCTGCGCTCGATCGAGGCGAATGCCGATGCCGAAGACGGCTGGATGCAGAAGGTGACGACGCTGGGATCGCTGTCGCTCTACCCGACCGCAAACACCTGGTACACCGGCGCCAATGTGCCGGGCAAACCGCGCACTTTTCCGGTCTACATCGGCGGACTTGGCCGCTATCGCGAAATCTGTTCCGACGCGGCGGCGGACGGCTATCGCGGCTTCACGCTGCGATAGGTCCGGCACCCGCGTCCCGATATGGAGTTGAGCGATATGTCGTCCGCAAGGCTGTTCGAGCCGCTGTCGCTGGCGCGCGGGGCGCCGATGAAGAACCGGCTGATGCTCGCGCCGCTGACCAACCGGCAGAGCCATGCCGACGGCACGCTGTCGGATGAGGAGCATCGCTGGCTGGAGATGCGCGCAGCGGGCGGCTTCGCAATGACGATGACCGCCGCCTCGCACGTCCAGCCGGTCGGGCAGGGCTTCACGGGGCAACTCGGCGTCTTTGCCGACGACCATCTCGCGGGCCTGTCGGCGCTTGCCGCCGCCATCAGGGCGCAGGGTTCGCTCTCGTCGCTGCAACTGCATCATGCGGGGAGCCGCGCCGAGCCCGAGCTGATCGCGGCCCCGGTCGCGCCGTCGGAGGTGCCCGAGCGCAACGTCCGCGCGCTGTCCGAAGCCGAGGTCGAGGCGCTGCGCGACGATTTCATCGCGGGCGCGCGGCGCGCCGAACAGGCGGGGTTCGACGGCGTCGAGATTCACGGCGCGCATGGCTATATCCTCGCCGAATTCCTGTCGGCGACGAGCAACCGGCGGACCGACCCTTATGGCGGCAGCATCGAAAACCGCGCGCGGATCATCTTCGAGGTCATCGACGGCATTCGCGCGGCGACGGCCCCCGACTTCCAGCTTGGCCTGCGGCTTTCGCCTGAACGGTTCGGGCTGGAGCTGGAAGAAATCCGCGACGTCGCGGCCGAAGTGCTGCGGCAGGAAAAGATCGACTATCTCGACATGTCGCTGTGGGACGTCCGCAAGGAACCCGAGGAAGAGCGGTTCAAGGGCCGCTCGCTGGTGAGCTTTTTTACCGATCTTCCGCGCGGGAACGTCCGGCTTGGCGCGGCGGGGAAGGTGATGGACGCCGGGGATGCGTCGTGGGTGCTCGATTCCGGGTGCGACTTCGCCGTTATCGGCCGTGCCGCCATATTGCGCCACGATTTCCCCGAACGCGTGCGCCGCGATCCGGACTATCGTTCACCCGAGCTTCCGGTATCGGTGCAGCACCTGCGCAATGAAGGGCTAAGCGACACCTTCATCCATTATATGCGCCGCTGGCCGGGATTCGTCGATCCAAGGTGAGTAGTCGCGGGTACATATACTGACCCGCCAACCCGCGCGGGCGCGATGTCATTTTCGATGATGGCTATTGCACGTTGAACAGCTCATTGCCGAGTTGGATACTATGGCGCCATTTGTCGTTGGCACGCGCCTGCGTGATACGGCAACTATAGCGCATTCTGTTCCCAAAGGGCGACGGTCCGCAACCGGCCACGCTGCGCGCGGACGCGGGTCGAAATTGTCAGCCGATGATCAGCCCTCCTGCTTCATGATGCCGCGGGCCCCACACGGCCGGGCTGCGCAGATCAGTTGTCGCCTGGGCCGGCGAGCTTTGTGACAATGGCGTCGATAAGTGCTTGCGTTTCCGTCGAAAGATTGCCCGGCGCGGCCGGATCACCCGGTGGCGTGGTGATGGATGGCGGCGTCAGCGCGATCGACGCGAGTGCCTGAACATCGCTGTCCTTGGCCGACGCGTCGCTGGTGCGCGCCGCATTCTCGATACCGCGAAGCGGCACGAGACGTTCGCCGACCAGCTTCTGCTCGAGGCTGAGCGGCGCTGCGAGGTCGGATCGGAACTCCGCCGACCTTGTCTCGATACGCCGGTTGCAATAGGCTTTGTCGTCGGCGGAAAGAAGTTCCGCGCTGCAGCGATCGATACCTTCGACCCGACCCAGCGAAACTTCATTATCGGCGGCCGACAGCTGAAGAACCTCACCGCCGGGCTTTTCGGGCGCTGGCCCGTCTTCGACAAAGGCGGAGTTTCCACTTTTCGCAACCTGTTCGATCGGTTCGCCGCGATCGTCGGCGCCAAGCTGGTCGATGGCGGTCGACACCGGTTCGGCGAAGAGCAATATCGTCAACAACAGCATCGCCAATCGAACCTCCTTGCGTCTAGTTACCGGGACCGTTGCTCTGGATGAGCTGGATCGCGGCGCCGCCCTGTTGCTCGATGTGCAGGTCGGACAGGCCGCTGCCATTCTGGGTCCAATCCAGCCGGTTCAAATTGCCGGATTGCAACGCGGACATAGCATTGCCGTCGCCATTTTGCACGAGATGCGCCTGATTATCGGTGCCGTCCTGGACAAGCGCGAGGACATTATTCTGGCCCTGCTGGCTCGCGACCGCCGCATTGGCGAAGCCGCCGCCATTATACTGACGGATTTCGGCATGGTTTTGACCGCCGGCCTGGAGGATCGCGAGCAAATTCTGCCCGCTGCCATCCTGCGCGATATCGGCGACATGATCGGTACCCGCCTGGCCGAGCTCGGCGCGATGCTCGCCGCTTCCCTTCTGGACGATCGTCGCGCGATTGCCGTTGCCGTCCTGGGCGATCGACGCGCGGGCACCCGGTTCGGCCTGCTCGATCGACGCCTCGTTGCCCGCGCCGATCTGGGCGATATAGGCGCCGCTTTCACCTATTGGTTCGGCAACGACGAGCGCAGCCATGGGCTCTGCTGCGGCGACCGAATGAATGGCAAACAGCGCGAACAGGGCCTTGAGCGATAATCTGACGATCGGCATCGGGTCTTCCTTTCTCCGCCGCTCCATTGCGCGGTCTTGTCGTCGGTATTCATCCGAAACGGGCCGGTTCCCTCATGAGTACCGGCCCGCCGGGAGTAGAAGGGGTGGTGCAGTTCACCCCTTCAAACCACTTAGTTGGCCGAGGGCGCCGAGCCCTGGGTCACGACGGCGACGTTGCCGGCGCCATTCTGCATCACGTTCGAATAATTGCCGTCCGAATACTGGTTGACGGTGGCGCTGTTGCCGCCATCGAGACCGGTCTGGTTGACGACGCTTTCGTTGTCGATGCCATATTGGCCGACGAAGGCGACGTTATCGAGGCCGGCCTGCGTCAGCAGCGATTCATTGCTTTCGCCGCCCTGCTCGACGGTGGCGAGATTGAGCGCCGGTGCGCTCGGGACCGCGCCATATTGGTTGATCGTCGACTCGTTTCCGATCGAGCCGGCGAGCTGGCGTACGATCGCCGTGTCGTTGCGGGCATTTTGCACCTGATTGACCGTCGAGGTGCCGCCTTCGCCCAGCTGTTCGACATCGACGCTCGAATTCAGGGCGCCGACCTGAGTCACGAACGAGTCGTTATTCTCGTTCGCCTGGAAGACGTCGGCGGTGAGGCCCGCACCGTCCTGGATCACCGACGAACCATTGTTCAAGCCGGCCTGGGTAACGGTCGCGGTCGCACCCTTATTGTCCTGATCGATCGTCGAGCTATTGCCTTCGCCGGTCTGGACGACGGTCGCAAAGAGATTGGCGTCGGCCTGGTTGAGCGGAGCCTTGTCATCCTGCGTGATGATCGACGAGTGAGCATCGCCGGTCTGGGTCACGGTCGCCGCGAAGGTGTTCGCGCCGACATTGTCGAAGGTCTGCGTGATCGACGAGCTGCTCGCGCCATTCTGGATGACGTTCGCATCGGCGTTGTTCGAGCCATCGCCGAAGGCATTTTGTTCGACGGTCGAGATCGCGCCATTGTCCTGACGGACGTTGGCGTAGAGGTTGCCGGCGTTGTTGGCGTCGATCGTCTGGTCGATCGTCGACATCGAACCAGCCTCCTGGTTGACGACCGCCGTCGCGCCGGCCGCTTGGACACCGGTCGCGGTCTGGTTGACGATCGAGGTCGACGCGCTCTGGTTGACCGTCGCGAACAGATTTTTCGCATTGTCGCCGGTCGCCGACTGGATCACGTCCGAAATCGCCGCCTCGGTCTGCGTGACGTTGGCGCGGATCGAGCCGGTGAAGCCCGGACCATTCGCATATTGCTCGATGTTCGAATCGTTGAGATCGCCCGTCTGGGTGGCGTTGCCGACGAGGTTGAAGCTCGGCGCGACCGACGCCTGCGTGACGTTCGAGACGTTATCGGTGCCGTTCTGCACGACCGTCGCTTCGGGATCTTCGGGAAGGTTGATCGAATTGTTGGTCGATGCGTCGTCCTGATCGATCGTCGATTCGTTGCCCGAGCCGGTCTGGGTGACGAAAGCGCCGGCGCCGAGAGCGTCCTGCGTGATCACCGAGTTGTTGGCGCCGTCCTGCGTGACGGTCGCGACGTTGTCGTTACCCGTCTGGTCGAGATCGCTGCTGTTCGATCCAAGCTGGCTCACCGTAGCATCGTTGCCGAGGCCGATCTGGTCGACGTTCGACGACTGGGTCTGTGCGAAAGCCGGGGCCGAAATCGCAAGCGCGACGGCCGAGACGGCGGTAAGATATACGCTTTTCATGATTGCATCACCTTTTTAAAAAGGCGATAACGAACACGCCACGGCGCAGGAGACGCCGAGCGTTTTCAGGTTATCGCAGCCTAATATTCGCACGCATCGAAGTTACCGCTTCTTTGCGTGCCCTTTCTCCAACGACTTATTTTTCGGGGCCGGCCTGGAGATATTCACCCGCCCCCCACTATACTCGGTCAGGAACCCTCCTTTTCCTGCTGCTTGTCTTCGACAATCCTGAGCGCCGACAGCGAGCCCGCCTTTTCGACGGCCTCCTGCACGTCGCGCGCCTCATAGAGGCCGTCGCGTTCGCGGCGATAATAGTCGCGAAGCGGCCCTGCGAGATTCATGTCCTGAAATTTCCAGAGATCGAGTTCGACCCCTTCCATCACCAGCGCGTACACGGCCTTCTCGACCGCTTGCTGGAGGGCCACCTGATCGGGTTCGTTGCTGGTGATGCCCCATTCGGCCTCGAGCAATTCCTTGAAGGCGACGAAACGATAGGCGCTCGCGCCGAGCGCCTGCGACGCAATCGTCTTCGATGCCGTTACCGTCGTCAGCACTTCGCCGGTCCGCACCGACACCGCGCGCAAATAGACGGTGACCGTATCCTGTCGATACTCGGTGCGCGCGCCGATGCCCAAAAACGCCGCACCCGCGCCGCCGGTCACGGTATTGGTGTCATAGCCCACGATCCCGCCCTCGAGCAGGACCCCCGCGAACAATAGTGCCGGCAGCGCCTTGCGATCGGGCTCCTCCTCGCCCAGATAGCGCTTGCGCATCTCGGTAATGATCTGCCGTTCCTTCAGCAGATTATCGAGCCGTTCGCGCTCGACGATCGTGAACCACGAGCGGCTGCCCGCATCCTGCAACGCCTTGACGAGGATCGAATTCGCGCCCTGCGTCACCGCGCGCGACAGCGTCTGTCCGGCCTCGGTCGGCTTGAATTGTCCCGTCTGGTCGGTGAAGCCATAGACCGCGACCGCAACCTGCCGCTGCGGCTTCGGCAGGTCGTTGAGCAGGAGCTGCGTTTGCGTCTTTTTCGGGAAATAGGCGAGGCTGGTGCTCTGCGCGAACGTGTCGCGACCGCTTTTGCCGACAGTCATGCAGCCCGCGAGCGGAGCCGCGCAAAGCAGGGCGGCCGCAATTTTCAGGGCGCCGCGCATCATTGCACCTCGACGAAGAGCGGCACGACGATCTTCGTTTCCTCGCCCGTATCGTCGTTCCGGATCGTGAGCGTCACCGAGTCGAGCGAACGGAAAAAGTCGATGGTCTGGCCGCCGAAGCTGATCGTGCCGCTTTCCTGCGGGTTGTCGCCGAAAATGGCGTCGACGATCTGTGAAGAAAGCGATGAGAGCAATCGCGACTGGAGCTGCCGCGCAAAGATATCGGCTTGCGACGACGAGCTCGTAGCGCGCGGGTCGCGATAGTCATTCTGCGCAGTTGCAGTTCCGAGGATATGGTTCGAGTTAAACGGATTGCCGCCAAAGGTCGGACTGATCGGTTCGTGGACCAGATCCTGCGCCGCGGCCATCGGCACAAAAATCATCGCCGCCGCAGCTGCAGCAAAATATCGTACGTAGCGAGTCACGTGCCCCCCCAGGCAGAATGCTTCCATGACACCCCAGCCTGATTGGCAAGGGATTCGCGACCCGGGCGGAGTTAATATTCAGTTAAATCGGAATGGAAAGCCCTCGACTCGGAAAAAGTTATCCTGTCTCAAATTAAGACGGATGGTTCGATTTCCCGGAGCTATCTCCGCACCGTGACAGATATGATTCAAATATATTTCATTTAAGTTGCGCATTGGAACTTGTCATCATGTGACGAGTTTTATGGATTATTCGAATCGAATCTGAAGTTAGTTACAGTCTCTAGTTCATGTTTTAAATGCTTACGTTTTAAATTTTATCGGTGCTTTCCGATGGCGGGGGCGTGCCGAAAAAACATGAGCGCGAAGCAGGGGGTCGCCGGTACGTCGCCTCCCGGCAACCCCATAATATTTTTGGATTGACCTGGAATCGTCCGATGGATGCTCAGTGCGCGAATTATCGCGTAAGACTTCGCGCGTTCCTTCATCGGTCGCCCGTCTCGAAAGTTAACCCCCACTGGTGTCGGCGGAGGTGACAAGGGGCTGCTCTCTGCCGTCTCGGCGCCAAAAGAGGGCCGTCCGGAACCGGCCATGAGCGACCTACGTAGGTGATGCCTTTTGGATTAGCTCAATCGATCCCGAACCGCTTCAGCATGTGCCATGATCTTCTTCACCAGCTCGGCACAGGTCGGGATGTCGTGGATCAGCGCCTGGCTCTGGCCGCTGGTCCAGATGCCGCCGTCGACGTCGCCGTCGCGCAGGACATTCTCGCGCCCGCGCACGCCCGCCATCAGATGCTTGACGTCGTCGAAGCTCTTGGTCGGGTCGCGCTGGATTTCGGCGACCTCGACCGATACCGCATTTTTCGCGACGCGCGCGGTGTTGCGCAACGTCCGGCCGACGAGCACTGTGTCGGTTTCGGTCGCATCGACGATGCGCTGCTTCACATTCTGGTGGATCTGCGCCTCGACCGTGGCGCAAAAGCGCGTGCCCATATTCACCGCATCGGCGCCGAGTGCGAGCGCGGCGACGAGGCTGCGCCCGTCGGCCATGCCGCCCGAGGCGATGATCGGGGTGTCGGGCAGTGCATCGACCGTCGCGGGCAGCAACACCACCAGCCCGACATCGTCCTCCCCGGGGTGACCCGCGCATTCGAAGCCGTCGATGCTGATCATGTCGACGCCCTTCCTCACTGCCGACACCGAATGGCGGACCGAGGTGCATTTGCGGATGACGGTGACATCGGCTTCCTTGAAGCGCGGCAGGTGATCGGTCGGGGCACGGCCCGCGGTTTGCGGCCAGCGCTATAGGAATGAAGGGGTTTGGCGAGCTTTGCCTGCGGGCCTCTTCTGCCATTCCGCGCTGGAAAGCCGACAGTCTTCAACCGGCCATCTCCGTTCCCGGCGACGGGAACGGAGATATCGATCATCAAAAGCCGAAGGCAACGCCGACGCGGCCGCCGGTGGAACCCTTGACGGTCGAACCCGCGATGCCGCCGCTGACATAGACGCGCGGAGCCAGACGGACGACTGCTGCGCCCGAGAAGCCTTGCTCTCCGCGATAGGTGGCAAGGTTGAACGAGACCGATACGTCGCTGTCGGGGACGATCATCGTGCCGCCCATGGCCATCGCGGTCGCGATACCGCCGTTCGCCTGCACCGCATGGCGTTCGAGCACCAGCGTCCGTTCGCTGAGCGCCGTCGTCTGCCGTTCGAGCAGGTTTACCCGGTTGGGCAGCCCGCCCAGCGTCGCGATATCGAGCGCCGCCGTGCCGAGATTGCCCGCGGCGTCGGTGGTCAGCAACTTGAGCGCGCCGCTCTGCGCAGCATTGCTCGCCGCGGATCCGATTCCGGCGAGCGTGTAGGTGCTCGTTGTCGTGCCGAGTGCGACCTGCCCGGCGCGGCTGGCGACTGCGCCGTTGCCGATCGCCACGGCTCCGTCGCCGGTCGCGCTGCTGCCGTTGCCCAGTGCCACCGCGCCGGTGCCGACCGCGCTGTTGTTCGCGCCGATCGCGACGGCGCCGATCCCGGTTGCGATATTCGGATCGCCGATCGCCACCGCACCATTGCCCGATGCGGTATTCCCCGCGCCGATCGAGATCGCCTGGCCGTTGATCGCGCGGGCGTTGGCGCCCATCGCTACCGACTGGTTGCCGCTGGCGACCGCGCCGGGGCCGACGGCGATCGAGTCCACGCCCGTCGCTTGCGGTCCCGGCCCCGTGCTGTTGGCGCGGAAATAGGCGCCATTGGCGAGCGCGGTGTTCGCGGTCGATTGAGCCGCAGCGGCTTCCGACCGCGCCGTCGTCGCGGTCAGCTGTGCCGCCGCAGCGTCGCTACGCGCAGTATTTGCCGTCGTCTGCGCCGCGCCTGCGCTGGCGAAAGCGGCGTCGGCGCGGTCCTGCGCGGTCGCGGCATTGGCGCGCGCGGTGTCGGCCTGCGCCTGCGCCGTCGCCGCTTCGTTGCGGGCGGTGTCGGCGGTGGCTTGCGCGGCAGCTGCGGCCGCCGCGTTGGCCTGCCCCGCCGCGAGCGCCTGGTCGGCGGTCGCCTGCGCCGCATCGGCGTTTGCGAAGGCGGCGTCGGCGCGGCTCTGCGCCGCCGCCGCTTCTGTACGGGCCGTGTCGGCGGTGGCCTGCGCATTTGCCGCCTCGAGCCGGGCGGTGTTCGCCGTACCTTGCGCTGTCGCCGCATTGATCAGCGCGGTGTTGGCCGTGCCCTGCGCCGCGAGCGCGGCGGACTGCGCCGTGGCGGCGTTGGCGAGCGCCGTGTCGGCGGTACCCTGTGCCGCCGCAGCATTGGCCACGGCGCTGTTGGCCGTACCCTGCGCGGCGTCGGCGGTCGTCTGCGCCGTTGCGGCATTGGCGAGCGCGGTATTTGCCGTGCCTTGCGCGGTGGCGGCATTGCCCAGCGCGGTATCGGCAGTGGCCTGCGCCGCCGCGGTGTTCGCGGTCTGCGTCGCGATCGCGCCGTTCAACTGATCGAGGTTCACCGCGTCGGTGCCTGCCGTCGCCGCGCCGACATTGGCTACGACGCGCTCGTTCCCCGCCGAACCGACCGATACCGTGTTGGCGCGATCGGCGTTCGAACCGGCTCCAAGCGCGACGCTGTTGAGCGCCGTGGCCGTGGCGGCATCCCCGATCACCGTAGAGCGGTCGGCGATGGCAAAGGCGCCGGCGCCGATTGCGATCGAATCGTCGCGCAGGGCCCCACCGATATTGCCGATCATGATGGAATCTCGGCCGGCGGCCGCCGATTGCGAACCAATGGCGATGCTGAAATCGCCGCTGGCGCGCGTCGGGATCAGGTCGCCGCCGCCGATCGCGATGCCATAGGCGCCCGCTGCGGTCGCATTTTCGCCGACCGCGACCGCCGATGCGCCCGAGGCAGCGGCTTCTTCGCCAATCGCAACCGTGCCGTCGCCTGTCGCCTCTGCGCCGCCGCCAGCCGCGATCGATTTCAGGCCGCCTGCCTGGGCGTTGGCTGCGGTCGAGTTCACCGCGACATAAGGATTGGCGCCCGCGGCGACCCCGGCGAGCCCGGCGTTGAGCTGTGCCAGGTTGACCGCGTCGGTCGCGGCGGTGCCGGCGCCGACATTCGCTATAATGCGCTCCGTCCCCGCGGCACCGACCGAAACGGTGTTGGCGCGGTCGGCGATCGAGAAACTGCCGAGCGCCACCGAGTTTAGCGCGGTCGCTTGCGAATCGCTGCCCAGGGCGGTCGCGAAATCGCTGCTGGCAAGGCTGTCGCGGCCCACGGCGGTGCTCTGGAGTGCCTGTGCCCGGGCGAAGGTGCCCGCCGCGGTGGCGCCCTCGGCGCTGGCCTCCGATACGAAGCCCGTGGCCGTTGCGTCCATCGCCGATGCCAGGCTGCCCGCGCCGCTGGCGGTCGACTGCAACCCAGTCGCTCGCGCGAAGTCGCCCGTCGCGGTGCTGCGTCCGCCCGCGGCTTGGGAAAAGCTGCCGGTGGCCGTCGAAAAGCCGCCGCTGGCGACGGCGCCCGAACCTGTGGCACTGCTGCTTTCGGCGGTCGCCTGCGCCCCGATACCCGTGGCGGTGCTGTTCAGTCCGGTCGCACGGCTGAGATTGCCGGTCGTCGTCGATCCTATCCCGCTGGCGATGCTGTCGCGGCCCGTCGCGGTCGCGCGTTCGGCGATCGCCTGCGCAAAGGTGCCGGTCGCGGTCGAACCGATGCCGCTCGCGACACTGATGAAGCCGGTGGCGGTGGCGTCCATCGCCGATGCCTGGCTTCCCGAACCGGAAGCCGTCGCTTGCAGGGCGGTCGCGCGCGCGAAATCGCCGGTCGCGGTGCTGCGGCTGCCGGTCGCCTGCGCGACGCTGCCCGTTGCCGTCGAAAAGGTTCCGCTGGCAAAGGCCGCGGTGCCGGTGGCGGTGGCGTTCTCGCTGGTCGCCTGGGCGCCGGTGCCGGTGGCGGTGCTGTTGAGCCCGGTGGCGCGGCTGAAATTGCCCGTCGTCGTCGCCCCGATTCCGCTCGCGATGCTGTCGCGCCCGGTGGCGGTGCTGCGTTCTCCGCTCGCTTCCGCAAAGGTGCCGGTCGCTGTCGAGCCAATGCCCGTTGCACGGGCGCCCCAGCCGAAGGCCGCAGCGTCCAGCGCGGTCGCGCGGCTGAACGCACCGATCGCGATGGCATGCGCATCCGTCGCCCGGCTGTCGGGACCGATCGCGATCGATTGGGTGCCCGTCGCCTGCGAAATTCCGCCGAGTGCGATATTGCCTTCCGATGCTGCATTCGCCTGGTCGCCGACGGCGATGGTCGAATTGCCGTTCGCAATGCTCAGATTGCCGAGCGCTACGGCGGCCGTGCCGGTGGCCGTATTGTCGGCGCCGATCGCCACGGCGCCGGTTCCGGTCGCCATATTGGGATCGCCGATCGCGACTGCGCCGTCGCCCGATGCGACATTCTCGAACCCGATCGAGGTCGCCTTGCCGTCCTGCGCGACCGCACCCGCGCCGATTGCGGTCGCGCCGTCGCTCATCGCCTGCGCGCCGGCGCCTGCGGCGAAGCTGTCATCGCCCATCGCCTGCGCCGCGGCACCGCCGCCGCCGACACCGACATAGGGATTGTTGCCCGCCGCAACGCCGGCGATGGCATTGTTGAGCTGCGCAAGGTTGACCGCATCATTCGCTGCGATGGCGGTATCGACGTTGGTAATCCGCCGCTTGACGAACTCCGACCCGACCGAGACGACATTGTTTTCCAGCGCCTCCGACGCATGGCCGAGGGCGATCGAATTGATCCCGTCGGCGACCGCGCCGCTGCCGATCGCGGTCGAATTGATCGCATTGGCCTGCGCCCCCATGCCGGCCGACAGCGACTGGTCGCCGGTCGCACTGGCGTTGGACCCGACCGCCACCGCACCGATACCGCCGGCCGAAGCGATATAGCCCACCGCCGTGCTGTCTTCGCCGCTTGCGATGCTTTCGGCGCCGAGGGCGCTACCCTTGTCGCCCGATGCCGACGCGTCGGCGCCGTAGGACACCGCCGAACTGCCTCCTGCGGACGCGCTCTGGCCGATGGCGATGGCGTTGTCGCCGCCCGCCGAGCTGTTCCGGCCCAGCGCGACCGCGTCGTCGCCGCCCGCCGTCGTCGTCCCGCCCGTGCTATTGACGCGCAGATAGGCGGAGTTCGCCGCGACCTCGTTCAGCTGCGCGAGGTTGACCGCATCATTCAGTTCGGTGCCTCTGGCCACGTGGACGATCTGGCGCCCGCCGTTGCTCGACCCGACCGACACGGTTCCCGCGCGATCCGCGACCGAATCGGCACCGAGAGCGACCGAATTGGTCGCACCGACGCCGACAACGGCATGATCGCCCAGCGCGGTGCCCCACTGCCCGAAATTGCTGGTATTGTTGCCCAGCGAGGTCGTGAAATTATTGTTCGTCGTCGATTCATGGCCGATCACGATCGAAGACACGCCGCCGGTCTGCGCCGACCGGCCGATCGCGATCCCGTCCGACAGGGCCGCGGACGCGCTTTCCTCGTCCGCAGAGTTACGGCCGCCGATCACGATGTTGCCGAAGCCGTTGCCCTTTGCACCGTCGCCGATAGTGATCGACTGGGCGAATTCATTCTTGGCGTTGTTGCCGATCGCGATGGCGCCGCTGAATATCGTCGCGGGGGCGCCCTGGTTCCCCGCGACGGCGTTGCCGCCGATCGCGATCGCGCCGAGGCCGCCAGCGAGGCTCTGGTTGCCCAGCGAAACCGCATCGACGCCATTGGCGATCGACGATCCGCCGATCGCAACCGCACCCGCCTGTTCGGTCTCCGCGCCGACGCCGAAAGCGATCGAGAAATCCCCGATCGCCTTGCTGACGACGCCGAACGCAAAGCTGTTCGATCCCGACGCTTCGCTGAGGCGGCCGATCGCGACCGCGTCGTCGGCGGTCGATTTGGCTTCGGCGCCAATCGCGATGCCGCCGATGTTCAGGGCTTCGGTGTCATAGCCGAGCACGATGCTGCCGACCCCGTTCGACACCGCACTACTGCCGATCGCAATGGCGCGATCCTCGTTGGCGTCCGACAGGGCGCCCACGGCGATGGTGTCGGGACCCCGCGCGAGCGACGTTTCCCCCACCGCGACGCTGCTGTCCACGGCGCGGGAGTTGTGGCCGACCGACGTCGAGAATCGGCCGTCGGCATTGGCGCCGCCGCCGAGCGCCACGGCCCCTTGGCCGATGGCCCTGGATTGAGCGCCGAGCGATACGCTGCCCAGCAGATCCGTTTTTGCGCTGCGACCGATCGCGACGCTCGCCACGCTCTCTGCCGAAGAGGTCAAGCCGATCGCGATGGTATCGAGCCGTTCCGCATTGGCGCGATCGCCAATGGCAATGGACGAGCCGCCGGTCGCGAAGGCCTGTTGGCCGATCGCGGTGTTGCGCGAGGTCAGGGGAACGCCGCCAGCGGTACCGGTATTCGCGCCGGCCCCGATCGTGATGTCCTGCGAGGCGATCGCTACGGCTTCGTCGCCGATCGCGACCGATTGATTGCCCTGCGCGACCGCACCCGGTCCGCAGACGGTGGCATCGGTCCCGGGGACGCTGCCTGCCGGCGCTTCGGCGGTCGAATCGCACTGAACCTGCTCGGCCTGTGCCGGGGCGGCCATCGTCAGAGATAGTGCGAGCGCTGCGGGCGCGGCGGTCAGAAGAAATTTGCTGGTCTTGCGCATCGGTAGTCCCCTTGTCCTCGCCGCCCGCAGGCGGCTGCGATGAAAAACGCGACCTTTGGGGGCGTCGCTCGTGCGGCGTGTTCGGCCCCCCGTGCGCGATTCCGGCGGGCCGGCGATCACGCTTGCCAAAGCCTTGGTGCGCCCGCATAAAATCGGGACGCCAAAGCTTTCGGCAAAAGGTAAGACGGGAAAAGTCGATCGAACCGGACACGCCCTCTTCAGAAAAAAATCCGAAAGCGGCCGATGCGCTGGTGGCAGCCCTGTACGACGAGCTCAGGACCATCGCGCGGCGCGAGCATTATCGCGCCGGTGGGCCGCAGACGCTGCAGACGACGGCGCTGATCAACGAAGCCTATGTCAAACTGCGCCGCGCCGATGGCTGGGAAAGCCAGTCGCATTTCCTCGCCTGCGCGGCGACCGCGATGCGACACATATTGATCGACGCCGCGCGTGCGCGGCTCGCGTCGAAGCGCGGCGGCGCGGGCGACTACAGCTTCACCCAAAGCCTCGATTCACTCGCTGCCGCGGTACCCGAGGACGAGCAGGTGCTGAAGCTTGGCGACGCGCTCGAGGGGCTCAAGCGTCTCGATGCCAATCTGGCGCAGGTCGTCGATTGCCGCTTCTTTGCCGGGATGGACGAGCGCGAGACCGCGGATGTGCTGGGCGTCACCGACCGCACCGTGCGCCGTTGGTGGGTGCAGGCGCGCGCCTGGATCCACCAGGAGATGGCGGCGGCCTAGCCCGCCGCGTCGATCCGTTTGCGCAGCGTTTCTGCCGATTTGAGATAGGATTCGCCGCCGGGCCCGGCCTGGCGGAACAGCGCCTCGGCCGCAGTGATTTCCTTGCGCGCTTCGGCGATCCGGCCCTGTTTCAACCGCAGCACGGCGCGGGCGCGACCGAGCACGGCCGTGGGTACGCCGGGCGGCACGGCATCGAATAACGGCTGCAACTGGGTGATCAGCGCCTGCGCGCCCGCGATATCGCCGGTTTCGGCGCGGGCTTCGGCCAGCGAGGCGCCGATGATGATCGTGGGCATCGCCTTGGGCGAAAGATTTTCGGCGGCCATCGGATAGGCTTCTTCGAGCGCCTTGCGGGCGTCGGCATATTTGCCGAGCGGAACCTGGGCGCGGCTCAACTGAACGAGGTCGACCGCGAGCCCCGCCGACTCCCCGAGCGTGGCGCGGCGCTGGGCCACGATGCCGCGGAGCAGCGGCTCGGCCTCGGCGGGTTTGCCGAGCCGGATCAGGCGCAGCGCCTTCAACTGCCGGATATTGAGGTCGGACGGGCTGTTCTTTTCGTCCGACCGCGCGATCAGGGCATCGGCACGCGCGAAGATCGGCGGCATCGCGTCGAGCTGGCTGGTCTCGATCATGTAAACGAGGATGTTGTTGTAGATGGCGATCACGTCGCGGTGGTTTTCCTTCCACACCACCTCGGCATCGGGGAGGGTCGCGACGAGCAGGTCGATCGCTTCCTGGGTCTTGCCGGTCCGGCGCAGATATTGCGCCTGCGCCTGTTTCAGTTCGACGATCTCCAGGCGGTAGCGGACCGGATCGGGCGTGAACACGCGTTCGGCATAGGCGAGCAGCTTCGGCATTTCGTCGGTGTTGCCGATCACGGCCGCGGCGGCCGCCTTTTTGACCATCAGATCGGCGGTCGCGGCGGGGCTGTCGCTGCCGACGCCGCGTTCGAGCGCGCGGCTGACGAGCGCGTAGGAGCCGGCATTGTCCTCCAGATTGACGTAAAGATTGAACAGCGTGCTGACGAGAACAGCCGATTCCGCGCTATGGTCGAGCGAATTGGCGAGTTTGTTGGCAGTATGGTCCAGCATCTGCTTGACCGTCGCGGTCTGACCCTCGTCGGTTGCGGCGGTATCACGCAACATCACGGTGAGCAGGCGGTTGATCGCCTCCGACCTTTTGGCCTCGGCCAAGGCGGCGTCGCGTTCGATCGCGGTGGCGCGCGCTTGCCACGCGATGCCACCGGCGCCGACGAGCAGCGCGGCGAGCACCGCGGCGGTCGCCGCGACACCCCAGCGATAGCGGCGCAGGAAGCGCCCGGCCATATAACGGGTCGATCCGTCGCGCGCCTGTACCGGCAGGAATTGCTGGTGGCGCGCGACATCCTCGGCCAGCGCGCTGACGCTCAGATAGCGTTCGGCCGGGTTGCGCCGCATCGCCTTCATCACGATCGCATCGAGGTCGCCGCCGATCTTGCTCGCCGGGACCGGCGTCGCGCCCGCGGCCGCGCGGCTGGGGAGGGCAGCATCCTCATAGAGTATGCGGCGGATCATCGCGGGGACCGAGGATTTTTCGCTGCGCCAGGGACTCTTGCCGCTGACGAGTTCATAGAGCACGACGCCGAGCGCATAGACGTCGGTCGAAACCGTCGCCTCGTCGCCGTCGAGCTGCTCGGGCGCGGCATAGTCGGGCGTCAGCATCGCCTGCGTCGTGGCAGGCAGCGCGGCGCTGTCGTCGAGCAGCTTGCCGATGCCGAAATCGACGAGGCGCGGCTTGCCGGCGGGGTCGATCAGGATGTTGGACGGCTTGATGTCGCGGTGGACGACGAGGTTGGCGTGGGCATAGGCGACGGCCTCGCAGGTCTCGCGAAACAATCTGAGGCGGGTGTCGAGATCGGCGGCATGGCTGCGGCACCAGGCATCGATGGGTTCGCCGTCGACATAGTCCATGACGATATAGGGCCGCCCGTCGTGCGCCACCCCTGCGTCGATCAGCCGCGCGATGCCTGGATGATCGAGCCGCGCGAGCAGCCGGCGTTCGCGCGCGAAGCTTTCGGCGCGCTCGGCGGCGTCGACACGCAGCAGCTTCAGCGCGACGCGCTGGTCGAAGTCTGCCCCAGCGCGGCGTGCGAGATAGACTTCGCCCAGCCCGCCGCGGCCGATGAGCCGCTCAATCTCGAACCCGCCGATGCCCTGTCCGGCGGCAAGCGAGGTATAGATGACCATTGTCGCTTCCGCACCGAGTTGCGGCGGGCTCAGGTCGAGGATTCCTTCGCCGCGCGAGGCGGTGAGCAGGCCGCGGACGGCGGAGATGATTTCGGGTGCGCGCGTCGATGCCGCCAGTCTTTGGGTCTGGGCATCCGGCGGCAGGTCGACGAGTTCATCGAATAGCTCCTGGATCGCCTGCCAATCGTCGCGGTCGAGTGCGGTCATGATATTATCCCCCCCTGGATCAGGGATATATCATCGGTGGTCGAGGTCAAAGCGGCCTTTCGAAATGCCTTCGAAGGAGCAAGCCTCCACCTTGCCGACGTGAGCTTCTGGCAAATCGCGGCCGAAAGCTGACAGTCTACAACCATGCGCTTCCGGGGTGTTAGTCGGAACGCAGGACCAGCTCGCAAGCCAGCGCGACGAGTGCGGTGCCGAGCGTTTCGAGCTCGCCGTCGGTTCGCGATCCGGCGACGCACGATGCGGTCAAGCAAAAGCCGGGGGCGATCGCGGTCATTGCGACCGCGGCCGTATAGACTCCCCGATGCGCATAGCCGCGATCGAGGGCGAATCCCATTTTCGCGGCCTCGTCGACCTGCTGCGCGTACAGCGCGAACGGCAGGACGGCTTGCCAGCGAACCGGCAAGAAGCGGCGCTCGAGTTCGCTTTTGTCGATGGCCTGCGCCGCAGCGATCGCGCGCCCTGCAGCGCCCGCGCCGAGCGGCTGGCGCTGGTTGTCGGCGAGTGCCAGCCGCATCCCCGCGTCGCTCTCCGCATGAACGACGAGTTGCATCCGGTCGCGCGAGACAATGCGCCACAATCCCACAGCCATTTCGTGCGTCTGCGCAAAATGCGCCATGCCCGGCCGGGCGCGATCGATGAGCCGCATCGCCCGATCGTCGGCCAATATCCGCGTCGCGAGCCATGCCGAGGTCATGCGATAGCGCTTCTTGCCCGCTTCGCGCTCGATGGCGCCTTCCGCCGCGAGCGTCTTCAACAGGTTCAAACAGCTCGAAGGGCTGAGCCCGGTCGCCCGGGCAATGTCCGACAGGGGTAGGGCCCTCGAATCCGCGAGCAGGCGGAGAATTGCAAAAGCCTGCGAAACAGAGCGTACCGGGCCGGTCATTAATCGGGCGATAGTTTCATATATATGAAAAAACAATTCCTGATGTTGAAATGTCTGCCGTAAGACCATATCGCGCTCTGAACGGGAATCGGATGGGAGAAGGGCCATGAGCTTATGTCTCGACGGAAAGGTCGTCGCGATCACCGGCGCGGGGCGCGGGATCGGGCGCGAACTGGCGCTGCACTGCGCGGCTGAGGGCGCTGCAGTCATCGTCAACGATCCGGGCGTGGCGCAGGCGGGCGACGGCGGCGATGCGGCCCCGGCCGAAACCACCGCGAACGACATCATCGCTGCGGGCGGCAAGGCGGCCGCCAATTTCGGCAATGTCGCCGATCCCAAGGAAGCCGCAGGCATCATCGAGGATGCGGTCGCGAAGTTCGGCCGCATCGACGCGGTGGTGAACAACGCCGGGATCCTCCGCGACACGATCTGGCACAAGATGAGCTACGAGGACTGGAAGAGCGTCATCGAGGTCAATTTGACCGGCGTCTTCAACGTCTCGAAAGCCGCAACGCCCTATTTCCGCGAGCAGCAGTCGGGCAGCTTCATCCACTTCACATCGACCAGCGGCCTCATCGGCAACATCGGGCAGGCCAATTATTCGGCCGCCAAGCTCGGCGTCGTTGCGCTGTCGCAATCGATCGCGCTCGACATGGCGCGCGTCGGGGTGCGCTCGAACTGCATTGCACCCTTCGCCTGGAGCCGCATGACATCGTCGATCCCCGCGACGACGCCCGCCGAACAGGAGCGCGTCAAGCGGCTCCAGTCGATGTCGGCGGACAAGATCGCGCCGCTCGTCGCTTATCTGGCGTCGGACCTGTCGCAGGACGTCACGAACCAGATTTTCAGCGTCCGCAAGAATGAGATATTGCTCTTTTCGAAACCGCGTCCCGTGCGTTCGATGGCGAAGCTCGAGGGCTGGACAGCAGAAGCGATCGCCAACGAGCTGATTCCCGCCTTCCGTCCCGATTTCGCGCGTGCCGACGAGGTTTCGGCGCACGTCTTTCCCTACGACCCGATTTGAGGAACAGGCCATGAGCAACCCCGGTATGGACGGCGACGTCTTCGATCAATTCATCGAACAGCTCGAACGCTATGTGCGCGATCGCCTGCTCCCCGCGGAAAAGGAGATTATCGAGGCCGACGCGATTCCCGACGATATTCTGTCTGAAATGCGCGACATGGGTCTGTTCGGCCTGACGATCCCCGAGGAGTTCGGCGGCGCGGGGATGAACGTCAGCCAATATATCAGGACGATCCATACGATCAGCTATGCGATGCCGGCGTTCCGTTCGATCATCTCGATCAACATCGGCATGTTCGCCTCGGCGCTGAAAAATGGCGGCACCGAGGCGCAGAAGGCCGAATGGCTGCCGCGCGTCGCGGCGGGCGAAATCGCTTGCTTCGGCCTCACCGAACCCGGCTCGGGATCGGATTCGGCGGGACTTCAGACCACCGCGACGCAAACCGACAACGGCTGGGTGCTCAACGGCACCAAGCGCTACATCACCAACTCGCCCTTTGCGAAGGTCGGCCTGATCATGGCGCGGACGAGCAAGGAAAACCTGCCCAAGAACGCGCATGTCTCGGCCTTCGTCGTGCCTTTCGACGCCCCCGGCATCACCATCGGCAAGTCGGACAAGAAGATGGGCCAGTCGGGCAGCCATATCGCCGACGTCATCATGGAGGATGTCCGCGTCGGCGGCGAGGCTTTGCTCGGCGGCGAACTCGGCAAGGGCTTTGCCTATGCGATGATGAGCCTCGACAACGGCCGTATGTCGGTCGGCGCCGCCGCCACGGCTTACGCCCGCCGCGCGCTCGACAGCGCGGTCCGCTACGCGACCGAGCGCAAGGCGTTCGGCGAGCCGATCGCGAACTTCCAGCTGATCCAGCAGATGCTCGCGCAGAGCGAGATCGACATCTACGCCGCCGAATGCATGATGGAGGATGTCACGCGCCGCGCCGACGCGGGCGAGAATGTCCTGCGCAAGGCCGCAGCGTTCAAGGTCTTCGCATCCGAAATGTGCGGCCGCGTCGCCGACGCCTGCGTGCAGGTTTATGGCGGCGCGGGCTATCTCGCCGAATATGACGCTGAGCGCTTCTTCCGCGATGCGCGCATCTATCGCATCTACGAAGGTACGACGCAGATCCTGCAGCTCCAGATCGCGAAGCAGATGCTGCGCGAATTCGCGGCGGCGAATTGATCGACGCCGACCCGCCCCCTTTTACCTGACCGGAGACCCAAGCCATGACCCTTCGCCGCGCCGCCATTGTCGCACCGATCCGCACCGCCGTCGGCAAGTTCGGGGGATCCTTGTCGTCGATGACCGCGGGCGAGCTCGGTGCGGTGATCCTGAAGACGCTGGTCGAACGGACGAAGATCGATCCGGCGCGCGTCGACGACGTCGTCTTCTCGCAGGGCTATGGCAATGGCGAGGCGCCGAGCATCGGTCACTGGTCGTGGCTTGCCGCAGGCTTGCCGCTCGAAGTTCCGGGATATCAGCTCGACCGCCGCTGCGGATCGGGCCTGCAGGCGGTCGTCAACGCCGCGATGATGGTGCAAACGGGCATGTCCGACGTCGTCGTCGCGGGCGGCGTCGAATCGATGTCGAACGTCGAACATTACAGCACCGATATCCGAAAGGGCGTGCGCGCCGGCAACCTGATGCTGCACGATCGCCTGACGCGCGGACGCCTGATGTCGCAGCCGGTCGAACGCTTCGGCGTCATCACCGGGATGATCGAGACCGCCGAAAATCTGGCGAAGGACTATGATATCTCGCGCGAACAGGCCGATGCCTATGCCGTGCGCAGCCATCAGCGCGCCGCCGCCGCTTGGGCGAACGGCCTGTTCGACGACGAACTGGTACCGGTATCGGTGCCGCAGAAAAAGGGCGACCCGCTCGTCTTCGCGCATGACGAGGGCTACCGCGCCGACGCGACGCTCGAATCGCTCGGCAAGCTGCGCCCGCTCGAGGGCGGGGTCGTCACCGCGGGCAATGCCAGCCAGCAGAACGACGCCGCGGCCGCCTGCCTTGTCGTGGCGGAAGACAAGCTCGACGAACTCGGGCTCACGCCGATCGCCTGGTATCATAGCTCGGCCGCCGCGGGTTGCGATCCCAGCCGCATGGGCATCGGCCCCGTTCCGGCGGTCGAACGGCTGTTCGCACGCAATGGGCTTGGCTGGGGCGACATCGACCTCGTCGAACTCAACGAAGCCTTCGCGCCGCAGGTGCTTGCGGTGCTGAAGGGCTGGGGCTGGTCGGACGACGACAGCCGGAACGACATCCTCAACGTCAACGGATCGGGCATATCGCTCGGCCATCCGATCGGCGCGACCGGCGGGCGCATCCTTGCGAACCTCACGCGCGAACTGGTGCGTCGCGACGGCCGCTACGGGCTGGAGACGATGTGCATCGGCGGCGGGCAGGGCATCGCCGCGATCTTCGAACGCGCCTGACGCGCGGAGCCTTTCACCGCGCACAGGATAATGGCGATCGGCGTGCCGCGCGATTTCGTCGGTGCGCGTGGCTGCGGCACTGTCCCCGCCTAATCTGCGGGAGAGTCATCATGGAAGCGAACATCGGGCAACTCTGGGATCGCAAGATGATCCGTGATTGCCTCTATCGCTTATGCATCGATGGCAGGGGTTTATTCAGCCGGGCTAGGGTCCTGACCTGGCGATAGCCGCCGGGTCGAATACCAGAATTGGGGGCGCGTTGTTTGCCGGGCACGGCGATCGCGCCCAAATTGCTCTTCGTTCAGGAACGGGGACCCATTGTACCGCTCTCGTCTGCGAGCTCGGTCTTATGCCCATGTTCAGTTCTCGTAGTAAACCGGCCCCAGCGCGTCGATTACAGCGACGGCGTCGAGCGCGTCGGCTTCACCTTTACCTTCGCCATCGCCGAGCAGACGGATGGTCAATTCGGTCTTATAGCCGGTCAGCGTCCGGTTCATGGGCACGCCGTTCATCGTCTGCGTGAGATAACGTTGGTAATCGTTCCGCGCGACGACGTGGAAATGCGTCTTGCCCGCCTCCCGTGCGAGTTCGGCGGCCCGCAGCAAAGTCATTTCCTGAACCACCGGCCCGGAGGTGGTATTGCCGGTATATTCGACCTTGATCGAACCGTCCTCGTTCGGGCTCGAACGGAATCCTGCCGTGCGGTCGATCCCCCCGAGCAACGTTGTTCCCATCGAAAACGCCGCGCCGACCAGCGCGCCGAGGATATTCGGGCGTGATTTTTCGTAGTCGATCAGCTTGCGCTGCGACTCGGGGCGGATCAGCAGATTGTCCGCCATTCCGGAAAGGCGCGCCGGACCGCGTTTGGCAGCCGGCGCCAGCGCAGGCAGATCGGGTGCGCCCACGGCGCCCGCAGTACGTGCGGCGGCATAGGCGGCGTGGAATTCTTCCGTCACCGGGGTCGCGCGCAATTGCTTGCCCTGAAGCGCGGCGGCGGCGTCGGCCAGCCGGCCCTCGGCGATGGCAATGCGGGCGTCGACCAGATTGGCCATCGGTTCGAAATGTTCGGCGCGCATCATTTCGACCAACAGGGAAACGATATCCTTGGGAGCCTGCTTGCCCTCCTCGACCTGCGGTTTCCCGGCCGAACCGGCGGCGTCGAGCGCGGTGCGGGTCGCCTCCACCCAGGCCCGGGCGGCTGCTGGCTGGCCATGGGCGGCAAGCGCATAGGCCTTGGTCATCGCCCGGTTGACGGGGGCCGACCACTCGGACAGCAGCGGTGCGATATTTCCGCCATTGGTCATAATCGCCTTGAACGAAGGCGCTTCGGGCATGACCACCGAGGGCGTCCCGGCCGAGGCCGCCAGTTTGGCGAGATCGCCGGACTCGGGGGCGAACTGTGAGAAAATGCCCCGGGTAGCCGGATCGATGCGGGCGAGACTCTGCCAGATCGTCGGATCGGCCGGACTGTCACCATTGGCGGCGCGGAGCATAGCTGCGACCCGCTGGACCTCGAGCGCATAGGTGCGCCTGGCGGCGGCCGCTTCAGCCAGCGCCAGCGCTGCCTTGCGCTCGCCCGTCTCGTTCAGGGCAAGGGCTCGCAGCAGATCCAGCGAGACGCCCATGCTGCGGTCGTAAAAGAAATCGCCGGCGTAGGCCTTGGCGGCCTCTTGAGCGGCGTCGATATCTGCGAGCGCACCGGCGGCATCCCCGAGTTCCAGCTTCGCGGCAGCGCGGGCGCGCATCACATGGGCGCGGCGCAGTGTCTGTTCGGGCAGCAGCTTCCCGCTCTCAAGCACGCGGTTGCACGCGGCCAGCGTCTGGCTGGGTGCATCGCGACCGCCGAAGCGGTACGAGGGGAAAGTCGCCTCGCCCCGCATTCCGTCGTCGCTGCTCTTGGGCTTCTTGAGCCCGTCGCATTCCGAGAAATCTTCCGACACGCCCGCGTGGGCGGGCGCGCTGATTCCGAGCGCAAGCGCAGCAAGCCCCGCGCGGGCGAAAATCGCGTTCATTTGCTGCAACCCCCTTGCAACCCCCTGTTCCGCAAGTGCTAGGCGCCCGGCGGTGCCGCGATGTCTAATTTGGATTGCGGGGGGCAGCAATCGGGAAAAAGTCGCGCGCGAGCAAGGCGGCCTTTCGAAACGCCTTCGAAAGGAACCGGCTTGCCGCGGTCGCCGGAATATTCTCCGGTCAATGCGAAAGAGGATCGTCTCGTCGCGGTTCGGTGACGTCTTTGCGGGGCAGCGCAAAGGGATTTTCGCGAAGCGAACGCCCCGCGGTTTCGGGCATGAAGCGTAGCGCCATCAGGCCGACGAGGCAGGCGAGCATCATATAATAGGCCGGCATCAGCGGATCGCCGGTGAGGCTGATCAGGCCGCTCCCGATCATCGGCGCGGTCCCGCCGAAGATCGAAGTCGAGACATTGTAGGCGATGGCGAATCCCGCGAAGCGCACGGCGGTCGGGAACATCGCGGGGAAGGTCGCGGAAATCGTCGCCAACTGCGGTACATAGAGGAGCCCGAGCAGCGCGAAGCCGATGAGGGCTCCCGCAAAGCCGGTGCCGATCAGCATGTAGAGCGGGACGACGCCGATCAACAGGCCGATCAGCGACCAGCGCCACATCGGCCTGCGTCCGACACGGTCGGACAGGGCGCCGGCGAAGGGCACGACGACCATCATGAACACCATGCCGATAATGGGGACGAGCAGCGCCTGCTGGTTCGACAGCCCGATACGCCGCTGGAGATAGGTCGGCATATAGCTGAGCAGCGAATAATTGACGACGTTGAGCGCGACGACGAGGCCGCCGACGACGAGCAGCGGGCGCCAGTGATCGCGCAACAAGGCCGCTATGCCGGGGGGCTTCCGGCTCTCGGCCGCCGCCATTTCCTCGCGGAAGACCGGCGTATCTTCCATCTTCGACCGCAAATACATGCCGACGAGCCCGATCGGGCCGGCGATCAGGAAGGGAATGCGCCATCCCCATTCCTGCATGGCTTCGTCGCCGAGGTGCAGCGAATAGCCGAGCATCAGCGCCGCGCCGAAGGAAAAGCCCGCGAGCGTTCCGAATTCGAGGAAGCTGCCATAGAAACCGCGCCGGTCGTCGGGGGCATATTCGGCCATGAAGGTCGCTGCCCCGCCATATTCGCCGCCGGTCGAAAAGCCCTGTAGCATTCGCAATATGATGAGCAGCGTCGGCGCCCAGAAGCCGATGCTGTCGTAGGACGGGATGAGGCCGACCGCGAAGGTCGCGCCGGCCATCAGAAGAATCGTCATCGCGAGCACCGACTTGCGGCCGATGCGGTCGCCGAGGGGGCCCCAGAACAGTCCGCCGAGCGGGCGGACGAGGAAGGAGATGGCAAAGGTCGCGAGCGCGAACAGCACTGCGTCCTCCATGTCGCCGGGAAAGAGCGCGGCAGAGATATAGGTTACGCCATAGGCGTAGATGCCGTAATCGAACCATTCGACCGCATTGCCGAGCGCCGAGGCGCCGACCGCCCGGTGCAGCGCCGATGGCGCAGGGAAGGGCGGAGGGTGCCCCGGGGCATGGAGACTGTCGGGCTTTTTCATACTTCACCTGTGTGTCGGATTGGGCTGCCGGGTTGAGGATGGATGGGTCCGGCCGGATCAAGCAGCGCGGCGACGGGTGTCGTGCGCGGCAGAATCTGGAAATCCTGCTGCTCGGCGCCGGGGACGGGTGCGGTGGTCGCGAGCCGCCAAAGTCCGAAGCCGAGCATCGCCGCCGCCGCGGCCGCGATAAACAGGAACAGGCCGCCGGCGCCGGCCAGCGACATCGCGGTTGCGGCGCCGATCGGGCCGAGCGCCGCGCCGACCGAATAGAGAAGGACCAGCTGACCGCTTGCCGTCACGCGCTCGGATGGAAGCAGGCGGTCGTTCACAAAGGCGACACACAGCGGATAGAGCGCAAAACTGAGGCCGCCGAAGCCGGCGCCGAGCGCCAGGAGCATGGTTCCCGATGGCGCGGTGCCTAGCGCAATGCTGATTGCCAGCGTTGCGGCGAAGCAGGCGATGATGATGCGACGCCGGTCGTAGCGATCCGACAAGCGCCCGAGCGGCCATTGCAGCGCGACGCCCCCCAGGATCACGGTCGTCATGAAGCTTGCGGTGTCGGCGAGGCCCAGCCCGATACGCCGGGTGTAGATGGCGGCAAGCCCGTAAAAGGCCCCGAGGATCAACCCTGTCATGCCCGCGCCGGCAACGCCGAGTGGCGAAGCATCGAACAGGCGCCGGAGCGGCAGCGAAGCCGCATTCTCGAGCGCCGGTGCGGCGCTGCGCGTCAGGCAGACCGGGACGATCGCGAGCGTGATCAGGATCGATGCCAGTTCGAAAGGGACCTGCGGCGCGGTGTTGCCCGAGCGGAGCAGCAATTGGCCGAGTGCCTGTCCCGAATAGAGCGCGACCATATACCAGGCCAGAACCGTCCCGCGCGCGCCCGGCTCGGAGCGATCGTTGAGCCAGCTTTCGATGCAGATGAAAACGCCGGCGACGCACAGCCCGTCGACGAGGCGAAGCGCTGCCCACAGCGCGGGTTGCTGGACCAAGGCATAGGTGAGGGTGCTCGCCGACAGCAGCGCCACGAAAGCGGCGAAGGCACGGATATGCCCCACTCGGCGCACGACGGTCCCGGCGCGGAGCGCGCCAAGAACCAATCCGCCGAAATAGGCGGTCGCGACAAGGCCGATCACCATCGTGCTGCTCCCCGCGCGTTCGAGCCTGAGCCCGATCAGCGTCGACAGGAAGCCGCTGCCCGCCATCATCACGAAAATCGCGACCAGCAGGCTCCGGACGGGCAGGATCGTGGCGAGCATCGGCCGCGCTGGCCGCCGCATCATGCGGCGCGCCGGTCCTCGTCGGTTTGGGCGGCGTCTTCGACGAGGGCCTTGTGGAGAGTCCGCACGGCTTCGTCGAAATCGTGGCTTTCGACAATGAACTGGACGTCGACGTTGCGGATCTGATGCTGCAGCGCGATCATGCCGATACCCGCATCCTCGAGCGCACGCAGCGCGTCGGGGACGAGTCCGGGGCGCGAGATATCGCTGCCGATCACCGAAACCATCGCGACCGGCTGCGCCGAGATGGCGGCTTCGGGATAATCTTTTTGCAGGTCGGCAATGACCTTTGTCACCGCGTCGGCGCTCGCCGACAGATAATGGGTGATGGTGTTGGCGTTCGACGATTTGCTGACGATCCACACGCGATGCCGCGTCAGCGCATCGAGGATGGCGGCGTCATAGCCCTTCACCCCGACCATATCCTGTTCGAAAAAGGTCAGCGCCTGCATCTGGCGGATCCCGGTAACGATCTCGACCCGCGGCACGTCGGAAACATAGTCGCCGGTCACCAACGTGCCTTCGTCCTCGCGGTCGAAGGTGTTGCGCACGCGCAAAGGGATGTCGGTCTGGCGGAGGCCACGCCCGGCACCGGGGTGGATCGCCTCCATCCCGAGGTTTGCCAGCTGGTCGGCGACATCGTAGTTCGTGCGGCCGATCTTGCGTGCCTTGTCCTCGCCGACCAGTCGGGGATCGGCGCTCGACAGGTGGAATTCCTTGTGGATGATCGCCTCGCGCGCGCCGGTGAGGACCGCGAGCCGCGAAAAGGTCATTTCGGTGTAGCCGCGCGCATAGCGGCGCACCATGCCGCCCTCGCAGCCCGCATAGCCGGTGACGATCGGCAGCGTCGTGGCGAGGTCGATTCCGGCGAAGGCGTCGCCGATCCGCGCGTCGAGGCTGCGAAGATCGTCCTGATCCCACAATGTCAGGTCGACGAAGCGCGCGTTCACGTCGCGGTCGCGCAGCAACAGCGCGGTGCTATGCGCGCTATGCGCCTCGCCGATCCCGGCCAGCAGTTCGCGCACGGTCATCAACTGTTCCTTGACGCAAAAGCGGCCGTGGCTGCGGAGACGCGCGAGATCGTCGAGGCAGGCGGCAACCGTGGCGATGCGCGCGTCTGCAAAGTCGTCAGCCTCGGCCCGGCTTTCGGGCCGGACGAACATCGCCGCGTTGCGCGCATGCATCGCGCTGCGGACGGCCTCCATCGCGCCCCGCCAGCCATCGGCATTGTCGTCGGCGACGAAGCGACCATAAACGCCCGGCGCACCGCTTTTTTTGTTCTCGAGCAGCAGGTCGGTCATTCCGGCATAGGCTGAAACAACGAAAATCCGGTTGTAGAGATCGGTGCCAGACCGGCCCGCGATCAGCACATTGTCGAACAGGGTCGCGGTCGCGGCCATCGACGTGCCGCCGATCTTCTCGACGCTATGCCCTGTCATGCCGCCACCATCTCGGCAAGTGCGCCATGCTGCGGGACGAGCGGCTCGGGTTCGCCGCGGCGGGCGAGGAACCAGGGACGCGGCTTGAGGGCGCCGAACGGCTTTTCCAGCCGGTTGCCGACCGCATTATAGACGAGGAAGGCGTTGGCGCGCGGGAAGGGTGTGATGTTGCCGTTCGATCCGTGCATCAGGTTGCAGTCGAACAGGATCACCGTGCCGGGCTTTCCGGTCGGCGCGACGATGCCGTGTCGGTGCGCGAGTTCGGCGAGGCTTTCCTCGTCGGGAACGCCATATTCCTGTTTCTTGAGCGAGCTCAGATAATGATCGTCGGGGGTTTCGCCGACGCAGGTGAGATAGGTGCGGTGCGATCCCGGGATCAGCATCAGCGGGCCGTTATGGGCGGTATTTTCCGCAAGAAGCACCGACATCGACAGCGCGCGCATGCGCGGCATGCCGTCCTCGACATGCCAGGTTTCGAAATCGCTGTGCCAGTAGAATTCCTTGCCCTTGAAGCCGGGCTTATAGTTGAGCCGCGACTGGTGAATGTAGACTTCGTCGCCGAGCAGGAAGCGCGCGACGTCGGCGAGGCGCGCATCGGCGGCGAGCCGGGCCATCACGGGGCTCTGCGCGTGGATTTCGAAAATCGAGCGGATTTCCGCGCTCTGCGGCTCGGTGACAATCGTGTCGCCGTCGAGCGCGGCCGGGTCGGCGAGGAGCCGACCTGCGGCCTGTTGCAGAAACGCGACTTCGTCGGCCGAGAAAATGTCTTCGAGGATCATATAGCCGTCGCGGTCGAACTGCGCCGCCTGCCGCGCGGTGATCGGCGCGTCGTTGCTCCAGTCGCTATGGACAACGGCGTCCTGCCGCGGCCGCATCTCTGCTTCGGCCGCGTGGCGTGAGGGGTAGAGGTCTTGCATCGGACGCCTCCCTTTCTTTGTCTGGTTGTCAGTCTGCGGTGACGAGCTCGGCATCGGCCGGATAGGCGCCGTTTTCGTCGTGCACTTCCTTGCCGGTGACCGGCGGGTTGAAGGCGCAAGCGGTCAAAATATCGGTTTCAGGCCGTACGATATGCCGGTCATGGTCGTTGAGCGCGTACATCACGCCGGGTTCCAGCCGGTGGATTTCGCCCGTCGCGAGATCTTCGATGGTGCCTGTGCCCTTCAGGACGAACACCGATTCCAGATGGTTCTGATAGTGCATCTTCAGTTCGGTGCCGGCGAACATGGTGGTGACATGGAAGGAAAAGCCCATGCCATCGTCCTTCAGCAGCATGCGGGCGCTCGCCCAGCCGTCCGAGCGGACGTTGCGGTCGGATTTGCGGATGTCGTTGAGGTTGCGAACGATCATGTGGATATCTCCTGTGTTTATTCGGCGGCGACGGCGTAATCGGCGGCCATCGCTTCGCGGATCCTGGTTTCGAGGATGTCGAGACCGGCGCCGAGCAAGGCGTCGTCGATGACGAGCGGGGCGAGCACCTTGATCACCTCGTCGTGCGCGCCGCTGGTCTCGATGATGAGGCCGGCGTCGAAGCAGGCGGCGGTTACCACGGCGGCAAGCTCACCCGACCCGACATTGATGCCGCGCATCATGCCGCGGCCGCGCACCTCGAAGCCATGTTCGGCGGCAATCCGGTCGAGCCGCATCGCCAGAAGGTCGCCGCGACGTTCGACGTCGCGCCGGAAATCGTCCGTGCTCCAGAAATGCCTGAGCGCGGCGGTTGCGGTGACGAAGGCATGATTGTTGCCGCGGAAGGTCCCGTTATGCTCACCCGGCGCCCATTGGTCGAGGTCGGGACGCAGCAAGGTCAGCGCAAAGGGCAGGCCCATGCCCGACAGCGATTTCGCGAGCGTCACGATATCGGGGATGAAGCCCATATCCTCGAAGCTGAAGAAGCCGCCGGTACGGCCGCAGCCGGCCTGGATGTCGTCGACGATCAGCAATGCACCATGCGCCTTCGCGATCGCTGCGATCCGGCGCAGCCATTCGGGCGAGGCGGCATTGAGCCCGCCTTCGCCCTGGACCGTTTCGACGAGGATCGCCGCAGGGGCGTCGAGTCCGCTCGACGGATCGGCGAGGCGCTGTTCGAGCAGGTCGGCGGTGTCGACGTCGGGGCCGTAATAGCCGTTATAGGGTTCGTGCGAGACATGTGCGAGCGGAACGCCCGCACCGCCGCGCTTGGCGGCATTGCCCGTGCAGGCAAGCGCGCCCAGCGTCATGCCGTGAAACCCGTTCGTGAAGGCGATCACCAGTTCGCGTCCGGTCACTTTGCGTGCGAGCTTGATCGCCGCTTCGACGGCGTTGGTGCCGGTCGGACCGGTGAACATCAGGCGATGGTCGAGTCCGCGCGGTTTCAAGACAAGCGTCTCGAATGCGTCCAGAAAATCGCGCTTCGCGTCGGTGTGCAGGTCGAGCCCGTGCGCGATGCCGTTGCCGTCGATGTAGTCGAGCAACGCCTGCTTCAGGATCGGGTGGTTATGTCCGTAGTTGAGCGTCGAGCAACCCGACAGGAAGTCGAGATAGCGACCGCCCTGATCGTCGTGCATCCACACGCCTTCGGCGCGGCCGAATTGGCGCGGCATCGACCGGGCATAGCTGCGGACTTCGGATTCGCGGCGTTCATAGAGCGTCCGGTCCGGAATCGATCCGGACGGCTTTGGCTTCATATTCATTATCTTATCCCCGCTTTTCGTGGATCTTGTCGTGATTGATCGGCCCGATGCGGGCGAGATATTCGGTATCGTGCGCGCCGGCGAAATGGGGCTCGCGTTCGAACAGGGCACCGCGTTCCATCGCCGCGCCCCAATTTTTGGCGAGCGCGCGAAACAGTGCCCACGAGGCTTCGTTGTCCCCGGTGACGGTGGTGATCAGGTGCGTCGCGCTTCGCTGTGCCGGACGGGTCATAAGCTCCCCGATCATCCGGCTCGCCAGCCCGCGCCCGCGCCCTTCGGCGGCCACGGCGACCTGCCAGACGAAAAAGGCATCGGGGTCGGACGGGGGGCGATAGCCCGATACCCAGCCCATGATCCGACCCGCTTTTTCAGCGATGATGCAATGGTCGGCGAAATGTTCGCATTGAAGCAGGTTGCAATAACGCGAGTTACGATCGAGCGGCGGGCAGGCCGCGATCAGCGCGGTAATCGCCGGGCCGTCCGCAGCCGTCGGCGTTCGAAACTCCATGTCGGCCTTTATGGCCGGGGTCGCGTCCAAATCAGTCCCTGGAGGCAATGACTCTTCGTCTTTTTGCCGAACTATTATCTTTCATCTCCTGAAATAATATATGATCAAGCCACTTCATCGTGGCGGTGATTCGGCGCAAATATAGGGCTGATCGGCGCATCGACAACCCCCGTCGACCAAATTATGTTTCACAATGCGAAATATATGGACTCTGCGGAGCTGGCGAAATCGATTTGCGCCGGCGGTTCCAGCAGCTACCAGTCCGTATGGAATCTGAAATTGCCAATGCGACCTTGCGGGCCCTGCGACGCGTGCTTCGCGCGACCGACGGAGGGACGCGCCGGCTGGCTGTCGCGACCGGGCTCACGCCATCGCAGCTGCTGGTTCTGCGCGAGATCGACGCAGGCGAAGACGTCACGCCCGGCGTCGTCGCGCAGCGACTGAAGTTCAGTCACGCGACGATCACCGCGATCGTCGATCGCCTCGTTGCGCTCGATCTCGTGACCCGGACGCGCAGCGCGCAGGACAAGCGAAAAGTCCTGTTGGAGGTGACGGGCGCGGGGCGTCGTCGTCTCGTTGATGCGCCCGATATGCTCCAGGTGGAATTCGAGGCGGCGTTTGCCATGCTGCCCGGTTGGGAACAGGCGATGATATTGGCGGGAACGGAGCGCCTGGCCGACCTGTTGGGTGCGGGCGACGACGACGCCGCACCGCTGCTCGATGCGGGCGCGATCGACCGGGATTAAGCTGCCTGTCTTCAAATCGCTATCGGGGTCAGCCGACGGCGATCACGGCTTCGATCTCGACCAGCGCGCCGAAGTGGAGCGGGCCGCTGGGGACGATCGAGCGGGCGGGGCGATGAGCGCCGAAGAAGGCGGCGTAGGCTTGGTTGACCTCGCCCCAATGCTCGACATCGGTGACATAGACGGTGCAACGGATGACATCCTCCTTCGCGGCGCCGACGACGCGGGCGATCGCCTCGATATTGCCGAGCGCGAACGCCACCTGATCGGCGATCGATACGGTTTCGGCGTCGGGCGTATCCTTGGTCACGCCGAGTTGGCCCGACACATAGAGCGTATCGCGATGGAGGACCGCCTGCGCATAATGGCCGCCCGGCGGCGGGGCGTCGGCGCAACGGATTTCGGTCAGCTTCTGGGTCATCGTCACTCTCCGGATTAATTCACCACCCGCCCGTGCGCGGCCATTGCTCGGTAATCTGTCCGTCGCGCAGCACATCATAGGATGCATAGGCTGCGCAAGTCAGGCAGGCATGGTTCGGCAGGACGCGGACGAGACTGCCGATCGGCAAGCGGTCGAACCAGCTTTCGTCGGGAACAGGCACATTGCCATGCTCCTGATGCACGACGGTGACCGCAAGCGAAGCGAGCGGTTCGAGCGTGACCGGGTCGCAGACGAGGCCATAGCCCGCCTCGGGCATGAAGCGATTGGCGCCGACATCTTTCGACAGCGCGAGCGCGCCGGCATCGAGGATCAGGCTGGGGCCGTTGTGCTGGTGCCCGATTACCGTCGCGAGCACCGAGACGGCGATGTCTTCCGGTGTGCAGACGCCGCGCGAGAGTTGTGCCAGGTCGTGGAACAGATAGATGCCGGCGCGGACCTCGGTGACACCATCCAGATGGCCGGCGAACAGGACGGTGGGGGTCGAACCGATGCTGACGATCGGGCAGGGATGGCCGCGCTCGCGCAAATAGTCGGCCGAAGACACCGCGGCGAGGCGTTCGACTTCGGCCAGCGCCCGAACGGGTTCGGGTTCGGCAAAGGCATAGCTATGGCCCGCGTGCGACAGGATGCCCGCGAGTTCGAGATACGGCGCAGCGGCGGCGATGGCGTCGGCGACCCCGAGTAGCGCGGGCGATGCCGGTTCGACCCCGCTGCGATGCTCGCCGCAGTCGACCTCGATCAACACGCCGAAGCGCGCGTCGAGGGCGGCGGCCGCCTGTCCGATCAGCACGGCCGCGTCCTTGTCATCGACGACGAACAGCAGCCGTGCGTCAGTATCGCGCTGGATCCGGTCGGCGCGGGCGAGCTTCGCGGGCGCGATCGCGGTCGAATAGAGGATGTCGCGCCAGCCGGCGGCGGCGAAATATTCGGCCTCGGCGAGCGTCGAAACGGTGATCGGTCCCTGTTCGTCGCCCGCGGCGACACGCGCGACATCGACCGACTTGGCGGTCTTGAGGTGCGGGCGGAGCGTGACGCCGAGGTTTGCGCAGCGCACGCGCATCCGTTCGGCATTACGGTCGAGCCGCGCGGCATCGAGGATCAGCCGCGGTGTATCGAGCCCATCGAACATATATGTCTGTCCCGTCATACGATCTCCGCCAGCGGATCGAGCGTGTCCGCGATCAACAGGGGGCGCGCTGTATCGGCGACGAACGGCAGCCCCGCCCGATTGTGCCAGAAAACGGGCATGCCGACACCTGCCGCGCCCGGAATATCGGCGGGCGACCCCGCCACGAACAAGGTGCGCGCGGGATCGGTGCCCAGCCGATCGAGCGCGGCGCGATACGGCTGCGGGTGCGGCTTGTAATAGCCGGTCTCTTCGGAGGTCGCGACGACCGAGAAAGGCACGCCGACGCGGTCGGCCGCCTGTCGTCCGAGCGTGGTCGAGCAATTGGTGACGACGCCGAGCCGGATGCCGCGCGCGCTGAGCGTGCCGAGAACGCGCGGAACTTCGGGCCAGGGCTGGAGCCTGTTCCAGTGCGCGGAGAGCGCGTCGGCGGCGGTGGGCGATATGCCCGCCTCGACGGCCGCTTCGCGCACCAGATCCTCATAGGGGCGATAGGCGCCGCACCCATAGGTCAGCGCCAGATAGGCGCGGCGCCAGCGCAGTCCGTCCGCGGCGGATCCTGCGGCGCCGTTCCACAGCGACCAGGAATCGAGCAGGGCCGTCAGAAGGTCGAAGACGACCGCTTCGACGGGGGCGATCTGTTTCATAGGCTGAGCTCCGAATCCCGTTTCGCCGGCCGGGGACCGGGCACCCCGATCCGGGCGGCGCCCTTGTGTCGGACCGCGACTAACAGGGATCGGACGGCATCGGCCAATGCCTGTTGCGGATGGAATTATGCCGCTCGGTAAGCATGTTGGCGGGCCGGCCATTACGGCCGACCTAAGCGGCCGCGAGCCGCCAGAAGGTTTCGGCAGAAGGCGATTGCCGGCCGCGCGGGCGGTAGAGGCGGATGTCGACGGGAATGTCCCACGCCTCGTCGCCGGCGCGGACCAGCGCACCTTTCGCAAGGTCGTCGTCGACGATGCCGAGCGGGAGCCAGGCGAGCCCTTTGCCGTCCTTTGCCATGCGCGCGAGGACGAGCGTGTGCGAGGTGAAGACAGGTGTGAAGCCGACCGGTGTCGCGTTGGCGCCGAGCCTCGCCGACACGATGCGGTCCATCCCCGATTCCGCGCCATAGGCGAGCAGGCTGACCGGACCGCCGCCTTCGCCGACGAGTGGATGGAGCGGCGCCGTGCCGCCGGCATCGGGCGCACTGACCGGCACCAGCACGTCGGCGCCGAGTGAGATCGACTGAAAGCCCGCGCCGTCGAGGACCGACGGGGCGCCGGCGTGGAAATAGCAGAGGCAGAAATGCGCTTTGCCATTGAGCATGATCTGTTCCGACGCGCCCATATTGTCGGCGTTGAGCTGGATCGGGATGACCGTTTCCATCATCGCCTGAAGCCGGCCAAGCCACTGCGGAAAGAAGTTGAGGGCGAGCGCGTGCGTGACGAGGATCTTGACCGTCGAGGCCGAGGTGCCTGCGATCTCCTGCACCTCGCGGCGGCCGTGCTCGATGTCGCGGAGCACGGTTTCGGCGATCGCGGCGAAGCGCTTGCCGGCGGGCGTCAGGGTCATCTGGTGCGTGCTGCGGTCGACGAGTTCGACACCCAGCCAATCCTCGAGCGAGCGGATGCGGCGGCTGAATGCAGGCTGCGTCACGCAACGTGCCGACGCGGCGCGCGAGAAATTGCCCGCGCGAATGAGCGCGCCGAAATCCTCCAGCCAGGCCATTTCCATCGTGCCAATCCCTTTCGGCTTATTCCGTCCTTGTAGCCGATAGCGCACGATCGCCCAGCCTTCCTGTCATGCATGGTTTGATCCATATTCTGCATTGGCCCCGGCGTGCGGCGATTGGCAGTCTGTGCTGGTCGAGGGAAATACCGCATTCGCCTGGCGCCCGAAATGGGCCGGAGCGCGAGGGCGGTTTCAGGGAGTGAGAGACGATGGCTTCGAACATCCTGCGCGGGCCGCTGCCGCGCCGCAACGCGCGCGGTCTGGTCTGGGCCGCTGCCACGATTTGCGCGGTCATGGTTCCCGGCGCGTCGGCAAAGCCGGCTGCCGAGGCGGCGGCATCGACGCTGGTGCCGCGCGACCAGCTCTTTCGCGCGCCGACCTATTCCGAATTGCAGATCAGCCCCGACGGAAAGCAGCTCGCCTTTCTCCACCCGTTGAACGGTGTCCTCAATGTCTGGGTCGCGCCGATCGACGATCCGGCGGCGGCGAAGCCCGTCACCAGGTTCGACAACCGCCCGCCCGACGCATTCCAGTGGAGCGCCGACGGACGATTCATCCTGATCCAGAAGGATGTCGGGGGCGAGGAACATCATCAGCTGTGGATCGCCGATCCCGCAAAGCAGACCGTCGTCAACGCGACCGACGATCCCGCGGTGCAGACGAAGATCGTCAAGGTGTCGAAGAAGCGCCCGGGTGAGATCCTCGTCGGCATGAACATCCGCGACCGGCGCTACCGCGATATCTATCGCATCGACCTTGCCACCGGGCAGCGGACCGAAGTGTTCCGCAATGCGGCGAATTATATCGACGTCGTCGCCGATCCCGATTTCAACATCCGCATGGGGGTTCGCGGCAATGCCGACGGATCGTCGACCTATTTCCGGCTCGACCCCGCGGGCCCGAGCGAATTCATGACGATCCCGCTTGCCTCGCTGCGCAACTCGAAGATTTTCGGTATCGACGCGAAGGGACAGATCGCGATGCTCGACAGCCGCGACGGCGACAAGGCAAACCTTGTCTCGGTCGATCTGGCGACCGGCAAGAAGACGCTGCTCGCCGCCGCCGTGCGCGCCGATATCGTCGAACCCCTGCTCGACGAGGAGAACGGGGCGCTGCTCGCGACGCGCGAAGACCCGCTGGTGAGCGAGTGGACGGTACGTTCGGACACCGCGCGCGCCGAGTTCGCAGCGCTCGAGGCCGCCGTCACCGGGCCGTTCAAGATCGTCGGGCAGACCCCCGACAATGTCCGTTGGTTGCTGCTGGAAACGGTTCCGAACCGGCCCGACCGTTATAGCTGGTGGAACCGCAAGGACCGCACGCTGGCGCCCCTGCTATCGACGCGGCCCGATCTGGCGAAGCGCGCGCTGGCGCGCCGCCTGCCGGTCACGATCGCGTCGCGCGACGGCCTCAGCCTGCCGAGCTATCTCACGCTGCCGGCCGGCGCGAAGCTGGGCGCGAACGGCATGCCGGCGACCCCGGTGCCGCTCGTCCTGCTCGTCCACGGCGGGCCCTGGCTGCGCGACGATCTGGCTTTCGACCCGCAGCACGCCTGGCTCGCCGACCGCGGCTATGCGGTGCTGTCGGTCAACTTCCGCGGATCGGGCGGCTTCGGTAGCGATTTCATGGCGAAGGGCGACCGGAAATGGTCGGAGACGATGCACGACGATTTGCTCGACGCGGTGCAATGGGCAGTCGACAAGGGCGTGACGGCGAAGGACCGCGTCGCAGTGATGGGGCTGTCCTATGGGGGGTATTCGACGCTCGTCTCGCTGAGCTTTACCCCCGACCGTTTCCAGTGCGGCGTCGATCTGGCGGGGCCGAGCAATCTGACGCGGCTGATCGGTGCGATGCCCGACTGGTGGACCTGGCAGCGCCCGCAATTCGTCAACCGCGTCGGCGATCCGGCGACGACGGAAGGCGCGGCCGACCTGATGCGGCGCTCGCCGATCGCGCGCGTCGATGCGATCAGCAAGCCGCTGCTCGTCACCAACGGTGCGAACGATCCGCGCATCTTTCCCGACCAGTCGCAGGAAATCGTCGATGCGATGCAGGTGCGCGGCAAGCCGGTGACCTATGCCTTCTATCCCGACGAAGGCCATGTCTATGCGAAGGATGCGACGAACATCTCCTTCGCCGCGATCGCCGAGCATTTTCTGTCGAAATGCCTCGGCGGGCCGGCCGAGCCCTATGGCAACGACCTTGCCGGGTCGCGCGTCGAGCTGAAGGCCGGGGCGGCGTTCGTCCCAGGACTGGAGCAGGCGTTCAAGGCGAGCGGCGGCGGGGTCGCGGCGGGGAAATAAGCCCCGCCGCAGCGCGACTTTTCAGGGTTCGCCCAAAAAGGTCGCGAGCGGCGCGTCGAGCGGCGGGTTCCGTCCGGCGGTCTCGGCAAGGTCCATCCGCAAAAAGGCATTCTGGACATAGCGGATGCCCGCCCAGCGCAGCGGCTCGACTTCCCAGTTCGGTGCCTGCGGGCGCAGATAGGGCGCGTGCGGATCGGGCGCCGCGCCGGCGACCAGCCCGGCGAGCGCGCGCGCCGCGATCGCGCTCGTGATGACGCCATGCCCTGTATAGCCATAGGCGTGACCGATCCGGCGGTTGCTGTCGAAGTCCACCGTCGGCAACCAGTCGCGGGGCACGCCCAGATAGCCCGCCCAGCGGTGCGAGAACTCGACGCCCTCCAGCGACGGCCACCATTCGAGCAGCCGGTCGCGGATCCAGCCGAAATTGGCATTTTCGCGCAGCGCCGTCTCGCTCATGTCGGAGCCGTAGCGATAGGGGGCGCCGCGGCTGCCGAACAGGATGCGCCCGTCTGCGGTGCGCGTCAGATAATTGGTCGTGTGGACATAGGAGCTGAGGCACTCGCCGCCGGCCCAGCCGACCCGATCCCACTGCTCGGCGGTCAGCGGCGCGGTCAGCATGATCGTCGAGGCCATCGGGATCAGCCGGCGGCGATAATCGGGCAGGCCGGTCAGGAACGCCTCGCCGGCGAGGAGAACCGCGCGCCGCGCCCGCAGCGTGCCGCCGGTGGTGACGAGCGCGGGCAGCATCCCGGCGCTCACCTGCAGCACCTCGGTCCCCTCATAGATGCGGACGCCGCGCCGTTCGAGCGCACGCGCCAGCCCGCGCACCAGCCGACCGGGGTGGATGGTGCCGCCGACGCGCAGCCGCAGCGCGCCATGCACGTCGGTCGCATGCACCGCCTCATGTGCCTGTCCGGCGTCGAGTAACTCACAGACATCGGCCATGCCAAGTTTCGCATAGGCGTCGTAGGAATGCAGGAGCGAGGGGACTTGTTTGGCGCTGCGGGCGATGGTGAGGACGCCGACCGGATTGAAATGGGCGTCGATGCCTTCCTGTTCACAGATGCGACCGACCTCGTCGACCATCGCCTGCTGCGCGAACAGCATCGCGCGCGCGGTCTCGGCGCCGAAGCGGCGGGTGAGGGCGGCCGGGTTGATCGGAAAGCGCGGCGAGCACCAGCCGCCGTTGCGTCCCGACGCACCGAAGCCGCAAAACTGGCGCTCGACGATCGCGATCGACAGCGTCGGGTCGGCCTGCAGCAGGAACCATGCGGTCCATAGCCCCGAAAAACCACCGCCCAGAATCGCGACGTCGACAGTCTCGTCGCCGGCGAGCGGCGCGCGCGGGGTCAGGTCGTCGCCGGTGCTGGCGAGCCAGTAGCTTCCGACGTCGGCGGGGGGGAGGGCGGCAGAAAGCGGGCGCGTCATCGCGCGGCTTCCGCCTCGTCGAAGACGATGAAGATTTTTTCGCTGTCGCTCAAAATCTCCCATGTCCCCCTGCTGCGCGGCGGGAAATAGACGGCGTCGCCGGCGCCGATGTGGATGGCCTCGCCTTGGTCGGGCCGGAAGATCGCCTCGCCGGAGAGAAAGTGGCAGAATTCGGCCTGCACGACCTGCCGGCGCCAGACGCCGGGGGTGCAGTGCCAGACACCGTGACGGCTGGCGCCCGCGCCAGGGATCGCGGCCGATCGGACCTGCGACACCGGCTGACCCAGCGGCTCGGCGACGGGGGCGATCGCGGCGGCGGCGAGCAGTTCGTGCGGGCGAAAAAGGCTGATCGCGTCGGCGGTCATGGACGGCTCCCTGATATTGATGTCATAGCGGATGGCGGACCCGGCTGAGGAACAGCCGGGTGCGTTCGGCGCGGGGGTTGGAAAGCAAGTCGGCGGCGGGCCCCTGTTCGGCGATCACACCCTCGTCGACGAAGAAGATCTTGTCGGCCACCTCGCGCGCGAAGGCGATCTCGTGGGTGACGATGATCATCGTCATCCCGCCCTCGGCAAGGTCGCGCATCACTTTCAGCACCTCGCCGACGCGTTCGGGGTCGAGCGCCGAGGTCGGCTCGTCGAGCAGGATCGCGCGCGGCTCCATCGCCAGCGCGCGGGCGATGCCGACGCGCTGTTGCTGGCCGCCCGACAATTGGCGCGGATAGGCGCCGGCATGGTCCGCCATGCCGACCTTCGCGAGCAGCGTCATCGCGCGCGCATGCGCGTCGGCGACCGGTTGGTTCAGCACATGCACGGGGCCCTCGATCACATTTTGCAGCGCGGTGCGGTGCGGGAAGAGGTTGAAGCGCTGGAACACCATGCCGACCGAGGCGCGGATCGCGGGCAGCGACTGCGGCGTCACCGGCAACCCGTTGACCGCGATCGATCCGCCGTCGTGCCTTTCGAGCCCGTTGATGCAGCGCAGGATCGTCGATTTGCCCGATCCCGAGGGGCCGATCAGGCACGCGACCTCGCCCGCCGCGACGTCGAGGCTGACGTCCTTCAGCACCGCGCGGCCGCCGAAGCTCTTCTGAAGGTTGCGAACCTCGATCATCGGCGTGCGAACCGTCGTTCGAGCCAGCGGACCCCGGCCGCCATCGGCAGGCTCGCCGCCAGATAGAGGAGGGCGATGAGCAGATAGACGGTTCCGTTCTTGAAGGTCGAAATGGCGAGCAATTGTCCCGCGCGCGTCAGTTCGGCGATCGTGATCGTCGAGGCGATCGACGAATCCTTCAGCAGCATGATCGTCGTGTTGCCGAGCGAGGGCAGCGCCGCCGGTATGCCGAGAGGCAGCACGACACGGCGCATCAGCACCGGCCAGCGCATGCCGAGCGCGGTTCCAGCCTCGACCAGATCCTTGTCGACCGACGACAGCCCGCCGCGGAAATTTTCGGCCTGATAGACCGAATAGGCGAGGCCGAGGCCGAGGACGCCTGCCGCGAAGGGCGGCAGGTCGACGCCCCATTCGGGAAGCACGAAATAGATGCAGAACAGCTGGACGATGATCGGGATGCCGCGAATGACATTGATGATCGCGCGGCTGATCCAGCGTAAAGGTGCGAAACGCGAATAGCCCATCAGCACCCAGATAAGGCCCAGCAGGATGCTGACGATCAGTGCGCCGCCGGTGAGGAGCAACGTCATGCCGAGCCCGCGCAGCAGCACCGGCAGGAATTGGGCGGCGTCGGCGAGGAACGCCTCCATCAACCGAGCTCCCAATGATGGAGGATCGCTGGAATTTCGGCCGCCTTGAGGAGAGCAATCGCATCGTCGAGGCGTGGGAGCAGCGGGCTGCCCTTGGCGACGATCAGGCAGAGGTCTTCGCGGACCGGTGGGCGGAACCCCGCCGACATGCGGACAGGACGGCGCGGGCCGACGCGAAGCTGGTAGCGGAGGATCGGGTCGTCGCCATAGCCGGCATCGATCCGGCCGTTAGCAAGGTCGCGGACGATCTCGCCCAATCCGTCATAGGTGGTGACGCGCGCAACCCCGGCGGCATGAAGCTGATCCACGAAGCGCGTGCCGACCTGTGCCCCGACGCGCAGGCGCCGCGCCGCCGACAGCGAGGGATAGGCGGCGCCGTCGTCGCTTCGCACCACCAGTCCGCCGCCATAGGAAAAGACCGGCGCGCTAAAATCGACGATCTTCGCGCGGTCGGGCGTCCGCTGCATCGCCGCCGCGATCATGTCGACCCGCCCCGTGGTCAGCGACGGGATCAGTGCCGAAAAGGGTGCGGCGCGATAGTCGCCCTCTGTCCCGAGGTGGCGGAGGACGGCTCTCGCGATATCGATCATCGCGCCGGTCAGCTCGTTCGTCGCCGGATCGACGAAACTGAACGGCACGCCGGTGGGCGAGGAGCCGACCCATATCTCGTTCGGTCCGCGCTGCTTCTGCGTACAGGCTGCGAGCGGCAGTCCGGCGATCAGCCCCAGCATCGCGCGCCGGGGCAGCGGCGTCACCGTCGGTCGGGGGGCATGCACCGCCGCCGCCCGCTAGCGCGCCGGGGGGCTGTATTCGAGCGTCACGCTCGACGTCGCCGTCTTGCGGATTTCGTCGGGGACGAGCGTGATCTTCTTGAGCTCATTGGTCTCGTGCATCATCGTCTGGTCGGCGAGGTGCCGATTGCCCTTGCCATCAGGGTCGATGAACAGATTTTGCCCTCCGGCATCGACGACCGAATAGAGCGCGCGCCGGTCCGCGCCGATCTCCATCAGCCCGACCCAGCTTTCGCCGCCATTATGCGGCGCCATCGTGGGCCCCAGTCGCATCACGGCAGACAGGCGGCGTTCGGGCGCGTCCTCGGCCATCTGCGGACGGTCCGGGGTTTCGAGCGATGCGTCGAAATACTTCCAGAAGATCGGCTGCTTCCACTCGGCCATGTCCTTGCCGGGGAAGCGTGCCTTGACCTCGGCGATCGTCGCCTTGATCGTGTCGATCATCACCGCAGTGCGATCGCGCCCGCCGAAATAGTCGACGCCAAGCGGCGCGCCGGCGGCATCGCCCTGAAACGCCCGCAGCAACAGGCTCGACTGATAGGTCAGGTAGCGATCGGTATCGATCGTCTTCCACCAGTCGCCCATATCGTCGCCGAACAGCGTTCGCGGCGCGACTTCCAGCCAGGTGCGATATAGCGTCAGGCCGGGATCGTCATATCGCTGGTCGCCGTCGCGGTCCTGATAGAGGCCGTTGAACCCCAGCATATATTCGCCGGCGCGCTTGACCTCGGGGTCGTCGCTCGCTTCGATGGCCCCCCGAACATAAGGCGCAAAAAAGTCGGGCGCGGCCTGATTGCGGTCGACCGCACCCAGCGCATTGAAAATCTTGCCGTTGAACTCGCGCATGTCGAGCAGGGTCACCGCGCTGCCGTTCCTGGCGAGCCGGTCGCCGAGCCAGGTGCGGAAGGTCGCGCCGATGCGGGCATTGTCGCCTTCCTGCGACCAGCCGGTGGCCTTGCTGTTCCACGACATGAAATAATGCTGCTTCGGGTCGATCATGTGCGGCTTTTCGTCGCGCGTCAGGAAGCCGGTCCATTCATATTCGCCGGTGCCCGGTGTCGGCAGCCGCGGATCGACCCCGGCGGCTTTTTTGGGGAGCGCGCCGCCCTCGAAATAGGCGATCGTGCCATCCTCGCCGCCATAGCAGGCGCCGAGGTTCCAGCCGAGCCGGTCGACCCCTTTTTCGCGGAATTCGGCGAGGCTTTTGGCGCGCCCCATTTCGGCGAAGGCCACCCATGTGTCGAGTTCGCGCCCGTGGACGCCCATCTGCTGCGAATAGGCGGTGCCATTCTCCGCGTCCCACGCGATCACCGGACCGTGGATCGTCCATGCGACCTCGTGCGTGACCGGCGCGCCGTCCTTGATCTTCAGCGTCTCGGTACGGTGCTCCATCTTCTTCCATGCGCCCTTGTACCAATATTCGTAGCGGTTCTTCGGGTTGAGTTTTTCGGCAAAGGTCGTGCCCGCCTCGCTGCTGCCCGACACGAGCAGCCAGCCATGCTGGGCGCCACGTCCCATCGTCGGGACGCCCCAGCCGGTCGAACCGAACCCGGCATTGTCGAACCCGCCGCCGTGCAAATGGATTTCGGGGCCGTCGGCGGTCGCCTCGAGCATCAGCACCTTTCCGCTCGCCGATTTTTCGGGACCGATGACCAGACAGCGGCTCGCGCCCTTCACCGGCGCGGCGGGCGCACTTTGAGCCGCCGCCGACGCCGCATCCTTGTCGCCGGGCAACTGGACCGGGGCACGGACCGGTGCCGGGGTCGGACGCACCGGGGCCAGATCGTCGCCAGCCGGAATGGTCGTCGGCGAATCCGGGTCGGAAATCGGCACGACGTCGTTGAAAATCTGCCACGCTTTTTCCGCGCCATGACGGTCGGTCATCGCTTTCAGAAATTCGAGATTGCGGATCTCGTAGGTGTCGCGGCCGAGCGGCGCGGCGGTAATCAGCGCGAGATATTCGGTCAGGCTCCAGCGCGTCGGCTTGATGCCCCAGCGGATGAATTCGAGCGGCGTCAGGCGGCCGGGATCGGCGTTCACTTCGTCGATGCGCTTGTTGATGCCGTCGACCATCGCCTGGATCATGGTGCGGTGCTCGGGCGCGAGCGCCTTGTATCGCTGCATCAGCACGGCGTCGGACAGCTTGCGGCCGCGCATCACCTTGTCGGTTTCGATCGCCGATGCGCCCACCAGTTCGGCGCGGCGCCCCTGCGTATTGTGCCGCGCCAGTTCCATCGCGGCGAGCCGATCGTGCGCGATCGCGTAGCCGGCGCCGAACATCACCGCGCCCGATGTTTCGGCCTGCACATGTGGCACTCCGAAATCGTCGCGATAAATGCTCACCCGTTCCTGCGCCTGCGCGGTCGGCGCCGCTGCAAGCCACAGTGCGGCGGAACCATGGAGCAGGGCGGCAATCGAACGGCGCATCGGGACGGTCTCCGGGATTTGTTTATTTCGGCAGGAAATTTTCGGCCAGCGCGACCCACAGCGCCGCACCCGTCGGCGAAATGCTGTCGTCATAGGCATAGTGCGAATTGTGGAGCATCACCGCACCCGGCCCCTCGTCGCCATTGCCGAGCAGCAGGAAGCAACCGGGAACGACGTCGAGATAGCGGGCGAAATCCTCGCCCCCCATGCCCGGCGTGTCGAGGTCGACGAAGCGGTCGGGCCCGACGACGCCGATCGCGATGTCGCGAACCCTCGCGTAAAGGTCGGCCGGGTTGTGGAGGGCAGGATAGCCGCGCTCATAATGGAGTTCGGCGGTCGCGCCGAACGATGCGGCAACCCCTGTCACGATGTCGCGCAGCCGCTGCTCGGTCGCGTCCTGGCTCGCGCGCGACAGGGTGCGGACGGTGCCGCCCATGCGCGCTTCGTCGGCGATGATGTTGAAGGCGGTGCCCGCCTCGACCTTGCAGATCGACACCACGGCGGCGTCCATCGGATCGGTGTTGCGCGCAACGATGCTCTGTACCGCGACGATGATCTGCGCCGCGACCAGCACGGGATCGATCGTCAGGTGCGGCCGCGCGGCGTGGCCGCCCTTGCCGGTGACGACGATCTCGAACTTGTCGGCGGCGGCGTAAAGCGCGCCCGCGCGCCCGGCGAGCTTGCCGGCGGCGATGCCGGGGCGGTTGTGGACCCCGAAGATCGCCTCCATCGGAAAGCGCTCGAACAGCCCGTCGCGGATCATCGCGCTGGCGCCGCCGTCGGGGTCGCCGCCGGGGCCCTGATAGCCGAGAGACTCCTCGGCGGGCTGGAAGATCAGGTGCACCACGCCGTCGAAATTGCGCGTGGCGGCAAGGTGTTTCGCGGCGCCGAGCAGCATCGTCGTATGCCCGTCATGGCCGCACGCGTGCATCACGCCGGGGGTGCAGGATTTGTGATCGGATTCGGTGAGTTCGGTCATCGGCAGCGCGTCGATGTCGGCGCGGATGCCGATCGCGCGCTCCGATGATCCGGACCGGATCGTCGCAACGATCCCGGTTCCCCCGATGCCCGCGTGAACCTCGTCGACCCCGAAATCCTCGAGCAGGTCGAGAATGAAGCGCACCGTGCCGTCTTCGTGAAATCCGAGTTCGGGATGCTGATGGATGTGCCGGCGCCAGGCGGTCATGTCGGCTTCGAGCGATGTCAGGTCAACGGACATGGGGACGCTCCTCCTGGCGCAGCGGCGAAGTCAGGCTAGGAGCGACATCGGGCCGACCCCAATGCTTATTGGACATGGTTGCATGTCGTCCGGCGAAATTCGTCATCGTCTTCCTCATGGTACGGCGTGCGCTGCGACCTGATAGAAAACCTGCGCATGCGGTCCGAGCGGCAGGTCGAACACTACCCACGCGACGACCATCATGATCCCTGTCGCCATGAAACAGAGCGCATAGGGCAGCATCAGCGCAAGCAGCGATCCGACCCCCATCGACTTGTCCCACCGCTGGCAAAAGACGAGGACGAGCGGGAAATAGCTCATCAGCGGGGTCATGATGTTGGTGTAGCTGTCGCCCATGCGATAGGCGGCGGTCGTCATTTCGGGGCTGATGCCGAGAAGCATGAACATCGGCACGACGACCGAAGACAGCACGCTCCATTTCGCCGTGGACGATCCGATGAACAGGTCCATCATCGACGAAAGGAGCAGCACGCACACGAGAAGCAGCGCCGGCGGCAGGTTCAGGCCCTGAAGCTTTTCGGCGCCGCCGATCGCGATGATCGGGCCGATGCCCGACCAGTTGAACATCGCGACGAAGTGCGCGGCGAAAAAGACGAAGACCAGATAGGGCGCGATCGTCTTTACGCCCTCGCGCATCATCGCGATCACGTCGTTCGAATTTTTGACCGTACCGACGGTGCGGCCGAAGACGATACCCGTGAGCAGGAACATCAGGAACAGCGCCGCGATCATCGATGCGTAGAGTGGTTGCAAGCGGATCGGACCTTCGGCGTCCTGATCGATAAAGGGCGTATAACCGGGCCAGAGGCAGAGCGCCGCGAACAGCGCCGAGACCAACAGCGCGGCGATGCCGGCGCGCCGAAGCCCCCGCCGTTCGGCATCGCTGAGCTCGCCCTTTTCGAGATCGGCGCGAAGCTCTTCGTCGACTTCCTCGTTCCAGGTCCCGAGCCGGGGTTCGACGACGCGGTCGGTGATGAACCAGATGATCGGCGTGAAAAAGACGACGATGCCGAGGATGAAATACCAGTTGCCGAGCGGGTTCATCGTCCAGCCGGGTTCGACGATACGAGCGGCTTCCTGCGTGAAGCCGAACAACAGCACGTCGAGCTGGCCGGGCATGATATTGCCGGCATAGCCGCCCGAAACGGCGGCGAGCGCGGCGGCGATTCCGGCGAGCGGATGGCGCCCGACCGAAGCGAAAAGGATCGCGGCCATCGGGATCAGCACGACATAGGCGGCATCGGCGGCGTGGTGCGACACCATACCGACGACCGCGATGATCGGGGTCATGTAGCGGCGAGGCGTCCCGCGCAGCGATCCGCGGATCAGCGCGAAGAACAGGCCCGAACGCTCGGCCACCGCGGCACCCATCATGATCGTCAGGATGATGCCGAGCGGGGTGAAACTGGCATAGGTGCGCGGCATTTCGGTGAACAGCCGCGCGATATTGTCGGCGGAGAACAGGCTCGACGCGCGATAGGTGAGCATGCCGCCCGCCAGTTCGGCGCCCGCGGGCGCCTCCTTGCCCGAATAGGGCAGCGAAGCGCTCCACCCGAGCGCTGCGCCGATCGCCGACACGATCATCAGTAGGACGATCAGGTAGAGAAAGATGATCGTCGGGTCGGGCAGCAGGTTGCCCACGCGTTCGACGACGCCGAGGAAGCCCCTCTGCCGGGAAGGGCGGATGGTTTCGGCACTGATGATCGCGCCTTCCTGACCGGCCAAGGTGGATTCTCCTTCGAAAACGACATGAGGCCCGCGCGCGGGAATGTCACGCGGGCCTCACCCTGTCGGTCGGGATCAGAAGTTCACTTCGAGCCCGACCCGGACGACGGGACCGAATTGATCGAACCCGCCCCCCGACGGGTCGATCACCTGAACCGATTCCATCACCGGCAGCTTTTCGTTGAAGAGGTTGGTGACGCCGAACGAGAATTTCGCTTCCTGCTTGCCGTTCATGGACAGTGTGTAGGATGCCGAAATATCGTTGTAGAAGCGCGATCCCGTCCGGTCGGGCGACAGCAGTTCGCGGCTGATCCCCGGCGAAATGTCGGTCAGCGCCTGGCTCGATTGATAGCGCCCCTGCCAACCCACCGTCAGCGGACCATTGCTGTAGGTCAGCCCGACGACACCCTTATATTTGGGGTAGCCATAGAAGCCTTCGAGCACGGTGTAGAGGTCGGGTCGCGACTGGAAGGTGTAGGTCCGGAGGCGGTGCAGGTAGGTGAAGGCGAGGTTCGCTGAAATGCGGCCCCCGCCGACCGGCCGTGCGTAAAAGAGCTGCGTATCGAGCCCCGACGTTTCCAGCTTCGACGTGTTCACATAGGTGCTGTTACCCGTCGTGATGCCGAAGAAGTTCGGGCTGGCGGGGTTGGATTCGCGGGTGATCAGCGCGCAGAGGTCGAGATCGGGGCCGCCCGCACGGTCGACGCAATTTTCGGCGATCTGCTGCGGGCTCAGGAAGCTGATCGCATCGTCGATCTCGATGTTGAACCAGTCGGCCGAAATCTGGAGCCCGGGCAGGAAGTTGGGCGTGAGCACGATGCCTGCGGTCCAGCTGTCCGACACTTCGGGGCTGAGATTCTGGTTGCCCGATACGATGAACGGCACCCCGACACCGCCGTTGAGCGGCGTGAAGCCCGCCGGGCGGCCGAGCGCGGCGCAGTTGGCGGCGCGGTTCGGGTTGAGCCCGAGGTTGGTCTGCGCACAGGGGTCGTTGACGTTCGTCGTCTGCCCCTCGCTCGGGCGGAAGGCTTCGAAGATATTGGGTGCGCGGATCGCGCGGCTGATCGTCGCGCGCAGGCGCAGGCCGTCGGTCGGCTCCCAGATCGCGCCCGCTTTCCACGACGTCGCCTGTCCGGCATGGCTGTAATCGGCGTGGCGAACCGCGCCTTCGACCGACAGCAATTTGAAGAAAGGCATGTCGGTCAGGATCGGCACGCTGAGCTCGCCGAAAAATTCGGTGACGTGATAGCCGCCCTCATAATCCTGCGTCGCCGCCTGGTTGGTGAGGCCCGCCTTGACCAGCGGGTCGGTCGTGCGGCCGTTGCGTTCCTTGCGATATTCGGCGCCGAGCGCGAAGCCGACCGCGCCGCCGCCGGGCATCGTCAGGAACTTCTCGGTGTCGCCGGCGAGCGAGAAGCCCGCGGTCGTCTGCCGGATGAACGCCTCCGACACCGTCGTCGCTTTCACGAAGTTGCGGGCGTCCTGCGAACTCGCGATCGATCCGAAAGGATTGAACGGCGAACAGGGGGCGCTGCCCTGGATGTTCGGGCGGACATAGCCGACCGGCTGCAGGGCCGGCACGTCCATCCGGCACCGGATCTGGCCGCTGCCGGGGTCGACGACCGCGTCGAGCGCGGCGAGCAGGTTCGGGACGACAAGGCGATTGTAGCCGATGAACTTCGCCTTCGTCCGGCCATAGGTGCCGTAGATGTCGTAGCGAAGGTCGGCGAAGCCCGTTTTGAACTCGCCCTTGAATCCGCCGACGAACGACAGGCTGTTGCGGTCGACCTGACTGTAACGCAGGCCGACGTCGGTATAGAGGCGGTCGAGCCGCAGCGTGGTCGCGCCGGCGGCAAGCAGGTCCTGCCGGAAATCCTCGTTCAGATAGGCGTTCTGTGCGACGTTGATCGCGACGCCCGACCGGATCACCGGCTGGCCGCGGCCATAGCTCGACGTATTGTTGTAATCGACGCCGAAATAGCCGCGCACGCTGTCGCTGAAATCATAATGGGCGCTGAGGTTGAGGTTATAGCGTTCGATATCGGGGACGATCGAGATCGAATCGTCGAAACGGAAGCAGGCGACGCCGCAATTGTCGAAAATGCCGAACAGGCTGCCGTCGGTCAGGCTGGGCGTCGGAAAGGGGCGCGGCGTGCCGTCGTCGTTGAAGACGAAGCGGCCGAGCCCGCCGGTGTCGCCGCCGAAACCGACCACGCCATAGCCCGAGAAACGCAGCGCTTCGCCGCCGGGGACGACGATCAGGTCGGGGATGCCGTCGTCGGGGCCGGTGTCGGCGGGATTGAGCATCGCGACATAATTTTTCATGTCGGCCTGCCGCGGGGTGATTTCCTTGACCTTGGTATAGTCGCCCGCAACGGTGATGTTGCCGCGGCCTTCGCCGAAGTTCATGCCGGCAACAAGGCTGGCGCCATAGGTCAGGCCTTCGCCGCCGCGTGTCGGCTGCGACCCGTTGAACGACAGGCGCACGCCGTCGAAATCATCCTTGAGGATGATGTTGACCACGCCCGACACGGCATCCGAACCATAAATTGCCGACGCGCCGCCGGTAATGACTTCGATCCGCTCGATCAGGTTGGGGTTGATCGAATTGAGGTCGATGGCCGTGCTGTCGGTGGCGCCGGCGACGCGGCGCTTGCCGTTGACGAGCACCAGCGTGCGGTTCGAACCGAGGCTGCGCAGATCGACGAGTGCGAGGCCGCCGCTATTCTCGCCGCGCGAGCCCGAAGCGCCCGACTGCTGGCTTTGCTGCATGCTGCCCGAAAAGCCGATCGACGGCTGCTGTGCGAGCGCACGGCCGATGTCGAACTGGGCGTTATTATTGTCGAGGGCATCCGACGTCACGACGCCGACGGGCGTCGGGAGGTCGAGTACCGGGCGGCCGATGCGCGAGCCGGTGACGACGATATCGCTGCCGCCGTCGATTGCCTGTTCCTCGGTCGGTGCCACCGTTTCCTGTGCCTGCGCCGTGCCCGCGAGGCCGACGCAAAGGGAGAGTGCGAAAAGCGATGTGGAAATTCTGAGCTTGCCGTTTGCGACAGCCGTTGCCGGTCCCTGGATCATATTTTTTCTCCGCCCTGAACCCTGCCAAAGCCGTCCGTTCGTCGGTTAGTGCAAGGGCCCAGCCTGTCTATGGACATGCGGCGATCGATCCCAATGCCGGTTCGACATAGAATCATTCGTGCGGCGTAAGCGGCGTCTGCGCAGCATTATTACGTCGCGCGTCAGGCGGCTTCGGCCTTCAGCCGGTTCTTGAGCATGGTCCAGAAGGCTTCGACGCTCGGGCTTCGCCGCGCGATGGGTTTGTAGATCCGGATTTCGATCGGAACATGCCAGCGCGCATCGCCGGCGGCGACGAGGCGGCCGCTTTCAAGGTCGGGGCCCGCGAGACTGAGCGGCGCCCAGCAGACCCCGCGTCCGTCGCGGGCCATCGAAAGAAGCGCGGTCGCCATATGCGAGCGGAAGACCGTCCGCAGCGCCGCCGATCCGGCCGAGATCACCTGTGCCGCCTGCAGGATGCGGCCCATGCCCGACTTTTCCTCGAACTCCAGATAGGGCAGCGGCTGGTCCGCGCTGCCCGGCAGCACATGCGTCGGCGCGCCATCGCCCAGCGGTGCGGTCACCGGCATCAGCACATCCTCGCCGAGCGCCAGCGAGGTAAAGCCCGCGGGGTCGAGGCGGTGCGCGGCGGCGGTGTGGTGATGGCACAGCAGGAAATCGGCCTTGCCCTCGAGCATGAAGCGTTCGCAGGCGACCATATGGTCGGCGATCAGGGTGATCGTCCCGGCTTCATGCCCGTCGTGGAGGCTGCGGAGCCATGCGGGGAAAAAGCTGGTCGACAGCGCATGGGTCGATGCGAAGCGGATTTCGTTGCTGAGCGTCCCGCCGATTTCGCGGACATGGTCGCGGCCCAGCGTCAGCCGGCGCAATATCTCCTCGGCCAGCACACGGAACGCCTGACCTGCCTCGGTCAGCGCGATCCGGTGCGTGTCGCGATCGACCAGCGTCGCACCGACCCAATCCTCCAGCGCCCGGATGCGGCGACTAAACGCCGGCTGGGTCAGGTTGCGCGCTTCGGCCGCGCGGGAAAAATTGCCTTCATCGGCAAGCTTGATGAAGTCCTCGAGCCACATGATATCCATTTGCAGTCCACTCGTCGCATCAATTGATACTGTCCCGGCATTGGCTTCGTTCGAGCCGCGCACGGTAAGCCCCACCTGCGATTCCGCAGTGAAGGGTAGAAGAATGTCGGCGCCAAAAACGCTTTACGATAAGATCGTCGACGAACACCGCATATTATCTTTCGGCGAATCTGGCGGCGCCGGCGAACGATTGTTGCTCTATATCGATAGAACGGTGCTCAACGAATATACAAGCCCCCAGGCGTTCAGCGGCCTGCGCGAGGCCGGCCGGACGCCTTGGCGCCCCGCCGCGTCGCTCGGCGTGGTCGATCATGTCAATTCGACCAACCCCGACCGGAATGCCGGACATCTGGACGACGGCGCGCGCCGGCAGATCGAATATCTCGGCGAAAACGGCCGCGATTTCGGGATCGAGATATTCGACCTCTTCGACCCGCGCCAGGGCATCGAACATGTCGTAATGCCCGAACAGGGGCTGGTGCTGCCCGGCATGGTGATCGCCGCGGGCGACAGCCATTCGACCACCTATGGCGCCTTCGGCGTCGTCGGATTCGGCATCGGCACGTCGGATATCGAACATCTGCTGGCGACGCAGACGCTCGTCTATCGCCGCCTGCGGACGATGCGGATCGCGATCGACGGGATGCTCGCACCGGGGGTCACGGCGAAGGACCTGATCATGGAGGTGATCCGCCGGATCGGCGCCGACGGCGCTGCGGGCCATGCGGTCGAGTTTGCGGGGACGGCGATCGAGGCACTGGGTGTCGAGGCGCGTATGACGATCTGCAACATGGCGGTCGAATGCGGCGCGCGCGTCGCGCTGATGGCGCCCGACGACAAGGTGATCGACTATATAGCGGGTCGTCCGCGTGCGCCCTCGGCGGCGTTGCTCGCGCAGGCCCGCAGCGAATGGCAGGCACTGCGCAGCGATCCCGGTGCACGTTTCGACAAGGATGTCAGGCTCGACGCCGGCGAGATTCCGCCGATGGTGAGCTGGGGCACCAGCCCCGACCAGTCGCTTGCGATCACCGGCGTCGTGCCCGATCCCGACGAACTGCCGCTCGAACGCCGCGCCGACGCGGTGCGCGCGATGGCCTATATGGATCTCGCGCCGCACACCCCGCTGCAGGATATCGCGATCGACCGCGCCTTCATCGGGTCGTGCACCAATGCCCGGCTCAGCGACCTGCGCGATGCCGCGCGGATATTGAAGGGTCGTAAGGTCGCGCCCGGCGTGCGCGCGATGATTTCGCCTGGCAGCAGCGGTGTGCGCCGCGCGGCCGAGGAAGAGGGGATCGACCGCATCTTCATCGAGGCGGGCTTCGAATGGCGCCGCTCGGGTTGCTCGCTGTGCCTTGCGATGAACGATGACAGCCTCGCGCCCGGCGAGCGTTGTGCGTCGAGCACCAACCGCAATTTCGAGGGGCGGCAGGGGATCGGCGGCCGGACGCACCTGATGAGCCCGGCGATGGTCGCCGCCGCCGCGGTCACGGGGCGGCTCGCCGACGTCCGGACGCTCGCTGCCGAGGGGGCCGCCTGATGGAGCGTTTTCTCCGCCTGTCGGGGCGCGTGGCGGCGATGCCGGCGGCCAATATCGACACCGACGTCATCATGCCGAAGGCGTTTCTGAAGGGCATCGATCGATCGGGGCTCGCCATCGGTCTTTTCCATGACCTGCGTTTCGACGAAAATGGCGCGGTACGCGGCGATTTTATCCTGAATCGCGACGATATGGCAACTACGCGCTTCCTGCTCGTCGGACCCAATTTCGGCTGCGGATCGTCGCGCGAACATGCGGTGTGGGGAATGCTCCAATATGGCATTCGCGGCATCATCGGTTCCTCTTACGGAGCGATCTTTGCCGACAATGCGGCCAATAATGGCCTTCTCCTCCTGTCGCTGCCGCCCGAACAGGTTGCGGCGCTGGTGGGCGAACTCGACGACCGCGCCGGCGATATGACCGTCGACCTTGAGGCGCAGCGGATCGAGGCGGGCGGCTATGCGGGCGATTTCGACATCGACCCGGCGGCGCGGCGCGCGCTGATGCTGGGGCTCGACCGGATCGGCGAGACGCTGACGCACGCCGAACAGATCCGCGCGTTCGAGAAGTCCTATCTCGGCCGCAAGCCTTGGCTTATGAATGCTGGCAGCGATGAGCCCTAGCCCCGAATATCCCGAACTGATGCCGGGCTTCCGCTGGCAGGATGTCGACGCCGATGGAGTGCGCATCCGCACGGCGATCGGCGGATCGGGACCGCCGCTGCTGCTGCTCCACGGTCATCCGCAGACGCACCTGACCTGGTTCAAGGTCGCCCCCGCGCTGGCCGAACGTTTTACCGTCGTTGCGACTGACCTCCGCGGTTATGGCGACAGCCAGAAACTGCCGGGCGATCCCGCGCACGCGAACTATTCGAAACGTGCGATGGCGGCCGATCAGGTCGCGGTGATGGCGGCGCTCGGTTTCGACCGCTTCGACCTCGTCGCGCACGATCGCGGCGCGCGCGTCGCGCACCGGATGGCGCTCGACCATCCGGACCGCGTTGCGCGGCTCGCCCTGCTCGACATCGCGCCGACGGCGACGATGTATGCGCAGACGAGCAAGGAATTTGCGACGCGCTATTTCTGGTGGTTCTTCCTGATCCAGCCGTTCGACCTGCCCGAACGGATGATCGCGGCCGATCCCGACCATTTCCTCGACCGTCATCTCGCGGGCCAGATAAAGGTCGAGGGTTCGCTCGATCCGCGCGTCGTTGCCGAATATCGTCGCTGCTATCGCGATCCCGCGACGCGCCATGCGATCTGCGAGGATTATCGTGCCGCGGCGAGCATCGATCTCGATCATGACGCCGCCGACGCCGACCGACGGATCGAGGCGCCGCTGTTGCTGTTGTGGGGCGAGCGGGGCACGGTGGGCGAACTGTTCGACGTCATGGAAAGTTGGCGGCCGAGGGCGGTCGATATGCGCGGACGCGCGCTGCCGTGCGGACATAGTCCCCAGGAAGAGGTGCCGGACCTTTTGCTCGCCGAACTGGACAGCTTCTTCGCCGCCGCCTGACGGCCGATCGGCGAGTATGGTGAATGCTCGCGCGCGATTCCAATGGTCGGGACCAACGCATCGGTCGCGGCCCACGGGCTTGACGGGCTGGCTGGCGAGACAGGCTCAATAAGGCCTTCGGGCGTACAGAACCGGTATTCCGGCGCGGACGTCAATCATGCTCATATTGCGCGAGCGCAATAGCGCGGTCGTAGGCGGTCAACTCGTCGATACGGCGCTGCTCGATCTTTTCCAGCCAGTTGGGGTCGGCGAGGAGCACGCGGCCGAGCGCGACGAGGTCGAACTCGCCGCGGTCGAACATCGCGACAAGGTCCTCCAGTCGAGCCAGCATCGGCGAAGAAATGCCCTCGACGAAATCCTGCATCAGGTCGCGGTCCATGCCGACCGACCCGACGGTGATGACCGGCTTGCCGGTGACCTCCCTGATCCAGCCGCCCAGATTTTTCGGGTCGCTCGCATATTCGGGTTCCCAGAAGCGGCGCTGTGAGGCGTGGAAGATGTCGACCCCGGCGCGAACCATCGGATCGAGCCAGCGGTGCATCTCGTCGGGGTCGCGCGCGAGTTTGACGTCATAATCATAGGTCTTCCACTGCGAGACGCGCATGATGATCGCGAAATCCTCGCCGACGGCTTCGCGGCAGGCGGCGACGACTTCGGCCGCGAAGGTCGCACGGTCGGCGATGTCGGGGCCGCCATAACGATCGCCGCGCAGGTTCGTCCGGTCCCAAAAGAATTGGTCGAAAATATAGCCGTGCGCGCCGTGGAGCTCGATCGCATCGCAGCCGATCCGTTTGGCCGCACGCGCCGATTCGGCGAAGGCGGCGATCGTGTCCGCGATATCCTCGTCGGTCATCGCGCGGCCGCCGGGCACATCGGGCCCGGCAAAGCCCGACGGGCTGACGAGCTCTGCATGCGGGGAGTCGGGAAAGTTGAAATCGATGCAGCCGCCGACATGCCATAGTTGCGGAACGAACATGCCGCCTTCGGCATGCACCGCGTCGACTGCGCCCTTCCATGCGGCAAGCGGGGTATCGCCCGCGAAGATCGGCACCGTGTCGGCGGCGACGGTGTGGTCGATGGCGACACCGGTGCCCTCGGTGATGATCGTGCCGATCCCGGCGGCGGCGCGGCGGCGGTAATATTCGGCGCCGTCGCCGGTCAACACGCCGCCCGGTGCAAAATAGCGCGACATCGGCGCCATGCAGAAGCGGTTCGGCGCCTTCAGCGACTTGCAGGTGAAGGGGGTATGCAGCGGCGCGAGCAGGGCGGCCAGATCGTCGAGCGGCGCGGTGGTCATCAGGCTAGCGTCCTTATGAAGGCGAGCAAGGCGTCGTTATAGGCGGTCGGCGCCTCGAGTTGCGGCGAGTGGCCGGTATCCATCGTCAGCAGCGTGCCGTTTTGCGCGCAGTTGGCGGCAAAGCCCGCGATCGCCGGATCGGCGATCGTGTCCCTGACGCCGCCGATCGACAGGACAGGAAAGGCGAAGGAGGCGAGCAGGTCGCGCTGATCGAGCGTTGCGAGACAGGCGAGGGTGGTGCTTGCGCGCGGACCCGTCGCGATGAAGCCGCGCTCGACCCAGCCGATCATCGCCTCGCTCGCGCCTTCGCCCGACGCGCCCTCGGCGAGCGCGCGGAAGAAGCCGGGACGGTCGGCCGTAATCGCGGCGCCGATGCCCAATACATCTTCCGCCGTGCCCCCGTGCGGAAAGCCCTCGCCCTGCACATAGCGCGGCGACGCGCCGCAAGTGAGGACGATCCCCGCGACGCGCTCGCCGAGCAGTCCGGCCGCCGCTACGACCACCGCGCCGCCGAGCGACCAGCCGTTGAGCGCGACGCGCGGCGCGCCGCAGCGGTCGACGATCGCGGCGACATCGCGCGCGATCGCGTCGATCGACATGTCGGCAAAGTCGCGGTCGGACCGGCCGCAACCGCGATGGTCGATCGTGATAGCGGCATGGCCGTCGGCGAGAAGCGCCTCGACCGCCGATGCCCAATAGTCGCCCGACATGCCCCAGCCGTGGACGAGCACGACGGGCAATTTGGGGGCTCGGTGATATTCGTAATAGACGCGGCCGCCGTCGTCGGTGTCGAGATAGGCCATAGAAGCTCCTATACGGGCGGCGACAGCGTGACGCCGGGCAGCGGGTTGAAGTGATACATCTTCACCTTGCGGCGCGCGATCTTCCAGACGCCGCCGCGCCGCTCGAAAATATCGAAATAGCTCGCCGCGACGGTCTGCGCCTGTCCGTCCGAGGTCGTACCGATACAGTCGACGTCGCATACCCCCGTCGCGCGATCCTTCCCGTCGAAGGTGATGACGAGGTTGGTCGTATAGTGGCTCGAGGCGAGCCAGGCGTCCCAGAGGATGTCCTTGGTAACATGCGCGATCCCCTCGGCTCCCTCGAAGCTGCCGAAGGGCGGGCCGATGTCCCACACGGCGTCGGGCCACCAGATCGCGGCGAAGCGGTCCCAGTCGCGCTTGTCGAAGCCGTGGCAATAGTCGCTGACGAGATCGTGCATCGCGAACCGGCTCTCGACGCGGTCGAGGCGCTGTTCGATGTTTTCGGTCATTCGGGGCTCCCGGGGCTTGGCGTTTCAGTCGAGATAGGCGGCGAATTTTTCGCGGGCGGCGGCTAGGCGCGTCGGTACATGATAGGAGGGGAAGGTGCCTTCGGCGGGGCGCACGTCGCGCAATATGTCCTTGGCAACGCCGATCTTGTGGACCTCGGTCGGCCCGTCGACGATCCCCATCTCGGGCACATATTGCCACATATCCATCAGCGGCGTTTCGTTCGACATGCCGAGCGAGCCGTGAAGATGGAGCGCGCGATAGACGACGTCCTTGAGCACGTCCGGCATCGCTGCCTTGATCGCGCTGATCTCGCGCCGCACGGGGCGGGTGTAGCTCTTGTCGCGATCGAGCAGCCAGGCCGCATAGAGCACGTGCAGGCGGAACTGCAGGATCTGTGTGTAGCTGTCGGCGATCTTTTCCTGCACCATCTGCTTGTCGGCCAGCCGTTCGCCCTTGGTGACGCGGCTGACGACGCGCTCCTTCATATAGTCCATCGCCTTGTTGAGCATGCCGACGGTGCGCATCGCATGGTGGATGCGTCCGCCGCCGAGCCGCGACTGCGCGACCTTGAAGCCCGCGCCGACGGGGCCGAGCCGGCTCGCCTCGGGCACGCGGCAATTGGTGAAGCGGAGGTAGCCGTGGACGCCGCTGCCGATCTCGTCCTTCGGGCCGACCGCGGTGTTGCGCACGAATTCGAGCCCGGGCGCGTCGGGCGGGACGATGAGCATCGTCGAGCCCTCGTGCACCGGGACGTCGGGATCGGTGATGACCATGACGATCAGGAATTCGGCGATGCAGGCGTGGCTCGCGAACCATTTTTCGCCGTTGATCACCCATTCGTCGCCGTCGAGGCGCGCCTGGCAGGTAAATTCGCCGGGATCGGCGCCCGCCTGCGGCTCGGTCATCGAATAGCAGGAGACGATTTCGCCATCGAGCAAAGGCTGGAGATATTTCGCCTTCTGCTCCTCGGTGCCGAAGCGTGCGAGGATTTCGGCGTTGCCGGTGTCGGGCGCCTGCGTCCCGAAGACGGTCGGCGCAAAGCGGCTGCGGCCGAGGATTTCGTTCATCAGCCCCAGTTTGAGTTGCCCGAAACCCTTGCCGCCGAGGTCGGGGCCGAGATGGCACGCCCAGAGCCCACGCTTCTTCACCTCTTCCTTGAGCGGCGCCATCGCGCGCGCGGCGGGCGAATGCGGGTCGACATGCGCCGCGGGGTCGCGAAAGACGAGGTCGAGCGGTTCGACCTCCTCGGCGACGAAACCGCGCATCCATTCGAGCTGTTTCTCGAATTCGGGATCGGTCGAAAAGTCCCAGGCCATCAGCGGGCTGCCCTTTCGCTCATTGTCCGGCGTACCATGCGCCATCGACCCAGAGTTCGGCGCCCGACACATATTTTGCCTCGTTGGAGGCGAGGTAGAGGCTCGCGTAGGCGATATCCATCGGATCGCCGACGATGCCCATCGGGATCGATGCCTTGATCGCAGCGTCCTGTTCGGGGGTGATGTCGCCGAGGATCGGGGTCTTGATCTGGCCGGGAAAGATCGTGTTGACCCGGATGCCTTGCTTGGCGAATTCGAGCGCACCGGCCTTGCCCATCACGCGCACCGCTGCCTTCGACGCATGGTAGGAGATGGCGTTCGGGCTGCCGATAAGACCATAGAGCGAGCTGACGTTGACAATGGCCGCATTGCCCGAGGCGAGCAGGGCAGGGGCGGCCGCTTTCATGCCGAGGAAGACCCCGGTCTGGTTGATCGCGATCATGCGGTCCCAGCCTTGCCGGGTTTCCTGGGTAATGCCGCCGGGGTGGAAGATGCCGGCGTTGTTGACCAGCGTCGTGAGCTTGCCGAAGCGCGCGACGGCATCGGCTACGGCTGCATCCCAGCTGCCTGCGTCGGAAACGTCGAGATGGATGAAGGCCGCCTTGCCGCCTTCGCTTTCGATTGCGGCGACCACCGCGTGGCCTTTGTCGGCCTGCACATCGCCGATCAGAACCGCCGCGCCTTCGCGGGCATAAAGGATCGCCTGCGCCTCGCCCAGGCCGCTCGCGCCGCCCGAGATCAAGGCCGACTTACCGGCCAGCCGGTCTGCCATAATTCACTCTCCCATTCGGTGTTTATCGTTGGCGAATCTTCTTGCACACTTACTAGATGAGAACAAGCAAGAATAATTTTCTGCACCGTAGTGACCATAAATAATATATAATATCAACTAGATAAAATAATTCTTTCCGAGGCTTTGATGCGGAAATATAAAATTTGCTTGTCGATAACAAACAAGTGGGGCATGCTTTGATCGGAGCGTGACTCACGAGAACCGCACAAGCGGCCGCGAGCGACCAATGCGCCCGTCGATGGGAGAGAATTCATCATGATCGATCGCGTGAAATCCGTGCGCCTTCTGGCCACCGCAGCAGTCATCTTGTGTCCGGCATCGGTCGCCAGCGCGCAGGAAGCGCCCAGCGAGACCCGAGCGGAATCGTCTGGCGGTCTCGAGGAAATCGTCGTCACCGCCCGCAAGCGCGAGGAAAGCATGCAGGACGTGCCTGCGTCGATCAGCGCTTTGTCCGCGGGCGAGCTCGACCGGCGTTTCGATTCCGACGTGCGCGACTTTGCCGACTCGTCGCCCAACATCGTTATCGACGACACGCAGCAGGGGCCGGGAGGCGTCGCCGCGGTCTATATTCGCGGCATTGGCGTCGCTGACGTCGAGAAGTCGGTCGATCCGGCGGTGGGCGTGGTGTTCGACGATGTCTATATCGGCCAAAGCTCGGGCAGCTTGCTGAAGGCGATCGATATCGACCGCGTCGAGGTGCTCCGCGGGCCGCAGGGCACTTTGTTCGGGCGCAATGCCACCGGCGGCGTCATCAACCTCGCGCGCTCGCGCCCGACCTACGACCTCACGGGCAAGGCGCGCCTGACCTATGGCCGCTTCGACAGCTGGAAGGTCGAAGGCGTGGCCAGTACGGGGCTCTCCGACACTATCGCGGTCAAGGTCAGCGGCGCGTACGAAAAATCCGACGGCTATATTTTCAACAGCTTCCAGAACCAGGACGGACAGCGGTCCAAATTTTATGCGCTGTCGGGGGCGCTCTTGTTCGAGCCGACCGACAATCTCGACATCCAGCTGAGCTACGATCATCAGAAGACGAAGCAGGACCCGCCGCAGCTGCTCGCGGTCAACCGGCCGACCGATCTGTTCTGCACGGCCTATAACCAATGTTCGCCGGCGCCGGGCGTGCCGACGTCGGGCGACCGCTATGTCAGCGTATCCGACGGCCGGCTCGAGAAGAATGCGACCTTCAAGCTCGACATGGCGATCGCCAAGGCGACCTATGACCTGGGGTCCGACATGCAGGTCGACTATATCTTCGGCTGGCTGAAAACCGATGAAGAAATCAATCAGGATTTCGACGCCGGGCCGCAGACGCTCTATCACACCGACCGGCCCGCGCGCTGGCGCCAGACGACGAACGAACTGCGCCTGACCAAGGGCGGATCGGGGCCGCTGACCTTTGTCCTTGGCGGGTACCTCTGGGACTCGCGCTACACGATCAATCTCAAAAATTATATCGGCTTCGCGGGGCCGCCGCTGCTCACCAGCGCGCAGGATGTCCGGCAAACGAACAAGTCCTGGGCGATCTATGGCGAGGCCGATTACGAGATCGTCGACCGGCTGACGCTGACGGTCGGCGCGCGTTATACCAAGGACAAGAAATCGAGCATCGTCAACGACCTGCCGATCTTCTTCTACGGCACGACGGTCGAAGAAAATCCGACTGGAAGCGCGCCCGGCGTGATCGTCATGGCCGATCCGGTGAAGAAGAGCTGGTCGAAGTTCACCCCGCGCGTGTCGCTTCGCTATGAAATCACCGACGAGGCGATGATCTATGCGCTATGGTCGCGCGGCTATCGCGGCGGCGGGTTCAACGGGCGCCCGTCGACGATCGGCGCGGCGACGATCCCCTATGATCCCGAAACGCTCGACAATTATGAGGCCGGGTTCAAGACCGAGTTCGCAAACGGCCGCGTGCGCCTGAACGGCGCGGCGTTCCTGATGAAATATGACGATATGCAGCAGGACCTCGACGTGCCCGCGCCGGGGACCTCGACCGGGCGTGAGAATCGCACGATCAATGCGGCGTCGGCCGAACTCAAGGGGTTCGAACTCGACCTCACCGCGCGCGTCGCCGATGGCTTCACGCTCAACGGCAACCTCGGCTATCTCGACGCGAAATATAAGGATTTCGTCGGCGACATCTACAGCACCGGAACGCCGATCGACGCGAGCTTCCTCAAGATCCGCCGCGCCCCGAAATGGACGTGGAGCGTCGGCGGGACCTATGAAGCCGATATCGGCAGCAATGCGTCGGCATGGATTTCGGGCGACGTCCATTATGTCGGCGCGCACGAGATCACCTTCCTCAACAACCCGAACTTGCGCAACGGCGGCCAGTATCTGGTCGACGCGTCGATCAACGCCCGCTTCAACAAGACGACGGTCAGCCTGTTCGGCAAGAATCTGGCCAACGAAAAGGGCTGGACGATCGGCTATGATGTGCAGGGGGTGTGGAGCTATGCCGCACCGCGACCGCGGCGGACGTGGGGCGTTGCCGTGACGCAGGCTTTCTGAGCGGAACCCGGAATGGCCAAGACGTCGAAGCCTGAACAGCGCAGATGGGTGGTCACCGGCGCATCGCGAGGCCTGGGCCTCGCAATCGCCCGGCTGGCCGCGAGCAAGGGGGACAAGGTCGCGCTTGTCGCACGCGGCGCCGATATCGATGCGCAGGCGCGATCGATCGGCGCCAATGCAATCGGGCTGGCCGCCGACGTGACCGATCCGGCGGCGGTCGCGGGGCTCTGCGCCGAGGTCGTCGAGCGCTGGGGCGGCATCGATGTGCTCATCAATAACGCCGGTCTCCATCGCGGCGGGCTGGTCGGCGCGCTGGCGCAGGACGATTGGCAGGCGGTGCTCGATACCAATTTGTCGGGCCCGTTCAATTTTGTGCGCGCGGCCTTGCCGCATCTGGGCGAGGGTGCTTCAATCGTGAATATCGGCGCGGTCGTCGGGTTGCGCGGCTTTTCGGGCGACGCGGCGTACGGCGCGTCCAAGGCCGGGCTCGTGGGGCTGACCCAGGTGCTGGCGGTCGAGCTGGCGCGGCGCGGCATTCGCGTCAACCTGGTCATTCCGGGGCTGACCTCGACCGAAATGACCAACGGGATATCGGCGCGCGCCAAGGCCAAGCTGGTGGCCGGCATTCCGCTCGGCCGCGAAGGTACCGCCGAGGAACTGGCCGACGTCGTCTGGTGGGTGGCGGGGTCGCCCTATATGACGGGCTCGATCATCTCCAACGACGGCGGCCTGCTGTGCAGATTGTGAGCGATCCGGCCGAGCGGTTGTCGCGCTGGCTGGAAGCTGAAGCAGGGATTGCAGACGCGCGGATCGTCCGCCGGCTGACCGGCGGCAACGCCAATGTCACGAGCCTCGTCGAAAGCGCGAGCGGCCCGATGGTGCTGCGGCATCCCCCGGCCGATACCGTATCCGACCTCGCGGGCGCCGGGATCGCGCGCGAATTTCGCTTCATCTCGGCGATCGCGGGCAAGGCGCCGGTCGCGGAACCGATCCTGTTCTGTGACGATAGCGAAGTGCTCGGCGCGCCCTTTTCGCTGACCCGCTTCGTCCGCGGCGCGGCGATCACCGATACGCTGCCGGCTGGCTATGCGGACGATGTCGCGACGCGCGATGCGGTCGGTCACGCGTTGATCGACGCCATCGCGAGCGTCCATGCGATCAAGCCGGTTCCTGAAGGATTGGGCGATGCCGACAAGGCACGGAACTTCGTCAGCCGCCAGATCGAGCGATGGCGCGGCGTGCGGGCAGCGCACGCGGTCCGCGACCTGCCGCTGATCGAAACGCTCGGCGCATGGCTCGCCGATAACGCGCCGGCGCCCGAGGCGGTACGGATCGTCCACTGCGACTATCATCTCGACAATGTACTGATGGATCTGGCCGAGCCGAAGGTTCTGGCGATCCTCGACTGGGAGATGGCGACGCTCGCCGACCCGCTCGTCGATGTCGGGCTGGTCACCGCGATGTGGAACCGCGACGAAAACCTGCCGCTCGGCTTCGCGTTCGTTCAGCGCGTGTCGAACGTCGCGGGCGTCGTCGGCGGCGCCGATCTCGCGCGGCGCTGGGCCAATGCGACGGGGCTGTCGATCGACCGGCTCGGATATTTTCAGGCCTTCGCGCTCTGGCGCCTCGCCGCGATCGTCGAGGGTGCTTATGTCCTCTTTCGCGAAGGGCAGGTTGACGGACCGTATGAACGCGGCCTCGAACATGACGTGCCGGCGCTGCTCGACGCCGCGCGGCGGATCGCGCGCGGCGAGGGGATGGCGTGATGGACGCCACGATGATGCACGAACCGCTGGGTACCGCGACGATCCTTGCGCATGGCGAGCGCATCCACGCGACCAGTCGTATCGGTCTGTTCGACGGCGAGCAGGTGGCATGGCGCAGCTTTGCGGAGACCGCCGAACGCGCCCGCTGCCTTGCGGCGGCGCTGCAGACGGCGGGCGTGCGTTCGAACACGCGCGTCGCGACGCTCAGCTGGAATGATTTTGCGCATTTCGAGGCCTATCTGGCGGTGCCGGCGATGGGCGCGGTGCTCCACACGCTCAACCTGCGGCTGCACCCCGACCAGATCCGCTTCATCATGGCCGACGCCGAAGATGCGCTGCTGATTGCCGATGGCCCGCTGCTCGCCGGGCTGTTGCCGCAGGTCAATTCGCTTGAAGGGCTGGAGCGTGTCATCGTCACCGGCAACACGGCCGGGCTCGCCGGACTGGAAAAGCCCTGGACGTCCTATGAGGATTTTATCGCGGACCATGCGCCGCTCGCCGACTTTCCGGTGCCCGACGAAACGGCGGCGGCCGCAACCTGTTATACCTCTGGGACGACAGGCAACCCCAAGGGGGTCGTCTATTCGCACCGTACGATCTTCCTGCACAGCCTCGCGTCGATGGCGGCGAATGCGTTTGCGCTCAGCGACCGCGACACGATCCTGCTGATGCCGCCGATGTTCCATGCCAATGCGTGGGGGCTCCCCTATTCGGGCTGGCTTGCGGGCGCCGATTTCGTGCTGCCGGGGCCGCATTTGCAGCCCGAGGCGATCCGGAGGATGATCCGTGCTACCGCGCCGACCTTTACTGCGACCGTGCCGACGATCCTCAACGATCTGCTCCGCGCCGACGCAGCCGAGCCGGTCGACATGGCGAGTTTCCGCGTCATCGTCGCGGGCGGGTCGGCGGTGTCCGAAGGCCTGATCGCCGAGGTCGAGCGCCGCTGGAATGTGCCGCTGATCCAGGGGTGGGGGATGACCGAGACCAGCCCGCTCTGCGTGCTGTCGCACCCGGCGGCCGATACGGCTGGCGAGGCGGCGCGGCATTTACGCGCGAAAAGCGGACGTCCGGTCGCGGGGGTGTCGGTGCGACTGGTCGACGATGACGGCAAGCGCGTCGCAGAGGATGGCAAGAGCGTCGGGCGATTGCAGCTGCGCGGCGCGTGGATCGCGCGCGGCTATCACCGCGGGGCGGGTGCCGATGTGCTGACTGCCGACGGCTGGCTCGATACCGGCGATGCCGGGACGATCGACGAGCGCGGCTATGTCCAGGTCACCGACCGGATGAAGGATCTGATCAAGTCGGGCGGCGAATGGATACCATCGGCAGAACTCGAGAACCATGTCGCCAGCCTTGCCGGCGTCGACCTCGCCGCGGTGATCGGCGTCGCCGATCCGCGCTGGGAGGAGCGGCCGCTCGCCATCGTCACCACGACCGACGGCGCGAGACCCGATTTCGCGCGACTGCGCCGCGCTCTGAACGACCGCGTTGCACGTTTCTGGATACCCGAATACTGGGCGCACGCCGACACTCTGCCGTTGACCAGCGTCGGCAAGATTGACAAGCAGGCGCTGCGCGAGGCCGTCGCGACGGGCAAAACGGCTTTTGAAAGGATTGATGAATCTTCATGAACGCACCGTCGTCGATGAAGGGCAAGGCCTCGCTGCGCGAGGTGACAGAGGTCCAGCCGGCTCCCGCCAAGGTGCGCGCCAAGCCGCGCGCCGTTCGCCGCACGCAGGCAGAACGCACCGCGCTGTCCGACGCCCGGATGTTCGACGCGGCGATGCAGCTGATCGTCGAACAGGGGACGCACGCGACGACGCTGAAGGAGGTTGGCGAACGCGCCGGCTATTCGCGCGGGCTCGCATCGAGCCGTTTCGGATCGAAGGATGCGCTGTTCGGCCAGCTGGTACTGCATTTCAACACCAGCTGGACACGCGAATTGGCGAACAAGGTCGGCACGCGTGGCGGCGCACAGGCCTGTCTCGCCGCCTTGCGCGCGGTCGAGGGATTCCTGTCGAGCCACTCCGGCTATATGCAGGCAATGTACATCCTGTGGTTTGAATCGATCAGTTCGCACAATGACGTGCGCGATCATCTGTCCGCCTATCACGCAATTTATCGCAGCGATGTCGCGCACTGGGTCGAAGAGGGCATCGCCGCGGGCGAGATCGACGCGTCGGTCGACGCCGAATGCTATGCCTTCGGCTTTTGCAGTTTCATCTTCGGGACGATCTATCAGTGGCTCGTCGCCCCCGAAAATGTCGACCTGCCCAAACAGTTCGAAGCCTATCGCCGTTCGACCGCGAAGGCCTTTGGAATCGCTTACTGATTCTCTTCGGCTATCCGAGATAAATCCTTTTAATACAGGCAATTGAATGATGGTCTTTGCGCTTGATTTTTCATTTGCTAGACGCTAACAAATAAATTCAAGATGTCGGTGACGGCACTGAAGACTGGGAGAGCTGGCTTGGCAAAGGCTGTCGATCCGCTGTTGCGGAATATATCGGCCCATTCGGCCGACCCGGCGGTGCCACCGCGATTTGTGCGGCGCCTGTTTCTCCGCCCCGCTGCCGGGAACACCGTCGGATGAACCGCTCGCACCGTATCGTCGACGGCGGGTCGATGCGGCCTGTGCTGGCGGGTGTGCGCGTCATCGAACTCGCCGGGATCGGGCCGGCCCCCTTTTGCGGCATGATGCTCGCCGATCATGGAGCTGAGGTGATCCGTATCGACCGGCCGGGCGGCAGCGATCCGCTGTCGCAGGATCAGGGGCGCGATGTCCTGCTCCGTTCGCGGCGGTCGATCACGCTCGATCTGAAACGACCCGAAGCCGTGGAGATCGTCGCCCGGCTTGTCGAAACCGCCGACGGGCTGATCGAGGGGTTTCGTCCCGGCGTGGCCGAACGGCTGGGGCTGGGACCCGACGTCTTGATGGAGCGCAACCCGGCGCTGGTCTACGGACGGATGACCGGTTGGGGGCAGGATGGTCCGCTCGCCGACAAGGCAGGGCACGATCTCAACTATATTTCGATCAGCGGCTGTCTTGCGGCGCTTGGCGCCGAAGGCCAGCCGCCGATGCCGCCGCTCAACCTGATCGGCGACTATGGCGGTGGGGGGATGTTGCTGGCATTCGGATTCGTATCGGCGCTGCTCGCGGCGCGGCAAAGCGGCGCGGGGCGCGTGATCGATTGCAGCATGGCCGATGGTGCTGCGGCGTTGATGGCGGGCATGTGGTCGCTGCGGCACAATGATATGTGGGACCGCGGGCGCGGTCAGAACCTGCTCGATGGCGGCGCGCCTTTTTATGCCTGCTATGCCTGCGCCGACGGCCGCTATGTCGCGATCGGGGCGATCGAGGCGCAATTCTACGCGCGGCTCGTCGACGCGCTCGGGCTGGATGACGACCCGCTTTTCGCCGCGCAGCACGACCAGCAGCGATGGCCCGCGATGAAGGCGCGGCTCGCCGCGATTTTCGCTGGCGAACCACGCGCGACCTGGACCCTGCGGCTGCAATCGCGCGACTGTTGTTACAGCGAAGTGCTGACGATGGACGACGCCCCGGCGCACGAGCACAGCCGCGCGCGCGGCAGCTACGTCGAGGCCGATGGCTGGATGCAGCCGCATCCCGCGCCGCGCTTTGCTGATACCGACGTCGTTGCGCCCAGAATGTGGCGGCGCGATTCCGATCGCGCGGCGATCCTCGCCGAGATCGGCGCGGTGGACCCCGATCGCGTGGGTGCGGGCTGAGAGGTTTTGACGAACAGGGCGAGCGCCGGACAAGGCGCCGTCGGATTTGTGGAGAGTGAGACAGATGACCGAGAAGAATAATCCAAGCGGGCCCGCGGTGGACTATGACGCGATCGTGATCGGGGCCGGTTTTGCGGGCCTCGCGCTGATCCATTATTTGCGCGAACTCGGCCTCTCCGTCCGCGTGTTCGACCGCGCGTCGGATATCGGCGGCACATGGACGTGGAACCGCTATCCGGGCGCCGCGACCGACAGCGAAAGCTATTATTACTGCCTGACCTTCTCGCCCGAACTGCTCCAGGAGTGGTCGTGGACGAAACGCTATCCCGGCCGCGAGGAAACCCAGAATTACATGCGCTTCGTCGCCGACAAATGCGACATGTGGCCGCACATCCAGCTCGATACCGAAATTGTCGAGGCGGACTATCTGGAGGACCGCGGCTGCTGGCAAGTCACGACGGGCGACGGCGATGTCTTTACCAGCAAATATTTCATCAGCGGCATGGGCATGATTTCGGAACCGATGATCCCGAAGATTCCCGGTATGGATCGCTTCAAGGGACCTCTCTTCCATTCCTCGCGCTGGCCGCACGAAGGGCTGGACTATGCCGGCAAGAAGGTCGGGATCATCGGCGCCGGCGCCACGACCGTGCAGATGCTGCCCGTCGTCGCCGAAACCGCGGGCAGCGTGACAGTGTTCCAGCGCACGCCGAATTATGTCCTCCCCGCGATGCAGAAAGACATGACCCCCGCGTGGGAAAAGGAGATCAAGGACAATTATCCCGCGATCGTCGCCAAATGCCGCAACCATGTCTTCGGCATGGCCTTCGACAGCCCGGTCGGCCGCAATGTGATGGATACGGCGCCCGAGGAGCGGCAGCGCATCTTCGAGGAGAATTGGACCGGCAGCTTCCGCTGGGTGTTCGAGACGTTCGACGATCTCCTCGCCAGTCCCGAGGCCAACCGGATCGCTGGCGACTTCATCGCCGCCAAGATGCGCGAGCGCGTCAACGATCCCGCGCTCGCCGATCTGCTGACGCCCAGCTTCGACGACTATCCGCTGTTCGCCAAGCGCCCGCCGCTCGACCATGGCTATTTCGAAGCTTTCAACCGCGACAATGTGCATCTGGTCGACATCAAGAAGCAGGAGCCGCTCGTCGAGATCACCGAAGCCGGCGTCCGCACGGCGCGCGCCGACTATGAATTCGACATCATCGTTCTGGCGACGGGCTTCAAGGCCTATACCGGCGCGCTCGAAGCCTTTCCGATCCGTGGCAGCAGCGGTCAGACGCTGCGCGAAAAATGGCAGGAGCAATCGGCGTGCATCATGGGGGTCTGCGTCGCGGGCTTCCCCAACATGTTCACCGTGACCGGCCCACAAGCACCTTTCGCCAACCTGCCGACCTCGATCGAGCAGAATGCGATCTGGATCTCGCGCTGTATCGGCAAGATGGAACGCGAGGGGCTCGATATCTTCGAGCCGCGCGAAGAGGCCGAGCGCGAATGGACTGCGGCAACGGCGGATATCCACGGCCAGACGCTGATGAACGAAGGCGACAAGGTCAATTCATGGATGATGGGCGCCAACCGCGACGACAAGGGCGCGCGCGTCCTCATCTATTTCGGCGGCGCCAATCTTTACTATGACGCGCTCGACAAATCGGCTGCCGAAGGTTTCCCCGAACTCGAGTTCAAAAAAATGTCGACCTATCGGGATGGCGCCCGGGACCATACGCTTTCGGAGCACTAGTCGGAGCGGAGACCCAGTTCATCGGCCAGCGCGACGAGCGGTGCTCCGAGCGTTCCAGGCTCGCAAATGGTTATTGAACATTCGTTCCATAACGTCTATATGGCATATATGGCGAGACCGAAAAACTTCGACGACGATGTCGCACTCGACGCCGCGATCGGCGTGTTTCGCGAGCATGGCTTTGAGGGCACGTCGGCGCAGATGCTCGTCGATGCGATGGGGATCGGCCGGCAAAGCCTCTACAACAGCTTCGGCGACAAGGCCGGCCTCTATGGCGCGGCCGTGCGCCGCTATGCGGCGGGCGAGACAAACGCGCACCGGTCCGCGCTTCGGACCGGCGACCGCGCGATCGACGGCATTCGCGCGATGGTCGACCGCGTCGTTCGCGAGGCGCGCCTTCCGTGCCTCGGCGTCAATTCGGTCGCCGAACTCGGGACCTCCTGGCCCGTCCTCAACGAGATTCGCGCGGCCGCCGATCATGCGCTCCGCACCGCGATCGTCGCGCAGGTGCAGGCGGCGCAGGCCGACGGCGACATCGCGCTGGACCTCGATCCCGATACCGTCGCGACATGGTTCGTCGCGAGTTTTGCCGGGATCCGGATCGCCGCGCGCGGCGGCGCGCGCGACGAGCATCTCGCCAGCCTGGGAGAATTGACGCTTCGCGCGCTTCGCTGACCCCTTTTTTTGCCTAATTATGGAACGATCATTCAATAAGGAAGATGAGATGAAAGCCATTGCAATGACATCGCCGGGTGGCGACCTCGACCTGATCGACCTCCCCGAACCTGTCCCCGGTCCGGGAAAGCTGGTCGTCGAGATTGCCGCCGCGGGGGTCAATTTAATGGATATCGGGGTACGCCGCGGCATGGCGTGGACCGATGTGCCCGAACCCAAGGTGATCGGGGTCGAAGGCGCGGGGCGCGTGGCCGCGCTCGGTGGGGGCGTCACCGACTTTGCGATCGGCGACCGCGTCGCGTGGGTCTATGCGCCCGGAAGCTATGCGGAGCGCGTCGAGATCCCGGCGGACGCGCTGGTCCGGGTTCCCGATGCGATCGACGACCGGACGGCGGCCGCCGTCATGATGCAGGGGCTGACCGCCAGCCATTTCGCGACCGACTTCTACCCCGTGCAGCCCGGCGACGTCGCACTGGTCCATGCCGCCGCCGGCGGGCTCGGCATGCTGCTCACGCAGATCGTCAAGCTGCGCGGCGGCACGGCGATCGGGCGCGTGTCGAACGCGGCAAAGGCCGTGGCGGCGCGCGCCGCCGGCGCCGATCATGTCATCGTCGATGCCGACGGCCTTTTCGCCGACGAAGTGCTCGCACTGACGGGCGGCGAGGGCGTGCATGTCGTGTTCGACGGTTCGGGGCCGGCGACCTTCGCCGGGTCGCTTGCGTCGCTGCGGCGGTCGGGCACCTTTTGCTGGTTCGGACCGGTGCTCGGCGGTCCGGGGCCGATCGACATCATGAGCCTGCCAAAGAGCATCAAGCTCGGCTATGCCGTCTTCTCCGACCATATTCCGACGCCCGCATTGCTGCGCGCGCGATCTGCGCAACTATTCCAATGGATAGTTGAAGGACGGCTGAAGGTCGACATAGGCGGTATCTACCCGCTCGCCGATGCGGCGCGCGCGCACGCCGACATGGAAAGCCGCCGCAGCACCGGCAAGCTGCTCCTCATCCCCTGACGCCCCAAGGAGACCCTATGATGACCCCGTTTCAGAACACCGATCGACGCGGCTTCATGGCGCAGGCGCTGGCCGGGTCGGCCGCGACGATGCTGCTTGCCGCACCGGCGCGCGCGGCGGCATCGCCCGCCGGGTTTGGGCCGCTGAAGCATGTTCGCACCAGCCTGCTCGACATCGCTTATGCCGAGGTCGGGCCGGCCGACGGTGTGCCGGTGCTGCTCATCCATGGCTGGCCCTATGACATCTACACCTACGCCGATGCGGCGCAGCTGCTGGGGGCACTGGGCTACCGCGTCCTCATACCCTATTTGCGCGGCTATGGTGCGACGCGCTTCCTGTCGGATGCGACGCCGCGCAACGGACAGCAGGCCGCGCTCGCGATGGATGCGCTCGACTTTCTCGACGCGCTCGGGATCCGCCAGGTCATCGTCGGCGGCTGCGACTGGGGCGCGCGGACTGCGTGCATCCTCGCGGCGCTCCATCCCGACCGTGTTCGCGCGCTGGTTTCGGTCAGCGGCTATCTGATCGGAAGCCAGGCCGCGAATGCCAAGCCGCTGCCACCCGAAGCCGAGCGGCGCTGGTGGTACCAATATTATTTCGCGACCGAACGCGGGCGCCAGGGCTATGCCGCGAACACGCATGACTTTGCGCGGCTGATCTGGAAAACGGCCTCGCCGGGCTGGGCGTTCGACGACGCGGTGTTCGCGCGCTCGGCGGCGGCGCTCGACAATCCCGATCATGTCGCGATCAGCGTCCATAATTATCGCTGGCGGCTCGGGCTCGCCGAGGGCGAAGCGCGCTATGATGCGATCGAAGCAAAGCTCGCGACCTTCCCGGCGATCGCGGTGCCGACGATCACGCTCGAGGGCGACGACAATGGCGCGCCGCATCCGCAGCCGCAGGATTATCGCGCGAAATTCACCGGTCCCTACGAACATCGGACGAGCAAGGGTGGCATCGGGCATAATCTGCCGCAGGAAGCGCCGCAGGATTTTGCGCGCGCCATCGTCGACGCCGACAGGATGGCGGGGCGGTGAGGCCGTCACTTCCGGGCGCAAGCCGCGCATAAACCGACGATCTCGACGATCGTGCGGTCCGGTCGAAAGCCGATCGCGCCGCAGACCCGTGAAAGCCGGTCGTCGAGATCGATCGCGAGCGTGGCGGTATGACCGCACGCCCGACACGACATGATCGCGCCGCCGTCCCCGGCCACCTCGCAATAGGCGTTCAGCGTCTCGACCCGCCGGACGCGTCCGCGCAGCCGGTCGAGGATGCGATAGACCTGGTTGGGGGCCAGCGGGACGCCGAGCGACCGGCTCTGGCGTGCGATCACATAGGCGCCCAGCGGCCGCGGGCTGGCGCGCAGGATCGACAGGACGATCGTTTCCAGCTCGGCGGGCGTCCGTTTCGCGCCGCCGCGCGCAGGCTTGCGGCCTTCGCCGTCATCGGGCGGGCGGGGCGGGTCTTGTGCATCAGGCAAGGGTCCGGCGCAGCCGCCAGTTGAAGATATGGCCGCCGATCAGCAGCAGGCTGCCGATGGCGGTGATGGCCGCCGCCGCCGGTTCGCCGAGCGTGGGGAACAGCGCCGCGACGATGCAGGCGACCCCTGCCGATCCGAGGATCGCGGGGCGCAGGCTGCGGTGCCGGCGATAGCCGAGAAGGAAAGCGAGCGCTGCCGCCGGCACAACGAGCGCTGCAGCCACAATGTGAAACATCTCCGATTCGAAGATGGCCCCGACGATCGCTGGCAGCGCGAGCAGCAGCAAGGGCAGGGCGAGGCAGTGGACGAGGCAGAGGAGCGAGGCCGAAATGGCCGCACCTTCCACCATATCGGTCGTGGGGGAGCGCCGCGAAGGGCGCGAGGGGAGAGCGCACATGAAAGAAAAGCCCTGTCAGGGTTGTGATATGAGATAACGTATCATATAGGGCTCGCCTCCAAAGAAGAAAGGGGTTTTTGTGAAGTTTCGAGCTCTCCTCCTGTCCGCCGCGGTTCCGGCGGCTGTTCCGCATGTCGCCCTCGCGGCCGAATCGGTGCCGCCGGCGCCCGCCCGCCCGGCCCCCGCGCCCCAGGCCGGTTTCCTGCAGGCCGGCAGCACCGCCGATCCCGAGATTGTCGTGTCGGCCAATGTCCTTGGCCTGCGCGCCGACGAGACCGCGACGCCGGTGATCACGCTTTCGGGCGAAGAACTGGTCCATCGCCGGCAGGCGACGCTGGGCGACACGCTCGCCGGGCAGCCGGGCATCAACTTCGACAATTTCGGCGGCGGCGCGAGCCGGCCGGTCATCCGCGGGCAGACCGCGCCGCGTGTCCAGGCACTGTCCGACGGCGCCAGCGTCCATGACGCGTCGGCGATTTCTCCCGACCATGCGGTGACGACCGAACCGCTGCTGCTGCGCGGGATCGAGGTGCTGCGCGGTCCCGCGGCGCTGCTCTATGGCGGCAGCGCGATCGGCGGCGCGATCAACCTGCTCGACGAGAAGGTACCGACGTCGATCCCCGACGGCGGCATCGCGGGCACGGTCGAGGGCCGTTTCGGTACTGCCGACGACGAACGCTCGCTGGTCGGCGGGATCACCATCGGCGGGCAGGGGCTCGCGCTCCGCGTCGAGGGCGTCCATCGCTCGTCGAACGACTATCGCGTGCCCAAGGGGTTCGGCGAACGCCATGTCGACGGGTCGTACAACGACACCTCGACCTTCACCGTCGGCGGCTCATGGGTCGGCAGCGGCGGTTATCTGGGCGTCGCCTATACGCGCCAGCGCAGCGAATATGGCCTGCCCGGCCACAACCATGATTATGAAGGTTGCCACCCGCACGGCAGCAGCCTGCACTGCGGCGGTCACGGCCATGATGACGAGGATCATGATCACGACCATGATCACGAGCATGAGGAAGTGCCGTTCGTCAAATTGCGTAGCGAACGGTTCGATATCCGCAGCGAATATGAAGATCCGCTGCCGGGCTTCGAAAAGGTCCGCTTCCGTCTGTCGTTCACCGATTATGAGCATGACGAGATCGAACATGACGAGGTCGCGACGACCTTCAAGAACAAGGCGCACGAGCTGCGTTTCGAACTCGCGCACAAACCGATCGGCCCGCTGCGCGGCGCGTTCGGGGTGCAGCATTCGGAAAGCCGGTTCAGCGCGGTCGGCGAAGAAGCTTTCCTCCCCAAAAGCGATACGCGGAGTACCGCGCTGTTCCTGATGGAAACGCTGACGGCCGGTCCGGTTCGCTTCGAACTCGCGGCGCGGCAGGAATGGCAGCGGATCGAGACGACGCTGAACCGCGAGGTCAGCCACAAGCCCTTCTCGATCTCGGGCGCGGCGATCTGGGACATCGGCGGCGACTATTCGCTCGCGCTGTCGCTCGCGCGCTCGCAGCGCGCGCCAAATGTGCAGGAACTTTATGCGCGCGGTATCCACCTCGCGACCAACACCTATGAACTCGGCACCGCGACGCTGGGCAAGGAAACGGGCAAGTCGATCGACCTGACCTTCCGCAAGACAAAGGGGGCGACGACCTTCACGATCGGCGCCTATCATCAGGATTTCGACGATTATATCTTCGCCAACACGCTCGACCAGTTCGAGGACTTCCGCCTGATCCGCTACACTGCCGCCGATGCCACCTTCACCGGGATCGACGGCGAGGTTCGGCATGATTTCGGCGATTTCGGCGTGTCGCTGTTCGGCGATTATGTCCGCGCGAAGTTCAAGGACGGGCTCGGCAACCTGCCGCGCATTCCGGCGGGGCGCCTCGGCGCGCGCGCTGACGGGCAATGGGGCCCGCTATCCGCCGACGTCGAATATTATCATGTCTTCGAACAGGACCGGATCGCGGCGTTCGAGACGCGGACCCAAGGTTACGACATGCTCAACGCGACGCTCGCCTACAAGATGGAGCTCGGGCCGAAGGCCGATGCCGAATTGTTCGTGCGCGCGACCAATCTGACCAACGAGCTCGCCTATAACCACGCATCCTTCATCAAAAATGCGTCGCCGCTGCGCGGACGCAATTTCGTCTTCGGGTTGCGGACCAGCTTCTAGGCAAAAGGGGGCGGCCGGAAGGAGGGGCATCAGTCTCGCGCCCCTCCTTCCGCCGATCATGGCCGGACCGGTCAGGCGGGTTCGGCCGCCAATATATAGTCGAAGCCGTGGCGCAGCCCGTTCGCGCTGTCGGCAAGCGCCAGCGCTTCGGCGCGCAGCGCTTCCCCGCGCGCGGCGAGCGCGGCGGCGAGGCCGCGATCGGCAATCTTCGCGAGCCGCGGGGCGCACATGTCGATCTGGCTGTTGACGAAGCGCTCCTTGTAACGGTTCGCGAAGCGCTTGGCGGCGATGACGCGATATCCCGACGCCTCGAGATGATCGACCGCCCATTGTGCGGGATATTCGCGATAGGGCTGCTCGCCGGCGAGCAGCAGGCAGGCATCGCGAAACCGTCCGATATCCCGGACGATCCGTCCTTCCGCGCTGTCGGGTTCGCCGACGACATAGGGCTCGAGCCCGACGACATAAAGCCGCCGCCCGACCAGCGGCCGCAGCCGCGCGAACAGCCGGTGCTGGAAATAGGGCGCAAAATCGTCGATCGCGCCGAGCAGATAGTCGGCGAGCACCGTGTCGTACCGCTCGCCCGCGAGCAGCGCCGGATCGGCCCAGTTGCCGACGATGATCCGGTCGTCCGGCCGGCGCTTTGCGGCGATGGCATCGGCCGTTTGCGCGGCATGGGCTTCGGCGCCGCTCACTGCGGTCCAGCGCTCGGTCGCGAGCGATCCGACCCAGCCGATCGAATGCGTGCCGGTCCCCGCGTCGAGCAGGCTGCCCCAGCTAAGGCGCCCCTGGATTTTCTCGATTTCCTGGAAAAGCCCGGCCTCGGGCTGGTGATCGTCAGTGTCGGTCTGCATTCGCTATGATATAGGGTATCATCACTCCCGGTCAAAGCCCAAAGTCATGGCGCGCCCGGTTAGCCGCCATAGGCGCGGACGAAAAACACCGCCGTCGTCACACCCGTCACCAGCAAGGTCCAGACGCGCACCGCACGGGGCGAAAGCCGCTTGCCGACGAGCGCACCCAGCCATCCGCCGACGATCGATCCGGCGAGCATCGGCAGGCACGCCCACCACCACACCATCGCGAAGCCGATGAAGATCAGCGCGGCGGCAAGGTTCGCGACCGCGAGCATCAGGGTGCGGATCGCGAACAGTTCGCGCGGCTGGATATTGGCGAGCAGGCCATAGAGCGCGGTGGTGATCAGGCCGACGCCGCCGCCGAAATAGCCGCCATAGATGCCGAGCAGCGCCTGCGCCGCCAGCAGGGTCGGCCGCCCGATGGTGACGCGCGCGTGCAGCCAGTCGGCGGCGCGCTTGCCGAAGACCATCACGACGAAGGCGAAGAGCAGGAGCCAGGGAATAAGCTTGTCGAAGGTCTCGGTCGGGGTGACGACGAGCAGCAGGCTGCCGACGAGCCCGAAGACAAAGGTCAGGCCCGCGAGCAGCCGGACCGAAATGCCCGCGACCGGTCCCAGTTCGCCTCGATAGGCCCAGGCGCTCGTTCCCGCACCGGGAAGCAGTGCGACGTTCGACGTCGCATTGGCGATATTGGCGGGCAGGCCGAGCGCGATCAGCGCGGGCAGGGTGGCAAAGGTGCCGCCGCCGGCAAGCGCATTCATCGCGCCGCCGAGCAGGCCCGCGCCACCCGCGATCAGGATGGTGGAAAGGTCGATCACGCTTCGCTCCGGGCCGTCATCGACCTTCGCGCGCCATCGACCGCGCCGCCCGCGCCGTCAAGGGGCGAGCAGCCTGTCGGTGCGGCTAATAGCCCTTGCGGTCGGGGCTCGCGAGTTCGGCTTCGGACGGCCAGTGACCTTGCGGATTTTCGCGCACGATCTCGGTCAGCAGCGCCTTCGCGCCCGCTTCGTCGCCGGCGAAGCGGCGTTCCATCGCGATCGCGAACTTGATCGTGCTGTCGCGCGTGTCCTTGACGCTCGCGGGATCGAGCCGCCCCTGCATGATCTGCACCGCCTGATAATAGGCAAAATTCTCGATCAGCTTGAGCCCCGGTTCGATCGCGTCGATCGCCGCGCGCGCCTTGTCGTGCTGCCCCATCTTCCGGTACGCGAGATAGGTCCAGTAGGCGGTCGGCACGCGCATGTCGTCGCGCGCGAAATCGGCCGACAGGTCGAGCGATTTCGCCATGCCCGTCACCATCGTCGGATAGTCGCCGGTCGCGAAGCTCGTCTGCGCGTGATAATAGACGATATTCCCGCGATAGGTACTGATCGTCAGGCCGATCGGGTTCGGCATGCCGTCGGGCTCGAACGTATCGGGCGTATCGCCCATCAGCACGAGCGCCTTTTCATAATCGGCGAGCGCCGCCTTGAACTTCCGCGCGCGCGTGAGGTCGCGGGCGCGGAAGCGATAGAGCTTGTAGCTGTCCGGGAACTTCGCGATCCCGGCGCTGAAGGCATCAACGGCGTCGCAGATGCGCCCGGCATAGTCGAGCCGGCGACCATACCAGATGTGGCTGTCCTCGCGGTCGGGCGCGATGCGCAGCGCCGCCGCGGCGATCGCGATATCCTCGTCGAGCATCTTTTGCGTCGCGGCCGAATATTTCGGGATCGTCAGCGGCGTGCCGATCAGGCTGGTGGCGCAATTCCCCGCGTCGGCGCCGGGGACTGTCTGGCTCGCCGACGCGGGGGCTGCCATCAGCAGCATGGCAAGAGAGAGGGGGAGGGCGGAGCGGCGGATCGCGGCGCGCGGGCTCATCCGATCACCTCCTGGTAAATGCGGCGGACATTCGTCCCCATGATCTTTTCGACCGTGGCGGATGGGTAGCCGAGCTTGCGCACGCCATCCCACACCACTTCCATGCGGCGCGGGCCGTTAAGTTCGTTGATGAACAGCGGCCAGTCGGGCTCGTGGAAATTGGCGCCCTCTTCGCGCTTCAGTTCGGCGATATAGGCGTCGGTCATCTCGACGACGCGGTGGTCGCGGTCGCTGCCGATCGCGACATGGTCGGCGCCCATCACCTTCACCGCATGGTCGATGTGGCGGAAATATTCGGGCAGCGCGTCGTCGCGCTTCGTCGTCAGGAACGGCCGCATCTGGCAGATGCCCGCGACGCCGCCCTTGTCGGCGAGCAGGCGCAGGTTCGCGTCGGTCGTGTTGCGGATATTCTGATGCACCGCCATGCACGCCGTGTGCGAGACGATCACCGGCACCTTCGACGCATTGATCGTGTCGGCCATCGTCTGCATGTTCGCATGCGACAGGTCGATCAGCATGCCCCGCTCGTTCATCCGGCCGACGAGGTCTCGGCCGAAGTGCGTCAGCCCGTTCGCGCCGAGTTCCTTGCACCCCGCGCCCGCCCAATTCTGGTCGTTGTAAGTGATCTGCGCCGAACGGACGCCGAGCTTGTAGAACAGGTCGACATTGTCGAGGTCGCGCCCGAACTGGGTGCTGTTCTGGAAGAGGTAGAAGAGCGCGAGTTGGCCGTGCGCGCGCGCGACGTCGATGTCGCCGGTTTTCGTCGCCTTCAGGAACAGGTCGTTATGCTTGGCGATATGCGCGTCATGATCGAGAACGGCCTGGATGGCCTCTTCATACGCCTGCCCCTCATAAGCCTTGGGATCGCAGAGCGTGATTGTGATCGCGTCGAGCCCGCTCGCGCGCATCTGTCCGATCAGTGCCGCATCATATTCGAAGCGCACCTCGCCCATCGCGTCGAAGGTGAGCGGGCGCGTCTTCGCCCAAGCCCCTGCCGCAGGTGCCAGCGCCATCGTGGCCGACACGGCCGCCCCCGACAGGATGAAATTCCGTCTGTCCATCGCTTCGCCCTCTCCAATTTTCTATTGGAAAGAAATTAGCGTATCGGAAAATTATTGCAAGCCCGATGATAGAGCGAGCGATCGCCTAACCGGTGTTCACCCACAGCACGACGGCATCCTCTTCGCTCGTCGAGTAAGCGGCGTGCTGCATGCTGCTGTTGATATAGATGCTGTCGCCGACCCCCAGGATCGCGGGCTCGTAATGCTCGGTCTGGAAACAGATTTCGCCTTCGAGCACATAGAGGAATTCCTCGCCGCTGTGCTGCGACCAGCTTTTGAAATCCTCGAGGCTGCGCGCCTTGATCGTCGTGACGAAGGGCAGGATCTTCTTGTTCTTGAGCTCGGCGGCGATCAGCCGGTGGCGATAGACTTCGGTTTCCATCAGCCGCCCCGCGCCGTCCATGGTGACGCTGCGCCGGCCCGCGGCATCCTGTCCCAGATTGCTCGCGAACAGCTCGGTAATGTCGATGCCGAAACCGGTCGCCAGCTTCTGCACGACGTCGAACGTCGGCGACATCTGGTCATTCTCGATCTTCGACAATGTCGAGGCGGCGAGCGCGGTCAGGCGCCCGGCGTCCTCCAGCGTCATGCCGCGTTCCTTGCGCAACTGGCGCAGTCGCTCGCCCAGGTGAAAGCCTTCGGATCGAGGCCGCTTCGCGGTACGAACGGCACCCAGAACTTCCGGCTCGTCTCCATTTCTGGGCGGCATATATCTCCAATCCTTAACTTGCTCGAGATCGCATGGCATCGGCCAATGGGGGACGGCCGGAGGAAGAAGTCCGGCCGATCAGCCGCCGCCACTATAGGGCACAAATTTCCGATAGGCTACGGAATTGGCATATCCGCTATGCCAACTCCGTATATGCCCACCGGAAACAGAGGCCCGATCCCGATCGGACGAGATCAGAATTTATACTTTGCATTCAAATAATAGAAGCCGCCGGCAACCCCGAATACGCTGTGGTTGTCATAGATCAGGCCGGCGCGGGCACGGGCAGGGCCGCGACCCGGGGGGAAGATGTTGAACAGGTTGCGCGCGCCGATGCTCAGCTCGACATCCTGGATCCCCGAATAGGTCACTTCGGCATCGAACAGGGTCACCGCCTTGCGCGGCAGGAAGCTCGCGCCGTCGAGACGGCGCCACGCGCCATAATGGATCGCGCGCGCCATGAAGCCGAAATCGCCGACCTTGGTCGTGGCCGAGAAATTGCCGCGCCAGCGCGGGGTGCCGCGCTCGAACTCGGTGACGATCGCCGGGCTGAAACCCGGAGGCGGCGCGCCGCGCAGATGCTGTTCGTTATAGTTCACCGCGAGGCTGAAATCGGTCGAGGCATTGTCCGACCAGCTGTGGCGATAGGTGCTGACAAGGTCGAAACCGCGCACGCGCGTGTCCATTTCGTTCTGGAAATAGCGCACCTGCTCGATGTCGGCGCCGTTCGGGAAGTTGATCGCGGCGAGCGCGGCGCGCTCGGCAGCGGTCGTGTTCCGCGACGGGGTCAGCAGCAGACGGTCGTCGACGTCGATCTGGTAGAAGTCGAGCGTCGCGAGGAAGCCGTCGAGGCCGGTGAACACCATGCCCGCCGACATGTTGAACGAGGTTTCGGGGGTCAGCGCCTTCGACCCGAAGACCTGCGCCGCGGGCGAACCCGGGACGAGCACGGCGTCGAGGATGAAGCCGCCGACGCCGTCGAGCTGTGAGGTCAGGCTGGTGCCGAACACCTGTCCCGCCGCCGGGGCGCGGAAACCGGTGCTGACCGAACCGCGCAGCGCAAAAGCGTCGCTCAGCTCGAAGCGCGTCGAGGCCTTGTAGCTGAAATTGTCGCCGAACTGGTCGTAATCCTCGTACCGTGCGGCCGCCGACAGGTTCCACCAGGGCGTGATATCGGCGTCGATTTCGGCAAACACCGCATAGCTGTTCGAATCGAAGCTGCCGGCGAATTCGGGCGAGAAGCCCTGAAATCCGTTCGATCCGGCGGGCAGGTCCTGCAGCGGGCCGGTCGTGTAGCTCGCGACATCGCCTTCGCCGATGACATAGGTTTCCCTGCGGTGGCTGGCGCCGGCAAAGACCAGGATGTCCTTGTTCAGTTCATAGGAGACTTCGGCGTCGAACTGGACTTCGCGCTGCGTCAGCGACCCCGGCTTGAACGACGTCGGCGACTTGACGCCCATCGACGCGTTGATCGTGCCGGTGATCGTGTAATCGACGGTGTTGGTGCCATAGCGTGCCGACAGGTCCCACGTCAGCGGGCCTTCCTGATCGCGCAGGCCGACGAGCGCGCTGAAATCCTCGAGATGGCCACGGAATTCGGGCGTGAAACCGCCCGGATAGATGGCGGCGAGGTTGAACAGCTCGGGGTGCGCCGGCGACAGGTCGAACGCCGAATTGGCATAGGTGCCATGGCCGTTGAGGCCGCCGGCGGTGAAGGGCTGGCGCAGGCCAAAGGTGACCGAGCTCTTGCCCGTCATATAGTTGCCGAAGCTATAGAGCTCGAGCTCGTCGCCAAGCTCGATGCCGGCGTTCCACACCGCCTTGAACGCCATGTACCGCGGATCGAGATTGCCTTCGGGATGCTCGGGCACGCCCGGAACGCCCAGCGCCTTCAGCGCCTCGGCGCCGGCGTGCGTCGCCTTCTTGGCATAGGCCTTCGCCTGATCGGTATATTGGGCCGCGATGTTGAAATAGGCGTTGTCGCCGACCGGGACCGCGAAATGGCCCTGGATGTCGTAGGTGCGGCCTTCGCTCTCATAATATTCGCCGACCTGCGCCATGATCGAGCCGCCGCTCCGGGCCTTTTTCAGCTCCATGTTGATCACACCGGCGATCGCGTCCGAACCGTATTGCGCCGATGCGCCGTCGCGCAGCACTTCGACGCTCGACAGCGCGATCGGCGGAATGACGTTGAAATCCTGGCCCTGCGAGCCCGAGGTCGAGGCGTGGCCGGTGCCGATCTGGACGATCGAGGCGCGGTGGCGGCGCTTGCCGTTCATCAGCAGCAGCACATGGTCCGCCGGCGAGCCGCGCAGCGTCACCGGGCGCACGAAGGACGAGCCGTCATTGCCCTGCAGGCGCTGCGCGTTGAACGCGGGGACCAGCGTGCGCAACGCGTCGTTGACGTCCGAATAGCCCGTCGCGTTGATCTGTTCGGGCGAGATGACGTCGATCGCGACCGAGCTGTCGGTGATCGAGCGATCCTTGCGGCGCGTACCGATGACGACGATGTCGCTGCCGCCCTCGCTGGCTTCTGCGCCATCCGCTTCGGGCGGCGCCGACTGGGCATGCGCCATCGGCGTGATCGCGAATGCGAGCGCGGACGACAACAACAGGCGTGACACGAACTTCGACATTTTTCCCTCCTTTTGGACCCGTTTCCTCACCCGGAAATGCTGTGATTTCCGTCATGTGTCATAATTTCTAAATTTTTCCTATCATAAAAATTATTGCTCAACTAGCAAAAACTTCCTATGCAAATGGCGAGCGCTGCAGGGGCGGCCTCGCGGCGTGGACCGACGGGAGAATTTCGCTTGGGCGGCTTGAGGAAATTGTCGATGCTGGCGATCGGCATCTCGCTTTCGAATGCGGCGGTCGCGGCGCCGGCCGGCGGTGACGCCGCGGGGACCTTGTTGATCCACGCGGTCAATGTCATCGCGATCCCGGGCGAAAAGCCGCTGGGGCCGACGACATTGGTGGTTCGTGGCGGGCGAATCGCCGAAATCCTGCCGGGGCATGTCGAGCGCGCCGATGCGCGATCGATCGATCTCAAGGACCGGACGCTAATGCCCGGGCTGATCGACACCCATGTCCATTTCAGCTTCTCGCCCGAAACGAAACTCTGGTCGGCGGCGATCGACACGGCAGAGGATGTCGCGCTCTTTGCTTTTTCCAATGCGAAAAAGACGTTGGAGGCGGGCTTTACCACGGTGCGCGATGTCGGGTCCGACGGCTATTCGATCCACGCGCTGCGCGACGCGGTCAATGACGGAACGGTCGTCGGCCCGCGCATCTTCCTGTCGGGCACCTCGCTGTCGATCGTCGGCGGGCATGGCGACATGTCGGGGCTCAACCGTAAGGCGACCGAGGCGCTCTACCCCTATGATTATACCGGTGCCTGCACCGGCGCGGTCGAATGCGCGCTGCGCGTTCGCGAAGCGGCGAAATATGGCGCGGACCTGATCAAGATCACATCGACGGGCGGGATCAATTCGCAGCAGGCGCGCGGGCTCGGCCAGCATTTGAGCGACGAGGAACTGACCTCGATCGTCACCACCGCGCACGGCCTCGGTCTCAAGGTCGCGGCGCATGCGCATGGCGGCGAGGGCGTTGCCGCATCGGTGCGCGCGGGCGTCGATTCGATCGAACATGGCACCTGGCTCGACGAGGAGACGGCGAAGCTGATGGCGGCGCGCGGGACCTGGCTGGTGCCGACGCTCGGCCTGCTCGACGGGCGCAAGGAAGCCGATGCCAGCCCGGCGGTGCAGGCGAAGATGGCCGAAGCGCGCCGTGTCGCGGGGCGCAATATCCGCCTCGCGGTCCAGCATAAGGTCAAATTCGCCTTCGGTACCGACGCCGGCGTGTCGCCGCACGGGCAGAACGCCCGCCAGTTCCGGCTGATGGTCGAACAGGGGCCGATGACGCCGATGGCGGCGCTGCGCTCGGCGACGGTCGACGCCGCTGCGCTGCTGGGTCAGTCCGACAATCTCGGCACGATCGAGGTCGGCAAATATGCCGACATGATCGCCGTCGCGGGCGATCCCTATCGCGACATCACGCTGCTGGAGCATGTCTCCACCGTCATCAAGGACGGCCGCATCATCCTTCACGACGGACCGGGCGCCCCCTGATCCGGCCGCTTCGCCATCATTTCTAACGCTTTCAACGGACATCATAATGAACGCTATCGATAAATCTCTCTCCTCTTCGCCGGTTTCCGGCGCCTTTGCGGGCGAAGTCGCCGACCTGTTCGGCGAACTCGGCCTGTCGCTCGCGGGCGACCTCGGATCGGACCTTGCGGTGTTTTCGCCGATCGACGGTTCGGCGCTCGCGACGCTCGGGATGCACCGCGCCGCCGACATGGATGCGATGGTCGCCAACGCCGGCACCGCTTTCCTCGCGTGGAAACAGGTGCCCGCGCCGCATCGCGGCGAGCTGATCCGGCGTTACGGCCAGCTCGTGCGCGATCATAAGGAGGCGCTGTCGCGCCTGCTGACGATCGAGAATGGCAAGATCCTGACCGAAGCGCGCGGCGAAGTGCAGGAAGTGATCGACATCTGCGAATATGCCGTAGGCCTCTCCCGCCAGCTGTTCGGGCTGACCATCGCGTCGGAGCGCGCCGAGCACCGGCTGACCGAATATTGGCACCCGCTCGGGCCGCTCGGGCTGATCTCGGCATTCAACTTCCCCGCCGCGGTGTGGGCATGGGGGACGACCGTCGCGCTGGTCTGCGGCGACAGCGCGATCTGGAAACCGTCGGAAAAGACCCCGCTGACCGCGCTCGCTTTTGCGAAGCTGCTCCAGAAGGTTGCGGCCGATTACGAATTTGCGCCCGAACATCTGGTCCAGATCGCGATCGGCGATGCCGAATGCGGCGGTATCATCGCCGACCATCCCGGGATTTCGATCGTCAGCGCGACCGGCAGCGTGCGTATGGGGCAGGATGTCGGCGTGCGCATCCAGCGCCGCTTCGGCCGCTCGGTCCTCGAACTCGGCGGCAACAATGCCGCGATCGTCGCGCCGAGCGCCGATATCGGGCTCGCGCTGCGCGGCACGATCTTCGCTGCGACGGGCACCTGCGGCCAGCGCTGCACGACGCTGCGCCGCCTGATCGTCCACGACAGCATCCGCGCCGATTTCGTGAAGCGGCTGATCGCGACCGCCGCGACGCTCCATGTCGGCAGCCCGCTCGACGATGCGACGCACGTCGGCCCGCTGATCGACAAGGCAGCGTTCGACGGGATGCAGCGCGCGCTCGACCGCGCGCGCAGCGAGGGCGGCACCGTCCATGGCGGCGAACGGATCGAGGTCGCGGGAACGCCCGACGCCTATTATGTCCGTCCCGCGATCGTCGAGATGCCCGCGCAGAGCGAAATCGTTCGCGAAGAAACCTTCGCGCCGATCCTCTATGTCCTGTCCTATGCGGATATCGATGAGGCGATCGCGCTCCAGAATGGCGTGCCGCAGGGCCTGTCGTCGTGCATCTTCACCAATGACGTACGCGAGGCCGAGCGCTTCCAGTCGGCGACGGGCAGCGACTGCGGCATCGTCAACGTCAACATCGGCACGAGCGGGGCCGAAATCGGCGGGGCCTTCGGCGGCGAGAAGGTGACCGGCGGCGGCCGTGTGTCGGGCTCCGACAGCTGGAAGAATTATATGCGCCGCGTTACCGCGACGGTGAATTATTCGACCTCGCTCCCGCTTGCGCAGGGTGTGAAGTTCGACCTCGATATCGATTGAAGACATTGCAGGCATGATTTGTTTCGGAAGAGGATATAAAATGAACCCCAGGCATTTGAAATTGCTGGCATCGGCCGCGCTGCTGCTGATCGCCGCTCCCGTTCCGGCGTTCGCGCAGGAAGGCAGCTTTCAGGGCACCTCGCTGCTCGGCCAGCCGATGGTGACCGCGCCCTCGCGCAACGCGAACGTCGCGGCGACCGAGACGCTCGAACGCGCCGCGCGCGACGCCAAGGCGGCGTATGAGGCGAACATGACCGTCGACAGCGCGACCTGGTACGGCCGCATCCTTTTCTATCAGGGCTATACGAAGGAATCGGCGGCGGTTTACGATCAGGCGCTGAAGCGGTTCCCCAATTCGGGCAAGCTGCTGCGCCACCGCGCGCATCGCCATTTCTCGCTGCGCGAATTCGACAAGTCGATCGAACTCGGGCTGAAGGCAGCGAAGCTCTACGAGAACCAGCCGCTCGAACGCGAAAAGCCGGGCCCGGATTATTTCCCGGGCGACCCCGATGTCGTGCAATATTATCTCTATTACCATCTCGGCCAGGCCTATTTCGGCAAGCATGATTTCGACAATGCCGCAAAATGGTTCGCCAAATCCGCCGAATCGGCGGCCTTCACGCACGACGTCGAGGCGCGCACGGCGAACACCTATTGGGAATATCTGTCGCTCGCGCGCGCCGGCAATCTTCGCGAGGCGCAAAAGCTGCTCGACGATTATGACCTGACGCTGTTCGAAGTGCATCCGAAGGGCGGGTCGGACACCTATTTCGACGGCATCCAGCTGTTCAAGGGCAACCGCGCCGCCGACAGCTTCTTCAGCGACAAGGACAGCGGCCGCGCCTTCGCCACCGCCGACGGGGTCGCCGCGTCGACCGCCTACAGCCTCGCCAACTATTATATCCTGAGCGGCGAGCCCCAAAAGGCGAAGCCCTGGCTCAAGCGTTCGATCAATGTCGACAGCTGGAGCTTCTTCGCGCGGATCCAGGCGGAGGCCGACTGGCTGCTGCTGTTCCCGAACGAAAAGCCCTGAACGGACCATCGAACGGACGCACAGGGGTGAGCGGCGGACCCGGATGACCGGGCCGGATATTTGGGAGACGCATCGTGAGTAACTGGACCCGCCGCAAACCCCTTGTGCCGCCCGGTGAACGCAGCGCCGACGCGCTGCCGCCGAGCCTGTCCTGGCCGCAGCTGATGGCGATGGGCGTCGGCGCGATCATCGGCACCGGCATCCTCACGCTGATCGGCGTCGGCGTCGATCGCGCGGGGCCGGCGGTCCTGATCTCCTTCGCGATCGCGGGTGCGGTCTGCGCCTGCGCGGCGCTCGCCTACGCCGAGCTGTCGGCGATGATGCCCGCGGCGGGCAGCGCCTACAGCTATTCCTACGCCGGGCTCGGCGAGGTTTTCGCCTGGGTCGTCGGCTGGAGCCTGATCCTCGAATATTCGCTTGTCGTCTCGACCGTCGCGGTCGGCTGGTCGGGCTATGCCTCGCCGCTATTGATGGGGATCGGCTTTCCCGAGGCGCTGACGCGCGGGCCCGAACTCGGCGGGCTGATCAACCTTCCCGCGGTCGTCATCATCGCTGTCGTCACCGGGCTGCTGCTGCTGGGCACCCGCGAAAGCGCGCGCATCAATGCGGTCCTCGTCGCCGTGAAGATCGTCACATTGCTGCTCTTCGTCGGCTATACCTTGCCTTATTTCGACGCCGCCAACCTCGATCCGTTCATGCCCTATGGCTATGCCGCGCATGTCGATGGCGAGGGCGTCCAGCGCGGGGTGATGGCGGCCGCCGCGATCATCTTTTTCGCCTTCTACGGCTTCGATGCGATTTCGACCGCGGCCGAAGAAACGAAGCGTCCGGCGCGCGACCTGCCGATCGCGATCATCGGTTCGATGGCGGCGTGCACGCTGATCTACATGCTCGTCGCCGCGGCCGCGGTGGGCGCAACGCCATTCGCCAACTTTGCCGACAGCCCCGAACCGCTGGCGCTGATCCTGCGCTCGATCGGGCAGGGCGGTATCGCGCAGATCGTCGCAACGACCGCGGTCGTCGCGCTGCCGACGGTGCTGCTCGCCTTCCTCTACGGGCAAAGCCGCATCTTCCTTGCGATGGCGCGCGACGGCTTCCTGCCCCGGCGCCTCGCGCATATCTCGGGGCGGGGGACGCCGACACGTATCACGCTGCTGACCGCGGCGATCGTCGCGATCCTCGCCGGGTTGCTTCCGATCGGAAAGGTCGCGGCGCTTGCCAATGCCGGGACGTTGATCGCCTTCATCGCGGTCGGGGTCTGCCTGCTCGTCCTGCGCCGCTGCGCGCCCGACGCGCCGCGCCCGTTCCGGCTTCGCTGGGCGTGGCCGGTCGGGCTCGGCACGATCGGCGGCTGCCTCTATCTCTTCTTCAGCCTGCCTGCCGAAACATTGCTCTGGTGCCTCGTCTGGAACCTGATCGGCCTGGGCATCTATGCGGTTTACGGACAGCGCCGCAGCCGGCTGGATCAGGCCTAGCCGCGCCCGCGGCGGGTCCCATAGTCGATCCGGATCCGGACCCACGCGCCGACCTGCGACTTGCCGCCGATCCGCGGCGGGCGCACCTTGAACTGCCAGGCCGCCGCCAGCACCGCGCGGTTGATCTGCGAACCGTTCGGATATTCGTCGAGCGCGACGCAATCCTCGACGCGGTAATCGGGCGCGGTGCGGCAGGCGATCAGCCCCCAGCCGGGCCCGCTCGCGGTCGACAGGTAACCGCGCAGCTCGGCATCGCTCGGTTCGCGGTACCAGCTCGCCGCATAGAGCGCCTCGCCGTTCGGCGCGGTTCCCACGCGTTCCGAATCGCGGAAGGATGAGGAGGGGCTGCCGCCGATATTCGGCGGGCCATAGACGCGCCCGCTCGGCGGACGCGGCGCGGCGGGCGGGGGCGGCGGCGCGGCGCTCGGCGGCGGGATCGTCGGCGCGGCCGCCGGCGCCGGGGTCGGCGGGGGAGGCGGCGTGGGGGCGGGCGCGGCGGGCTGCGGCGGCGCGACCCTCTCGTCGCTTGGTTCGGGCTGCGTGCTCTTGGGCGCCGGGGCCGGCTCGGGCGCGCCGGCCGCCTCGATGCTCACCACGCTCATGCTCTCCTGCTTGTGCACGGGCGGCGGTTCGAGCCGGAACGACAGCAGCAGGACGAGCATCAGCGCCGGGATCAGCAGCGACAGGCCGATGGCGAGCGCGCGGCGGCCCACCCCGATGTTGAGCTGTTCGACGTGGGAAGTGGCTGGAACGGGGTTCAGCGGAAACAATCTTTGGTGAAAGGCGCGCGCCGGTCGAGCTGCCTGGAACAGGATCGGCGTGGGATAATGGCGCGCCCGGGCTTTGACAAGCACGCGCGCCGCCCGTCCGGCCCAGGGTCTCAGATCAGCTGCCGCCGGCGCCGCCACCAGAGCTTCAGGCCGCTGAGGCAGAGCCACAGCGTCACACCGCCTCCGGCAAGTACGAGCAGGCGCCCGGCAAGGCCAAAGGCTTTCCCCGAATGGAGCGGATATTGCCAGGCAAAGAACTGGTCGCCCGCGGTCGTGCCATTGTCGTGGCGCGTGCCGACGATCCGCCCGTCGGCCATCGCGACATAGGTCCACAGCCGCCCTTGGTCGTCGCGGTCGCGCGCGTCGAAGGTGCGGACGGCATAGACGCCATGGTCGGGAAAGATGCGGACGCTATGGACGGGCTCGCCGCTTGTGCCGGTGACGCGTCCGATTGCGGCGTCGACGTCGATCGCCGGCGGCGCTTCGGGCACGTCGGCCATGTTTTCATGCAGGCGCCCGGTGATCGGCGAGACGAGCGCGACGGCTTCGCGGCTGTCGTCGGGCCAGGCGAGCGTGACGCCGGTGACGGCGAGAACCAGCGTCACCGGCAGGAACCAGAGCCCCCATGCGCGGTGCGAATCGAACAGGCGCTTCAGGCTGCCGCGACGCCCCTCGGTCCGGAAAGCGCGCAGCCACTGCATGCCCTTCGGAAAGGAGAGCGCGACCGCGACGCCATGGTCGATCACCCACAGCAGCGAGACGAGCCCGAAGAACCACATCATCCACGGCCCCGCGAGCAGGTCGATATGGAGGCCGTAGAGCACGTCCATCGCATGCCGCCGGTCGAATTTGATCGCGCCGCTCTCGCGCCAGCCGAGGATCGATCCGTCGCGCGGGTCGGCGAAGACCTGGATCGGGCGCGGCGCGCCGTCGACGGGCGCGCGGCCCATCAGCCACAGGCTGTCGCCCGCATGCCCCGGCAGCTCGATCATGTTCGGCGCGAAGCCGGGCAGCGCGCGTTCGGCCGCCTTGACGGCGACGTCGATCGGCGCGGACGTGTCCGAGGCCGGAACCGTTCGCCAGTCGGCATTCAGCGCAGTATCGAGTTCGTCGTAGAAAGTGACCGCGATGCCCGTCGCCGCGAGCAGCGCGAGCCACAGCGCGGCGATAAGCCCGAACCAGCGGTGCCACAGCTTCAGGGCGTGGCGCGGCCGCCGACGGACGGCCGCGCGCGCCATCAGAAGCGGACAGACGCGGTCAGGCGGACGTTGCGGCCCGGTTCGGGCAGGCCCGACACGATCGCATAGTCGGGCAGGCCGAGCTGGCCGTAATCGGCGACGCTGGCATGCGCGATATAGCGCTTGTCGAACAAGTTGTAGACGGCGGCCTGCAATTCGAGCCGGTCCGTCCCGAACGGACGCCAGCTGCCGAACAGGTCGACCGTCGTATAACCGGGCTTGTCGATGAACTGCGTCTCCGAAATATCGTCGGGATAGAGCTGCACTTCGCGGAACAGCACCTCGATATTGTTGAGGTCTTCATAGCGCGTCAGGCTGGCGCGGAAATTGAAATAGTCGCTCGGCTGGAAACCCGCGGTCACCGCCCAGTTGTCGCCCATCGAATTGCCCAGCGCGATATGCTCATAACCCTCGATCCGGTTGCCGTTCAGGCGCGAATCATAATGGTTGTAATAGGCGTCGATGCTGAACGGCCCGGTGCGATAACCCGCGCGAAGTTCGATACCCTTCGATTTGAACTTGCCGACATTTTCATAATAGACCGCGTCCTGGATCGGCTGCGACGCATCGCGGCCGAGCTGGTCGAGGATGAGGTTCTTGATCGTCATCTCGTAATAGACCGCCGACGCGGTGAAGCCGCCGAGGTCGTATTTCACGCCGCCCTCGAGATTGTCGACGCGCTCGGGGCGCAGCGTCGGTGACAGCGACAGGCGGCCGGGGCGCTTTTCGAGCGTGAAGGCGTCGCCGATTTCCTTGCCGCGGAACGCCTCGGCAAAACCGGCATTGAGGCTGAGGCCGGGGAGGATTTCGAACTCGGCGCCGATATTGAAGCTGAGGCCATCGCTCTGGGTGCCCGTGCGATAGGTCTTCTGGTCGAGGTCATAGGCATCGTACCGCGCGCCGAAGCTGATCAGCAACGGATCGGCGACGCGCCAATGATCCTGGACATAGACCCCCATCAGCGAGCCTTTTTCGGTGAAGCGGCCGATATTGGGATCCCACGCCCAGTCCTGCCACATCGCGGGGGCGCCAAGATATTCGCTCGTCACGCGGTCGCGGCGATGTTCGGCGCCGACGGTGATGTCGTGGTTCGCGATGGCGAGCTTCGCGCGGACGTCAAAGCCATAGGTTTCGATCTCGGCGCCATAAAGGCCCCAGCGGTCATAACGGTCCTGCGTGAAGTTGGTCCGCGTCCAATACCCCGTCGCCTCGATGCCGACGCCGCTATCACCCTCGAAACCATAGTTCAGGATGGCGGTCTGGCGCTTGCCCTTCGCCTCGAACAATCGGTCGCCGGCGAGCACCGGCCAGTTCGGGCGCTGGCCGAAACGGCCGCTTTCGCGGCGCTGTTCATAGCTTGCGGTGATACGGTGCCCGCCGCCGAGCTCGCCGCCGACCTTGACGAAGCCAAGGTTCTGCTCGGCGCCCGTCGCAAGCTGGCGCACGCCGTCGCCATCCTTGTACGGATCGCGGTTCACATGGACGTAGGAGGCGAGGATGCCGATGTCGCCCACGATGCGGCCGTAGACCGTGCCGCTCAACTTGTAGCCGTCGTTGCTGAACCAGCCCGCCTTGGCGATGCCGCCGATGTCGCGGCCGTCCTGCAGCATGTCGACCGCGTTGCGCGTGCGGAAACGGATCGCGCCGCCGACCGCGCCGAATCCTGCGGTCGCTTCGCCCGGACCGGCCTGTACGTCGACGGTTTCGAGGATTTCGGGTTCGATCGTCACGCGGCCGATATGGTGGAACAGCGTGCCGCGCTGCGGTGCGCCGTCGATCGTGACGTTGAGCAGCGAATCCTCGAGCCCGCGGACATAGATTTTCTGGGCGAGGCCGACGCCGCCACCGACCGACACCGACGGCACGCCGCGGAACAGGTCGGCGAGGTCATTTGCCTGCAGGACTTCGATTTCCTCGCGGTCGATCTCGACGTCGGTCAGTGCGCCGACGACGACGATGTCGCCCGCGGCTTCGCTTTCCTGTGCTTGTGCGGCGTGGCTGGCCAGCGCGAGCATGGCCGTGCCGGCGGTCAGGATCGTCGTGCGAATTGTCATGGAGGCCCCCGAAAAATGGATATCGGGGGCGCCCTAATCGCTATTGCGAACCAATGTCAATAATCCCGAGCGCGGAAACCGTCAGTCGATGGTGCTTGCAAGCTCGCGGTTGAGCCACAGCGCGACGAGCGTGACGATCGCGCCCGACAGCAGGTATCCGCCCGCGGCGATCAGCCCGTACTGGCTCGACAGCCACAGCGCGATCATCGGCGCGAAGCCGGCGCCGAACAGCCAGGCAAGGTCCGAGGTGAAGGCCGAGCCGGTGTAGCGGTGGCGCGGCTGGAAGTTCGACGACAGCGCGCCCGACGACTGGCCGAACGACAGGCCGAGGAGGATGAAGCCGAGGATCATGAAAGTCGCTTCGCCAAATTCGCCGGCGTCGAGCAGCTGCGGTGCGAAACCGCTGAACGCCGCGATCGCGGCGGCGGTGACGCCGAGCAGCGTGCGGCGCCCGATGCGGTCGGCGAGGATACCCGACGCGACGATCGCGCCGACGCCGACGACCGCGGCGATCGCTTCGATCATCAGGAAGCGCACAGGGGTTTCTTCGGTGAACAGGAACACCCACGACAGCGGATAGACGGTGACCATGTGGAACATCGCAAAGCTCGCGAGCGGCGCGAAGGTGCCGATGACGATCGTCTTCCATTCCGACCGCAGTGTTTCGAGCAGCGGCGCCGGCTGGAGCGCGCGGTTCTCGAACAATTCGGCATATTCGGGGGTCACGACGATGCGCAGCCGCGCGAACAGCGCGACGACGTTGATCGCAAAGGCGACGAAGAAGGGATAGCGCCAGCCCCAGGCGAGGAAATCCTCCGCGGGCAGCGCTGCGATCAGGAACATGAACAGCAGGCTGGCGACGATCAGGCCGAGCGGCGCGCCGAGCTGCGGGATCATCGCGTACCAGCCGCGCTTCTTCTCCGGCGCGTTGATCGCGAGCAGCGAGGCGAGACCGTCCCACGACCCGCCGAGCGCGACGCCCTGTCCCATGCGGAACAGCGCGAGCAGCAGCGCCGCGCCGATGCCGATCGATTCATATCCGGGCAGGAAGGCGATGGCGGCGGTCGACCCGCCGAGCAGGAACAGTGCGATGGTGAGCTTCGCGCCGCGGCCATAGGCGCGGTCTATCGCGGTGAAGATGATCGTTCCGACTGGGCGCGAGACGAAGGCGAGGGCGAAGATCGCGAACGACCAGAGCGTGCCCGTCAGCGGGTCGAGATGCGGAAAGACGAGCTTCGGGAAAACCAGCACCGACGCGATGGCATAGACGAAGAAGTCGAAGAATTCGGACGTGCGGCCGATGATGACGCCGATCGCGATTTCGGCGGGGTCGATGCGGTGGCTGCCCCCATCCTCGCTTGCACCGTGGAGGGCGCGGGCGTCGCGTTCGGCCTCGGTCGTGGGCACAGTATCGGCAGCCATGGTAACAATCCTTGAGCTGGCGCCGTTCGCAGGACAGGATGCGGCGGCACGAGTCGGTCATAGGGCAAAATCGCCCGGAATGAAAATGCCCCTGCGCGATGATGAGCGGTCGCGGGATTGGACAAAATGTCCTATGTGCAGTGCAACAAAGGAGGCCTAGGCGCGCATCATGCCAAGCAATCTCCCTCGTTTTCCCGTCCGGTTGCGGCTCCTGCCGCTGCTCGCCGCGCTGCCCCTTTTGTCGGGCTGCGGGCTGGTCGTGCTCGATCCCGCCGGCGACGTCGCGCGCCAGCAGGGCGACCTGATCGTCCTGTCGACCGTGCTGATGCTGCTGATCATCGTGCCGGTGATGGCGCTGACGATCTTCTTCGCGTGGAAATATCGCGCGTCGAACAAGGAGGCGACCTACAAGCCCGACTGGGACCATTCGACGCAGCTCGAGCTCGTCATCTGGTCGGCGCCGCTGCTCATCATCATCTGCCTCGGCGCGGTAACGTGGGTCGCGACGCACCTGCTCGATCCCTATCGCCCGCTCGCGCGCACCGGCCCCGGCCAGCCCGTCGCGGCGGAGGTCAAGCCGCTCGACGTGCAGGTCGTCGCGCTCGACTGGAAATGGCTGTTCATCTACCCCGAACAGGGGGTCGCGACGGTGAACGAGCTGGCCTTGCCAGTGAACCGGCCGGTCCGCTTCCGCATCTCCTCCTCGTCGGTGATGAACAGCTTTTACGTGCCCGCACTCGCGGGGCAGATCTACGCGATGCCCGGCATGGAAACCAAGCTGCACGGCGTGTTCGACAAGACCGGCAATTACGAAGGCTTCTCGGCCAATTATTCGGGCTGGGGCTTTTCGAACATGCGCTTCGCGGTGAAGAGCCTGCCCGCGGGCGAGTTCGACAAATGGGTCGCGGCAACCAAGGCGTCGGCCGAAGGCGACCTCAGCCGCGATGCCTATCTGAAACTCGAAAAGCCGACACACAAGGAACCCGTACGCCGCTTCGCCGCGAGCGACCCGCAACTGTTCGACGCGGTCGTCAACATGTGCGTCGAGCCCGGCAAGATGTGCATGCACGACATGATGGCGCTCGATGCCGCGGGCGGCGCGGGCATCGCGGGCATCGGCAATGTCCGGCAGGTCACCTATGACAAGTTCGCCGCGCGCGGCACCGTCGACGCCGCGCGCTGGAGCATGCGCTATGTCGCCGCGCTCTGCAGCTCGCCGGTGATGTCGAACGACCGCCCCGACGCGGCGCCGGTCGCGCCCGAGAAACTGAAGGGCGAGGGGCTTCCGCACCCGTCCAAGCCTGAACGCACGGCGCTGCGTGCACCCGCCGCCGCCGAACGCCCGCTGTCCTGAAGAAGCCCGAGATCACCATGACCATCCCGCATCCCGCACCCGAAACCGGTCCGATCCTCGGCAAGCTGTCGCTCGAGGCGCTGCCGCTGCACGAGCCGATCCTCGTCGTCACCTTCATCGGCGTCGTCCTTGGCGGCATCGCCGTGCTCGGCCTGATCACCAAATTCCGCCTCTGGGGTTATTTGTGGAAGGAATGGTTCACCACCGTCGACCACAAGCGCATCGGGATCATGTACATGATCCTCGGCCTCATCATGTTCCTGCGCGGTTTTGCCGACGCGATCATGATGCGGTTGCAGCAGGCGATGGCGTTCGGCGGATCCGAGGGTTATCTGACCCCGCACCATTATGACCAGGTGTTCACCGCGCACGGCGTGATCATGATCTTCTTCGTCGCGATGCCGTTCATCACCGGCCTGATGAACTATGTCGTGCCGCTGCAGATCGGCGCGCGCGACGTCAGCTTTCCTTTCCTCAACAATTTCAGCTTCTGGATGACGACGTCGGGCGCGGTGCTGACGATGATCTCGCTGTTCGTCGGCGAATATGCCCAGACCGGCTGGCTCGCCTATCCGCCTTTGTCGGGGATCGCTTACAGTCCGAATGTCGGCGTCGACTATTATATCTGGGGCCTGCAGATAGCCGGCGTCGGCACTACCCTGTCGGGGATCAACCTGGTCGTCACGATCCTGAAGCTGCGCGCGCCGGGCATGGGGCTGATGAAGATGCCCGTCTTCACCTGGACCTCGCTCTGCTCGAACATCCTGATCGTCGCCAGCTTCCCGATCCTCACCGCGACGCTCGTGCTTTTGAGCCTTGACCGCTATGTCGGCACCAATTTCTTCACCAACGATCTCGGCGGATCGCCGATGATGTATGTGAACCTGATCTGGATCTGGGGCCATCCCGAGGTTTACATCCTCGTGCTGCCGCTGTTCGGCGTCTTCTCCGAAGTCACCTCGACCTTCTCGGGCAAAAGGCTCTTCGGTTATACCTCGATGGTCTATGCGACGGTGTGCATCACCATCCTGTCGTACATCGTATGGCTGCACCACTTCTTCACCATGGGATCGGGCGCCAGCGTCAACAGCTTCTTCGGCATCACGACGATGGTGATCTCGATCCCCACGGGGGCCAAGCTCTTCAACTGGCTCTTCACCATGTATCGCGGCCGCATCCGCTTCGAACTTCCGATGATGTGGACGATCGCCTTCATGCTGACCTTCGTCATCGGCGGCATGACCGGCGTGCTGCTCGCGGTGCCGCCCGCCGACTTCGTGCTGCACAACTCGCTGTTCCTGATCGCCCACTTCCATAACGTGATCATTGGCGGCGTCTTGTTCGGCCTGTTCGCGGCGATCAATTACTGGTGGCCCAAGGCGTTCGGTTACAAGCTCGACGTTTTCTGGGGCAAGGTCAGCTTCTGGTGCTGGGTCGTCGGTTTCTGGGTCGCCTTCACGCCGCTCTATATCCTCGGCCTGATGGGCGTGACGCGGCGCATGCGCGTGTTCGACGACCCGAGCCTGCAAATCTGGTTCGTGATTGCCGGCATCGGCGCGCTGATCGTCGCGGCGGGCATCGGTGCGATGCTGGTCCAGTTTGCGGTGAGCATCTGGCGCCGCAAGGAATTGCGCGACATGACGGGCGGCGATCCATGGGACGGCCGCACGCTCGAATGGGCGACCAGTTCGCCGCCGCCCGACTATAATTTCGCCTTCACGCCGGTGATCCACGACCTCGACGCCTGGTACGACATGAAGTCGCGCGGGCATCAGCGTCCCGTCGATGGCTATCGCGACATCCATATGCCGAGCAACACCGGTACGGGGATGATCCTGTCGGGCTTCTGCCTCGTCATGGGCTTTGCGCTCGTCTGGCATATCTGGTGGCTCGTCGCTTTGAGCTTCGTCGCGACGATCGCCGGCGCGATCTATCACACCTTCAACTACAAGCGCGATTTCGACATCCCGGCGGCCACGGTCACCGCGGTCGAGGACGCGCGGACCCGCCAGCTGGCGGCCGGAGCCTGATCCGATGAGTGCCAAGACCATCGCCGCGGACGAACCCGTCCAGTTCTACGACCTCGACGAGCATGCGCATCCCGAAGGGCACAGCACGATGCTGGGCTTCTGGATCTACCTGATGAGCGACTGCCTCATCTTCGCGATCCTCTTTGCCTGCTACGCCGTGCTCGGTGGCAGCTATGCCGCGGGGCCGGCGCCGAAGGATCTGTTCGACCTCAAACTGATCGCGCTCAACACCGCGATGCTGCTCTTCTCGTCGATCACTTACGGCTTTGCGGTGCTCCAGATGCAGCAGGGCAAGGTGAAGGGCGTGCAGCTCTAGCTCGCGATCACCGGCCTGTTCGGGCTCGCCTTCCTCGGGATCGAGCTTTACGAATTCCACCACCTGATCGAAATCGGCGCGACGCCGCAGCGCAGCGCCTTCCTGTCGAGCTTCTTCACGCTGGTCGGCACGCACGGGCTCCACGTCACCTTCGGCATCGTCTGGCTCGTCACGCTGATGTTCCAGCTCTCGAAGCACGGGCTGATCGCCGCGAACAAGCGCCGCGTGATGTGCCTTTCGATGTTCTGGCACTTCCTCGACGTCGTGTGGATCGGCGTCTTCACCTTTGTCTATCTGATGGGAGTGCTGCGGTGAGCCACGATACGCACGCGCACGACGCGCACCACGAGATCGAGATGCCGCACGCTACGATGCGCGACTATGTCATCGGCTTCGTGCTGTCGGTGATCCTGACCGCCATTCCCTTCTGGCTGGTGATGACGATGCCATTGAGCGCCGGCGCAACCGGCGCGATCATCATGGGTTTCGCCGTGGTCCAGATCGTCGTCCACATGGTCTTCTTCCTCCATATGACGCCGAAGGCCGAGGGCGGCTGGTCGCTGACCTCGCTGATCTTCACCGTGATCGTCGTCGTCATCATGCTCGCGGGCTCGCTGTGGGTGATGCACCATCTCAACACCAACATGATGCCGATGCCGCACGAACCGACGAGCCAGACGGCGAGCCAGATTCCGTGACACGCACCCGCCGCGCGGCCTTCGCCGCCGCGGCGCTGGTTGCGGCCGCGGCGCTCGCGGCGCTCGGCGTCTGGCAGCTCGAACGGCGCGTGTGGAAGCATGAGCTGGTCGCGGCGGTCGCGGAGCGCATCGACGCCGAACCCGTCGCCGCGCCGGGGCCGGACGGCTGGAAACGGATGGGCGCAAGGCAGGACGCCTATCGCCGCGTGACCGCGACGGGCCTGTTCCGCCACGACCGCGAGACGCTGGTCCAGGCGGTGACCGATCGCGGGCCGGGCTATTGGGTGGTCACACCGCTCGAAACGCCGGGCTTCACCTTGCTCGTCAATCGCGGCTTCGTGCCCAAGGACCGGCGCGACGCGGCGGCGCGCGCGGCGGGCAACGTCGCGGGCCCGGTGACCGTCACCGGTCTCCTCCGCGTCACAGAACCGGGCGGCGCCTTCCTCCGCTGGAACGATCCCGCGGCCGATCGCTGGTTCTCGCGCGACGTCGCGGCAATCGCCAAGGCACGCGGGCTGGGGCGCACGGCGCCCTATTTTATCGACGCCGATGCCCAGGCGAACCCCGGCGGCTATCCGGTCGGCGGGCTGACCGTCGTCCGCTTTCCCGACAATCATCTCGTCTACGCGCTGACCTGGTTCGCGCTCTCTGCGCTCAGCCTCTTTTTTGCCTGGCGTCTGTGGCGTATCCGGGACTGATGACGCACCCGACGATCCTGCCGGCGACGCCCGCCCGCGCTCCTGCCGGGCGCCGCAACATGACGCTGCTGATCCAGCTGCGCTGGCTGGCGGTCGGCGGGCAGCTGGCGACGATCGGCATCGTCAGCGGACCGATGGGCATTTCGCTGCCGCGCGCTCCCTTGCTGGCGGCGATCCTCGTGCTGATCGCGATCAACTTCGCCAGCATCGCGGCGCTGCGCCGCGGGCGCGCGGTGACCAATGCCGAACTCACCGCCGTCCTGCTCTTCGACGTCGCGGCGCTCGGCTGGCAGCTTCACCACAGCGGTGGCCTCGAAAACCCCTTTGCCTCGCTCTTCCTGTTGCAGGTCGTGATCGGTGCGATCCTGCTCACGCCGCGCTCGTCGTGGGCGATCGTCGCGGCGGCGCTCGCCGCGCTCGCCGCGCTGCGCGTCGATCCGACGCCGCTTGTGCTGCCGCCCCCTTATGCGGCCGACCCGATGAAGCTCTATCTGCAGGGCAGCTTCGTCTGTTTCCTGCTGATCGCGGTGCTGCTCGTCGCCTTCGTCACGCGGATAAGCCGCAATCTGCGCGACAGCGACGCCGCGCTCGCGACCAGCCGCCAGCGCGCGGCCGAGGAGGATCATATCGTCCGCATGGGGCTGCTCGCATCGGGCGCGGCGCACGAACTGGGGACGCCGCTGTCGACGCTGTCGGTGCTGATCGGCGACTGGAAGGCGGCGCCGCGGCTGAAGGACGACCGTGAATTGCAGGAAGACCTCGCCGACATGGACACCGCGGTCCAGCGCTGCAAGGCGATCGTCGGCGGCATTTTGATGTCGGCGGGCGAAGCGCGTGGCGAGGCGCCGCAGCTCACGACGATGCGCGCCGCGTTCAACGAAATCGTCGCGCACACGCGTGCGGTGCGGCGCCCCGGCACGGTCGAATTCAACGACCGTTTCGGCGCCGATATCGCGATCGTGTCGGACCCCGCGCTGCGACAGGTAATCGGCAATGTGCTCGACAATGCGGCCGAGGTGTCGCCCGACTGGACCAGCTTCACGACCTCGCGCGACGGTGACATGCTGGTGATCGAGATTGCCGATCGCGGCCCCGGTTTCAGCGACGAGATGCTCGAAAATTTCGGCCAGCCCTATCGTTCGACGAAGGGGCGGCCCGGCGGCGGGCTCGGCCTGTTCCTGCTCGTCAATGTGCTGCGGAAAATGGGCGGCGGCGCCAGCGTGTCGAACCGCGACGCCGGCGGCGCGCTGGTCCGGATTTTCCTGCCCGTTTCGGCACTTGCGAGCCCGGGTGGAGAAGCGGCATGAACAAGCAGCGGCACTTGCTGATCGTCGAGGATGACGAGGCGTTCGCACGGACGCTCAAGCGCTCGTTCGAACGGCGCGGCTACGTGGTCGAGGTCGCGCACAGTCCCGAAGAAATGGGTGAGCTGCTGGTCGCTTTCCGGCCGGGCTATGCGGTCGTCGACCTGAAACTCGGCGCCGCCTCGGGGCTGGCCTGCGTGCAGACGCTGCGCGCCGCCGATGCGACGATGCGGATCGTCGTGCTCACCGGTTTTGCCAGTATCGCGACCGCGGTCGAGGCGATCAAGCTCGGCGCCTCCTATTATCTCGCCAAGCCTTCGAACACCGACGATATCGAGGCGGCGTTCGACCGCGCCGAGGGCAATCCCGAAACCCCGCTCGATGGCCGCCAGTCGTCGATCAAGACCGTCGAATGGGAACATATCCACCAGACGCTCGTCGAAACCGGGTTCAATATTTCCGAAACCGCCCGCCGCCTCGGCATGCACCGGCGGACGCTCGCGCGGAAGCTCGAAAAGCGGCAAATTCGCTAAGACAATCGCCGCGGCAACGCCAGTTCGGGGGCTCTCCTTGCGTCTTGGCCTCCTGACTGATATCGGGGCGCCGCAACCGAAAGAGGCCACGTCCTCGCTCGCGCACCCCGCGGGTTTTCAAGTCCGGGACGGCCCGGCAGCCTTTGGAAGGAGGCTGTCATGGCCTGGATCTATCTGACGATTGCCGGAATTTTCGAAATCATATGGGCGTTTGCGATGAAACAGTCGGACGGCTTCACGCGCCCCGGCCCGACCGCCGTCACCATCGCCGCGATGATCGTGAGTTTCGCGCTGCTGTCGTTGTCGATGAAATCGCTGCCGCTCGGCACCGCCTATACGATCTGGACGGGGATCGGCGCGATCGGCGCCTTTCTTGTCGGCATCTTCGTCCTCGGCGAACAGGCGAATGCGACGCGCATCGTCGCGGCGCTGCTGATCGTCAGCGGGCTGTTGCTGATGAAGCTGTCGTCGCCCGCCTGATCGGCGCCCATCGCAAGCGGGGCCACGTCCTCCCCGGCGCGTGATCGCGCGCCGGCACAGGTCCGGGACGGCCCGGCGACCTTCGAAGGAGGCCGCCGTGCGCCCCGAATCCCCCGAACCCGTTGCCGCTGCGTCTACGCTCGCGGTCCCCGCGATGCTGACCGAATATCTGCCGATCCTCATCTTCATGGGCGTCGCGCTGATCTTGTCGTCGCTGTTCCTCCTGCTGCCGATGGCGGTGTCGCGCCTGACCGGGACGCATGCGCCGGACAGCGAGAAGCTCTCCGAATATGAATGCGGCTTCCCGGCGTTCGAAGCGCCGCGAAAGCCGTTCGACGTCCGCTTCTATCTCGTCGCGATCCTCTTCATCGTCTTCGACCTCGAGGCCGCCTTCCTCTTCCCCTGGGCGGTCGTCGTCGACGATCTGGGGTGGGAGGCATGGGGCGCGATGATGCTGTTCCTCACCATCCTGACGATCGGATTCGTCTATGAATGGAAAAAGGGCGCGCTCGATTGGGACTAGTCGGCTTTCATCACGAAGGCGGGGCCGAGGTCGATCGTGCGCGCGGCGTCGCCCAGCGTCAGCGCGACATTGGCCTTGCCCGCCGGATGGGCCTCGGCGGCGATGCCCTTGATGTGCACGAGCTTCCATTCGCCCGTGATCGCGACGCGTCCGGCGACGATCGGCGCATAGGGCGCGCTATTCTGCTGGATTGCGGCGCCAAGCTCGGCGGGGTCGCCGGCGGCACCTTCCGCGAGCCGGACCCAGAGCGCGAGGATCAGCTTGTCGCCCTTGGCAATGGCGTCCCTGATCGGCACCGACGCGCCGATGTCCCACGGGTTGGCCGGCTTGGCAGTGATGATCACGCGCATCGCGCTGCCGCCCTGTACCGCGCCGTCCTTGCGTGCCTTGTGCGTCTGGCCGGGGCCATAGACGGTCCAGCCCGCGGTCGGCTCGTTGAGCATATGCGGCGCGCCGGCTTCCTCCTCGGCCGATGCCGGCGCAGCGGCAAGGGCGATGGCGACAGCCAGCAAAGCGGTGCGGAATTTGGTCATCATGCGTCTCCCCCAACGACTCGATTGCATGATCTTATAATGACAAGTAAGATATCAATCTAATACCAATTTACCGAAGGGGGAACGGCGATGCGGTTGGTGATGCGATGTTCGATCATGCTGCTCTGCGCGGCACCTTCGACAACTTCCGCGCAGGAAACGGCAAAGGGCAGTTTTGACCTCGTCTGGTCCGACGAATTCGACACCGACGGACCGCCCGATCCCGCCAAATGGAGCTGGGACACCCATGCGAACAAGGCGGGCTGGTACAACAAGGAACTGCAATATTACGCCGCCGACCGCCCCGAAAACGCGCGGGTCGAAGGCGGCAGGCTGATCATCACCGCGCGCAGGGAAACACTCGCCGACCGCGCCGATCATGGCGGACAGGGCTATACCTCGGCGCGGCTGATCACCAAGGGCAAGGCCGAATTCACCTATGGCCTGATCGAGGTGCGCGCGAAGCTGCCGTGCGGCAAGGGCAGCTGGCCTGCGATCTGGACGCTCGGCGCCAATGCACCCTGGCCCGACGGCGGCGAGATCGACATCATGGAACATGTCGGCAAGACGCCGGGCGATATATTCGGCACGATCCACAACCGCTCGACCGCAGGGACGTTCGGCAACGGCGGCCAGGCGCGGGTCGACGACGCGTGCGACGCCTTCCACGATTATCAGATGCTCTGGACCCCGCGCGAGATCCGTTTCGCCGTCGATGGCAAACCCTATCATCGCTATGCCAATGCCGGGACGGGCACTGCGCAATGGCCGTTCGACCAGCCGCAATATCTGCTGCTCAATCTCGCGGTCGGCGGCGCGATGGGCGGCGAGGTCGACGATGCGATCTTCCCGGTCCGGTTCGAGATCGAGCATGTCCGCGTCTATCGGCAACGGCCGCGCGGCGCGGTTCCGCCCGCCGAATGAGATTGCGACGCCCGCCGGCCCTTGGACAGGGTCACGGCGGGCGCCGGGGGCAAGCGGCGGGAAGACCGCCGCCCCGTTCAGATCAGGATGTGGCAGACGCCGGGGTGCGGATAGGCGACGCCGCGCGTCAGCTGCGCGAGCCGGTCGTCGACGATCTCGTCGCGATCGACGATCTCGACGCGAAACCGCCCATGGAGCGCGGTGACGCTGCGGACATTGCCGCCCCCGCCCAGCGCATAGAGGATGTTGGCGGGTAGCGGCGCGTCGCGCGTGGCCTTCTTTCGAGCCTGCGTGGGGACAGCCGCCGCGCCGCCGCTTGCCAGCGCGCCGCGAATCTCTTCGGCGACGAGGTCGGCGACCGGGCCGAGCACGACCTGCGCCGCATTTTCCGACGGCCGGATGATCCCGCGCGCACCCAGCGCCGACAGCGCCGCATCGTCGACCGCCTTCTGGTCGGCGACAATCAGGCGAAGCCGCGTCGTGCAGGCGTCGACGCTCACCAGATTGGCCGCACCGCCCAGCGCGGCCACGAACGCATCGCCGCGCGCGCTTCCCGCTGCCGCGGCCGATATTTCGCCGACCGCGCCTTTCTCGCGTCCGGGCGTGCTCAGGTCGAACCGGCGGATAAAGAAGCGGAAGAGACCGTAATAGAGCAGGGCATAGACGGCACCGATCGGCAGAAGCATCCACGGGCGGGTGGCCAGGCTGTAGTTCAGCACATAGTCGAACAAGCCCGCCGAAAAGCCGAAGCCTAGCTTGACGTCGAGCGCGTTCATCAGCGCCATCGACGCGCCGGTGAGCAGCGCGTGGATCGCGTAGAGCAGCGGCGCGACGAACATGAAGGTGAACTCGATCGGTTCGGTCACCCCCGTCAGGAAGCTGGTGAAGGCAAGGCTGAACAGCATGCCGGCCACGGCCTTTTTCCGCTCGGGCCGCGCCTCATGATACATGGCGAGGCACGCCGCGGGCAGGCCGAACATCATCACCGGGAAAAAGCCCGACATGAACGCGCCGGCATTGGGATCGCCCGCGAAGAAACGGCGAAGATCGCCCGTCGCGCCGGCAAAATCGCCGACCACGAACCAGGCGGCGTTGTTGATGATATGGTGCAGCCCGGTGACGATCAGCAGCCGGTTGAGCACGCCATAGACGAACAGGCCGGCGCCGCCGCTTTCGACCACGGTGCGGCTCGCGGCGTCGATCGCGCCGCTGATATGCGCAAAGCCATAACCGATCACGGCGGCGAGCAGCAGCCCGGCGATCCCGCTCGCGATCGGCACGAAGCGCCGGCCGCCGAAGAAGGCGAGATATTCGGGCAGTGCGATCGTCGCGAAGCGGTTGTAGAAATTGCCGCCGATCAGCCCCGACAATATGCCGATCGGGACCTCGAGCTTGTCGATCTGGGTGAGCGCCCAATTCTTCGCCGCCAGCGCCGCGGCCGCGTCGGGCAGGCCGGCGGCGACATCGGGCGGCGCGACCATGAAGGTCTGCGCGCCGGTCGTCGTGACAAGGTAGCAGGTGACACCCGCGAGCGCCGCGGCGCCATTGCCGTCGCGCGCAAAGCCGACCGCGACACCGATTGCGAACAATATGCCGAGATTGTCGAAAATCGCGGCGCCCGCCGCCGAGATGAAGGCGATGTCGAGCAGGTCGGGCTGGCCGACGCGCAGCAGCAGGCCGGCGATCGGCAGCACCGCGATCGGCAGCATCAGCGCGCGCCCGAGCGGCTGAAGCGTTTCGAGAATTTTTCTCATCGCCGTGTCTCCTCGAATGCGCGGGCGAGCGCGCGTACTTCGGCCGCCGATTTGCATTGCAGCGCGAGTTCGGCGTGCGCGCGTGCCTCAATCAGGGTCAGGCCACGCACAATCTGCTTCGCTTCGGCCACAAAACTCGGCACCGCCGACAATTCGGCCACACCCAGCCCGACGAGGATCGGCAGCGCTGCAGGGTCGGAGGCGAGGCCGCCGCAGACGCCGACCCAGCGATCATGAATGGCGGCAAGGCGGCAGGTCTCGCCGATCATGCGGAGGACTGCAGGGTGCATTGCATCGACGCCTGCTGCGACTGCCGGATTTCCACGATCCATCGCGAGCACATATTGGGTCAGGTCGTTGGTTCCGATCGACAGGAAATCGGCCTCGGCGGCGAGCAGGTCCGCGGTCATCGCGGCGGCGGGGGTTTCGACCATGACGCCGAGCTCGACCGGGACGGTTATTCCCATGTCGGCGCGCAGCCGGTCGACGCGTGCACGCACCTGCCTGAGCTCGTCGACGCTTGCGACCATCGGGATCATGATCTTGCACGAACCGGCGGGTTCGACGCGCAGGATCGCGCGAAGCTGGGTGTCGAGCAGGTCGGGGCGGGCCAGCGCGACGCGGATGCCGCGCTGGCCGAGCGCCGGATTTTCCTCGGCATCGATCGGGATATAGGCTGCGGGTTTGTCGCCGCCGATATCGAGCAGGCGGACGATCACCGGCTTGCCCGCGAGCGCCTCGGCAATCCCCTGATAGGCGGCGAGCTGCTCGTCTTCCGACGGCGCTGTCTCGCGATCGAGGAACAGGAATTCGCTGCGGACGAGACCCGATCCTTCGGCACCCTGTTTTGCGGCGGTCTGCGCTTCGTCGACGCTGCCGACATTGGCGAAGATTTCGATGCGTGTGCCGTCGGCGCTGTGGCACGCGTTGTTCGCCGCCGCCTGTGCGGCGGCGCGGCGGGCGTCGCGCTTGGCGAGCCGTGCGGCAAAGACATCGGTATCGGCGGCCGACGGGGCCAGCGTGACATGACCCAACTCGGCGTCGAGCAGCAGCGGCAGATCGTCGTCGACCGCGTCGAGCGCATCGCCCATCGCCACCAGCGCGGGCAAGCCCATGCCCGCGCAAAGGATCGCGACGTGCGAGGTTGGGCCGCCGCGCACGAGGCAGATGCCTGCGGGTTTCGCCGCAGCGAGCGTCACCAGCTGCGACGGCAACAGATCCTCGGCCACGACGATCGCGCCCACCGGGATATTCGCGCCGTTCAGCGATGTGCCGGTCAGCACCGCGAGCAATTGCCGTTCGATATCGATCAGGTCGTCGATGCGTTCGATCAGATGGGCATTGCCCGTCGCGCGGATCGCGTCGATCTGGTCGTGGATCGCACCGCGCCATGCAAAGCCCGCGCTATTCCCGCCGGCGATCCGCTTTTCGGCCGCCGCGAGCAGCTCGGGATCGTCGATCAGCGCGAGATGCGCCTGCATCACCGCAGCGACGCCGCCGCCGGCTTCGTCGGCCCGCGCCGCGATGCTCGCGCGAACCTCACTGCGTGCCGCGATCAATGCCGCGCGCTCCTCGACGGGGCCCGTTCCGTCGCGGGCAACCGCGATGTCCGCCTGCCGCAGCCTTGCCGCCGGACCCATCGCAAGGCCGGGCGACGCGATCACGCCGCCGATTTGTCCCGCTTCCAGCGATGCCGCAGGGGCGGACGCGGCGGGCGTTGCGACTACGGGCGCGCCTTCGCCCATGTCGGTCGCGAGCAACGCTGCAATTGCCGCAAGGGCTGCTTCGGCATCGTCGCCGCGCGCCTGCACGACAATCTCGTCGCCGAATGTCGTGCCGAGCGCGAGCAGCGCGACCGTGCTGCGTGCATCGCCGCGTTTGTCGCCGCGGACCAGATGGACCTCGGCCTCGAACTGCCGTGCCGCCTCGCCGATCCGCGCGGCGGGACGCGCATGGATGCCGTGCGGCAGCGACAGCGTCACTGCCTGTTCCACCATCGTCCCGTCGTCCGACCGTCGGCGCGTTTCGGCCTGGACAGGGACGAGCGTCATCAGCGCTTCGCACGCGCCGATCGCGCTGTCGGTGGTGCGGCGGCTGATCGCAAAAGCCTCGGCGTTGGTCACGATCACCGGGGTGATCAGGCTGGTTGCCGCCTGCGCAACGGCGTCGAGGTCGAAGCGGATCAGCGGGTCGCCGCGCGATACGGTCTGGCCGATGGCGACGAGCGGGGAGAAGCCTTCGCCTTTCAGCATCACCGTATCGAGCCCGATGTGGATCAGCACTTCCGCGCCCTCGGCGCTGCGCAAGGAGATTGCGTGGCCCGCCTCGTGGAGCGTGACGATCTCGCCGTCGAACGGCGCGACGACGGTATCGCCGAGCGGCTGGATGGCGACGCCGTCACCCATCATCCGCTGGGCAAAGACCGGATCGGGCACTTCGTCCAACGTCGTCGCCCACCCTCGGAGCGGAGAGGTGATGATCAGACCCATCGATAAATCCCCAAAACTTCGGCCGCTTCTGTCGTGCGGCTCGTTTATCCCTGTGCGGCTTGAGCCAGTCCCGCTGTCGGTTCGGAAATGGCTCGCCCGCCGATCCACGTAGCGCGCGGCATGAGGTCGGAGTCGAGCCAAACCCAGTCGGCGCGCTGCCCCGGTGTGATCGCGCCGATGCGATCCGCGAGCGACAGGAAGGCGGCGGGCGTCGCGCTCGCCATGATCGACACATCGGGGACGGAGAGGCGCGTAACCTCGACCGTCTTGCGCAGCGCCGACGCCATGTCGAGATGCGTGCCCGCGAGCGTGCCGTCCTCGAAAATACAGACGCCGTCCTTCACCGCGATCCGCTTGCCCTGCAGCGTGAACTCGCTGACGTCGGTGCCGACGCTCGGCATCGCGTCGGTGACGAGCATGATGCGCTCCTTGCCCTTGGCCGTCACCGCAAGGCGCACGACGGCCGGGTGCAGGTGGACGTCGTCGACTATCAGCCCGCACCAGCTATCGGAATCGAACGCTGCGCCGACCGCGCCCGGATTGCGGTGATGCAGCGGCGACATGGCGTTGAACAAATGGGTAAAGCCCGACAGCCCGGCGGCGATCGCGCGCTGCGCCTCGTCATAGGTCGCGTCGCTGTGCCCCGCGCTGACGATCACACCATGACGGACAAGCGTGCGGATATCCGCTTCGTCGCACAATTCGGGCGCGAGCGTCAGCATCACGCGCCCGCGATGTGGCGCGATCAGCGTCGCCAATATATCGGCATCGAGGCGACGGATACGGTGCGCTTCGTGAATGCCGCGCTTTACCTCGTTGATAAACGGCCCTTCGATATGGATGCCGACCACCCCGGGCACGCCCTGTTCGACCGCGGCGTCGACCGCTGCGAGCGCCGCGGCGATCTGCGCCGGCGTGTCGCTGATCAGGGTCGGAAGGAACGCCGTCGTGCCGAACTGCGCATGCGCTTCGCCGATCGCCGCGATCGCGGCGACGTCGACCTGGTCGTTGAACAGCACGCCGCCGCCGCCATTGACCTGCGTATCGACGAAGCCGGGCAGCAGCCACCCGCCGCCCAGATCGATCTCGCGATCCACCGGCGCGTCGCCGGCGGTCGAAACGGCGGAAACGATGCCGTCGGCGATGGCGATATCGACCGCGCCGACGGCACCGGTCGGCAGCGCGACCCGCCCGTTGTGGAAACGAAAGATCATAGCGTCTCGGTAACCTTGTTGAGATGCGGAGGCGAGTCGGGGTTGTGGCCCCGCGCCAGTGCGAGCGCACTCGCCATGCGGTAAAAGCTCTGGATCATCAGGATCGGCTCGATCGCCGGATGGGCGGCCATCGCGGGCAGGTCGCCGCCGTCGGGATCGGCAAGCAGGACGGTCGCGCCGCGGCCCCGGAACTCGTCGGCAACGCCGCGAACGCCGGCGGCCGCGCGGTCCGATCCGCCGAATGCCAGGACATGAAAAGCATCGCCGACGATTGCCATCGGGCCGTGGCGGACTTCGGCCGCGCTGAAGCTTTCGGCGTGGAGCCCCGAGGTCTCCTTGAATTTGAGCGCCGCTTCCTGCGCGGCGCCCAGCCCGTAACCGCGGCCAAGGACGAAGAGGTTCGTCGCGTCCCGAAAGGCGGCAACCGCGGGCGACCAGTCGAGCGCGAACGCTTGTGCGAGTTGGCCGGGCAGGGCGGTCAGCGCGGCGTCGAGCGGCTCATCCCCGGCCCAGGCCGCGACGAGCGCGGCGATCGCCGCGAGCGAGGCGATATAGGATTTGGTCGCCGCGACCGACCGTTCGACACCGGCCGAAAGCGGGATGACCACATCGGCGAGGCTGGCGAGCGGCGACCCTTCGGCGTTGACCAGCGCGACGACGAAGGCGCCGGCATCGCGCTGCTGCCCGACCGCCGCCAGCAGGTCGGGGCTCTTGCCCGACTGCGACACGGCGAGGCACAGCCGGTTCCCGGCGACGGCGGGTGCGTCATAGAGCGACGCGATCGACAGCGCGGCCGAAGCGGTCGGCGTCCCCGTCATCGTCTCGATCAGATATTTGGCATAGGTTGCGGCATGGTCCGACGATCCGCGCGCGCAGGTGACGACCGCTGCGGGGGGCGATGCGCGAAGCCGCCGGCCGATCGCGGCGAACGCGTCGCGATTCGCGGCGAGCATATTCGCCACCACCCGTGCTGCCTCGCCCGCTTCCTGCTCCATCAGCGTCTGTCGTCCGTCTGTTGCGGCGTTCAGCATCATTCATCGTCTCCGGTCGAGCGCCCGATACGGCGTTCGTCATATTGGTACTATATAGGTTATATATGTCTCATCAAGAGGTATGTTTGCGCGATCAGATTTTGATGATCCAATTCTTGCGGCGCAGCCACTCCATCGCGCCCCAGATCAGCAACATGTAGACGAGGATCGGCAGCAGCGACGCGACCGGATCGCCGAGCGTTTCGCGCAGCGCGCGGAACGGCAGCAGCAACAGGTCCCAGGTGACGACGCCCGCGGTGACCTGGTGCAGCGTATAGGCCGCGATAGCGTTGGCGCCGAAGGCCAGCATCGCGGTCGCGGCGATGCCGGGCTGGCGGCCCTCGCGGTCGAGCCAGTGGTGGAGCAAGGCCAATGCGAGGATCGTGATGCCGCTGGTGACGAGGACGAAGCTGCTCGACCAGATATCCTTCACGATCGGGAAGGCGAGGCTCCAGATGCCGCCGGTGACGAGCATTGCGGCGCCGACCATCGCGAGCTTCCGCGCAGCTGGGCCTTCGCGGCGAATGAGCATTTCGCCGATCGCGACGCCGATCAGGCCTTGCGCGATCGCGGGCAGCGTGCCGAGAATCCCTTCGGGGTCATAGCCTTCGGGCCCCTGAACATAGAGGTGGGTGCCGAGCAGCAGCCGGTCGACCGAGGCGATGAAATTATGGCCGCGGACCCAGATGTCGGTCGCGAGGCCGTCGAGCGACGGCAGCAGCGCCAGCGGCCAATAAAGCGCCAGAATCGCGGCAATGGCGATCATCCGCGCGCGCGGACCGACGAGCAGGAAGAGGAGGGCGCAGGCGCAGTAAACCAGCCCGATTCGCTGGAGCACGCCGAACAGGCGCCATTCGCCCGAGGCGAAGCTGGTAAACCAGTAAAGGTTGCTGAGAATGAAACCCAGAAGGAGCAGGCGTCCGGTGCGGCCAAGTATATGCCCGCGCTGCGCCGAATCGAGCGTCGTATCGCGCATCGAAAAGGGGATCGCGATCCCGACCATCGTCAAAAAGCCCGGAAAAACAAGGTCTGCGAGCGTGATTCCATCCCAGCTCACGTGCAGCAGGATCGGTGCGACATTCGCCTCTGCGCCATATTTCATCGCGGCCGCCGAATTCACCAAGATCATCCCGGCGACGGTCAGCCCCCTCAGGACATCGAGCGAAATCAAACGCATGGCTTTGCCTCCCCGGTCGCCGTCGCCCCCTCAGGCAACATCTTCACGCTGCCATAAATTTGCAATGGACAGCGCGTTGGATTTGTAGTCTATTGGTAATATTCCAAGGACGCAATTGGTCTTATAGAGATTGTGGGAAGGCAATCTGGACCGGACTGGATGGGGGAAATCATAATGGTTAAGGGGCCTGCCAAGACAAACGGGATTCGCCGCGGTCTGCTTCACGGTATTTGCGGAACGGCACTTGCGAGCGCAATGATCCTTCCCGCCGCGGCGCAGGAAGCTGCCGCTCCGGCTGAGGCAAGCGAGGGAAATCCCAATGACATCATCGTCATGGGTATTCGCAAGAATCTTGAATCGGCGCAGAATCGCAAACGCAACGCCGATACGGTCGTTGATTCGATCACGGCCGAAGACATCGGCTCCTTCCCCGACAAGTCGGTCGCTGAAGCGTTGCAGCGCGTTCCCGGCATCACGGTCATCCGCTTCGCGGGTACCGACGATACCGCGCATTTCTCGGCCGAGCCTTCGGGCATCATCGTCCGCGGCCTCAGCCAGGTGCGTCCCGAATTCAACGGCCGCGACACGTTCAGCGCCAATTCGTCGCGCGGGCTCAGCTGGCAGGATATTTCCCCCGAATTGCTCGGCGGCATCGACACCTACAAGAACCAGACCGCCGAGATGATCGAAGGCGGTATCGCCGGTACGGTCAACCTGCGAACCCGCCTGCCGTTCAATTCGGATGGCCGGCTGATCTCTTTCTCGATCAAGAACACCTATGGCGACATCGCCAAGAAATCGACGCCCGAAATCTCGGGCATCCTGTCGAACCGCTGGCAGACGGGGATCGGCGAGATCGGCCTGCTGATCAACGGCGCCTACGCGCATTCGATCACCGCGAGCCAGGGCGTCCAGTTCGATCGCATGGCGATCTTCGACGGCGTGTTCGGGCCGGGCAAGCAATATATCCCGAGCGGCATCTTCATGCGCGACAATGAATATGACCGGAAACGTTATGGCGTTGCGGGCGCGTTCCAGTGGCAGTCGAACGACGGCGACATGGAATTGACCGCGCAATATAACCGGTCGCAATATAACAATAGCTGGCGCGAATATGCGCTCTATTCGAGCGCGTTCAGCATCTATGGCCAGCCCAGCGACTATCTGGTCACCGACCCGACTTTGGTCGCGCCGGGGACCGGCCGGGCGCCGTTCACCTTCGACGACGACGGCAATTTCCTCAGCGGCTGGTGGTCGGCGCCGCGCCCCTATGTCGGCGAAGGCAACGACAATCTCGGGCTCGGCGTCAACGAGGATGGCGAAGCCTTCTTCAATCGCTGCTACGGCTGGGAAGGCTGCGTCCCGCAGCAGCGTGCGCCGCAGGTCGACACCGCCGCCAATGCGCTTCGCAACAAGCAGATCACGCAGGACTTCGGCGTCAATTTCCGCTGGGACGTCGCCGACCGGGTGCGCGTGACGCTCGACGCCCAATATGTCGACGCGAGCGTGAGCAACTATAACGCATCGGTGACCGCGCGCACCTTCGCCGACACCTTCGTCGACCTGACCGGCAAATATCCGCGGCTCGAATTCCTGCCGAACCAGGCGGAGAATATCAACCTGTCGAACGGCGGGCTCAACAACCCCAACAATTATTTCTACTACGCCGTCACCGACCACACCGAGGACAGCGACGGCAAGGAAGTCGCCTTCCGCGCCGACGTCGAATATGACGTCGATTCAGGCTGGCTCGACGCGATCAAGGTCGGCGCGCGCTATTCGGATCGGGACCAGACGGTGCGCTGGGGCGCCTATAACTGGGCCAATATCTCGAACACCTGGACCTTTACGCAGGCGCCCTATTTCAACATCGACCGGCCGGTCTATCCCGCCGGCAGCAATCAGCTGCACACGTTCGACGGCGGCTTTTTCGACGGCAACCGGATCAACCACAACAGCTTCGCCTTCTTCAACATGGATATGCTGCAGAACCGCGAACAACTCGCGGCGGCGCTGGGCCGCCCGTCGATCGGAGTGGGCGATTATTATCCGGTCTGTTCGGGCGCCGGCTATCGCGCCGGCGAAGCCGTCGAAAAATCCTATGGCTGTTACCTGCCCAGCGAAATCCACAAGGTCAGCGAACGCACGGTCGCGACCTATGCGATGGCGAAATTCGGCGGCGACAGCCTGACGATCGGTGGCATTCCCGTTTCGGGCAATATCGGCGTCCGCCTGATCTGGACGCGCAACGATACGGTCGGCGCGACGACTCTGCCCGTGCCGTTCACGCCGGCGGGGCTGACCTGTACGCGCGGAACCGATCCCGGGCCGCCGCCGCGGCCGACCGCGTCGTCGGGCTGCGTCGTGACCCAGCAAGAGATTGATTTCAGCAATGGCGCGACCGTTGCGGATACGACCAAGGTCAATCATTTCCACGCCTTGCCCAGCCTCAACGTCAAGTTCGACCTGACCGACAAGCTGGTATCGCGTTTCGCATATTCGCGGGCGATGTCGCGGCCCGATTTCGGGCTGCTTCGCAACTTCCTGACAGTCAATCGCCTGACGCCGAACCTCAACGATTTTTCGGACGACAATGTCACGCGCGACGCACAGGGCAATGCGATCGCCTATGACTGGCAATATACCGGCCAGTCGGGCAATCCGGGGCTCAAACCGATCACGGCGGACCAGTTCGACCTGACGTTCGAATATTATTTCGGGCAGTCGAGTTCGTTCACCGCGACGGGTTTCTACAAGAAGTTCCACGATTATATCCAGTCGGGCAGCTTCCTTCTCGACATCACCAACAATGGTGTGACCGAGGAGGTGCGTGTCTCGCGGCCGTTCAATGGCAAGGGCGCGAGCATCTACGGCGCCGAAGTGGCGTTCCAGACCTTCTTCGACTTCCTGCCGGCGCCGTTCGACGGTTTCGGGGTGCAGGCCAACTACACCTATGTGAAGAACAACGGGATCGAGACGAGCAACCTGACTAACGAAACCGGCGCCGGGACGTCGGGCGGCGGGATCAGCTACGATACGTCGGCGGTCAAACCCAATGCGCTCGAAGGCATTTCGAAGCACAGCTACAATCTCGTCGGCATGTATGAAAAGGGCATATTGTCGGCGCGCGTGGCCTATAACTGGCGTTCGAAATATCTGGTGACCGCCATCGATTGCTGCGTCGGCCTGCCGATCTGGCAAAAGGATACGGCGTTCATGGATGCGTCGATCCGCTTGCGGGCCGCCGCCAATATCGAGCTCGTGCTCGAAGGGACGAACCTGCTCGGCACCGACACGGTCCTCTACCAGCAGGTGGATTCGGCGGGGACGCTGAAACCCAATGCCTGGTTCAAGAACGATCGCCGTTACCAGCTTGGTGTGCGGCTCAATTTCTAAAAGGGGGAAGGGGCGTCAGCCGTGTCAAATCGGACTGGCGCCCTCTTTCTTCCGCGCTAAGCTGGACCCGCCATGGGGGATAAATTCGAACTGGTGATCGTCGGCGGCGGGACCGCGGGGTGGATGTGCGCCGCGGCGTGCGCTGCCAAGCTCGACCCGGCGCGTTTTAGCGTTCGCCTTGTCGAGTCCGAAGAGATCGGGACGGTCGGCGTCGGCGAAGCGACGCTCCCACAGATGAAGGATTTCAACGACTTCCTCGGGCTCGACGAAGTCGAGTTCATGAAGGCGACGCAGGCGAGCTTCAAGCTCGGCATCGAGTTCGTGAACTGGGGCGCCGAGGGTGTCCGCTATATCCACCCCTTCGGCACCTTCGGCCGTCCGATCGGCGAGGCCGATTTCTTCAGCTACTGGATCCGCGCGAACCGCGCCGGCACCGCGGCATCGCTCTTCGACTATTGTTTCCCGATCGTCACCGCGCTCCAGAACCGCTTCATGCTGCCGAACGGCGACGCGAACGACGTGCGCAGCGCCTTTGCCTATGCCTATCATCTCGATGCCTTCCTCTACGCGCGCTATCTGCGCGGCTGGGCCGAGGCGCGCGGGATCGAACGCGTCGAGGGCCGCATCGTCGAGGTCGAGCAGGATGGCGAAAGCGGCGACGTCGCGGCGGTCAAGCTGGCATCGGGCACCCGCATCGCGGGCGACATGTTCGTCGACTGCTCGGGTTTCCGCTCGCTGCTGCTCGGCGGGACGCTGGGCGTCGATCTCGAGGATTGGTCGCACTGGCTGCCGTGCGACAGCGCGCAGGCGGTGCCGTCAGTGCGATCGGCCGACTTCACGCCCTATACGCGCTCGACGCGGCGCAAGGCCGGATGGCAATGGCGCATCCCGCTCCAGCACCGCACCGGCAACGGCTATGTCTATTCGAGCGCCGACATCTCGGACGACGAGGCGGCGGCGACCCTGCTCGCCAACCTCGACGGCGAGGCGCTCGCCGACCCGCGCGTGCTGCGCTTCAAGGCGGGCAAGCGCGAGGCGGCCTGGGCGAAGAACTGCGTCGCGATGGGGCTCGCGGGCGGTTTTCTCGAACCGCTCGAATCGACCAGCATCTATCTCGTCCAGATGGCGATCATGCACATGCTGACGCTGATGCCCGCCGAACGCGTGATCGACCCGGCTTTGCCCGCCGAATTCAACCGCGTGATGGACGTCGAATATGACCGGATCCGCGACTTCCTGATCCTCCATTATATCGCGAACGAGCCCGATGCGCCGCTGTGGGAGCGGGTGACTACGATCGACCTGCCCGATACGCTCGCGGGCAAGATCGAGCGCTTCCGCCATCGCGGCTATATCGAGGCCTATCGCGACGGGCTGTTCGGTCCGCCGAGCTGGCAGGCCGTATTCGTCGGGCAGGGGATCGAGCCGCTCGCCGCCGACCGCCTCGCCGACGTGCTGCCCGCAGCGACGGTCGAGGAGCGGCTATCGAACCTTGCGGCGACGATCGCCGACGCGGCGGCGACGGTTCCGTCGCACGCCGATTTCATCGCGCGCTATTGCCCGGCACCGGCGCCATGACCGGTTCGGTGCAGCGGGTCGTTGTTTTCGGCGGCGGGATTGCGGCGGCGATGGCGGCGCTTGCCATAGGCCGCGCCTATTCCCGGCTCGGCACCGATGTGATCTGGGTCGATACCGGCGATGCGCCTGCCCCCCACGCGGCGCTGGTCGCGCCGCCCGATCTTGCGACCTTCCACCGCCTGCTCGGTATCGACGACGCCATGCTCGTCCGCCACGCCGCCGCGACGATCGGCATGGGCCAGCAATTCGCCGGCTGGTCGGGTGGCGATCACGCCTTCCTCCATGCCTATGGCGACGCGGGCAGCGCCTTTGCCTCGCTGCCTTTCGTCCAGCACTGGACGCGCGCGCGCGCCGCGGGGCTCCGCGTCGCGCTGGAGGATTTCTGCCTTGCCGCCGCCGCCGCCAAGCAGGGATGTACCGGCGACCCGCGCGACAGCGCGACGCGGCAGGCGGTGAAGCGGGGCTGGCATCTCGACGCCGCCGGATATGCGAAGCTGCTGCGCGCCGCGTGCGAGCAGGCGGATATCCGCATCATCGCGGGCGCGGGCGCCGTCGCGCAGCGGGGCGGAGCGGCCCTCGACCGCATCGACCTTGCCGATGGCGAGCAGCTCGGCGCCGACCTGTTCATCGACACCGACGGCGCGCTGATCGCCGCAGTCGACGGCGGCGCGGAAGCGCGCCCCGGCTTCTGCGATCGCATCGTCCGTGCCTCGGCGCCCGCCTTCGATCCGCTGCCACTCTACAGCCGCGTCGCCGCGCATCCTGCCGGGTGGATCACGCTGATCCCGCTCGCGAACCGCACCGCTATCGAATTCGCCTACGACAGCGCATCATTGTCCGACGCCGAGGCGCCCGCCGCGCTCGCGGCAGCGCTCGGGCGCCCGGTCGAGGCCGCACCGCCGGTCGCCGTCGCCGGCGCCCTGCGCCCGCGTCTGTGGAGCGGCAATGTCGTCGCGATTGGCCCCGCGGCCGGCGATGCCCCGCTGCTCGATGGCGCCGAGCTACTGCTCCTCCAGCTTGCGATCGCGCAGCTTGTCCTGCTCTGGCCCATCGACCGCGCCGCGATGCCCGAGGCCGATATCTACAATCAGGAACTCGCCGGAACCAGGGCGCGTGTCGCCGATTTCACCGCGCAGCATTTCCGCCTGAACGCCCGCGCCGGCGAGCCTTTCTGGGATGCTGCGCGTTCCGCGCCGATCTCCGCCGAACTTGCGTCGAAGATCAACCTGTTCGCCGCGCGCGGCATGTTCGCGCACTATAGTCACGAGGCGCATGTCGAGGACAGCTGGGCGCTCGTCATGGCCGGGCATGGCGTCACCCCGCGCAGTTTCGACCCGCAGGCATTGTTGACCGGGGATCAGGAGCTGATGGCCGAATTCCAGCACCAGCTGCGCGCCGTCGCGAGCGACGTCCGTGCAATGGAAACGCACGCCGACGCGCTGCGGCGCGTCCGCGGATGAGCGCGCGCCGGCGCCCGGTACGGCGCATCGTCATCGTCGGCGGCGGCAGCGCGGGCTGGATGACCGCAGCGGCCCTCGGACGCGCGCTGTCGGGGCCATCACACAGCATCAAGCTTGTCGAATCCGAAGCGATCGGCACCGTCGGCGTGGGCGAGGCGACCGTGCCGCCGATCCACGAATTCAACCGCTACCTGCGGCTCGACCAGGCCGAATTCCTCCGCGCAACCCATGGAACGATCAAGCTAGGCATCGAGTTCGAAGGCTGGGGCGGGGCAGGCCACCGTTATTTCCATCCCTTCGGCTATCTCGGCATCGAGATGTCGGGGATCCATTTCCACCACTATTGGCTGCGCCATCTCGCCGCGGGCGGCGATGCCGATCATGGTCCCTATAATCTCGAAACGATGGCCGCGCGCGAAGGGCGCTTCGCGCCCGCGACGCGCCATGGCCCGGTCCATCATGCGGTCCATTTCGACGCCGCCGCCTATGCCCGTTTCCTGCGCGCCTATGCCGAGGACAAGGGCGTCGTGCGGATCGAGGGCAAGGTCGCCGACGTCCGCCTCGATGGCGAGGATGGCTTTATTACTTCGCTCGCGCTGGAGGATGGTCGCATCGTCGACGGCGATCTTTTCGTCGACTGCTCGGGCTTTCGGGGCCTCCTCATCGAAGGCGCGCTGGCAACGGGTTACGAACAATGGAGCCACTGGCTGCCGTGCGACAGCGCGGTCGCAATGCCGTCGGAGGGCGAGGGCGACCCGTCGCCCTTCACGCGTTCGACCGCGCGCGAGGCGGGATGGCAATGGCGCATCCCGCTCCAGCACCGCGACGGCAACGGCTATGTCTATTCGAGCGCGCATCATTCCCATGACGAGGCCGAGGCGCTGCTGCGTTCGCGCCTGCCCGGTGCGCCGCTCGCCGACGCCAACCGGCTGCGCTTCGTTGCAGGGCATCGTAAGGCGATCTGGAGCCGCAATTGCGTCGCGATCGGGCTCGCCGGCGGTTTCCTCGAACCGCTGGAATCGACGTCGATCCATCTGATCCAGACGACGATCATCCGGCTGCTGTCGTTGCTGCCGCGCGATGCGATCGACCCCAATGTCGTCGCGCGCTTCAATCGCGACGCGCTGCACGAATATCGGACCATCCGCGATTTCGTGATCGCGCATTATGCGCTGGCGGGCCGCGACGATACGCCCTTCTGGCGCGACGTCGCGGCGGCGGGCATCCCCGATACGCTCGCCGAGCGGATCGAGGCGTTCCGCGCGACGGGCAATATCCTCTTCGAACCCGGCGATCTGTTCGGTCCGACGAACTGGTACGCCGTCCTGATGGGGCAGGGGGTGCGGCCGCAAAGCTGGCACCCGATCGCCGATGGTCTCTCCGATGCCGAACTCGCCGCGCGCCTCGCAACGCTGCGCGGCCGCGTCGCCGAACAGCTCGCCGAGCTGCCGCCGCACATCGAATTTCTACGAAGGTTGAACTAATTTGCCGCTGTGCTCCCGCGAAGGCGGGAGCCCATCACCCGATCGCGTTATCTTGCGCCAACCGGAGATGGATCCCCGCCTTCGCGGGGACACGGTGATGATCTTGAGTCGTCCGGCTCAGCCGTTCAGCTCGGCCACAACGTCATAGGCGTCGCCGCGATAGAAGCTTTGGGTGAATTCGGCGGTGCGCCCATCGGCCAGGAAACCGCGCCGTTCGATGAACAGGCCGGGCGTGCCGGGTTCGATCTCCAGCATTTCGGCCTGCTCGGCGGTTGCCGCGATCGCGCGCAGCCGCTGGAGCGCGCGGACGGGCAAATGTCCCGCCGCCTCCAGCGCCTCGTAAAGCGACGCGCCGACGGCCTCGACCGACGGCAGGCAATATGCGGGGATCGTCGCGACCTCGAGCGCCATCGACGTGTCGTCGGCGTAGCGGATGCGGTGGAAGCGATAGACGAGCGACCCCGGCGAGAGGCCGAGCGACAGCGCCTCTTCGGGCGTTACCGCGCCAGCCGTCTTGCTCACCCATTTGCTGTGGGGCTTGCGTCCGCGCGAGACCATGTCTTCCGAAAAGGAGGTGAGCTTCGAAAAGCTTTTCTCGACGCGCGGCCGGGTGACGAAGGTGCCTGCGCCGCGGCGGCGCGTGACGATGCCGTCGCCGACCAGCCCGTCGATCGCCTTGCGCACCGTGATGCGCGACACGTCGAATTCTTCGGCGAGGTCGCGCTCGGTCGGGATCGCTTCCTCGGCCTTCACGACCTGTCCCTCGATCGCGTCGCGCAGGATTTTCTGGAGCTGGAGGTAAAGCGGTGTCGGGTCGTCTTTCTGGAGCGGACCCACGCGTTCGATCAATGACAAGGACGATGCTCCACCCGATGGCCCCGGCAAAGCCGGTCGATAAGACCAGCCTTAGCGCAGCATGTGTTGCATTGGTATCCTTACGTCAAGCTTGTTGCGAATTATTCGCGTGAAATCCCTTGTCCGATCGCCTTCGTCAGCGCGTGGTCGGGGCTGTCCTGAGACAGCTCCCAAACCATCACGCCGCCGGCCTTTTCGGCGGCAAGGCGCGCCTTGCTTTCGATTGTCGCCGGGCTGTTGTGCGTAATATAGCGGCACCCGGCGCACCGATCGCCGATCACATCGGTTTTGGTCGCATTTAGGCCATGTGCGGCCACGAGGTCGCGATAGGACCAATTCGCCTTTTCGCCACCGAAGCCATAGCCGTAAAAGGGCACGCCGAGAATGAGTCGCTCGCGCGCGACCCCGCGCGAAAGCCACAGGTCGAGGTCGCGCACCGCCATCGCATAGCTGCTGTGTTCGGCGCCCGCCTCGCCCCAGCTCGGCCCGATCGCGTCGTAGGACATGATGTTGACCAGATCGAAATAAGGGATCGAGCCGACGGGTATCATCCCGCCCTCATAGGATGCCGTGGCGCAGGTCAGCAGTTTGTCGCGCGCCTTCATGGCCCCCGACAGCGCGGCGATGAAGGGCGTATAGTCGCCGGCGCGATCGATCTCGGTGAGCAATTGCCCTTCGATGTCGATATCGACACCGTCGAGTCCCAGCGTGTCGGCGAGTTCGACCAGCGCGGCGACCGTCGCGGCGCGGCGTTCGGGGGCGAGCAGCGCTTTCCAGTCGCCCGAGCAGCCGGGAATGACGCCGCCCGCGGTCGAGATCAGCACCTTGGCGCCGCTCGCTTGCAGCCGCGCCACCGTTGCCCGCAGCGCCTCGACCGACAGGTTGGCGCCCGTCTCGTCGCCCATGCACGTCATCCGCCCGTCACGGACGAAGCGCCCGTCGGCATCGGGATTGGCAAAGGACAGGTTGAAATGGGTGAAAGAGGGAAGGTCGGTGCGCGCGATCGACAGGTCGAGCCCCTTGAACGCCGCGAGATAGCCGACCACAATCGGGCGTCGCGGTTCGACCGCGTGCGTTGCCGACGACAATACTAATGTAAAACCAATCAGGATTGCGGTAATGAGGCGAAAAATACGAATATCTGTCATTTTGCCGATTTTCCTTTCAATTCCGTCCCATCTGAAAGGCGTTGACCCGCCGCCGACTGCATGACAAATTAGATACAAATTGTCGAGCGGGAGAATGGGTATGCGGGCTGCGGGGTGGATCACGATGGCGATAGCGGCACTTGCCGCGCCGCAGGCGGTTGTAGCGCAGGTGCCGTCGCAGGCGTCGCTCGACCGCCTCGCCGATACGCTCGGCTACCGCCTTACGATGGTCGACAACGGCCCGACCTGTCCGGCGGGGATCGAAGGCTGTTTCCTTACGACGATCACGCTGACCGTGCCCGAAACGCTGCCCGCCGATGTGCCCAAGGGGCTCGCGCTCTATTTCAGCTTCGTCAATCGGCTGCCGCTCGTCGAAAGCGATATCTTCACGCATCGGCTGATCAACGGCGACGTCCAGCAACTGACGCTGAAACCCGGTGCCACGCTGCGCCCCGGTTCGACGCATGAAATCAAGCTGTGGGGCGTCGGCTCGAACTTCTCGAAGGCGTTCGGCATGCCCAACGCCTATCTGGTCGCCGACGGGCTCGAACCCCGCACGATCGCGGCGACCCGCGCGGTGATCGATCCCGACACCGGTCTCGAAACCTTGCCTTTCGTCGCGCCGATGACCGACGAGGCGAAGCTCGCGACCAAGAGCGATGCCGACAAGACGCGTTGGCTGACCGTCGAGCGCGCCTTCGCCGTGCAGGCGGACCGCCTCGCGCCCGAGGCGAAGGGGGTCGTCATCCTGCCGAAGCCCGCCAAGGCGGCGCAGGGCAAGGGCAAGCCGGTCGACCTCACCCGCGGCGTCGCGCTGACGCTGAACGGGGTCGAGCGCAGCGCGGTCGCGCCCGCGTTGGCAGCGCTCGGCGCGCCCGAAGGCGCATTGCCGCTCGCGATCCGTATCGACCCGGCGGCGGTGGCAAAGCCCGAGGGTTATGTCCTCGACGCCAAGGCATCGGGGATCGCGATCACCGCGCACGATGCCGCCGGCGCGAGCCACGCCCTGCGCTCGCTCGCGCAGCAGGCGGCGTTCGAAAAGGGCAGGCTGACCCCGCTGCGCGTCGAGGATGCGCCCGAATATGGCTTCCGCGGTCTCCATATCGACCTCGGCCGCAACTTCCACAGCCGCGACGAGATTTTGAAGCTCGTCGAGGCGATGGCGGCTTACAAGCTCAACAAGCTCCACCTCCATCTCGCCGAGGACGAAGGCTGGCGGATCGAGATTCCGGCGCTCCCCGAACTTGCCGAAATCGGCTCGAAACGCTGTCACGATCCTTCGGAGCAGACGTGTATCCTGCCGCAGCTCGGCGCCGGTCCCGACGGCACGGGCGGCGTTAACGGCTATCTGACGGCCGCCGACTATGTCGCGATCGTTCGGGCGGCGACAGTGCGGCAGATTGAGGTGATCCCGTCGATCGACATGCCCGGCCACAGCCGCGCCGCGATCAAGGCGATGGAGGTCCGCCACGCGCGCCTGACCGCGGCGGGCAAAAAGGCCGAGGCCGACGCATATCGCCTGATCGACCCCGCCGACACGACCGAATATCGCAGCATCCAGAATTACAGCGACAACACGCTCAACGTCTGCATTCCCGCGACCTATCGCTTCGTCGATACCGTCGTCGATGCGCTCGCCGCGATGCACAAACAGGCGGGTGCGCCGCTCAAAACCTTCCACCTCGGCGCCGACGAGACCGCGGGCGCGTGGATCAAATCGCCGGCGTGCAAGGCGATGATCGCCGAGAATGGCGGCGATGCGGGCAAGCTCACCCCGCGCTTCATCGAGCGCGTGACTGCCAGCCTTGCGGCCAAGGGCCTGCGCACCGGCGGCTGGAGCGACGGCATGGGTCACACCGAAACCGCGGCGATGCCCAAGGCGCCGCACATGGTGCAGACCAATATCTGGGGCGTGCTGCACACCGGCGCGATCCGCGAGGGGCACGACCAGCTGAACCGCGGCTGGGACGTCGTGCTGTCGATCCCCGACCTCGGCTATTTCGACATGCCCTATGCGCCGCATCCCGACGAGGGCGGTTATGACTGGGCCTCGCGCGGCGTCGATCCGTATCAGGTCTATGGCTTCATGCCCGACAATCTGCCCGCCAATGCCGCGACGATCCGCAACATCCATGCCGAGGGCAAGGCGATCGAGGACAAGCCCGTCCTCGCACCCGGCCACCGCGTCGCAGGGTTGCAGGCGCAGCTCTGGAGCGAGACGATCCGCACCGACGCGCAGGTCGATTATATGCTGTTCCCGCGCCTGCTTGCGCTCGCCGAACGCGCCTGGGCGCCCGCACCCTGGACCCCCGTCTATCAGGCGGGCGCCAGCTATGAATGGGGCGACCGCCGGGTCGACGCGGCGAAGCTGAAAACCGGCTGGCAGGATTTCGCGGGGCGCGTCACCGCACAGCTCCCGATGCTGGAAAAGATCGGCGTCGCCTATCGCGTCGCGCCGCCGGGCGTGCGTATCGCGAACGGCAAGCTCGAAGCGAACAGCATGTTCCCCGGCACCGCGATCGAATATCGGGTCGAGGGCGGCGCGTGGACGCGCTATGCCGGACCCGTCGCCGTCGGCGGCGCGGCGGAGCTGCGCAGCCGTTCCGCCGACGGCAAGCGCGCCAGCCGGACGGTTCGGGTCGAACCGGCCCGCTGAGGGCAGGGGAGACGAAGTGGACGCCAGCCTCGAAGAAATCGCCGGGAGCGACCGCGCCGCAATCGCGCGCGTGGTCGCGGCGGGTGATCGCCCTGCGGTCATTCGCGGCATCGCGAAGGACTGGCCCGCCGTTGCCGCCGCGCGCGACGGTGACGAAGAGATCGCCGCCTATCTCGCAGCGCGCGATGGCGGCAGGCCACTCACCGTGCTCGTCGGCCCGCCCGAAACCGGCGGCCGCTATTTCTATTCGGACGACATGCGCGGCGTGAATTTTCGCAGCGAAAAAATGCCGATGGCGACGCTCGTCGAACGTCTCGTCGCGCTGCGCGGCACCACCGATGCGCCCAGCCTCTACGCCGGGTCGACCCCGACGCCCGAAAGTGTCGCGACCTTCGCCGTCGAAAATCCGTTGCCGCTCGATACCGGCGTCGATCCGCGTATCTGGGTCGGCAATGCAAGCCGGATCGCGCCGCATTACGACATGGCGGCGAATATCGCGGTCGTCGTCGCCGGCCGCCGGCGCTTCACGCTGTTCCCGCCCGAGCAGATCGCGAACCTCTATGTCGGCCCTGTCGAACGCACGATCGCGGGCCAGCCGACGAGCATGGTCGACCCCGACCATCCCGATCATGCGCGCTACCCCCTCTATACCGAGGCCGAACGCCACAAGCTGGTCGCCGATCTGACGCCCGGCGACGCCATCTATATGCCGCCGATGTGGTGGCATCATGTGCGCAGCGAAGGGGCGCTGAACGTCCTCGTGAACTATTGGTTCGGCCAGCGGCAGGACCGCTTTCCCTTCGCCGCGCTGATGCTCGCGATGCACTCGATCCGCGAGCTTCCCGATGCCGAGCGCGCCGCGTGGAAAAGCTGGTTCGACCATTATGTCTTCGGCGAGGGCGCGACGCATGCGGTCGACCATCTGCCGTCGCATGCGCAGGGCGTGCTCGGTCCGCCGTCGCCACAACGCGACCGGATGATCATCGACTATGTCGTCGGCTTCTGTCGCAGCGGCGGGAGCGGCTAGGCCGCCTTCAGCCAGACGACGAGCGCAAAGCGCGTCGCCTTTGCGGGCAGCGTGCGGTGCGGCGTAAAGCGATCGAGGAAAAGCGCCGTCCCCGCCGGGCATGTGGGCTGCACGCGCGGCAGTCCGGCGAGCCGCCATTCGGGAATTTCATAGCCATCGTCACCTTCGCTCGCGAGCGGCGCGGGCTGGCGCTTCGCTGCAACCTCCAGCCCGCCGCTCGCCGGTCCCGCATCGCCCAGCGGGATCCATGCGGTGACGAGCACCTTGCCGCATCCGGTGCCGTCGTCGCGTGCGACGTCGCTGTGCCAGGCGTGGCGATGTTCGGGAAAGCAGGCGATGCTCGCGCGCACGCGCACGATCTTGCCCGCCAGCGCCCGCCCGCTCAATTCTTCGGCGGCACCGACCAGCCGCGGATCATTCGCCAGCGCCTGCAGCCGTTCGCCGCGATGCGCGTCGGTGCAGACGGCGACGCGCAACAAATTCGCGACGCTGCGCTCCTTCGCATAGACTTGGTCGATCCGCTCGTTCAGCTGTGCGTCCGGGCAACTCTGCTCGAACGGCAGGTAAAGTGCCCGCGATACCCGGTCGATATGCTCGGCGATATCGCCCGCTGCGGCGCGGACCTGCTCGGCATCGAACAGCGGCAAGGCCGCATATCCTTGCTCGGCGAATTGCGCCGCTGCCTTCATCGTGCGCGCCCGAACAAGGTGATCGTCGGCCATTCGCCGCCGGTCTCGACCGCCGCATCGATCCCGTAAACCGCGCGCAGCCGCTCGGCGGTCAGCACCTCGGCAGGCGTGCCGTCGGCGACGATCCGCCCTTCGTCGATCAGCAGCAGCCGGTCGCAATATCGCGCCGCGAGCGTCAGGTCGTGCAGCACCGCGATCACCAGCCCGCCGACCGCCGCCTCGGCGCGCAGCATGTCCATCACGTCGATCTGGTGTCCGGGGTCGAGGCTCGCGAGCGGTTCGTCGGCGATCAGCGCGGGCGCCTCGACCGCCAGCGCGCGCGCGAACAGCACCCGCGCACGCTCGCCGCCCGACAGCTCGGTCGCGATCCGGTCGCGCAGCTCCAGCACGTCGGCGCGCGCCATCGCGCGCTCGATCGCCGCCGTATCGCCATCCGAAATCCGCGACATGGGGGCGAGGTGCGGCAGCCGCCCCAGCCCGACGAGCCGCTCGACCGTCAGCGGCCAGTGCAAGGTCTGCCCCTGCGGCACATAGGCGATCCGCCGCGCCAGCTCGGCGCGCGGCATCGCCGTCACATCGACCCCATCGACCTCGGCGCGCCCGCTCGCGGGCACCAGCGCGAGCATCGCGCGCGCCAGCGTCGACTTGCCCGCGCCATTGGGACCGACGATCCCGGTCAGCGTGCCCGCGCCAAAGGCCGCGCTCACGCCGTGCACGACGGGTCGGCGCCCGAGCGCGACGCCGATATCGTTCAGCGTGATGCTCACCATATCCGTCGCTCCCGCATCAGGTGGAGGAGGAAGATCGGCACCCCCAGAAAGGCGGTCACGACCCCCAGCTTCAGCTCGTTCGTCGTCGGGATGATCCGGACGCCAAGGTCGGCGAGCGTCAGCAGCGCCGCGCCGCCGATGGCCGAGGGCAACAGGATCGCCGACGGGCTGCGATCGGTCAGCGGCCGGATCAGATGCGGCACGATGAGTCCGACGAAACCGATCGATCCCGACACGGCAACCGCGCCGCCGACCCCGATCGCGGTCCCGATCAGCAGCCGCAATCTTGTTCGCCGAAGGTCCGTGCCCAGCGCCTGCGCGGCATCCTCGCCCAGCGTCAACGCATCGAGCGCGCGCCCGTTCCACAGCAGCATCGCCCCGCCGATCGCGATGCATGGCAGTGCGATCCACACATGGTCGAACGAGCGGTTCTCGAGGCTGCCGAGCAGCCAGGTCATGATCTCCATCGCCGCAAACGGGTTGGGCGACAGGTTGAGCGCAAGGCTGGTCCCCGCGACCGCGAGCGTACCGACCGCGATCCCCGCGAGGATCAGCGTCAGCGGGCTTTCGGCCTTGCCCGACAGGATGAACAGCAGCGCGAGCGACAGCAGCGCGCCGCCCGTCGCGAGCAAGGGAAGCATGACGGGATGGAGTTCGGCGATCCCGAAATAGAGCGCCGCGACGCCGCCGAGTGCCGCGGCGTTCGACGTTCCGAGCACCGACGGTTCGGCAAGCGGATTGCGCAGATAGCCCTGCAGCGCCGCACCCGCGAGCCCGAGGATCGCGCCGACGCCGAGCGCGAGGATCGTGCGTGGCAGGCGAAGGTCGAACAGGATCACCGACGCCACCCGGTCGCCGTCGCCCGTCGCGGCCGCGATCAGCCGCGCGACCGACAGGTCGACCGCGCCGAACAGCAGGGATCCGGTCGCGGCGACGAGCGTCAGCAGCAGCAGCGCCGCGATCAGCGACCAGCGGGGCAGGGCAAGGCGGTTCATGATCGGTCCCCGTCGATGCGCGCGATCTGCGCGGTCATGCTGCGCGCCGCCTGTGTGTAGGCGGGGCTGCCGCACACGGTCCATGCCTGTGGGATGCTGATGCGCGGAATATCCTTGATCGCGGGATGGTGCAGCATTTCGCTCCCCTGGTCGGTCACGACATCGGTCGCGCTCTCGACGATCAGGAAATCGGGCTCCGCCGCGACCATTTCCTCAAGGCTCAATTGCGACAGCGGCGGCTTGCCGAGCTTGCCCGCGAGGTTGACCAGCCCGACACGCCCCATCAATTCGTCGATCAGCGTTCCGGTCCCGGTCATATAGCCGCGCCGCTGATAATAGGCCGCGACCCGGCCGCGACCGGGCTTGGGCAATCCCGCCAGTTCACCCTGCATCCGCACGATCAGCGCGCTGCCGCGCTCGGGATGGCCGACCGCCGCCGCGGTTTCGCGGATCGAGGTGTAGATTTCATCGAGCGTGTTCGCGGTGGCGAGGTCGAGCAGCGGATAATCCTGCCGCGGCAGCGCGCGCAGCGCCGCGCTGCGGCTCGCGGGCATGCCGACGATCAGATCGGGTTCGATCGCCAATATCTGCTCGGCCGAATTGCTGAGCAGCGGGATGCCTGCGGCTTTGGCCGCCTCGCCCGACATTTCGATATCGGTCGCGTTTTTGGTCAGCCCGGCGATCTGCCCCCGGTCGGCGAGCGCGAGCACGAGCTGGTCGGCGCAGAGGTTGATCGACACGATGCGCTGCGGCACTGCGGGCGCCTTGGCGGGCGGGACGGGGGAGGCCGCCCAGAGCAGCCCCGCGCCACCGAGGAGCGCCGCTGCCGCCGCAAGCGCGCGCCGCCGCATCAGAACTCGATCCCTTTCTGCGCCTTCACATTCTGCTCGCGGAACGGATGCTTCACCTGCGCCATCTCGGTGACGAGGTCGGCGGCGTCGATCAACTCCTGCGGCGCATTCCGCCCGGTGATGATCACATGCGTCATATGCGGTTTCGCACCCAGCGCCGCCAGCACCTCATCCACCGGCAGATAGTCGTACCGCAGCACGATATTGAGCTCGTCGGCGATCACCATCTGATAGCTTGGATCGGCGATCATGCGCTTGACCTCGTCCCACGCTTCGCGCGCGACCGCGATGTCGCGCGTCCGGTCCTGCGTGTTCCAGGTAAAGCCTTCGCCCATCGGCTTGAATTCCATCAGGTCGGGGAAGCGATCGAACACCGCTTTCTCGCCCGTCGTCATCGCGCCCTTCACGAATTGCACGACCCCGACCTTCATGTCGTGCCCGATCGCGCGCACCGCCATGCCGAGCGCCGCGGAGGTCTTGCCCTTGCCGGGGCCGGTGTGGACGATCACCAGCCCCTTTTCGACCGTCTTGGTCGCGACCTTCTTGTTCTGCGCGGCCTGAATCTTCTTCATCTTCGCCGTATGTTCGGCGTCGGTGGGCGCCTTCATCAGAAGCGCGCCCGGACGCCGCCATAGGCCGCGCGGCCATAGGTGCCGTAATTGAACGCGGTCGCATAATCGGCGTTGAACAGATTGTCGACGCGGCCATAAATCTCGAAATGGCCGCCCACGGGGAAGGACGCGCGAATGCCCGCGAGCGCATAGCCGTCGATCGGCACAGCGTTTGCCGCATCGTCGAAACTGTCGCCGACCAGCGTCAGCGTCGCGCCGGTCGACAGGCCGAACGACCAGTCATAATCGGCCGACAGGCTGACCGCATGCGCGGCGCGGCGCGGCAGGCGTTTGCCGTCGAACGCGGGGGGTCCCGACCGGTCACGCGCGTCGATATAGCTGTAGGATGCGGTGACGTTCAGCGCGTCGACGGGCTTCAGCGCCAGCGTCGCCTCGATCCCCTTGGCGCGCGTGCGATCGATATTGCCATAGGTGAAGGTCGCATTGTCGTAATTGATCTGGTCGTCGGTGTTGCGCAGGAATGCGGTCAGCGAGATCAGCGCGCGGCCGTCGGCCAGATTCTGGTCGATGCCGATATCATAGCTTTTCGACCGTTCGGGACGCAGCGCCGCATTGCCGCTGAATGCATCGTAAAGCTGGTACAGCGACGGCGCCTTGAAGCCCTCGCCATAGCTCAGCCGGACATTGGTCGCGCCCGCATTCGGCGAATAATTGGCGTTGGCGCCGAACGTCGTCGCGCCGCCGAACTGGCTGTGGTCGTCGTGACGGACGCCGCCCGACAGCGACAGGCCGGTAAAGGGCTGGACGATCCCCAGTGCATAGACGCTGTCGATATTGGCCTTCTGGCTGTCGGTCGATCCAAAGCCGAAGAAATCATAGTCGGGGCGTTCATGCTCATAACCGAAGATCAGCTTCGCTTGGCTGGCCGGCGTCACGACACCCTGATATTCGAAACGCAAATTGGTGCCCGAATAGCCGTAATCGGGCGCCGTCCCGCGCACGAAATAATAATCGCGCTCGTTGCGCATCCACGTCACCGCCGCGCGGCTGGTGAAATTGCCGTCGAACAGGCCAAGGTTGAGCCCCGCATAGCCGACATACTGGTCGAGCTTGGCAACGTCGGCGCTGTCGGCGGGCGCGCCGAAGAAGCTGTCATAATCAAGGTCGGCGTTGATGTAATAGCCGCGCAGGTCGAGGCTCAGCGCATCGCCGAACGCGATCTTCAGCCGCGCGTTGCCGGCGAAATTCTTGTATCCGTCCTTCTCGGTGCCGACCGCCGCCGACGAAATGCCGTCGGTGCGGAAATAGGCGCCGCCGATCCCGCCCGAAATCGCCCCGGCGGTGCCCGATATATCGGCCTTGGCATTCACCGTATCGCTATAGCCATATTCGGCCGAGGCGCCCGCCGCAAAGCCTTCGGCCGGGGTTGCGGTCATCAGACTCACCACACCGCCGATCGCCTGGCTGCCGTGCACGACCGAGTTCGACCCGCGCAGCACTTCGATCCGGTTGATATTGCCGGTCAGCAGATGGCCGAAATCATATCCGTCGCCGATGCCGCTCGGGTCGTTGACCTTCACCCCGTCGATCAGCACCAAAGTCTGCGTCGTTTCCGCGCCGCGCAGCGAAATGCCCGCGACCGAACCGGTGCTGCCCGTGCGATTGAAGCGGACGCCCGGCGTCGTCGCGAGCAGGTCGACGATATCGACCGTCTGGCGCTTTTCGATCGTGTCGGCGTCGATGACCGTGATCGCCTGTCCGACCTCGTCGCGCGGCTGCTCGATCCCTGATGCGGTGACGACGATGTCGTCGCGCTCGCTATCGGTCGTTTCGGCCAGCGCGGGCGACGCCGCCAATGCCAGCAAGGAAATGGTCGTGAATTTCAACATGGGTAGGCCCCCGCACGCCGGCAACGAAGGCGGAGCCTGCCGATGCGCGGGCGCGACCGGCCGATGCCGGCGTCGCAAGTGGCGTAACGCCTGCGGCACCGCACCGAAGCGGCTCCAGCCGCTTGGTCGTCGCTCGACGGAAACCTCCGTGCCGCGGCCTTTCCCTGAGCCTTGGCATTGAGCGACCCACGCCGGCAGGTCTCCTGGCTCGCGGGTCAGGGCTCGATGCACGCCTTCCCAGGTGACCCCAGTGGCTGATCCGAACGCGTCGGACCGGTGCATCTCGCTCGCCGCTTACAGTTGCAGGGACAGCCTCGGCTTCGGGGGTTCAGGACGAACCCCTTCACCGCGTTCCCGTTTTAAGCCCTTCCGGGCACCGGCGCGATCATGCGCGGGGCAAGCCCCGCACGCGCCGCCCATAGCGGAATGCCGCTTTTGCGCAATGGCTATTGGCGCTCGACCACCATCGCCGCGCCAACCCCCATCGCGCCGGTCAGCACGACAAGGCCATAGCGGCCACCGCACGCATCGAGCGCGTCGAGCAGGGTCGAGGTCAGGATCGCGCCGCTCGCCCCCATCGGATGCCCCTTGGCCAGATGCCCGCCGCTCACGTTGATCCGCGCCGGATCGGCGTCGCGGTCGCGCAGGAATTTGGCGATCGTGACGGCAAAAGCTTCCATGAACTCGATCCGGTCCATGTCGTCCAGTGTCAGTCCGGCGCGCGTCAGCACCTTGTCCATCGCCGCGAACCCCGCAGTTAGCGAGGCAGCGGGGTCGCCGCCGCTTTCGGCAAAGGCGACAACGCGCGCGCGCGGCGCGATGCCCAGACCTTCGCCGCCGACCAGCGCCAGCCCCGCACCGTCGCAGATCGGCGGCGCGTGCGCGATGCTGTGCAACGGCTCAAAGGTCGCGCCTTCGAGCGTGCCCGCATATTGCGCCTGCAGTTCGCCAAAGGCCGCTGGTGCGGCGGCAAGCGATTCCGCGCTCGTTTGCGGCCGGATACATTCCTCGCCCGCCAGCGCGCCGGTCGCGATGCGCGAGGCCTGCAGCGCGGCGTCGTTTTCGGCCGCAGCCGCTTTCTGCTGCGAGCCGAGTGCCACCGCATCGAGCTCCGCGCGCGTGATCCCCTCGGCATGCGCCAGCCGGTCGGCGCCGAGCACCGGCGGGACGAAGCGCGCGCGCGGCGGCAGTTCGTCGTTGGTATAGAAACCCGCGCGATCACTCAAAAACTGGCTCGCGCTCATCGCTTCGACGCCGCCCGCCAGAATATGCGTGGCTTCGCCGCTCGCGACCTTCGCAACCGCTTGGCCGATCGCCGACAGTCCCGATGCGCAATAATTGTTGATGCTGTGCGCGGCTGTCTGGTCGGGCAGGCCGGCGTGCAGCTTCGACACCAGCGCGATATGCCCTCCCTGCGTGCCGGCCTGCGTCACGCATCCCAGAATCAGGGCCTCGGGCGTCGCAGCGATCTCGCCGCAGCGTGCGGCCAGCGCGGCGGCCTGCTGCCGTACCAGTTCCTGCGGGCTCAGGTTCGCCAGCCCGCCGTCGGGCCGCGCCTTGCCGCGCGGGGTTCGTACGGCGTCGTACAGATAGACGGGATGCGGCAACTCAGACGCCGACCACGAAGCTAACCGCGGTCGTTGCGCTGCCGCCGACGTTGAAGGTCGCGAAGTTGCGGGCGCCTTCGACCTGATAATCGCCAGCGTTTCCGGTGACTTGCCGCCAGCCGTCAAGCAGCATCCGCACCCCGGTGGCACCTACGGGATGTCCCAGCCCGATCAGGCCGCCCGATGGATTGACCGGCAATTTGCCGCCCAGCGCAATCGTCCCGTCCTCGACCGCACGCCAGCTTTCGCCCGGTTTGGTGATCCCGAAATGATCGATCGCCATATATTCGGTGATCGAGAAGCAATCATGCACCTCGACCCCGTCGCAGGCGTAGATATCGGGCATCCCCGCGCGGCGCAGCGCATCCATCATCGACTTGCGCACGCTCGGGAAGACATAATCGCCGCCGCGGCTGTCCGCGACCTTGGTCGAATAGAGCAAAGGCGCGGTGGCATGGCCCCAGCCCTTGATGCGCGGGATGCTCTCCAGCGGAATCCCGCGGCGCTTGGCCCAGGCCTCGGCGACTTCGCTCGAGGCGAGGAAGATCGCGGCGGCGCCGTCGGTGACCTGCCCGCAATCGGACTTGCGCAGGCTCCCTTCGATCAGCGGATTGACCTCGTCATTCTCGCCGAGATGCTCGTCCGTGATCGCCCAGCCGCGCGTCTGCGAGTACGGGTTCTTCTTCGCATTGGCGAAGTTGTTGGCGGAAATCCCACGCAGATGCGCGCGGTCGAGGCCGAAGCGTTCGTCATATTCCTCGGCGACGCGCGCGAACATGTACGGCCACAGGTAACGCGCCTCCTGCGCCTCGCGGCCCGCCCAGGCCGCAGCGCCGAGATATTCGGCGGCACGCTGGCCGGGGACGTTGCGCATCAGCTCGATGCCGAGCACCAGCGCGAGACCATAGCGTTCGGCCTCGATCTCCGCGGCGGCGGCCAGGATCGCGATGCTGCCCGACGCACAGGCGGCCTCGTGGCGCGACGCGGGAATGCCCGCGAGGTCGGGATGGACATGGCCGAAGAAGCCGCCGAGCTGGCCCTGTCCCGCGAAGAGTTCGCCGACGAAATTGCCGACATGCGCGGTCTCGACCTCTTTGGGTTCGATGCCCGTGGCGAAGAACGCCGCTTCGGCGACGTCGCGGAACAGTTCGAACAAGCCGCCGCCCTCGCGTTCGAGGTTGCGCGAGAAATCGCTCTGCGCGCCGCCGAGGATGAAGACGTCTTTCGCCATGTCAGGCTTCCTTTTCGAGAGTGGCGAGCGCCATTTCGCGCACTTCGCTGCGCATCACCTTGTTGGTGACGTTGCGCGGCAAGGCGTCGAAGCGGAACAGGCGCTCGGGCAGTTTGAACACCGCAAGGTCGTGGCCGCGCAGATAGTCGGCGACCTCGCCGATCCCGACATCGTCGGCGCCGCGCGGGACATAGGCGAGGCCGATGCGCTCGCCCATCGTCGGATCGGGCAGCGAGAAGACACACGCCTCGGCCAGCAGTGGATGCCCGCCGAGCAGCTGGTCGATCTCTTCGGGCGAGATATTCACCCCGCCGCGGATGATCAGATCCTTGCAGCGCCCGACGAAGCGATAGAAGTCGCCGCCCTCGGCGATCTCGAACAAATCGCCGGTGCGGAACCAGCCGTCGTCGGTAAAGGCCTCGGCGGTGCGGTCGGGGGCGTTGTGATAGCCCTCGAACAAGGTCGGCCCGCGGATTTGCAATTCGCCCGAGACGCCGTCGGCCTCGATCGGATCGCCGCCGCCGGGCGGGACGAGCCGGCTCTCGATATTGGGCGCGCGGCCCTCGCCATAGGGGCGCTGATAGGTGCCGCGCCGCGGGAACAGGCTCGCGCGCTTGTCGGGGTCGGGCATGTCGCCCTCGCCGGTGATGAAACTCATCCCCTCGTTCGATCCGAAGACATTGACGATGATGATGCCAAGCTTTTCCTGAAAACCGCGCACCATCGCGGGCGCGAGCGGCGCCGAGCCCGAGGCGATGACGCGCAGGCTCGACAGGTCGACCGATGCGAGCAAAGCTTCATTCTGCAGCAGCATGTTGAGCACTGCGGGCGGGGCGATGGTCAGGCTCGGCCGTTCGGTCGCAATCTGTTTCAGATACACGCCGGGGTCGAAGGGATGGTGTAGCACCATCGTACCCGCGCTGGTCAGCCAGCACATGGTGATGCCGCCGATGCTCGCCATGTTGATGAGCGGGAAGGGGTTCAGCAGCACGTCGCCCGGCCCGACCTTCATCGCCTCATAGCCGGCGCCCGCGACCGCAATCCAGTGGTTGTGGCTGCGCGGTACGCCCTTGGGTACGCCCGTGGTGCCTGAGGTCCAGCAGATGGTGAAGATATCGTCGGCATCGACCGGGTTCGCTGCTACATGCGCGGCGAGCGCCCGTTCGTCGCCTTTCGCGACCGAAAGGTCGAGCGCGCCGGCGGGCGGATTCGGTCCGAAGGTCATCAGCGCGATGCCGCCCAGCAGCGGCTCTGCGACGCCGACATGATCGCAACCCTTCACCTGCGTCGCGCAGACAAAAGCCCTGGGCTCGACGACGCCGATCATGCCCTTCAGCTCGTGACTGCGATATTGCACCGCCGCCGGGCTGACGATCGCGCCGATCTGAGCAGCCGCGAAATAGAGCGCGACGAACTCGCTGATATTCGGAAGCTGGACGAGCAGCACGTCGTCCTTGCCGATCCCCGCGACGATCAGCGCGCCCGCGATCCGGTCGATCTCCGCCTCGAGTTCGGTATAGCTCAGCCGCTTCGGCTCGCCGAAGGCGAAGTCGCCCCGGTTGGGCGCATCGACCAGCGCGAGCCGGTCGGGATGCGCCACCGCATTGGCGAAAAACAGGTCGGCAAATGTCTTGTCGCCCCACCAGCCGCTGTCACGGTACCGCTGCCTTTTATCCTCTCCCGCAACGATCATCTCAGGCGGCCAGCACGCTGTTCAGGCCCATGCCGATATCGTCGCCGCTCGCCCACACTGTGTGGGTGCCCGAACAGATGCGTTCGGGCAGGATGATCCGGCACACCGGTCCCGCCGCGACATTCTTGGCGTCGATCAGCACGCATTCGGAGCGGTCGGTTTCGAGGTCGGCGATGAAGGAGACGAGATAGCCGTCGTCCTCGTCCCTGGCATCGATGCGCGGCGCGAAGGGCGCCTCGCTGCCGAAGCGGCCGGGGCCGAATTCATACTCTTCGCTCGTGCCCGCATCGAGGTCGTGCTTGACGAGCCCGCGGAACAGGAACCAGCCGGGCTCGGGGATTGCGCTATAGGCGTAGCGGTACGGCTTGCCCGCGTAGCGATGGTTGAACATGCCGAATTCGAGGTCGCGCTCGTCGAGCCTTTGCTCGACAGTCTCGCCGGTCTTCAGGTTGAAGCGCCAGCGGTGGAGGCGCGGCTTCAAAAGACCTTGATCGAGATAGGCCATCATCCGCTCGAGCCCCTCGGGCGCGTTCGGATAGGACTTCGGCATCGGCTCTTCCTGATAATAGCCGTCGAGGATGATCTCGTCGCCTTCCTCCCACGCGTTGAGCCAGTGGAGCGTGTAGGTCGGCTCGGCCTCGAACCAGCGAATATCCTCGGGCTGGCCGTGGCGCGGGATGATCGCGAAGCGCGTCTTCTCGTCGGGATGAAACTGGACGACGTGCAGGTTCCGTTCGAGCAGCTCCTCGTTCCAATAGAGCGGCATGTCGTTGAGGATCGTGTAATTCTCGGTAAACGCCATGTCGTGCGGCAGTCGCGGCCCGGCTAAGGGCACGGGGATATAATGCTTCAGCCTGTTGTCTGCGCCGACGACACCGTAGTGCATGTAGGGCGCGTGCTTCGAATAGTTGAAGAACATGAGCTCGCCGGTCGCAAGGTCGACCTTGCAATGCGCCGAAATGCCGTCGAGCGGCACCCAGCTTTCGGTGCCGAACTGTTCGAGCGTGAAGGGGTCGAGCCGATAGGCTTCGCCGCACTGGTAGAAGGTCGAGATGATCTTTCCCGCGTGGATCGCGACGTCGGTCGAGCTTGAATCCTTCAGCCATTCCTGCGCCCCCCAGCCGTGGCGCGTCGACTTGTGCGGCGGCTCCATCAGCCCCGCCCAGAGCGAGCAACCGGCTTCCTTCTCTGCCTCGAACCCCTTGGTGCGCACGAAGCGGCTGCGATAGCTCGCGCGGCCATCCTTGAACGAGATCGCATGGATGAAGCCGTCGCCATCAAAGGGGTGATAGCGGCCGATCGGTTCGTGGATCTGGTTCTCGCCGGTGCGCACATAGACGCCGTCGATGTCGGTCGGGATATTGCCGATCACCTCGGCATCGCCGTTGGCGAAGATCGCGTTCCACTCATTATAGGTCGGGCGCCACGCGTCCTTCATATAGGGATGGTCGTTCGGCTGGATCGTGGTGCGGATCGTGTCGACGAGTTCGGCGGTCATGCGGGGACTCCTTCGGCGGCAGCAAAGCGCGGCCTTGCGGCGGCGGCATCATATTCGGAAACAAGGCGGTCGACGATGGCGGCAACAGGCTCGACACCGCGCACCGCGCCGACGCCTTGCCCGGCCGACCAGACATTCTTCCACGCCTTGGCGTCGTCCTGTGCGTCGGAGAAGTTCGGGCGCTTGTCTTCGGGCATGTTCGCGGGGTCGTATCCCGCAGCGATCAGGCTCGATTTCAGCCAGTTGGCGGTCACACCGGTGATACCCTTTGAAGGAATGATATCCTCCGCGCCCGCCGCGACGACCATATCCTTATAGGGCTGCACCGCCATGCTCTCGGCGCAGGCGATCAGCGAGGTGCCGAGATAGGCGAGGTCGGCGCCGAGGATTTCGGCGGCGCGGACGGCGTGCCCGGTCGAGATTGCACCGCCGAGCACGAGCGGCCCGTCCCAGAATTGCCGCACCTCCTCGACGAAGGCGAAGCCCGCGGTCGCACCGGTGTGCCCGCCCGCGCCGGCGGCGACGAGGACGAGGCCGTCGACCCCGGCCGCCGCGGCCTTGCGCGCGAAGCCGACCGAATTGACGTCGGCAAAGACGAGCCCGCCATAGCTGTGAATTTCCTCGACCACGCGCGCCGGGCTGCCGAGCGCGGTGATCACCAGCGGCACCTTGTGGCGCACGACACAGGCGAGATCTTCGGGAAGGCGGCTGTTCGACGGATGGACGACGAGGTTGACCGCCCAGGGGGCGGCGTCGGGATCGTTCGACAGCGCCGAATCGATGCGGCTCACCCAATCCTCAAGGTCCGCCGATGTGCGAGCATTGGGCGCGGGGAAGCTGCCGATCACGCCCGAGCGCGATGCCGCGATCACCATTTCGGGGCCCGAGACAAGGAACATCGGCGCGGCGATCGCCGGCAGGCGCAAACCCCGCGTCAATGCTGGTGGAAGGCCGTTTTTCGGCACTGTTATGCTCTCCCGAATTATCTGACTTGCATAACGATACTTAAAGACGATAAGAGTCGCAAGGCCAGAAAAACATCGCGGGGCAAATCCGACGATGGTGGGAGGGAGAGAGTTCATGAAGAAGCATTTCGTCGCGCTGCTCGCTGCATCGGCGCTTGCCAGCCCCGCCGCTGCCTTTGCGCAGGACGCGGCGCCCGCCGGGGATCAGGGCGGGCTCGAGGAAATCATCGTCACCGCACAAAAACGCGCCGAAGGCCTGTCGGACGTGCCGATCTCGATCTCGGCGGTCAGCGGCAAGCAGGTCGAAAGCTACGGCCAGACCAACCTTGAGCAAATCTCCTCGTCGGTCCCGAACCTCAAGATCACCCAGACCGCGATCGCCAACCGCATCGCGATCCGCGGCATCGCGTCGGGCGACAACAAGGGTTTCGAACAGTCGGTCGCGATGTTCGTCGACGGCGTCTATTACGGCCGCGACCAGCTCTCGCGCCTGCCGCTCGTCGACATGGAACGCGTCGAGGTGCTGCGCGGGCCGCAGCCAACCCTGTTCGGCAAGAATGCCATCGCGGGTGCTGTGAACATCACGACGCGCAGCCCGACCGACGAATTCGAAGGCTCGATCAGCGGCCTCTATGAATTCAACCACAAGGAATTCCAGCTCACCGGCGTCCTATCGGGGCCGCTGAGCGACGGGATCGAGGCGCGCGTCGTCGGCTATCACCGCTCGATGGACGGCTATTTCTATAACCAGAAGCTCGATCGCGACGAGCCCAACGTCGACGAATATTATTTCCGCGGCAAGCTCGAGTTCGACAAGGGCGGGCCGTTCGCTGCCGAACTCAAGCTCGAATATGCCGACTTCGAAATGAAGGGGCAACCGCGCGACGTGTTCGGGGCGGTCGGCAATTACAACACGGTGTTCCAGGGGCCCTTCTTCGTCAGCACGAACCCCGACTATGTCCGCGAGGACAATGGATATGAAAGCAAGAACAAGGTGTTCGGGGCGACGCTTAACGCCGACCTCGAACTTGGCGAGCATACGCTGACCTCGGTCTCGTCGCTGCTCGATTACAAGACGCGCGAGATCGTCGACGTCGATTTTTCCGGCATCAGCTTCCTCGACGGCACGAACCTGCGCGAAGATTATCGCCAGTTCAGTCAGGAGCTTCGCCTGACCTCTCCGGGCGGCGAGGCGTTCAACTATATCGCGGGCGTCTATTACCAGCACGCCAAACTGGACGTGCAGGACTTTACGCTATTCAATCCGACCTTCCTCGCACTCGGCGCGCCGTTCAACGCGCTCGGCGATACGCGCAACGACCGCGATTATGCCCAGAAATCGGACCTGATCTCGGCCTTTGCGCAAGGCGAACTGGCGGTGACCGACCAGCTTCGCATCACGGCGGGTGCGCGTTTCAATCATGAGAAGAAGACCGGCAGCAGGACGCTTGCGATCGTGCAGGGGCCGCTCAGCACCGCGCCGGCACCCGTCGTCGCGGCCGTGTTCCGCGCGCTCAATATCGAGGCGCACAGCGTATCGGGCAAACTCAGCGAAGACAGCTTCAATCCGATGGTCAACGTCCAGTTCGATGCGACCGACGATCTGATGCTCTACGCCTCCTATGCCAAGGGGACCAAGGCGGGCGGCTTCGACATCCGTTCGAACTCGCTGCCGGGCTCGACCACCGTCGCAAAGCCGGGTGCATTCATGTTCGAGGATGAGAGCGCCGATAATTTCGAGGCGGGCCTCAAATACAAGGGCCGCAACGTCGCGTTCAACCTGTCGCTCTATCGCACCGATTATAAGGATCTGCAGGTCAATATTTTCGACGGTACGCTGAACTTCAATGTTCGCAACGCCGCCGAAGCGCGCACGCAGGGCGTCGAGGCCGACTTCCGCGCGGCGATTGCCAACGGGCTGACGATTAGCGGCGCGGTCGCCTATCTCGACTTCAAATTCTCGAACTTCACCGACGGCCAATGCTATTATCTGCAGACGCCGGGCGCGAACGGCTTCTGCGACTATTCGGGAAAGCGCAACGCGCTCAGCCCCAAATGGTCGGGCAATTTGAACCTCGATTATACCACGCCGGTGACGAGCGACATGAAGGTCGCGTTCAACGTCAACGCCGACTTCTCTTCCTCCTACATCGCCGCGGCGAACCTCGATCCGCGCACGCATCAGGACGGTTATGTGAAGCTCGGCGCTCGGCTTGCGCTCGCGCAGGTCGACGACCGGTGGGAGGTCGCGCTGATTGGGCGCAATCTCACCAACCAGCGCATCCTTCAGACCGCGAGCTCGATGCCGCTCGCGACGACGATCACGCGCAATGCCGGCAACGCCTATAATGGTATCGTCGACCGCCCGCGCACGATCGCGGTCCAGTTGACCGGGCGTTTCTGATTTGGCGGGGAGGGCGGTTCTGCGCCGCCCCCCTGTTGCCGGTGCCAGCCTTGTCGGCATCCCGTGCTTCGTTTAGGGGGCGGGGAGAAGTAGGGACGGCTTATTTGAAACACGACCGCACGATCAGGGCTTGTTCGATCTGGCGCGCGCTCGATGTGATCGGCGACGTTCCCGTCTTGCTGCTGATGGAACAGGCGTTCCTCGGCACGCACAGCTTCGACGAATTCGTTACGCGCACCGGCCTCGCGCGCTCGGTGGTCAATGGCCGCCTGAAGAAGCTGGTTGAAGAGGATTGCCTTGCCAAGGTTCCGAAAAAGGGCGGGCGCGGTTTTCATTATGTCTTGACCCAAAAGGGGCGGGACCAGTTCCCCAACGCATTGATGATGCTGCGCTGGCAGCACCGCTGGGAAGCGGACAGCCGCGATTTCCAGGTCCGGCTGCACCACGCCGCCTGCGGCCACGCGACCGAACCTGTCCCGGCCTGCGCGCATTGCCATGCCGAGGTCGACCCGCGCGATGTCGATTGGCGCGAAGGGCCGGGGCTGGCGCAGGTGGTCCCGCATTACGAGCGCCGCCGCTTCAATGGCGACATTGGCGCGGGGCGGCCGGGTGGTCGCCCGCTTGTCGACACGATGATCGAATTGTTCGGCGATCGCTGGGCGACACTCGTCGTCCGCGCGATGTTCACCAGCATCAACCGCTTCGACGATATCCAGCGCGACACGCTGATGGCGACGAATATATTGACCGGGCGGCTTGAACGGCTGGTGCGGCAGGGCATTTTAAAGACCGTCCCCTATTCGAGCCACGCCGACCGCGTCGAATATCGCCTGACCGCCAAGGGACGCGACCTTTATCCGGTGTTGCTCGCGCTTTTGCAGTGGGGGGACAAATGGTTCTCCGACGAGCGGGGGCCGCCGCTGTTGCTCACGCATCGTCCTTGCGGTCACGATCTCCGGATGGTCGCCGCGTGCAGTCATTGCGGCGACGAGCTGCAGCTGTCGAACAGCAGCTTCACGATCGACACGGCCGACGGTAGTGCGGGTGCCGCGTGACATTGCGTTCTTTACCTCCTATATGCGCTGCATGCGGACGCTGATGCGCCTCCTGATCGGGTTGCTGATTTCCCTGTCCATCGGGCTGGGGAGCGTTGCGCATGCCGTGGAGGCGCCGGTTCCGGTTGCGGCCGAAGCCTGCGCCGAAGACGCCGGGCACACGCAAGACGAACCCGCGAACGATCCCGACAAGATGGGGCTCCACAATCACGGCGGCTGCCACGGGCATCATCAGGTCGGCACTCCCGCCGCCGGCGACCTCGTCACGCACCTGCCGTTTTACGGCGTCAATTACGCCACCGGTCACGATTTTGTGCCGCAACTGATTCCCGGCGCGAACCTGAGGCCGCCGATCGCCTGAACCAGCCCGCGCTGCCGGATATCCGGCAGCTGATTTTGGCTTGTTCAGGATAAATCACAATGAAATCATTATGGGCGGCCATGCTGGCCGCGCCGCTCTGCGCCTTGCCGGCGCAGGCGCAAACCTCGCCCCCGTCCGCGGGCGGCGACGTGCTCACCCTTGACGAAGCACTGGCCGATGCTGGTGCGACCACCCCGCTGACGCAGGCGGCCGAAGCAGGCGTCTGGGCTGCACAGGCCGGGCGCGGCGTTGCCGGGCTTCGTCCCAATCCGTCGATCAGCGTCGACACCGAAAACGCGCTCGGCACCGGGCCCTATCGCGGTTTCGGCGAATCGGACACGACGATAGCCTTCGCGATGCCCGTCGAACTCGGCGGAAAAAGGTCGGCGCGCATCGCGGTCGCCGACGCGCGGATCCAGCGTGCTCAGGTCGACCTTGCGGTCGCCGAGGCCGACAGGCGCCTTGCGGTGACCGAGGCCTATGTCGCGGCCATCGCATCGGAACGGAGCGCCGCCGTTGCCGAAGCGCAGGTTGTGGTCACGACCGAAAATCTGCGCATCGCGCGCGACCGGGTGATGGTTGGCGCCAATTCGCCGATCGACGAACAGCGCGCTGCGCTGGAACAGGTGCGCGCGACGACCGACGCCGAAACCGCCCTGCGGACCGCCATCGCGGCGCGCGTCACGCTGACGCAATATGTCGGCGACGGCGCTCGCTCGGCGCTCGACCAGCGTTGGTTCGACATGGCCGCGGCAGCGAGGCAGGGCCCTTCGACCCCCGTCGATATACGCGGAACGCTGGCGCTTGCCGCGGCCGACGCCGACGCCGCCACGGCCGAAGCCGGGTTGCGGCTGGCGCGCAGCCAGCGCGCGCCCGACCTGACCCTGACCGCCGGCACGCGGCGGCTCGAGGCAAGCAACGATCAGGCGATGGTGTTCGGCGTTTCGGTGCCGCTGCCGCTGTTCAACGGCGGGAGGGCGGCGATGACGCAGGCCGCGCGCGAGCGCGACCGCGCCGACGCGCAAAGCCGGATCGCGCGGTTCGACGCCGAGCGGGCAATCACGGCGGCGGAGGCGGAGCGCGATCGTGCGGCCACGGCGGTCCGGGCTTCCGAACCGGCACTGACCGCCGCGACCGAGGCGGCGCGTATCGCGCGGCTCGGCTATGCCGAGGGCAAGTTCGACCAGCTCATCCTACTCGACGCCGAACGGACCCTGCTCGACACGCGCCGCGCCGGCATCGACGCGCGCGCCACCTATCATAACGCCGTCGCGCGCCTCGCGCGGCTGACGGCCCGGCTGCCTGCCGAGGGAGACAATCAATGACCATCTTGTATCGATACCGGGCGGCGCTACCGCTCGCGCTGACGCTCATCCTCGCCGGCTGCGGCCAGCAGGCGGCGGCGCCGGCCGAAAAGGCCGAAGCGAAAGAGGCCGAAGCCGAGGGCGTTGTCCATCTGACTGCGCAGCAGATCAAGGCGGCGGGAATCGCCCTTGTTCGCCCGACCGCCGGCGCGGGGGTGCTCAGCCTGCCCGCGACGATCGAAAGCGACCCGCAGGCGACGCAGGTCGTCTCGGCGGCAATCGGCGGCCGCGTCGTTGCGCTCAACCGCAATCTGGGTGAGGGCGTCCGGCGCGGCGAAGTCGTCGCGGTGATCGAAAGCCGCGACGCCGCCGGATTGCGCGCCGAGGTCGAGGCCGCGCAGGCGCGCGCCAATCTGGCGCGCTCCAACCTCGCGCGCGAGGAACGGCTGTTCGCGCTCAAGGTCTCGCCCGAACGCGACCTGATCGCCGCACGCACCGCGATGACCGAGGCGAATATCGCGCTGCGCCTCGCCGGGCAGCAGCTTTCGGCGGCGGGCGTCGGGGGCGGTTCGCTCAACCGCATCGGCGTCGTCGCGCCGATTGGCGGGCAGGTAACCGCGCGCAGCGTCGTGCTCGGGCAGACCGTCGCGCCCGATGCCGAACTGTTCCGCGTCGCCAATCTCGGCCGTGTCGCGATCAATCTGTCGCTGACCCCGGCCGATGCAGGACGTATACGCGCGGGCACGCCCGTCGAGGTCCGGTCGGGCGCGCGCACGGCCACCGCGCGCGTCCATTTCGTGTCGCCTGTCCTCGATACCGCAACACGTCTCGTCCCCGCGGTTGCGCTGCTCGAAAATGGCGGCGGCACCTGGCGCCCCGGCGAACCGGTCACTGCGATCCTGCAGATTGGTGCTTCGGGCGATGCGTTCAGCATACCCGACAGCGCGATCCAGACCGTCGAGGGCCGGACGAGCGTTTTCGTCCGGACGAAGGAGGGATTCCGCGCCGTCCCCGTGACCGTGAGCTCGCGCGTCGGCGGTATGGCCACCGTCACCGGGCTGTCGGGTCGCGAGAGTCTTGCGGGCGAGGGCAGTTTTACCCTGAAGGCGGAACTCGCCAAGGGCGAAGCCGAACATGGGGGGCACTGACATGATCGCCTCCATCGTCAATTTCGCCGTCGCGCGGCGCTGGTTCATCCTGCTTCTCACCGCGATCGCGACGCTGATCGGCGCCTGGGCGCTGAGCCGTCTGCCGATCGATGCCGTTCCCGACATCACCAACAATCAGGTCCAGATCAGCGCGCGTGCGCCCGCACTCTCGCCCGAACAGGTCGAACGGCAGGTCGCCTTTCCGATCGAAACCGCGCTCGCCGGTATCCCCGGGCTCGAAAATACGCGCTCGCTGAGCCGCAACGGCTTTGCACAGGTCACCGCGGTGTTCACGGACGCGACCGACATCTATTTCGCGCGGGCGCAAGTCGCCGAACGGCTGCGCGCTGCCGAGCAGGCGTTGCCCGAAGGCGTCGACCCCGAAATGGGTCCGATCGCGACCGGGCTTGGCGAAGTCTTCATGTGGACGGTTCATATGGAGCATCGCAAGGACGACCGGCACAAGCCCGGCGAACCGGGAATGCAGCCCGACGGAAGCTATATCACGCCCGAGGGCGACCGGCTGGTCACCGACGCCGAAAAAGCGACCTATTTACGCACCGCGCAGGACTGGATCGTCACGCCGCTGCTCAAGCCCGTGGCCGGGCTGGCGGGTGTCGACACGATCGGCGGCTATGTGAAGCAATATCAGGTCGTTCCCGATACGCAGCGACTGGCGGCGCTCGGTCTCGGCCTCGGCGATCTCGCGACCGCGCTTGAGGCGAACAACCGCGCGATCGGTGCGGGGGTCGTCGACCGCAATGGCGAAGGGCTCGCGGTGCGTTCCGACGCGCGGATCGACGGCACCGCGCAGCTTGCCAAGACAGTCATCGCGACGCGCGGCGGGGTTCCGATCCAGCTCGATCAGGTCGCCAGCGTGCGCACGGGACAGGCGATCCGTATGGGGTCGGCGTCCGAAAACGGCCGCGAGGTGGTCGTCGGCACCGCGATCATGCGGATCGGCGAGAATAGCCGCGACGTGGCGAGCCGCGTGGCCGGGCGCCTCGACGAAATCAACGCGTCGCTGCCGACCGATATCGTCATCCAGCCGGTGCTCGACCGGACCGGGCTCGTCGAGGCGACGGTCAAGACGGTTGCGAAAAACCTCACCGAGGGTGCGCTGCTCGTCATCGTCATCCTCTTCCTGCTGCTCGGCAATTTCCGCGCAGCATTGATCGCGGCGTTCGTCATTCCGATCACGATGCTGCTGACGAGCTTCGGCATGCTCAAGGGTGGCGTGTCGGCCAATCTGATGAGCCTCGGCGCGCTCGATTTCGGGCTGATCGTCGACGGCGCGGTCATCATCGTCGAAAATGCGCTGCGGCGCATCGGCGAAAGACAACATCAGCTCGGGCGTACCCTCGAACGCGACGAACGTCTCGGCGTTGTCGCTGCGGCGGCGCGCGAGATGATCCGGCCGTCGGTATACGGGCAAGCGATCATCATCCTCGTTTATGTCCCGTTGCTGACGTTGACCGGTGTCGAAGGAAAAACCTTCGCCCCGATGGCGATGACCGTCATCGTCGCGCTCGCCGCCGCCTTCGTGCTGTCGCTGACCTTCGTGCCTGCGATGCTCGCCATCTGGCTGTCGAAGCCGGTCGAGGAAAAGGAAGGGCGGATCATGCGCTGGCTCGGTGCACGCTACGAACCCGGGCTCGACCGGGCGATGCGACAACCGCGAAAGACGATGCTGGCTGCGGTGGCGGCGCTCGTCGTCGGTGCGGGCGCCTATGTCACGCTGGGGCAGGAGTTCCTGCCGCAACTCGACGAAGGCGACCTCACGGCGCAGTTGCTGCGCGTTCCGGGAACGTCGGTCGATCAGAGTCAGGCGATGCAGCTTCGCGCCGAACGTGCGCTGGCGGCCTTGCCCGAGGTCAAGTTTGTCTTTTCGAAGACCGGCACCGCGGAACTCGCGTCGGACCCGATGCCGCCAAATATCTCCGACACGTTCATCATCATGAAGAACCGGAAGGACTGGCCCGATCCGCGCCTGTCAAAGGCCGAACTGACGGCAAAGGTTGAAAAGACGCTCGCCGGCCTTCCCGGCAATGCCTTCGAGATCAGTCAACCCATCCAGATGCGCTTCAACGAACTGATCGCCGGGGTTCGCGGCGACGTTGCAGTCAAGATCTTCGGTGATGACAATAACACGATGGCGGCGACCGCGAACCGGATCGCGGCGGTGCTGCGGAAGACCGAGGGCGCGACCGACGTCCGCGTCGAGCAGACCGAAGGTTTGCCGATGCTGGATATCCGGCCGAACCGCGACGCAATGGCCGGTCTCGGGATCACCGCCGCGGTGCTGCAGGAAACGGTCGCTGCGGCGGTCGGCGGTCGCGATGCCGGGGTGATTTTCGAAGGCGATCGGCGCTTTGCGGTCACCATCCGCCTGTCCGACGCCGCGCGCGCCGATTTCGCGGCGCTGGGACAGGTCCCCGTACCGACCCCGGGGGGCAGTTTCGTGCCGCTCGAAAGCGTGGCCAAGCTCGCCGTCGTCGACGGGCCGAACCAGATCAGCCGCGAGAATGGCAAAAGGCGGATCGTCGTTCAGGCGAATGTCCGCGGCCGCGACGTCGCAAGCGTGGTCGAGGACGCACAGGGGGCGATACGCGAACAGGTGCGCTTGCCTGCAGGTCAATATGTCGAATGGGGCGGACAGTTCGAAAATCTCGCCTCGGCGCGCGACCGCCTCGCCCTTGTAGTTCCGGCATGCTTCGCGCTGATCCTACTGCTGCTTTACGGTGCGCTCGGCAGCGTGCGCGACGCGGCGATCGTCTTCACCGGCGTTCCGCTTGCGCTCGTCGGCGGAACGCTGGCTCTGGCGCTGCGCGGGATGCCCTTCTCGATCTCGGCGGCGGTGGGCTTCATCGCGCTGTCGGGGATCGCGGTGCTCAACGGGCTGGTGATGGTGACGTCGATCCAGCAGTTGATCGCCGAGGGCGGGACGCGGGCCGAAGCGGCAAGGGCGGGTGCGCTTGCAAGGCTGCGGCCGGTCGTGATGACCGCGCTCGTCGCCTCGCTCGGCTTCGTGCCGATGGCGCTTGCGACGGGCGCGGGGGCGGAGGTGCAGAAGCCGCTCGCCACGGTCGTCATCGGCGGGCTGATCACCGCGACGCTGCTGACGCTGTTCGTGCTGCCGACGCTCTATGCGCGGTACGGCAGGCCGCGCGCCCGCACGCCGGACGCCGAAACGGCGCCTGCGGGCGCCTTGCCGCAAGGAGCATGACGATGGGACAGGACCACAGCCACGATCCTGTCGCGGGCGCGAATGTCCGCATGCTCGGCGGGGCATTGGCGCTGACGGCAACGTTCCTCGTCGTCGAGGTGGTGGGCGGGCTGTACTTCAACAGCCTGGCCCTCCTGTCCGACGCGGGGCATATGCTGACCGACGTCGCGGCGCTCGCGATCGCGCTCCTCGCGATCCGGCTCGGTGCGAAGCCGCCCGATGAGCGGCGGACCTTCGGCTATCGCCGCGTCGAGATTCTCGCGGCGGTTTTCAATGCGCTGATGCTCTTCGCGATCGCCATCTATATCTTCGTCGAAGCGATCGACCGCTTCCGCGATCCGCAACCGGTCCAGTCGTGGGGTATGATGGCGGTCGCCGCCGTCGGGCTCGTCGTTAACCTGATCGCGATGCGCATGCTTGCCGCAGGCAAAGATGCGAGCTTCAACGTCAAGGGCGCCTATCTCGAGGTCTGGGCCGACATGATCGGGTCGGTCGGCGTCGTCGCCGGCGCGGTCCTGATCCGCTTTACCGGCTGGACATGGATCGATCCGGTGGTCGCCGTGCTGATCGGCCTGTGGGTGCTGCCGCGCACATGGGTGCTGCTGCGCGGCACGGTGAACGTCCTGCTCGAAGGCGTCCCCGACGGCATCGACCTCAGCGAAGTTCGCGGCATGGTGAAGGGCGTCCCCGGCATCGTCAAGCTGCCGCAGCTGCGCCTTTGGTCGATCAGCAACGGACTGAACTGTGCGACGGTTCGGGCCGTCGCATTGCCAGGAAGCGACATCGGTGCGCTGCAGCGCAATATCGCCGGATTGCTCCACGACCGGTTCGACATCGCGGACGCGACCATCCAGATCGATCTGGCGGTCAGGGCATGATCCGGCCTTCGTCGCGCTGCGGCATCGGCGCGACGAAGCGCAGGACCAGCGCGGTCAGCAGCAGCCAGCCCGCCGAACCGAGGATCGCGGCGGGCAGGGAGGCGAGGTCGGCGACCAGTCCGAGCGTATAGGCGCCGAGCGCCATCGCGCCGAAGGTCACCGCCTGATAGATCGACAGGCAGCGGCCGAGGATTTCCTCGGGCGAGCGAAGCTGCATCGCGACGTTGAGCGTTGTCAGTGTGGAGACCCACGCGCCGCCGGCGACGAAAGCCGCAAGGATCGTGGGCGGCAGGCTGGCGGTCAGCGCGACCGGCAGCATCGCCGCGGCAAAGACGAGCGACGCGACGGTGACGACACGGTCGCTGCCCCAGCGCCGCCGCGCCGCGCCGATCCACAGTGCGGCGAAAATCGATCCCGCGCCGAAAGCCGCGAGACACAGCCCATAGATGATCTCGGTTCCGTGCAACCGATCGCGGACGAGCGAGGGCAAAAGCGCCTGAAACCCCGCAGCGCCAAGGCCGAAAGCGAAACCACGGATCAGCACGCGGCGCACCGGGTCGGACTGCGCGCAGAAGCGAAGGCCCGCCACGATCGCGGTCAACATCGGGGTGCGGCGCGGCGGTACCGTCTCGGGATGCCAGCGCAGCAGGACGACGATCAGCGCGATATAGCTCAGCGCATTGAGCCCGAAGGCGGCGGCGGTTCCGACGATCGAGATCAAGATGCCGCCGAGCGCGGGCCCGACGCTGCGCGCGAGGTTGAACGCGATCGTGTTGAGCGCGATCGCCTGCGGCAAATCGCGTGGGCCGACCTGCAGCCGTACCGACGCCTGCCATGCGGGGCCGTTGAGTGCGGTCCCGCACCCGACGGCAAGGGTGAAGAACAGCAGGGTCAGCGGCGTGATCGCGCCCATATAGGTGATCAACGTCAGTGCCGCCGATACGATCAGCATCCCCGTCTGCGCCGCGAGCATGACGCGCCGCCGGTCGAAATTGTCGGCGATGGCACCCGCAAAGACGCCGAGCAGCATGACGGGGATCGTCGTCCCCGCCTGCACCAGCGCGATCAGCAGGTGCGAACTGGTGAGTTCGGTCATCAGCCAGGCCGCGGCGACCGACTGGATCATCGACCCCATGTTCGACGCGAGGTTCGCGATCCAGATCGCGCGAAAGGCGGGATAACGGAACGGCGCGAAGGCGGACGGCGGGGCGGGCGTGTCGGGACTCACCTGTCGGCGGGTAAACCGGCACGCCCGCTGCGGCAACCGGCTATTCGGTCAGTTCGAACGCGGCTTCCGATCCTTCGGCCGACGAGGGGCCGACCCACAGCTTGAACTGGCCAGGTTCGCTGCCCCAGCTCATATCCTGCCGCGTGAAGGCGAGATCCTTGTCGCTGAGGGTAAAGCGGATCGTCCGCGTCTCGCCCTTTTTGAGCGCGACCTTTTCGAAACCCTTGAGCTCCTTCACCGGCCGGGTCACCGACCCGACGAGGTCGCGGACATAGAGCTGCACCACCTCCTCGCCATCGCGCGTCCCGCTGTTGGTCACGCTGACCGTGGCGGTCAATTTTTCGCCCGGCCGGATCGCGGCCTTGTCGAGCGTGACCGGTGAATAGGTGAAGCTGGTGTAGCTCAGGCCATAGCCGAAGGGATAAAGCGGCGTGTTCGGCGCATCGAGGTAGCGCGAGACATATTTGGCGCCCGGCGCACCGAGTTCGATCGGACGGCCGGTGTTCTTCATGTCATAATGGATCGGCACCTGCCCGACATTGCGCGGGAAGGTGACGGGCAATTTGGCCGATGGATTATAGTCGCCGTACAGGACGTCCGAAATCGCGTGGCCGCCCATCGTGCCCGGATACCAGGCTTCGAGGATTGCGTCGGCGTTCGTGTCGGCCCAGCCGATGCTGTTCGGGCGCCCGCTCATCAGCACGACGATCAGCGGCTTGCCGGTCTTCCTGAGTTCTTCGAGCAGTGCCTGCTGGTTGCCGGGCAGGTCGAGCGAGGTCCGGCTTGCGGCTTCGCCGGTCATGTTCCAATGCTCGCCGACCGCGGCGATGATGACGTCGGATTTCTGCGCCAGCGCGACCGCTTCGGCAAATCCGTCGGTTTTCCCCGCGGCGGCGAAGTCATAGCTCGCGCCCTTGGCGTAGCCGACGCTCGTTCCCTTTGGCGCGCGCGCTTTCAATCCTTCGAGCAATGTGACCGGACGGGTCTTCCGGTCACCCGCGGCCGACCAGCTGCCGATCATATCCTCCTTACTGTCGGCCAGCGGGCCGATCACCGCGATCGACTTTGCGGTGGCGGCGAGGGGCAGGGCATTGTCCCTGTTCTTCAAGAGCACGATCGATTTGCGCGCGACGTCGCGCGCGGCCTCGAGAAATTCGGTCTTGTAGAGCGTCGCCTTTTCGCGCGCCTCACTGGCATAGCGATACGGATCCTCGAACAGGCCGAGGCGGTATTTCATTTCGAGGATCGCCTTGACCGCGGCGTCGACGCGCTTGATGTCGACCTTGCCCTCGGTGACCGATTTGGCGAGGTTTTCCATATAGACCGCGCCCTGCATGTCCATGTCGACCCCGGCGTTGATCGCCTGTTCTCCCGCCTGTTTCAGGTCCTTCGAATAACCGTGCGGGACCATTTCGTTGATCGACGTGTAATCGGTTACGACGAAACCCTTGAAGCCCCATTGCTTGCGCAGGATGTCGGTTAGCAGATGATGGTTCCCCGATGCGGGGACGCCGTCATATTCGTTGAACGAGGTCATGAAGGTCGCGGCGCCGGCGTCGGCCGCCGCCTTGAAGGGCGGCAGGTAGATGTCGCGCAGCGTCCGTTCCGAAATGTCGACCGTATGATAGTCGCGCCCGGCCTGAGCCGCGCCATAGGCTGCGAAATGCTTTGCGGTCGCAAGGATCGTGTCGGGGCGCGACAGGTCGTCGCCCTGATAGCCACGCACGCGCGCCTTCGCGATCAGGCTGCCCAGATAGACATCCTCGCCGGCGCCCTCGGACATGCGGCCCCACCGCGCATCGCGGGCGACGTCGACCATCGGCGAAAAGGTCCAGTGAATGCCTTCCGCCGACGCCTCGGCTGCCGACACGCGGGCCGATTTTTCAATGGCTTGCAGGTCCCAGCTCGCGGCTTCGCCGAGTGAGATCGGAAAGATCGTCCGATGTCCGTGGATGACGTCATAGCCGAAGATCAGCGGAATCTTGAGCCGCGTTCCCTCGATAGCCAGCGCCTGCAACTCGCGCGTATATTTGGCGGTATAAGCGTTGAAGATCGCGCCGACCCGGCCCGCGCGAATATCGTCCTGATAGCCGGCGCGCATCGTCGGTCCGGTCGATTCCCAGTCGCTCGTCAGCAGGTTCAGCTGGCCGACCTTCTCGTCGAGCGTCATCTTTGCCATCAGGTCCGCGATAAAGCGGTCCATCTTCGGATCGGGGCGCATCCAGCCCGCCGAATCGGCGGGAGCCGGCTGTTGTTCGCTCGTCGCCGGTTTCGCGAGCGAAGGGGCGGGGGCAAGTTGTCCCGCCACCATCAGGGTGGCCAGCGTCAGGCATGTGAGATTGCGCTTCATCGGCGGCATGATTCGTCCTTCCCGGTCGGGTTTGCTTATACATTGTCACGCGGATTGGCCGAATTTCGGCTGAAAACCGGCTGGCCCCCGATTGCATCCATTGCGTCGCTTCCCCCTATACAGTGATCGTGAAACCGGTTACAAATCAAAAAAACACGACGCGGTTTCCCGCGACTCGTCGGCGACCGGTGGCAAGGCCGGTCGGCGAATGAAGCGAGCGCGGGAAATGTCGGGGGCACAAAAAGGGAGGATGCCGTGAAGTTTCCGCATGATTTTCAGACTGTTTCCGCACGCCAGTCGCGCGCACGTTCGCTCGCTGCCGCCTTGGCGTGGAGCAGCGCGACCGCCGCGCTGGCCATTGCGGTCGCGGCTCCCGCCCATGCACAGGTGTCGAACGCGTCGCTCCGCGGGACGGTGAAGGCGGACGGCGGCGCGACCGAAGTGAAAGCGATCAACGTCAACACCGGCCTGACGCGTACCTCGGGCGTCAGCTCGAACGGCAGCTACACCTTTGCCTCGCTTCCGGCGGGCACCTATCGTCTCGAGATCACGACCTCGGGCGGGGTTCGCAACACCGACGAATTCACCCTCAGCGTCGCGCAGAGCGCGGTGCTCGATTTCGACTTTTCGCAGCCTGACATTGCCGAAGGCGGCGACGATGCGATCATCGTGACCGGCAGCCGTATCCGCTCGATGGAGGGCGGCGAAGTCGGGACTAACATCTCGCAGCGCCTGATCGAGGTGCTGCCGCAGAACAACCGTAACTTCCTTGCTTTCGCGGACCTCGCGCCGGGCGTCCAGTTCCTCACCAACGGCAGCGACCAGTCGCGCCTGCAGGGCGGCGCGCAGGGCAGCAATTCGGTGAACATCTTCATCGATGGCATCGGGCAGAAGGATTATGTGCTCAAAAATGGCGTGACCGGCCAGGATTCGACACAGGGCAACCCGTTCCCGCAGCTCGCGATCGGCGAATATCGCGTCATAAGCTCGAACTATAAGGCTGAATTCGACCAAGTGAGTTCGGTTGCCGTCACGGCGGTCACCAAGTCGGGTACCAACGAATTTCACGGCGAAGGCTTTATCGACTTCACCAACCAGAGCCTGCGCGACCGGCGGCCGGCCGAGAACTTTCCCCGCTATATTCCGAAAGTCCGGTCGAAGGATCTCCAGTTCGGTGGGGCGCTGGGGGGCCCGATTATCAAGGACGTGCTGCATTTCTTCGTGACTTATGAAGGCAAGCGCCGGGTCAACCCGCGCGATATCACGCCGGGGCTTGAACTGCCCGTCAGCTATTTTCCGTCGGAATATCAGGATGTCTTCGGATCGGCGAAGGAGACGTTCAACGAGAACCTCTATTTCGGCAAGATCAACTTCACCCCGACGTCGAACGACCTGTTCGAATTCTCGGTCAAATATCGCGACGAGAGCGGCGAACAGTTCAACAGCGGTTTTGCTGCGTTCGAAACGCGGACGATCGCGAAGGTCGAGGAATGGCGCGGCCTCGCTCGCTGGGAGCATACCGCCGACACGTGGGTCAACGACTTCAAGGTTGCCTATGAGGATGTGACCTGGGGGCCGCGCCCGCTCAATTTCGGCAATGTCTCGATCTTCAACGCGACGGTGCCGAACCCGCCGCCGGCGACGACCAGCCGCCGCGGCGACATCCTGCGCATTGGCGCGGGCAGCAATTTCCAGGACAAGGGCCAGAATGGCTGGCAGGTGTCGAATGACTTCACCTACACCGGGCTCGAGGGGCACACGTTCAAGGTCGGCGTGAAGGGCAAGTGGGTCGAACTCAACACCAACACGCAAAATGGCGTGAACCCCGTCTTCACCTACAATGTGAACTACAACCCCAACGGCGGCACGTTCAACGATGACATCCCGTACCGGATGGTGTTCAGTGCGCCCGTCGAAGGCGGGGACCCGAACATCCGGTCGAAGAATTTCCAGTTCGGTATCTATGCGCAGGACGATTGGGAAATCGACGACCGCCTGACGCTCAATATCGGCCTGCGCTGGGATTATGAGCGGACCCCGGCCTTCCTGAACTACAAGCATGATCCGGCGATCGCCGAATTCGTCGCGGGCCGTGCGTCCTATACCGGACCGAACGGCGTGGTAACGCCGCCCTATGCGAATCTTGCCAACGCCGATTACGACATCAACGACTATATCTCGACGGGCAACGAGCGGAAGGCGTTCAAGGGCGCCTGGCAGCCGCGCCTGGGCTTCACCTATGCACTCGACGACGAAAAAAGATTCGCGATTTTCGGTGGCTACGGCCGTTCCTATGATCGGACGCAGTTCGACAATATCCAGCAGGAACTGACGCAGGGCCTGTTCGCAACGCGCACTTTCAACTTCAACAATCCGGGCGACACGACGAACACTTGCGCGCCGAGCGCGACCTGCATTGCGTGGAATCCGGCGTATCTGACCCCCGAAGGCCGCGCTGCGCTGATCGCCGGGCTGCCGGTCGGAGCCGGCCGCGAGCTGCGCTTCATCAAGAACGACCTGAAGGTGCCCTATTCGGACCAGTTCAGCCTGGGCGTCCGGGGCAAGTTCAACCTGCTCGATCTCGAAGTCGGCTATTCCTATGTCGAGAGCAAGGACGGCTTCGTCTATCTGCTCGGCAACCGCCGGGCGAACGGCAGCTTCTTCCCTGCGACGGGCAACCCGGATTCGCCTTTCGGCTTCGCTCCGGCACCGTTCGGCAGCATCATCATCGGCACAAACGGGATCGAAACGCGCGCCAACACAGCCTATTTCAAGCTGACGAAGCGCTATACCGAGTTCTCGCCGTGGAGCCTCGACGCGACCTATACCTTCACCGATGCCGAGGAAAACCGGCAGTTCGGCGAAACCTTCAGCCTCGATTTCCCGAACATGGATGCCTATCCCTTCATCACCTCGACGGGCGTGCGCAAGCATCGCTTCGTGATGGCGGGGTCGGTCGATATCCCGTACGGAATTACGCTGTCGGGCAAATTCCAGATCGCGTCGCCGAAATATCTCTCCACATTCGTGTTCACGCCGGGCGATCCGCTCAGCCGCGACATCGTGTCGACGAAAACCAAGGGGAATGGCGACCTGTGGGGCTATCGCCAGATGGACCTCTCGATCACGAAGAATGTTCCGCTCAAGTTCGTGAGCGACGAGACGCGGCTGCGCTTCCGTCTCGACATCATCAACCTGTTCAACGACCGCAATTTCAGCGGCTTCAACGGCGTCACGGGTCTGCGTAACCCGACCGACTATGCGATTGATGGCCCGCCGCGGACGATTAAGCTATCGGCCGGTTTCTCTTTCTGACCGGCTGACCAGGCGCCCGGCCCGCACCCCCCCTCCCGTGGGCCGGGCGCCCAATTTTTGGAGTACCGAATGCCGTTCCGGACCGGGGCCTTGTCGTTGCCCCTCGTGGCGCTTCTCGTCGCTTGCACCGTCACGCCCGTACCGACCGCTCCCACCCCCGCAGCGATATCCGTCGCGCCGTTGAGCGAGGCGGCCTTTTCCGAAGATCTGACCCAGCGCACCTTTCGCTATTTCTGGGACACGACCGATACCGAGCGCTGCCTTGCGCCCGACCGCTGGCCGAGCAAGCCTTTCTCTTCAATCGCGGCGACGGGATTTGCGCTGACCGCCTATGGCATCGGCGCCGAGCGCGGCTATGTGACGCGCGCCGAGGCGGCGCTTCGTACGCGCGATTGCCTGCGCTTTTACTGGACCGCACCGCAGGGCCCCGAGGCCGCGGGCAAGGCCGGCTACAAGGGTTTTTTCTATCATTTCCTGAAAAATGACGACGGCACGCGCTTCCGGACCAACGAGCTTTCCACCGTCGACACCAGCCTGTTCCTTGGCGGGGCGCTGTTCGCGCAAAGCTATTTCGACCGCGACGATCCGGTCGAAGCCGAGATCCGCGCCCTCGCCGAGAAGATATACACGCGCGTCGACTGGACTTTCGTCCAGCGCACCAACACCGGAACCGATGCGGCGAACCATCCGGGGTCGCATGGCATCACGATGGGCTGGAAGCCCGAGAAGGGTTTCGAGACGCACGACTGGATCGGTTATAATGAGGGCATGCTCGTCTATGTGCTCGCGCTTGGTTCGCCGACGCACCCCGTCGGCAAGGATGCGTGGGACAAGGGCTGGGCGGCCGATCTCGAAAAGGACTGGGGCAGCTATTACGGGCAGCAGCATCTACAGTTCGAGCCGCTGTTCGGGCACCAGTATAGCCACGTCTGGGTCGATTTCCGCGGCATCCAGGACGATTTCATGCGCGGCAAGGGCATCGATTATTTCGAGAACAGCCGCCGTGCGACGCTGGCGCAGCGTGCCTATGGCATCGACAATCCGAACAAGTGGACGGGCTACAGCGCCGATTTCTGGGGCTGGACCGCGTCGGACGGCCCGACCTATTCGGAGGGCAAGCTTGTCGTGGGCCGCACCCCCCGGAACTTCAACACCTATATGGCGCGCGGCGTCAGCGCGATCCGCGTCGTCGACGACGGCACGATCGTGCCGACGGCAGCGGGCGGCTCGGTCGCCTTCGCGCCCGAGGTGACTATCCCGTCGTTAATGGCGATGCGCCAGAAATACGGCGAGCGCCTCTATACGCGCTACGGCTTCAAGGACGCCTTCAACCCCAGCTTCACCTTCACCGAGGTTGGCTCGCGCAGCGGGACGATCGATCCGGTCCATGGCTGGATCGCGAACGATTATCTCGGCATCGATCAGGGGCCGATCCTCGCGATGATGGAAAATCACCGCAGCGGCCTCGTCTGGAAGGTGATGCGCAAGAACCCGCACATCGTCCGCGGGTTGAAGCGCATCGGCTTTACCGGCGGCTGGCTCGATCGGGCGAAGGCCGAATAAGGCTTAGCAACCCTTGCCGATGCACAGGTCGGCGAGCACCGGATAATGGTCCGAAGGCAGTTTGCCGCCCGTCTGCTGCGTCAGCGTCGCGTGGCGCAGCACCGCGACGCCATCGCTCACGAAAATATGGTCGATCGGGCTCGGTTCATTCTGTTCGATCCTGAAACCGGTGAAGGTGCCGAGCGGGCCGAAATGCGGGGCGCGGCTGATTTCGATCGTATCGCGGAGCGCAATCTGGCCGGGCGTCGCGTCGGTGATTGCGGCGTGCGCCGGGCTGTCGGCGGGGCTGTTGAAATCGCCCATCAATATGACGCTGTCGCCGGGCTTGCGGTTGGCGCCGATCCAGCGGCGGATCTGCCGTGCGCCCTCCAGCCGTGCCGTGGTGCCGACATGGTCCATATGCGTGTTGACGACAAGCAGGCTGCGCCGCGCGGTCTTGTCCGTCAGCCGCGCCCAACTCGCGACGCGCGGATAGGCGGCGTCCCATCCCTTGCCCGGCACGTCGGGGGTCGGCGACAGCCAGAAAGTGCCCGAAGCGACAAGGGCAAAGCGGTCGCGGCGGAAACCGAGCGGCGAATATTCGCCCTTGTCCTTGCCGTCGTCGCGCGCGACGCCGACGAACCGGTAGGCGGGCAGGTCGGCTTCGACGCCCTGCTTCTGGTGCAGCAGCGCCTCCTGCATCCCGACGAGGTCGGGCGCATAATAGGCGACGAGGCTTGTCAGTGCGCCCCGCCGGTGTGGCCACGCATTGTCGCCGTCCGAGGCAAGGTCGAGGCGGATATTATAGGTCATCGCGCTGTAACGGTCGGCGCGTTCCTTCGCCGTCGCGGGCTGCACGAGCAGCGCCGCAGCGAGGATCAGCAGCCCGCGGGTCATCCGAGATTCCCGCCGTTCGCCGCGATGACGTGGCTGTAGAAGCGCGCGCTGCGTTTCGGCGTGCGGACCTGCGTTTCATAATCGACATGCACGATGCCGAAGCGCTTCGAGAAACCGAGCGACCATTCGAGATTGTCGAGCAGCGACCAGGCCATATAGCCGCGCACGTCGACGCCCTGCCGGATCGCATCGCCGATCGCCGAGATATGCGTGCGGAGGTAATCGCAGCGCAGCGGATCGTCGATCCCGTCGGGCCCGGCCTTCGGCGGATCGTAGAAGGCGGCGCCATTTTCGGTGATATAGACGGGGATATCGCCATAGGTGTCGCGGAACCAGACGAGCATGTCGGTGAGCGCGGGCGGATAGACTTCCCAGTCGGTCGTCGTATGCGTCGCATTCTGCCGCACCGGCGACGCGCCGACCGGCCACTGGTTCGGGTCGGCCTTTACGACGTTGCGCGTGTAATAGTTGATCCCGATGAAATCGAGCGGCTGGCAGACGTCTTGCAGGTCTTCGGCCGGCCACTGCGGCCAGGCTTCGCCGAATATCTCGGCGAGTTCGTCGGGGTAGCTGCCCTTCAGCGCCGGGTCGAGATATTGGCGGTTCATATAGGCGTGTGCGCGAGCGGTGGCGGCGACGTCCTCGGCGCTGTCGCTCGCCGGATATTTGGGCTCGATATTGACGACGAGCCCGATCTCGTGCGCGCCTTCGCTGCGATAGGCCTGCACCGCGCGGCCGTGCGCGCGCATCAGATTGTGGCTTGCGATCGGCGTTTCGAACAGGTTGCGGTGCCCGGGCGCCAGCGCGCCGTGGAGGTAGCCGCCGTCGGTGATCACCCAGGGCTCGTTAAGCGTCACCCATTTCTTCACGCGATCGTCGAGGCGGCGGTACATCACCGAGCCATAATCGGCGAACCAGTCGGCGCTGTCGCGGTTCAGCCAGCCGCCCTTGTCGTCGAGCGCTGCCGGCAGATCCCAGTGATGGAGCGTCAGGAGCGGTTCGATTTCATTCTTGAGCAGTTCGTCGACCAGCCGCTCGTAGAAGCCAAGGCCAGGCTCGTTCACGCGCCCGATGCCCTCGGGGAGCACCCGGCCCCAATTGACGCTGAAGCGATAGGCTTTCAGCCCCAGTTCCTTCATCAGCGCGACGTCGGCGGGCATGCGGTTATAATGGTCGCACGCCACGTCACCGGTGTCGCCCTTCGCCGCCATCAGCCGCGGGTCGTGGCTGAAGCGCTGCCAGATGCTGGCGCCCGCGCCGTCGGCGAGCGGCGATCCCTCGATCTGATAGGCGGCGGTCGCCGCGCCCCACAGGAAATCGTCGGGGAAAACAGTCTGCGTCATTTCTTGTCCTTGTCGGTGGCGATCGGGGAGGGGCGTTTCTGTTCGAGCAGCCAGGCGTAAAGCGCCGGGTCGTCATAGGCGGGATCCCAGGCATTGTGGCCAAGGTCGGGATAGATGGTCAGGCGGACCTTGCGGCCCCCGCAGGCGCGGATCGCGCGCGCCATGGCGAAGCTGCCTTCGGGGACGACGACATCGTCGCGGTCGCCGTGGAAGGCCCAGACGGGCAGATCCATCAACCGGCACGCCTCGCCGGGATTGCCGCGCCCGGCGACCGCGGCGACGGCGGCGAAACGCTTCGGTTCGGCGATCGCCCAGCGCCAGCTCGCGTGACCGCCGCGGCTGAGACCCGTAAGGTAGATGCGCGCGGGATCGACGCGGTATGTTCGGGCGATATGGTCGACGAGCGTATCGAGCTTTTCGATATCCCAATCCTGATCGGTGCCGAGCAGCGGCGAGACGGTCAGGAACGGAAAGTCGAGGTCGCGGTCGGCGATCTTCGGCGGTCCGTGCACCTTCACCTTCGCGACATCGTCGCCGCGCTCGCCCGAGCCGTGGAGGAAAATCAGCAGCGGATATGGCGTTGCGATGTCGGCCAGATAGCCCTTGGGCACGAACAGCTGATACGGATAATTGCCTGGCGCGACCGGCTGCTGTGCCGTCTGGCCTTCGATCACCGGCGGCGCTTTCGTCCTTGCGAGCGCAGGGGAGGCGGCGAGAGAGAGGCCCAGCATCGCCGCGGTCCAGTATTTCATCATGCTTTCCTCGGTTGAACGGCTCATCCCTTGACGCTCCCGGTCAGAAGCCCGCTCAGATAATAGCGCTGGAGGGCGAGGAAGAGGATGAGCACGGGGAGGGTGGTGACGACCGCGCCGGCCATCATCAACTCATTGTCCTGCACATGCTGGCGACTCATCGCGGCAAGTGCGACGGGCAAGGTGTAGAGCTGCTGGTCGGCGAGGATGATCAGCGGCCACATGAAATCGTTCCAGCTTGACAGGAATACATAGAGCGCGAGCGTGACGATGACCGGGGTCAGGATCGGCACGACGATGCGGCGCAATATCTGCCCCTCGCTTGCGCCGTCGATACGCGCCGCCTCGAGCATTTCGTCGGGGATCGACAGACAATATTGGCGGACGAGGAAGATACCGAAAATCCCCGCGAGCCAGGGTATCAGCGCGCCGGCATAGCTGTTGACCAGCCCCATCGCCTTGAGCTCGAGGAACAGCGGCAGCATCCCGATCTGTCCGGGCACGACCAGCGCGGCGACGAGCAGGCGGAAGGTCGCGTCGCGGCCCTTGAAGCGCAGCTTGGCAAAGGCATAACCTGCCGGGATCGTGAAGAGCAGCGCAAGCGCCGTCGCAAGCGTCGAGATCAACAGGCTGTTGAGCAGGAAGCGGCTGATCCCGAAGCTGCCGAACAACATGCGGTAATTGTCGAAGCTCGGATTGGCTGGCAGCAACGGCGGCGGGAATTGCGCCGCCTCGCCGCGCGCCATGAAGCTGACCGAGACCATCCACAACAGCGGCGCGATCGTGATCAGCGCAACGAGCGCGGCGAGCAGCGTGACGGACCAGCGGCGCAGGCTCATATCGCGCCGCTCCGCTTCGCGAGCCGCAACTGCACCAAGGTCACGGCGAGGATGCAGAGGAAGAGCAGGAAGGCGACCGCGGCACCCGACCCGAGGTTCCACCATTTGAAGCCCTCCTCATACATGAAATAGAGGATGGTCACGGTCGACTGGGCGGGGCCGCCCTGCGTCATCACATAGGGTTCGGCGAACAGCTGGAACATGCCCGCGACGGTCAGCACCGACACGAGCAGCAAGGTCGGGCCGATTGCGGGCAGGACGACATGGCGGAGCCGCGCGAACCAGCCGGCACCGTCGATCCGCGCTGCCTCGTCGAGCTCGCGTGGCACGGTCTGCAGCGCGGCGAGGAAGATGATCATATTATAGCCGAAGGTCTTCCAGCCGACGAAGATCAGGATCGCGGGGAGCGATGCGTTCGGGCTGCCGAGCCAGTCGATCGGTGGTACCCCGAAGACGGACAGCAGATAGTTGAGCAGGCCGTAGCGCGTGTGGAGCAGGTAGCGCCACACCACTGCCGTCGCGACGAGCGTCGTCACATAGGGCGCGAACAGCGCGACGCGCCACACCGGGCGCCATTTCAGCCAGCGCGAATTGACGAGCATGGCAGCGGACAGCGACAGCGCGACGATGAAGGGCGTGCCGACCGCAACGAACAGCAGGGTGTTCGTCATCGCTTTCCAGAACAGTGGGTTTTGGGTCAGCCTTTCATAATTCTGGAAACCGACGAAGCGCAGGTTGCCGATGTCGGCGAGCGCATAGATGTCGAAATCGGTGAAGCTCAGGACCAGCGACGCGAGGGCGGGCAGGACGAAGAAGAGCAGGATCGCCGCGAGCGCGGGCGATGACATCGCCCACCCCGCGCGGGCTTCGTTCGTTCGGCCCATAGCGCTCATAGAGCCCGTCCCTTGTCGAGCATCCAGCGCCGCTTTTCGAGCAGCCGGTCGGCGCGCGCGTCGATCTCTTTCGCAGCCTCGTCGATGCTATATTGCCCAAGCACCATACGCTCGGCGACGATCTGCATTTCGGTAACGATGCGCTCCCATTCTGGCACTTTGGGCAGCGCGGTTGCATGCTCGAGCTGGGTACGGAACGGCGCGACCGCCGGGTCGCTCGCCAGCCCGGCCGCGTCCCACACCGAGCGCCGCGCAGGAAGGTCGCCCGTCGCCCTGTGCAGCGCGAGCTGTGCGCCCGGCGCCATCAGCCGCGACACAAGGTCCCATGCTGCATCGCTGTCGCTGTGCGCGCGGCCCGCGAAAACCACGAGGCTCGACCCGCCGGGGGCGGCCGATCCGATGCCGTCGGGCCCGGGGTTCGGTGCGGTGGCCCATGCGGCCTGCAATTCGGGCGCGAGGCGGCTCTTCATGTCGCCGATCGTCCAGGGGCCTGAGAGGAGCAAGCTGAAATAGCCACGTCCGAATTCGGTCCAGACGTTCGCAATCTGCGCCATCGACACGCGCGGCGCGAGCCCCTCGTCGAAGATCGATTTGTAGAAGGCGAGCGCGGCCTTGAATTCGGGGTCCGAAAAGGCGCCGCGTCCGCCCTCGTCGCGGAGCATCCGCGCGCCTGACGACAGCGCAAGCGTCGTCAGCTGCTCATATTCGTTGAGCGGATAGAGGAGGGCGAAATTGCCGTCGCCCGCGATCTTCTTGACCTTGTGGAGCGCGACCTTCCACCCGGCCCAATCGGCCGGCGGCGCGGCATAGCCGGCGCGCGCGAACAGATCCTTGCGATAAAATTGCAGCCGCGTGTCGACATACCAGGGGACGCCCCAGCTCCTGCCCGCGATGCGGTTGGTGTCGGTCACTGCGCCGAATTGGTCGCGGAGCAACGCGATGGCATGCGCCGGTACCGGCATGATCGCGCCGATCGCGGCAAGCTCGGCGATCCAGCTGTTGCCGACCTGTCCGACGCTCGGCAGCGAACCGCCGGCAAAACCGGTAAGCAATTTTTCGTGTGCTGCGGTCCATGGCAGGGGTTGCACCGAAATCGGCGGTGCGCCCTTCGGCCAGTCGATGTCCTTCAGCAGGTCGGGCAGGCTTGCCGCCTCATTGCCCATTGCCCAGACGGTCAGGCCGCTGTCTCCGCGCCCGCCGCACGCGCCGAGCATGGAAAGCAGGGGCGCCGCCGCGAGCGCGCCCGTCATCTGGCGCCGCGTCAATTGCATGGGGCGCCGGCAAGGCTCATGAATTTGCGGTCATGGGCTGCGCGGCGGTGGCGCGGGCGCCGCCGGTCGTTCCCCGTGCGATCAGCGCCGGGGTCAGGATCGTTGCGCTCGCGCTGCCCAGCGTCTCGCCGCGCAAAATGCGCAGCAACATCATCATCGCGGTCGAACCGAGTTGATCGATCTTGACCTGCATCGTCGACAGCGACGGGTTGAGATGGCGGGCCAGCGGGATATCGTCGAAGCCCGCAACCATCACGTCGCCCGGTACCGACTTGCCTGCTTTCGCGAGCCCGGCGATCAGCCCGACCGCCATCTGATCGTTGGCGGCAAAGACGGCATCGGCGGGCAATTGTCCCTGCACGAGAAGGCTCGCCGCCTTGGCACCGCTTTCCTCGGAAAAATCGCCCGGCAAGATGGCGGGATTGCGGATGCCGGCAACGCGGTTCATCGCATCGACAAAGCCCCGCTGGCGGTCGCGGGCATCGCGATTATGCTTGGGCCCCGCGATATGGACGACCTGCCGCGCGCCGCCGGCCAGCAGTGCCTCGGTCATTGCATAGGCACCGCGATAATTGTCGACCGCGACGAACGGCAGGTCGAGCGAGCCCGCATCGTAATTGAGCAACACCGTCGGCAATGCAGGGTCGAGATAGTCGGCGAGCAATTCGGGCTTCAGGTCCGGTGGCATCACGAGCAACCCGTCGACACGCCCGCGCATCGCCGCAATCGCGGCCGCGGTCTCGTGCGTGCTGCCGTGCATGTTTCCGAGCAGCAGATGCATGCCCGATTCATGCGCGACGAGGTCGATACCGCGAATGATTTCGGAGAAGAATTCGCCGAACAAGTCGGGCAGAATGACGCCCACGGTGTCGGTCTTTTTGCGAGTCAGGCTGCGCGCGCCGCTGTGCGGAACGAAGTTGAGCTTCTTCACCGCCGCCATGACCGCCGCTTTGGTGGGCGCAGTGACATTGCCGAGTCCGTTGATCGCCCGCGATGCCGTCGCCACCGAAACCCCCGCTTCGCGGGCGACGTCCCTCAATGTAGCCATGCCGCTGGCCCCCTTTCCCTCATATGGCGCCGGGCCGCTTTTGCGACTCCGATCCTCTTCGTTCGCCGGGCGCGGAAACGTTCACAGCGTAACCGGTTACATGGGCGAAATGCAAGGTCATTCCCCCGCCTTTTCCAACCTTTGGCCGTCGGCGTCGAACAGGTGCAAACGCGCGGGAGGAAATGAGGCAAGAATCTTGTCGCCCTCATCGAAACTCCCGTCGTCGCGCAATTGGCACGCCAGCGGCACAGCGGCCCCGGGCCCCTCGAGGTGCAGCGTCGCGAGCCCGCCAAGGCGCTCGACAAAGCGAGTGGTAAAGGTCAGCGCTTCCGGAGCGTCGCCGATTGCGATGTCATCAGGGCGGATGCCGATCGACAGCGGCGTTCCGGGGGCAAGCGGCGCCGCGAGCGGGGGCAGGGCGATGTCGCGTCCGTCGACAAGCGCCGCGCGGCTGTTTTCGGTAGCGGTCGCCGCCACTATGTTCATCCGCGGCGTCCCGAGGAACTGTGCGACAAAGATGTTCGCCGGCCGTTCGTAGAGTTCGCGCGGCGATCCCGTCTGCTCGATCCGTCCGTCGCGCAATAGGACGATCCGGTCGGCCAGCGTCATCGCCTCGACCTGATCGTGGGTGACGTAGAGCGTGGTTGTCCCGAGCTGACGGTGGAGTTCGGCAAATTCATAGCGCATCCGCACCCGCAGGTCGGCATCGAGGTTCGACAGCGGCTCGTCGAACAGGAAGATGTCCGGTTGGCGGACGATGGCGCGACCGATAGCGACGCGCTGGCGCTGACCGCCCGACAGTTCGGCAGGCTTGCGGCCGAGCAATGACTCGATGCCCAGGATTTTGGCTGCGCGCTCGACCTGCCGTGCGATGTCGGCCTTGTCGGTCTTCGCGATGCGCAGCCCGAACGCCATATTCTCATAGACCGAGAGGTGCGGGTAGAGCGCATAGGACTGGAACACCATCGCGATCCCGCGTTCCGACGGCGCGAAGCGGGTCACGTCGCGGTCGCCGATGACGATATTGCCGCTCGTCAGTTCCTCCAGCCCCGCGACCGAACGGAGCAGCGTCGACTTGCCGCACCCAGACGGGCCGACGATCACGGTGAACTCGCCATCGGCAACGTCGATCGACACGCTCTTCAGCACTTCGGTCGAACCGAAGCTCTTGCGCGCATCGCGGATCGACAGCCCGGCCATGGTCCCCCTCGCGCCGCGCGGCCTCAGTGAACCGTCGCGCTGGCCGATGCCTGCCGCGCGGGTTCGCGCCCCGCGGCGACGGCGAAGACGCACAGTGCGACATAGCAGGCGGCCGGAAGGCCCAGCGCCGCGGCATAGCCGACCGCGTCGGATAAATGCCCGGCAAGATAGGGGATGGCGGCGCCGCCCACGATCGCGGTGCACAGCAGCCCCGACGTCGCTTCGGCGCGCGCGGTCGAACGCTCGAGCGTCAGCGTGAAGATCACGGGGAACATGATCGAATTGAACAGGCCGATGGACAGCGCGACGAAGCCCGCGTTCACCCCGCCGACAAAGACGACATAAAGACAGAGCAGGGCGGCGATGGCGGTAAAGGTCGCAAGCATCTTCGATGCCGAGAAGCGCGCGAGCAGCACCGAACCGATCGCGCGGCCGACCATTGCGCCGCCCCAATAGAGCGCGACCGCCTTGCCTGCCTCCTGGAGCGACACGCCGGCGACGCCGTCATTGCCCATGATCCAGCCGAACAGGGGGAAGGGCGCATCCGACTGGCCCCAGATCGCATCGCTGTTGAGGAACAACGCCATCTGCGTTCCGATCGCGACCTCGGCGCCGACATAAAGGAAGATGGCGAGCCCGCCGAGCAGCGCCCAGCGCGAGGAAAAGGCCTCGCGGATCAACTCGCCCATCCCGGCGCGCGCGCCGATCGGGGCGGGCGGCACCGCTTCGTTGACGATACGGCGGCTGACCCAGAAAAAGAGCAGCAGCGCGACGATCAGGCCGCAGATCCAGAAATAGGCGGCGTCGATGCCGGCAAGCGCCTGCGCGCGCACCGCTTCGGTGACCACCGTGCCTTCCTTGACCTCGACGCCTTCGAGGAACAGGTGCGCGCCGATCAGCGGGCCGAGGAAGGTGCCGAAGCTGTTGAAGGTCTGGCTGAAGGTCAGGCGGAAATGGCTGCGTTTCGGATCGCCGAGCGCCGCCGCGAGCGGGTTCGCCGCAACCTGCAATATGGTGATGCCGCTTGCGAGGATGAACAGGCCCGCCAGCACGAGCGGGTAGACCGCAAGGTTGGCCGCGGCGAGCATCACGAGACAGCCAACGACCATTGTCGACAGCGCGGTCAGGATCGATGGCACCGAATGAAAGCGCGCGATCAGCGCGGCCGCCGGGAAGGACATAAGGCCATAGGCGATGAAAAAGGCCGAGGCCGACAATTGCGCCTCGGCATCGCTCAGCGTGAAGATGCCTTTCACCGCAGCAACGAGCGGGTCGATCAGCGAGGTGATGAAGCCCCAGGCGAAGAAAAGCACGGTAACCGCGGCAAAGGCCGCCATGGCGGTCGACCGGCCGCCACCTTGGGCGGTCGCCTGGCTAGGCTCGTTCATCCGGAATATCCTCTTCGCCGAAACTATGTTATACGCGCGGTCTAACGGGACGCCGACGGCAATGCAACCGGTTACATTCAGCTGCATCGGCGACGTTTTCTTATGTTAGCGCAAATGATCGGGCCTCGCGCGAAATAATCGTTCGCCACCCACTGGCGCGCGCGGGTCCGACTGGTTACATGGGCCGCCACCAAACGAATCGCGTGTGTCGCCCCGAAATCCGGGGCAGGCGCCGCCCGCAGCAGAAAGTGGCACCCCATGGAAATCATCACCGGCCTGACCTTCGACGATGTGCTGCTGGTGCCGGGCGCGTCGGATATCCTGCCGTCGGATGCCAATCTCTCGACCCAACTCACCAGTGAAATCAGCCTCAACATCCCGATCCTGTCGTCGGCGATGGATACGGTGACCGAGGCCGACATGGCGATCCTGATGGCGCAGATCGGCGGCATCGGCGTCCTCCACCGCAATCTCACGGTCGAGGAACAGGCTGCTGCGGTGCGGCAGGTCAAGCGCTTCGAAAGCGGCATGATCGTCAACCCGATCACCATCACCCCCGACGCACCGCTCTCCTATGCGACCGCGCTGATGGCGCAGCACCGGATTTCGGGCATTCCAGTCGTCGAAACGGGCGGCAAGCTCGTCGGGATCCTCACCAACCGCGACGTGCGCTTCGCCGACAATCCCGGCCAGCCGGTGCGCGAGCTGATGACGGCGGAAAACCTTGCTACCGTGCGCCCCGGCGTCGGGCAGGACGAGGCACGCAAGCTTCTGCACCAGCGCCGCATCGAAAAATTGCTCGTCGTCGACGACGACTATCGCTGCATCGGCCTGATCACCGTCAAGGATATGGAAAAGGCGGTCAATTTCCCCGACGCGACCAAGGACGGCAGCGGCCGCCTGCGCGTCGCCGCGGCGACAAACACCGGCGATAGCGGCGTCGAGCGCGCCGAGGCGTTGCTCGAGGCCGAATGCGACCTGATCGTCGTCGACACCGCGCACGGCCACAGCAAGGGCGTCGGCCTGACTGTCGAACGCATCAAGAAATTGTCGAACCGCGTGCAGGTGCTCGCGGGCAATGTCGCGACCGGCGACGCGACCAAGGCCTTGATCGACGCGGGTGCTGACGGCGTGAAGGTCGGCATCGGCCCCGGCTCGATCTGCACGACGCGCATCGTCGCGGGCGTCGGCGTGCCGCAGCTCACCGCCATCCTCGACAGCGTCGAGGCAGCGGCGAAGCTCGGCGTTCCGGTGATTGCCGACGGCGGCCTGCGTACCTCGGGCGATGTTGCCAAGGCGCTGGCGGCGGGCGCGTCGAGCGTGATGGTCGGATCGATGCTCGCGGGCACCAGTGAGGCGCCGGGCGAAACCTTCCTCTATCAGGGCCGCACCTATAAGAGCTATCGCGGCATGGGCAGCGTCGGCGCGATGGCGCGCGGCAGCGCCGACCGCTATTTCCAGCAGGATATCAAGGACCAGATGAAGCTGGTTCCCGAAGGCATCGAGGGCCAAGTCCCGTTCAAGGGTCCCGCGAAGGACGTCATCCACCAGATGGTCGGCGGCGTGAAGGCGGCGATGGGTTACACCGGCAGCCGCACGCTCAAGGATTTCCGCGAGCGCGCGAAATTCGTGCGCATCACCAACGCGGGCCTGCGCGAAAGCCATGTCCACGACGTCGCGATCACGCGCGAGGCGCCGAACTATCCCGCGGGCTGAGGCCGGCCGGTGACGCCCGCAGCGCGCATTCAGGCGGCGATCGAGATTCTCGACGCCATCGCCGCGGCCGCGCGCGAGGGCGGGGCGCCCGCCGACGCGATCTTTGCCGAAGCGATGCGCGCGCGGCGCTATGCGGGATCGAAGGACCGGCGCGCGATCCGCGCCCATGTCTATGACGCGATCCGGGCCGTGCGTTCGGCGCCGGCGTCGGGGCGCGCGGCGATGCTCGCGCTCGCCGATGCGCAGCCCGATCTTGCGGCGCTTTTCGACGGCTCTGCCTATGGTCCCGCACCGGTCTCGGCCGACGAACCGCGCGCCGAAACGGGCCTGGCCGCGCAGGCGCTGGTCGACCTGTTCGACCCGCTCGTGGAGGAGCCCGAGCAGGAGGCGATGCTGGCGCGCGCGCCGCTTGACCTCCGCGCCAACCGCATCGGCGCGAACCGCGACGATCTTGCATCGCTCTTTCCCGCAGGCGAAGCGATTGCTGGCGCCCCCGACGGCTGGCGCCTCCCGCCCGAAACCGCGGCGATCCAGCATCCGGCCTATGCCGAAGGGCGCTTCGAGGTGCAGGACGCCGCCAGCCAATATGCGTCGGCCGCGCTCGACGTGGCGGCGGGGCAGGCGATCGTCGATCTCTGCGCGGGCGGCGGGGGAAAGACGCTCGCGATCGCCTCGCTGACCGGCAATAATGCCGAAATCCTCGCCTGCGACACCAATCGTCCGAGACTTCAGCAACTGCCGCCACGCGCCGAGCGGGCCGGGGCAACGCGGATCGAGACGCGGCTGCTCAACCCCGGGCAAGAACCTGTGATGCTGTCGGACTGGCATGGCAAGGCCGACCGCGTGTTCGTCGACGCCCCCTGCTCGGGCAGCGGGACCTGGCGGCGCAGCCCCGAACTGCGCTGGCGGCTCACCCCCGCGCGGCTCGAACGCCATCTCGCCGATCAGGCGAAGCTCATCGATATCGGCGCCGATCTTGTGGCGCCGGGCGGCAAACTCCTTTATGCTGTCTGCTCGATCATCACGCGCGAGGGGCGGGCACAGGTGGACGAATTTCTGAACCGGCATCAGGGCTGGACGGCCGACACCGGCTATCTGCCGGGTGGTATCGGCCGCGCGGCGGGCAGCGGTTTTCTGCTCACGCCGGGCCGTGACGGCTGCGACGGATTTTTTCTCGCACGGCTGACCGCGCCATGTTAGCATCGCCTGCAATGAAGCGATGGGAGAATGCGATGCGCGTCGGCTTTTTGGCTCTAACTGCGGGTTTGATCCTCGCCAGCCTGCCCACCGCATCCGATGCGCAACGCGCCGACAACGACATTCTCCCGCGCTCGATCGCGCTTCAGCACGAAGGGCAAAAGGCGCAGGAGGCCGGCGAACTCGATTCTGCGATCGGCCTCTATGAATCGGCGCTCGCCGCCGACCCGCGCAATCGTTCGGCGATCATCGCACTCGCACAGGTCGCGCGTGCGCAGGGGCTGCCGGGCAAGGCGATCGGCCTCTATCGCGAGGCGCTGGTGCTCGATCCCAACGATCTTGTCGCGCTGACCGGGCAGGGCGAAGCGCTGGCCGACAAGGGCGCGCTCGAACTCGCGCGCGAAAAGCTCGCCGAGGCGCAGCGGGTCTGCAAGGCGAACTGCCCGCAAGTCGCCAGCCTCGAAAAGACGATCGCCGCCAGCGCATCGAAGCGCGTCGTCGCCGCCGAAGTGCTCGTTCCAAAGCCGGTCGTCGCGACCGTCGGCGCGAGCAGCAGCCAGAATTGATCGCGTCCCACGCTTGCCCGGGTTACAATCGGGAATAGCGGCGAGCGACCGATTGCTGCCGCCTCTATCCTCGTCATCCCGGCGAAGGCCGGGATCTCGCCGGCGCGTCATTTCGAGAGGGTGAGATCCCGGCCTTCGCCGGGATGACGGATATTGGGAGTGGCAGCTTTCCACCCCAAAGCCGACAGTCCGGTCGCCGCAACGCAGGGCAGTGTTGCGTCAGCGACCCAGCGTTCGTGCCAGTTCGACCCATTCGGCGACGTTCACCGTTTCGGCGCGCCGCGTCGGATCGATGCCGATCGCCTCGGCCGCATCGACCGCGCCTTCGACGCCTTTCAAACTCTGGCGCAGCATCTTGCGGCGCTGTCCGAAGCCCTTTTCGGTCAGTTTCGAAAGGAGTTTCGGATTGACGCCGGCGGGTTCGTCGGCGGGCGTCACATGGACGATCGCCGACATGACCTTCGGCGGCGGCGTGAAGGCCGACCGATGCACTTTCATCGCGATTTTGGCGTTCGACCGCCACTGCGCGAGCACGGCGAGCCGCCCATAGGCGTCGGTCCCGACGGGCGCGACGATGCGTTCGGCGACCTCGAGCTGGAACATCAGGGTCAGCGATTGCCAGCGCGGCGGCCATGCCGCCGGTTCCAGCCAGCGCGTGAACAGCGCGGTCCCGACATTATAGGGCAGGTTCGCGACGATATGATAAGGCGCGTCGCCGGTCAGCGCGTCGACATCGACCGCCATCGCATCGTCGGCGATCACCGTCAGCTGGCCCGGAAAGGCATCGCCCAGTTCGGCGAGCAGCGGCAGGCAGCGGTCGTCGCGCTCGACCGCGATCACCTTCGCTCCGGCGCGCAGCAAGGCGCGCGTCAGCCCGCCGGGGCCGGGGCCGACCTCGAACACCGTTGCGCCGTCGAGGTTGCCGGGAAGCGCGGCGATCCGGTCGAGCAATTGTTCGTCGAACAGGAAATTCTGGCCCAGCGCCTTGCTCGCCGACAGCCCGTGGACGCGGACCGTCTCGCGCAGCGGCGGCAGCGGCGTGAGCGGCTGGACGGTCACTTTGCGGCGGCGGGGGCGAGGTTGCGTTCGCGCGCCAGCGCCATCCGCCCGGCCATCGCGATCGCGGCGATTGTCGGTCCGGGATCGGCCTGGCCGGTGCCCGCGATATTGAACGCGGTGCCGTGGTCGGGCGAGGTGCGGATGATGGGCAGGCCGAGCGTCAGATTGACTCCGTCGTGGAAATGCAGCGCCTTGAACGGCGTCAGCGCCTGATCGTGATAGGCGCAGAGCAGCGCGTCGTAGCGCGTGCGAACCGTCGGCGCGAACAGGCTGTCCGCCGCCAGCGGGCCGTCGACGACGATCCCTTCCTCGGCAAGTTGGGCGACCGCGGGGGCGATGATCCGCTCTTCCTCGCTGCCGAGCTGACCGCTTTCGCCGGCGTGCGGGTTGAGCCCGGCGATTGCGATACGCGGCGCACCGATGCCGAAATCGCGCCGTAGTCCCCGCACGACGATCCGCGCCTTGGCGACGATCAATTCGATGGTCAGCCGCTCGGACACTTCGGACAGCGGGATATGGACCGTCAGCGGCACGACGCGCAGGCTGGGGCCTGCCAGCATCATCACCGCGTTGGTCGCGGTAACGCCGCAGCGTTCGGCGATGAATTCGGTCTGTCCCGGATGCGTATAGCCGATACCGTGCAGCGCATATTTCGACACCGATCCGGTGACGAGCGCCGAACTCGCTTGCGTGCGCGTCAGCCCGATCCCGGTTTCGAGCGCGTGGAGCGCGCAGGTCGCGCCCGCCGGCGTCGGGACGCCGGGGGTCAACGGGCCGCTGTCCTCCAGATGCCAGACCGGCAGCGCCGCGTCGAACGTCCGCGCCACCTCGTCCATGTCGCCGATACGAACGACGGGACCATCCCAAACCGCCGCGATCGCCGCCGCATCGCCGATCGCAAGGAAGGGAGGAAGGGCGTTTTCGCGCCGCGCCGCCCAGGCGCGGGCGGTGACTTCGGGTCCGACGCCGGCCGGGTCACCCATGGTGACCGCGATCGGCCGCGGATTGTTGAACTCGGGCATCAGCTATATTCGATCACGGCATCCCGGCGCAGGTCGCGCAGATAGCGCTGGGCACGCTTGTTGACCTTCTCTTCGAGCAGGCGCTGCTCGATCTGCTCGCTGTTTGCCGAGGTCGCCGTCTGCGGCAGGTCGCGGCCACAGAGGACGAGCACGCTGATGCCTTCGTTCGCAGCGCCGAACGGCTGCGTGGTCTGGCCGACTTGCAGGCTGATCAGCGTCGCCTGCAAGGGTGCCGGAAGCGCACGCATTTCGATATTGTCGCGCGCGACGACGCTCGCGCCCAGCGATTTGGCGACGTCGTCGGCGGCCCCGCAACCCGCGATACCGCGCGTCGCTTCGGCGAACTGGCCCGCCAGTTCGGACGCTCTGGCCTGTGTCGTGCCGACCGGGAAATCGAGCGAAATCTGCTTCAGGCTCAGGATCGCGTCGCGCGGATCGGCCGTCAGGACCTGGCGCCGGTCGATCATCAGCATGATCGAAATGCCGCCGGGCACTTCGACCGGGCCGACGAGCTGGCCGGGCTGCATCTGGGCGGCAGCATCGGCCATCGATTGCGGCAACAGCGCGGGGCGCACCCAGCCAAGGTCGCCGCCGACGCTGGCGGTCGAGGCCTCGGAAAACTGGCGCGCATAGGCGGCAAAGCTGCCGCCCGTCTGCAGCGCCTGAATGATCTTCTGCGCATTTTCCATCACGGCGGCGGCATTTTCGGGCGTCGCCGACAGATAGATTTCGCCGAGATGGAACTCATCCTGTCCCTTGGCATCGTTCAGCCGCTTTTCGACGGCCTGAACCTCGTCGGTCGACACATTGGTCGTCGACTGGATGTTGCGCGACAACAGACGATCCCACGCGAACTCGCCGCGAATCTGCTGTTTTACGGCGCCCGCGGACGATCCCTTCGATGCCAGATAGGTCGAAAACTGGTCGGGGGTCTGCTTGAAACGCGCGGCGAGGCGGGCGAACTGATCGTTGACGACATTCTCGTCGATCGTGATGTCCGCCGCCTTGGCTTCCTGAATCTGCAATTTTTCGTCGATCAGGTTGCTGAACACCTGCGCGCGCAGCCGCTGCAGTTCCTCGGGCGGCAGCGCTGCATCGCTGTTTGCGATACGGATCAGCGCCATGCGCTGTTCGATATCGGTCGCCGTGATGATCTCGCCATTCACGGTGGCGGAGGGGCGATAGACATTGCCTTTGGCGTCGCCGTAAACTTGGACATTGCCCGGAATGTTGAGGCTGGTCGTCGGGACGTCGCTGTCGGTGACGGTCTGCGCCAGCACCGGCGTGATGCCCGCGGCCACGGCGATCAGGCCAATCATGGTCGAAAATCTGGTCATTGCTACCCTATTCGAGAATTACCGGCACGCTCCGTATCAGCGGACACGCCCGATGGTCCAGCGCAATCCGCCATTGGAGCCATTTGATCGCCGTCCCTGCACCACCGACGCTGAACCTAGGCTGAGCGAAATCGCAGCCTATCGCGCTTCTGTCGCGTGCGAATGGCCCGGGCCGGGGCTTTCGGCGGATGCATCATCGTCCCACGCAATCAAGGCGACATCATCGAAAAGCACCCGGCTACCGGAGCCTGTCCGCAGCAAGGGGCGTAGGGGCAGCCGTTCCGCTTCGACGCCAAGGTCGATGTCGAAGCGAAAATCCTGCCAGTCGCCCGCGGGTACCGGCATCGCGCCGAACAGGTGGTGCGGTGCGGTTTCGAGCGCCTTCGCGCGGCTGCTGCCCTTGGGTTGCTGCTGCACCAGCGCTTCGAGTTCTACCGGGGTCTCGGCCCTGATCCGCCCGACCAGCGAATAATGGCGCACACCCGGCGAGCGAAAGAAGCTTTTGGGTGCCAGCGCGGCGGGATGGTCCGCCGGCGCCTGCACCCGCAGCGCGCGGCCGCCGCCATAACCCTCCGGCGCAGGGCTCAGCGTGCCGCCCTGTGCCTCCCAGGTCCGATCCATGGCGTCGCCATAAGCCATGGCTTCGAAATCTCCCCGCGCCAGAATGTCGCGGCCTCTCGCCCTCCCGGCGGGTGCCGCGCAATGAGCGTCCGGCCGGGCAAGCGAATAGCCGAGCGGCGCGATCGCGCGAATGGCTGGCGTCGCGCACAATTGTGGAACCGTCTTTTGTTCGCCGGGAACGATCACACCATGGCCGCCGACAAGGCTGATCCGCGTGCCGCGTTCGGCCGAAAGGTCGATGATCCGGCGCAGCGCCGCCTGCCGCATCCCGCCGACCGCCGGGACGGGGCGATAATCGAGGATCTGGATCGGGATGATTTCGGCGCGGAACAGCTTGTCGCCGTCCATCCACAGTTTGAGCGCAAAAGTCGCCTGCGTTTCGGGAAAATCCTGGTCGAAGAGGAAATTGCCGAGCGAATAGGCGATCAGGCGGCCCTTATAGAGTTCGAGCCCGTGCGCGACATGCGGATGGTGCGAGACGACGAGCACCGCGCCTTTGTCGATCGCGAGCTTCATCCGGCGCTCGCTGATGTCGGTCGGGTGGTCGCTATATTCGCTGCTGCCATGATATTGGACGATCGGGGCGCGGCCCGCCGCGACTTCGCGTGCGACCGCCGCGGCGATATTCTCGTCGCTGCCGAACGCCGCGCCGCCCTTGGCCGTCTCGGCGACCTGATTCGGTTCGACCTTGCCCTTCCAGCCGACGAAGCCGAGCATCGCATAAGGGTGGCCGCCAACGTCGATCCGTGCGGCCCCAAGCGCCGCGGCTTCGTCCGGGCCGGCGCCCGACCATGCGAGGCCGGCTGCGTCCAGCGCGGCGGTTGTCGCCGCAAGGCCCGGCTCGACATAATCATAGACATGGTTGTTGCCGAGGCTGACATAATCGATGCCTGCCTGTGCCAGCGCTCTCGCGGCGTCGCTATGCGTATAGAAAACGACCGATTTGTCGGGCGCATCGCCCAGATCGGACGTCGCCAATACGGTTTCTAGGTTGAGCGAAGCCAGGTCGGCGCCGGCAAAATAGGGGCGCATCGGATCGAGCAGGCGGGCCATGTCGGCCGCGCGGCTTCCGGGGTGGATCAGGATGCGCTCGCCGCGTGCCGGGGCTTCGAAGCGCCGGCCCATCATCGTATCGCCGCCAAAGAAAAATTCGGCGCGGCCCGGGGCGCGCGCAACGACTTCGACCGGGGGCAGGGCGGTGGTGCCGCCCGGCCCGGCAACCTCGGCCGCGCCAAAGGTGAAGATGGCGTCGAAGACGCCCGGTCCCTTGACACTGAGCTGGTAAAGGTCGGCTGCCGCCATCTTTGCCGCGATGTCGCCATTGCCGGCGACGCGTGCGGGCTCGCCGTTGATGCGGATATCGAGTGTGCTTGGGTCGACCTCGCCCCCCACGATCCGCAGCGAGCCGGAGACCTCCTGTATCGCGGCCGCGGCCGTTCGGGTCTCGCCCGCCGCGACGGCGGAACATTGTCCCATGCCGAAAGCGAGAGCGAGCGCGGCGCCCGTCGATCCCAGCAACCGTCCGATTCCCCGCATATCCCTGCCTATTTCGCGAACAGCTGGCGGAGGTCGGCGAAAGCCTTGAATTCGAGCGCGTTACCCGACGGATCGTGAAAGAACATCGTCGATTGTTCGCCGGCCTGCCCCGGAAAGCGCGTGTGCGGTTCGATCACGAAGGTCACGCCATGACCCTGTAGGCGGTCGGCAAGCGCGCGCCATTCGGCGGGGGGAAGAACAACGCCGAAATGCGGCACCGGCACCGCATGACCGTCGACGGGATTATGTCCTGCGACGGCATCGCGCCGTGCGCCGACGCAATGCGCGACGATCTGGTGGCCGTACAGGTTGAAGTCGATCCACTCGCTGTCGCTGCGTCCCTCGGGGCAACCCAATATGGTGCCGTAGAAATGGCGTGCGGCGTCGAGGTCGTGCACCGGAAAGGCGAAGTGGAAGGGGGCGAGGTCGGACATGTCAGCGCTCCTTGAGGATCCGGGCGAGGAAGGCGAGAACGGCGGATTCGGTCGCGGCCTTCGCGTCGGCATTCGCTTTCACCGACCGGCGGCTTTCGATCGGCGTGTCATAGCTGTGCGTTGCGCCGGCGAAAGAGGTGAGCGTGATGTCCCCGCCTTTGGCACGGCCACGCGCGACGAGTTTCTCGCACGATGCCGGCGACACTTCCTCGTCGGCGCTACCCATGAAAAGCTGGACGGGCGCATAGGGCCGGTACCCCTGTTTCTCGAAGCGGTTCTTGAGTCCGCAGCCGGGATAGATCGACACCCCGGCGCGAAAGCCGATCTTGCGCATATCGCCGGGCTTGTCGTCGGCCATGGCTGCGAGTGTGGCGCTGCCGCCGTTCGACCAGCCGAGCAGCGCGACCTTGCCGCCGTCGACGTCGGGCCGCTGTTGCAGATAGCGGAGCGCGCCATAGGCATGGAGCGGGCGGTTCGCGACCTCGTCCACTGCAGCAGGTCGGTCCTTGTACGTTCCGGCCTTGAAACCGCCCGGATAGCCAACCGGGCCGAAATCGTCGACCATCAGCACGACATAGCCATTCCGTGCGAGCAACCGGCCCCAGGCCTTGTGGCGCGCGGACAGGGTCTCTGCGCCATATTTGCCGTTGGCGCGTCCCGAATAGGCGCCCGAGCGGCCGTGCATCATGACGACCGCAGGTGCTTCGGCCGCCGTGGTGGCCGCCTTGAAGACATAGCCGTTGATGTCGGTCTTGCCGTCGCGGCTGAGGAATTCCACCGGCTCGACCGCGACCTGCTGCGCCGCCGCAGGAAGGGGGAGGAGGATGGAGCCGGCAAGGGCAAGGAGGCGTATCATTTCTTCACCGGCAATATGATCGTCCGCGCGGCACCGTCACGCCGCGGATCGGCGGCGCCCTCGAAACGCCCGTCGCGGATCAGCATGCCATGGAGGCCTGAATCCTCGCCCGAGCCGGCGCGGACTTCGACGCCGCGCTTTGCCATTTCGGCGCGCTGTTCGGCGGTGAACCGGCTTGCTTCGCCGGCGAAACTGCCGCCGCGCGCGACCAGATTGGGCAGCGCGAACGCCTGATCCATCGGTAGTTTCCAGTCGATAACGCCGATTAGCGCCTTCGACACATAGGCGAGAATCGCGTTGCCCCCCGGCGATCCGATCGCGCCGGCCAGGCTATGGTCGCGGTTCAGGATGATCGTCGGGGTCATCGACGATCGCGGGCGTTTGCCGGGGGCGATCGCATTGGGGCCGTCGGGAACGAAGGAAAAATCGGTCATCTGGTTGTTGAGGAAAAAGCCGTCGACCATCCGTCCCGATCCGAAAAAGCTTTCGACGGTGGTCGTCATCGACACCGCATTGCCGTCGCCGTCGACGACGACGAAATGCGAGGTTCCGGGAACTTCGGCGGTCGCGTCGATGCGCGCGGGCGTCACGCCGGGCGGGTTTCCTGCCTCGGGAGGCGGTCCGGCGGTCTCGCCGATCAGCGCTGCGCGGGCCGCGACATAGGCGGGGTCGAGCAGGCCCGGAACGGGGACGCCCGGCACATCGCCGACATAGGCGTCGCGGTCGGCGTACATCAGCCGGCTGGCTTCGGCATATTCGACCCATGCGACAGGGTCGCCAGGGCCACGTTCGGCAATGTCGGTATGTTCGATCAGCGCCATCAGCTGGAGCAGACCGACACCGCTCGACGGCGGGGGCGGGGCGCAGAGGATATAGATGCGATAGCCGTTGCAGACGGCTTCGCGGACGACGGGCCTGTATCCGGCCAGATCGGCCTCGGTCATGCTGCTCGCAAGATCGCCTTCGCGAAGCCGCGCGACGATGCGCCTGGCGGTCTCGCCGCGATAGAGCGCATCCGGACCTTCGTTCGCGAGGCGGTGGACGAAGGCGGCATAGGCGGGGTTGCGCAGCGTATCGCCGGCGCGGATCTTGCCGCCCTTTCCGTCGCTGAAATAGCGCGCGACATCGGGCGCCGACGCTTGCGGCCAGGGGCCGTGGACGAAGCGTTCGAGACGCGCGCTGACGGTGAATCCCGCGCGCGCGACGCGCTCGCTCTCGCCGAACAGGGTGCTCCAGCCCAGCTTGCCGCGTTCCTTGTGCGCGAGGGCAAGCATCGCCACCGCGCCCGGGATGCCCGTGGCGCTACCGCTCACGACGGCGGTGCGAAAGGCGATCGGCTTGCCACCATCGTCGAGGAACATGTCGGGGGTCGCGCCTGCGGGTGCGGTTTCGCGGCCGTCGTAGACGCCGATCTTTCGCGTCGCCGCGTCATAATGGACCAGAAAGGCGCCGCCGCCGAGCCCCGAGCTCTGCGGCTCGACCAGCCCAAGCATCGCCTGGATCGCGACGGCCGCGTCGACCGCATTTCCGCCGCGGCGCAGGACGTCGAGCCCCGCCTCGACGGCAAGCGGATGTGCTGCCGCCACGAACGCTTGCCGTTCGCCCGCTCTGGTTGCAGGTTCGCGCGCGGCGGCAGGCGCGCCGGCGGCGATAAGCGCCGCGACGAGAAGAAACGCGTGCTTCATGGCTCGACCGCCATCGCGCCGGGGCGACGCGGATCGGCGGCACCGAGGAAGCGGCCGTTCTCGATCATGATCGACTGTGCGCTGCCCATCGTTTCGTCGCTCGTGATCGGATGACCCATCGCCTTCAGCGCCGCGACGGTGTCGGGATTGAAATTGGGCTCGACGCGCAGCGCATCGACATTGCCCTGATAGATGCGCGGCTGGTGCGTCGCTTCGGCAACATTCATGCCATGGTCGATCGTATTGACGATCACCTGCACGACCGAGGTGATGATCGTACTGCCGCCCGGCGTCCCGGTAACGAGCCAGGGCTTGCCGTCCTTCATCACGATCGTCGGCATCATCGTCGAGAGCATTCTTTTGCCGGGAGCGAGCGCGTTGAGCGGCGGCGGCGTGCCGTCGCGCTTGGCTTCCCACGCCTGTTCGTGGCTGTAATTGTTCATCTGGTTGTTGAGCAATATGCCCGTGCCCTCAATCATCACCCCCGAACCGAAATCGGATCCCAGCGTATAGGTGGTCGAGACGACATTGCCGTCCTTGTCGGCGACCGAAAAATGCGTCGTGGACGGGCTCTCATAGCGGAGCGGATCGCCGAACGGCATGTCGGCGGCGGGTTTCGCCCTGGCGGGATCGATCAGCTTGACGCGTTCGGCGGCATAATCTTTCGAAATGAAGCCCCCCACCGGCGCGGTAACGAAAGCGGGATCGCCTAGCGCGCGGTAACGGTCGACATAACCGAGCTTCATCGCCTCTGCCATGACATGCAGCGACGCGGCGCTGTTTGCGCCCATGGCCTTGATGTCGAAATGTTCGAGCTGGTTCAGGATGTTGAGCAGCGTCGCCCCGCCCGCGCTTGCGGGCGGGGCGGTATAGATGGTGTAGCCGCGATAGCTGCCGACGAGCGGATCGCGTTCGACCGGGCGATAGGCGGCAAGGTCGACGGCGGTGATCAGCCCGCCATGCGCCTTCATGTCGGCGGCGATGCGCCCGGCAACCGCGCCCTTGTAGAATCCATCGGCGCGATGCTTGGCGATCTCGCCCAGCGTCCAGGCGAGATCGGGCTGCTTCAGCACTTCGTCCTTGGCATAGAGCGCGCCGCCCGGCTTGTAGAAGGTCACCTGTCCGCTTGTGCTTTTCGACAGGCGCTCCTTGCCCCAGCTGAAGACAAAAGCCTCATCGGCGGTGAGGCGAACGCCGTCGGCGGCCAGCTTGATCGCGGGCGCGACGAGACGGTCCCACGGCAGCTTGCCCCATTTGCGATGCGCGAGATCGAGACCGGCGACGGTGCCGGGGACCGAGGGGGCAAGATAGCCATAGCTTGCAGCGTCACGCTCCTTGCCCATTTTGTCGACGAACATCGCCGGCGTGGCCGCGCGCGGCGCGACGCCGCGAAAATCGAGCACGCGAACCTGTCCCGACGCGGCGTCATAGACGGTCATGAAGCCGTCGCCGCCGATATTGCCCGCGCGCGGCAGCGTCACCGCCAGCGCAAAGCCGATCGCGATGGCGGCGTCGACCGCGTTGCCGCCGTCGCGTAGCACCTCTGCGCCGACCTCGCTCGCGATCGCATTCTGGCTGACGACCATGCCGCGCGTGCCCACCGTCGGTGAATGGATCGACGGATATTCGAGCAGATGCCGACTCTGCGCGGCGAGCGGGGCGGGGACGACGAGCGCGAACGACAGCGTCGCGGCGAGAAGGCGGCGGAAGATCATCGGAATTTCCTTATACATCGTCGCGCGAGCGATAGACGGCGACGTCCATTTCACCTTCCCAGCGCGCAACCGCGGTTGCGATCGACAGGTCGGAGGTGACGTTGGGAACGGTGCGGATCATGTCGAGGATGCGGTCGAAGGGCAAGATGAAGCCGACGACGATGGCGGTCTGCGCCGGCGTGATGCCGATGGCGTGGAGTACCGCGGCGAGCACGAAGAGCGACCCCGACGGCACCGGTGCGACGCCCATCGCGACGATCGTGGTCGTCCCGGCGATGACGAGATAATCGGCAAGGCTGAGGTCGACGCCGAAGGCTTGCGCCGCGAACAGCGTGAGCATCGCGACATACATCGCCGCGCCGTCCATGCCGATCGTGGCGCCCAGCGGCAGGACGGTCGAGGCGACCGGCGGCGAGACGCCGAGATTGCGTTCGGCGACGCGGATCGCGACGGGCAGCGTGGCGCTGGACGAGGACGTCGAGAAACCGACCATGATCGCGTCGGCGATGCCGCGGAAAAAGGGGAGGGTCGGCAACCAGGCGAGCAGCCGGACGACGATCAGCCCGTGGACGACCAGCGTGACGAAGGTCGCGCCGACGACGACACAGATCGCGAGCTTGAGCACCGCGAGGAAGCTCGCGGGACCGCTTGTTCCCATGACGACCGCGATCAGCGCGAAGACGCCGAAGGGCGCGGTTTCCATCACGAAGCCGACGATGCGCAGCATTACCTCGGTCCCGCTTGCGAGCAGGCGGCGGACGGGTTCGGCTTCCTTGCCCGCGGCGATCACGCCCGCGCCTACGAGGATCGCAAAGAAGATCACCGACAGCGTCGCGCCGTTCGCCATCGCGCCGATCGGATTGTCGGGGATAATCTCGATAAACAGGCGCGCCGGGTCCTGCGGCTCGGCGACCGCGCGCGGCACCGCATCGGCAAAGCTGGCGCCGATACCGGGGCCGATCAGCGTCGCGACCACCAGCCCGGTCGTTACCGCGAGCGCGGTGGTGAAGACATACATGCCGAGCGTCTTGATCCCGATGCTGCCGAGCCTTCTGGGATCGGCCAGCGCCGCGACCCCCGACGCGATCGTCAGGAAGACCAGCGGGACGACGAGCATACGGATCAAGCGGACGAACAGTTCGCCGATCCAGCCGATCGCCGTCGCGCCTTCGCCCCACAGCACCCCGACGACGGCACCGACGACCAGCGCGGCGAGGATCCGTTTCCACAGCGCGATACCGAACCACGCCCGCAGCGCCCGGCCGAGGGGGCCGGGCGTCGGGGGCGGGGTGGCGGCGGATGTATCGGTCATGATATCCTCACCCCCGGACATGCGTCAGAAACGCTTGCTGATCGAGGCGTAGAACTGGCGGCCGCGATTGCTGTAGAGATCGCCGATATAGCCATAGGTCTGATCCGAGAGCGGCGCGAGCTTGTTGAACAGGTTGCGCACCCCGACGCGGAAACGCGTGTCCTCGAGCAGGCCTTTCTCGGCCTCATACTGGACATAGACGCTGTGCGAGGTGAAATCCTTGACGCGGAAGCGCGTGCCGTCGGCCAGCGAGGCCGAGGTGTCGCTGACCGGGCCGACATAGCTGGCGAACCAGCCCGCACCCCATCCCTTGTACCGCCAGCTGAGGCTGGCCGAACCGCGCCATTTCGGGCGGCCATTCTGTTCGATCAGATCCTCTGCGCCGGCAATGATGATCGTCGGATCGATGTCGCCCGCTCCCTGTGCGTCGATCAGCGATTGCTGCACGGGGCCCGGCGTCTGGTAGAATTCGAGCAGGCGCGCCGCGTTCAGGCGCAGGTTGAATTCGCCGATGCCGGTGTCGCGAACCTGATAATAGAGCCCGAAGTCGATCCCGCGGACCTTGCGCGGGCTGAGGTTGGTGTAATTGTCGACCACCTGGATGACGTCGCCGACCGGGGCGATGCCGGTCCCGGCGAAGTCGTCGATATCGGCCTGCGTCGGATCGACGCGCTCGACATTGGGGTTCGACGATCCCTGCAGGCGGAGCAGATAATCGAGGATCAGCGCGTTCGAATCGCCGAACAGCCCGATCACGTTCTTTTGCCGGATTTCCCAATAGTCGGTCGTGAGCGTCAGCCGGCCGGCCGCGCCCATGTTGAGCTGGAACGTGCCGCCCAGCGACAGGTTTTCAGCGGTTTCGGGGCGCAGTTCCTTGCTGCCCGACCGGTTGCTGACGATCCCCTGGCTTTGCGTGCAGTCGTCGAAATTGGTGATGCGATTGGCGCGCAAATCAGCCTCGCAGCGGACCCAGTCGGTGCGCGTGTTCGACCGCTGGATGCCGTTTTCGAACAATTGCGGCAGGTTCGGCGCGCGGAAGCTTTGCGACCAGGACCCGCGGAATTGCAGGTTCGGGACCGGATACCAGCTGAGCGCGACCTTTGGCTTCGCAACCGAGGAAAAGCCCTGATAGGATTCGGCGCGCCCGGCGAGTTGCAGGTCGAGCGAGTGGATCAGCGGTACGCGCATTGCGGGCGAAACGAGCGGCACGGCGAATTCGAGATAGGCCGACAGCACGTCGCGCGAGCCTTTGCTGTCGGGCGTCGGGCTGGCGCCCATCGTGTCGCTGCCGTTCGACGATCCGTCGAGCGCGGTGAAGAAGATCGTCCCATCGAGCCGGTCGTCGCGGTCGTCCTTGAAGGTCTCGTGCCGGAACTCGACGCCCGCCGCGATGCCGACGCGCCCGCCTGGCAGGGTGAAAAGGTCGTTCTTGCTGAGCTTGAAATCGGCGAGAAACAGCTCGGTCGTGCTCGCACGGCCGATGTCGACCATGAAGCTGTCGATCACGCTTTGCGGGTTCGGGGTCGAATCGAGCCGGCCGGGATTGAGCGGATCGCCGCCGTTGAACGGGTTATAGGCGGTGGCGTCGGTCCGCGAGAGCGCTTCCTGGAACAGGCTCAGCGATACGGTGCGCATCTTGTCGGTCGTCTTTGCCTTCGAATAGAGCGCGGCGGTATCGAAGTCGAAGCCGAGCAGGTCGCCGCGGAACCCGGCGAGGAAGCGCGTCGTGTCGTTCTTGACATTGACGACCAGCGGGCCGGCATCGACCGGGCGATAATCGATCAGCTCGATCGGCACACCGCCCGCCGCGACCCCGGTCAGGCCGGGAATGCGGTTGGGGCTGCCGACGGGGCCGAAGGGGTTCCAATATCCATTGGCCGGAATGATCAGCCGCTGGCTGGCGAGCGCGGTCTCCTGTTCGCGGATCGACTGGAACTTGGCGTGATACCAACCCGCCTCGGCATAGAATTCGAGGCCCGAATCGAACTCGTGATTGAAGAATCCGAACAGGTTGAGCCGGTTGTTGCGCCCGAGGATCGTGCGCGGATCGTTGATGTCATATTTGAGGTTGTTGTCGGTCGATGCGGTCGACAGCGAGCTGTTGTCCCAGCAGGTCCCCGCATATTGCGTCGGCGCGATACAGCCGTCGTTGGTGTCGGGCTGGATGTGGAAGATGCCGCTGGTGGTGAGCGTTGTGCCGTTGACCTGCGCTGCGGTCGTCGAGCGGGCATAGCTGCCCGTCAGCCGCTGGAATTCGCCCCAGATGCTGTCGACCGAGGTATTGTCGAAATCGCTGTCGCCCTCGAACGGGGTGCCGGCGACGAGCGGGCGCAGGTCTGCCGACCGCGAATTGCGGCGCTCGCGGGCATAGAGCGGGTCGCGGTGGTTGAACGATCCGAACAGCGAGATGTTGGTGCGGCCGTCGTTGAAGGTGTGACCGGCCTCGAACGACAGTTCATATTCCTGCTGGTCGCTGTCGTCGGTCAGGCTGTATTCGCCCGAAACGCGCAGGCCGTTGAAATTGTCCTTGAGCACGGTGTTGATGACGCCCGCCACCGCGTCCGACCCATAGACCGCTGCGGCGCCATCGAGCAGCACCTCGACGCGGCGGACGCCAAGCACCGGAATGGTGTTGGTATTGACGCTTTGCACCGGTACGAGGTTTTCCGACTGGGTGCCGGGGTGCAGCACCATGCGGCGGCCGTTGAGCAGCACCAGCGTGTTGCCGGTGCCGAGCGCGCGCAGGTTGATCGACGCGACGTCGCCGCGCGCGTCGTTGATCCCGCCGGCATCGCGGCTTTCGTTGAAGGCGACGTCGCCCGCCTGCGGAATCGCCCGGAACAGTTCGTCGCCGTTGGTCGCGGCGATCGCGTCGATATCCTGCTCGCCGAGGACGGTGACGGGGAGCGATCCCGCAACGTCGGCGCCCCTGATCTGCGAACCGATCACGACGATTTCGTCGTCGGCCTGCCCCTCGGCCTGCGGTGCGTCCTGTGCCATCGCGGCGCTCGCGCTGGCGAGGAGCGAAATACCGCCCATCAAGCTGGTGATACGAAGACCCCTGTTCATCATTATGCCCTTCCCTCTGAAACGATGTTGTTGCGGCGAGCCTCTCAGCCCTCTCCCTCCACGATGGCGGCGACGCGTTCGGCCGATCCCGCGGCGTAGGTCCAGCCGAGCGCACCATGACCGGCGTTGGCGATCACCCCGGGGGCGATCGTCCGCGTGATCGGGAGCGAATCGGGGGTCATCGGCCGCAGGCCGGCCCAGCTCGATTCGATCGCGTCATAATCGGCGGCGTCGGGCAGTGCCGCGCGCGCGCTGTCGATCAGCGCGTCGAGGCGGTCCGGCTCGACACCGGCGTCGCGGCGGCCGAGATCGGCAAGCCCGGCGATTCGTATCCGATTGCCAAGCCGGGCGAAGACGACGCGGTTCGCGGCGTCGGTGACGCTGACGCGGGGTGCCGCGCTGCCCGGCGCGGCGGTGATCGAATAGCCCTTCATCGGCATGATCGGCAGCCGCGCGCCGACCGTACGGGCGAGCCCCGTCGAAGCCATGCCCGCACACAGGATGATGCGATCGGCGGCAAGGCGCTCGCCGCCCCGCATGACGACGGCAGGGTGCTTGCCGTCGGCGTCGATCCGGTCGATCGCGACGCCGCAGCGAACCTCCGCTCCGGCTGCGGCGAGCGCGGCCTGGACGCCTATGCAAAAGCGATAGGGATCGCCCACTTCTTCGCTCGGGGTGTGGATCGCACCGACGATTTCGGAGCGGATCGACGCAAGCATCGGTTCGATCGCGACGGCGCCGTCGGCGTCGACGAAGCTTTGCTCGGTCCCGGCCACCGCCTTGTCGGCCGCGATGGCGCGCGCTGCGGCAAAGCTCTTGGCCGCGCGATAGAGGATGATCTTGCCGGGCCTGTCATGCGCGAAGTCGATGTGGTGGCGGCGCGTGAGCGCGTGGAGCGCGCGCCGCGATTCGATGGCAAGCGCCAGCCCTTCGAGCGTGTTGCGCCGAAAGCGGCCGGCGCTGCCGTTGCGAAGGAAAGCCAGCGTCCAGCGCAGGAAATCGGGATCGAGGCTGGGATGAAAGCGGAAGGCGGGATCGCGCGCGACCAGCAGGCGCGGAAACTGGGCGAGTGTCGCAGGGCTGGCGAGCGCGTCGGTGTAGGAATAGCTCAATTGTGCGCCATTGGCGAAGCTCGTGCCATGCCCGGGTTCGTCGGCCTGCTCGATAACGGTGACGCGATGCCCACGATCCGACAGGGTGAGCGCGGTCGCCATGCCGACGACGCCGGCCCCGACGACGACCAGTTCCTGTGGCCGTGTCGTCACCATCGCTTCGCCAAGGCGAAATTCTGCCCGCATGTTTCGACCCGATCCCCTTGAGGTCGCGCCCGCATGCCCATGCGGTGCCCGCCTCCTTGGCTGACAGATTATCGAGCCGTCGGCTGTCGCAAAGCTGTAATCATTTGGGACTGATATAGACTGGGGTTATGGTTTTGCCGTCCGGCTGGCGGCGAGAACATCTTCCAGCGTGCGCAGGAACAGCCGCGCCACTTTCGATGGCTGGCGGTCTTCGAGCGTGACCCACGAGATGGTGAAGCCGAGCGGCGGTTCGGTACGGTGCCAGGAAAAGCCGGGTGCCTGCCATGCGCGTGCGGTAAATTCGTCGACCACCGTGACGCTCCCCTCGAGCTGGGCGAGCCGCGCCGCGATGAAAAAGGTCTGCACCGACACCGCTTCGCGGTACGCGATGCCGCGTTCGCGCGCGGCGCGGGTCAATACGTCGCCGATCGGTCCGGTCGCCGCGACGCCGATCAGGTCGCGGTCGGCAAGTTCGCCGAGCGGCAGCCGGTCCTTGATCGCGCCGAAGGTCCCGGTCGGGCCAAAGATCACCAGCTCACCCTCGGTCAGCAGGGTGCGCGTCAGCCTGGGGTGCGGCGGCGGCGTGTAGGCGACGGCAATATCGGTCTCGCGCTCGATCAGCGAGCGAACGAGGTCATCGTGGTGATGGGTATGCACTTCGAAGGTCACGCGCGGCCAGTCGCGGCGGAACTGCGCGATCGCCTGGGGCACCACGTCGAGCGCGAGGCTGGGAACGATGCCGAGCCGGATATGCCCGCCACCCGCTTGGGACAGGTTGCGCGCCGTCTGCTGCAACGAAGCGAGGCGATCGAACACGTCGCCGGCCTCGCGGATCAGCGCATGCGCCTCGTCGGTGGGGACCAGCCGCCCGCGCGCGAGCTGGAACAGGGGAAAGCCCAGGCTGTCTTCGGCATGGCGCAGCGTTTTCGAGATCGAGGGCTGCGACACGCCGAGCGCACGCGCGGCGGCGCTGATCGACCCGTGGGTATAGACGGCGTGGAAAACCTCGATCTGACGAAAGCGCATGACCCGTGTGTACCCGCGCAGAAGCCGCGGGCCAACGGTGTTTGCGGTCATGGGCGCTGCGCGACGGCTTCGACCTCGATCAGCGCGTCCGGCGCCAGCAGCGCCGACACGACGGTCGACCGGGCGGGATAGGGCGCATCGAAGATCCGGCGATAGGCCGCGTTGAACGCCGGGCCGAAAGCGGCGTCGGTGAGCCATGCGGTCACCTTGACGACGTCGCGCGGCGTACAGCCTTCGTCGGCAAGCACGCGGACAAGGTTCGCGAGCACGCGTTCGGCCTGCGCCTCGATCCCGCCCGGAATGATCGCGCCGTCGGTGCCACGCGCGAGCTGGCCCGAAGTGAAGACCAGGTTGCCGGCGGTGCGGGCGGCAGACAGGGGCGGTGCGGACATGATCTTCTCCCGGTAGCTGGACAATGCCGCTTCCTAGGTGTCGGACACCGCGCAAGACACGGCGAAAATCGCGGTGCCCCATAGGCGCGGGTTATGGCTTATCGGCGCGTGCGCCACAGATGCGCGGCGCAGGCAAGGTCCTGAACGATCGAGCCCAGCGATTTATAGATGGTGACGTCCGATGCCGCGATGCGGCCGGCTTCGGTGCCCGCGAAGACATGGCCGATATCGGACAGCACATGCGCTTCGCCGACCAGCCCGGCGTCGCGCGCGCGGTGATATTCGGCGCCCTGCGCCAGCACGCCTTCGCGGTGGTCGGGGACGAAGCGCGCCCGCGCGACGAGCCCTTCATCGATTTCCGACGGGCCGGCGCGGCTCGACCCGACGGCATTGACGTGCGTGCCTTCGGCAACGTCGACGTCGAACAAGATGGGATCGGCGGCACCGGTCAGCGTGCAGATGATATCGGCGTCTCTCGCTGCTTCGGCCGCCGAATTTGCAACCGTGGGGGCCATGCCGAAATCGTCGGCGATGCGTTTTGCGAGCGCTTCGGCCTTGTCGGCGGCGCGGCCCCATATGCGGACTTCGCCCAGCGGTCGGACGTGGCGGATCGCTGCGACATGCTGCCAGGCCTGTTCGCCCGTGCCCAATATCGCGAGACGGCGGGCATCGGGCCGGGCAAGCGCATCGGTGGCGGCGGCGGAGGCGGCCGCGGTACGGATCGCGGTGACTTCGCCGGCGTCGATGACGCACACGGGGGCGCCGCTCGCGCGGTCGAACAGGATGATGACGCCCTGATGCGATTTGCCGTACGCGGCGGCGGCGGGAAAGACGCTGACGATCTTGGCGCCGAAGCCCGCACCGTCGAGCGCGCCGGGCATCACCCCGAACAGGTCGCCTGCGCCCAGATCGATGATCCCGCGCAGCAATTGCCGGCTGCGCCCTTCGGCGAGCGCGATCATCGCGGGGCGCATCAGCCCGATACAGATATCGTGCGGCAGGTGGCGGCGGACTTCGACCGCATCGATGAAGCGGATCGCGTTAGCCACCCCAGACGCTTTCGGCGTGGCGCAGGAAATTGAGGCCCATGATTTTCTCGATCCGCCGGCTCGAATAGCCGCGCGCGGCGAGCAGGCTGATCAGCTTGCGGAACTGGTCGGGGCCGCGCAGGTCGACGACGAAGGGATAGGTATCGGGGCGTTCGCCCGACGCACTGATCCCCGCGGCGCGGCGATCGGCGATTTCCTTTGCCAGCACCGCTTCATAGGCCTTGAGGTCGTCGATCTGGCCGACGTGGCCGTCGGTGCCGATGCCGACATGATCCTCGCCGCAGATATTCACTGCATGCTCGATATGACGCACGACATCCTCGGCGCGGGCATGGCCCGAGATATTGAGGAAGGGCATGAAATAGATGCCGATAAAACCGCCTTTCTCGGCGACCAGCCGCAGTTCGGCGTCGGTCTTGTTGCGCGGCAGGTCGGTCACCGCGCGGCATCCGGTGTGATTGATCGAGATCGGCGCTTTCGACGCGCGCGCGGCTTCGAGGCAGGTCTTCTCGCCGCTGTGCGACAGGTCGACGATCATATGCTGCGCGTTCAGCCGTTCGATCACCTCGTGCCCGAACGGGGTCAGGCCGCGGTTTTCGGGGGCCATCGACCCGTCGCCGATCTGGTTCGCGGGATTGTAGGTGAGCTGGAAAATCCGTACGCCCATATTGGCGAAGATATCGACGCGCGCGGCGTCCTTGCCCATCATCGCGCCGTTCTGGAAACCATAGATGATGCCGATCTTCTTCTCGGCCTTGGCGCGGCGGATATCCGCGACGCTCAATATCTTGACGAGGTCGCGCGGATAGCGGCGCAGCAGCATGTCCATTTCGGCGACATCTGCGACGCTCTTTTCGAACGGCTCGGCAGGCCCGGCGACGTAGCCGAGCGTGCTGTTGATCGCCGTGATCCCCGACGCATGAGCTTCGGCCAGCGCGCGCGGTGAAAAGGGATCGGAGGCATCGCGGACATTGGGGTCGGCAAGGCCGCCCAGCGCGTTGACGAAGATCCATTTGCGGCTGTCGGGCGCCACTGTGCGCGCGGCCGCCGGCAACATCGACGTCGCGGCCAACCCCGCAGCGCCTGCGATCATCGCGCGCCTGTCAATTCTCATCGCCCAGTTCCTTCCCCGTCGGTGCGACATAATCGGCGCGCCGATATTCGCGTCCGCGCTTCACCGTCATGTCGATATGTTCGATATTGTCGATATCGGCGAGCGGGTCGGCGGTGAGCACGACGAAATTGGCGAGCTTGCCCGCCTCGATCGATCCCATGTCCTTGTCCTGTCCGGCCGCGCGCGCGCCGACGAGCGTTGCCGAGTGGATCACCGCGAGCGGCGGCATGCCGACGTCGTGCGCCAGATAGCGCAGCTCGGCGTGGACCTCGGGCCAGGCGTCGCCCGCCTTGTTGGTAAAGTCGGTGCCGGTCGAGATTGGCAGTCCCGCGCGCCATGCCTGCTGCGTCAGGCGGATCGTGCGCGCGCCGGTGCAGCGCAGCGGCTTGGCCTTGGGGTCGGCTTTGCGCTCGGCTTCGAACTTGACGAACAGGCTGCCCGTCGCATCGAGGATCGTGCCCTTTTTGCGCATCGCGTCGAACAGCCGGGCGACGACCGGATCGTCGCCGCTTGGCGCCAGCAATTCATCCTTCACCGGGGTCCGGTCTTCATAGGCGGCGAGCATCTGGGGCTGCGCTTCATAGCCGAGGTAACAGACATGGCTGACCGAATCGACGCCCGCCGCGATCACCTCGGCGGGGCGCGCGGGGAACACCGCGCTATGCGCCCAGATCATCAGTTTTTGCCGATGCGCTTCGGCGGTGATGGCCGCGACGCGCTCGGCGGGCAGGTTGGCGTAGATCTTGATGGCGCTCGCCGACGTCCCGCGCGCCAGCGTGACCGCGGTTCGCAGGTCGGTCTTCTTGTCGATCGCCTGCATCCATGGTGCAGTGCCCGGGGTGAAGCCGCGGCTGACCGCGACGACCCGCGGGTCGGCGAAGAAGGATGGCCCCGCCATCAGCGCGGCATAATAGATGTCGGGTGCGGGGATTTCGCCGACGAGCGACCCGCGCGAAAGCTCGCCCACCGAACGCAAATCATCGGCCATATCGCGCACCGCAGTGACGCCGCCGTAGAGCTGGCGGCGCAAGATCGCTTCGGCGCGCATGCGGTTCGGCGGGGTCGCGAGATGGACATGGCTGTCGATGAGCCCGGGAATGACGAAACGGCCGGCAAGGTCGACGCGGCGCGCCGATGCCGCCGGCGTGAGGCTGCCCGCCGCGCCGATCGCGACGATCCGCTCGCCCTCGACCAATATATCCTGTCCCGCGCGTGCCGGGGCGCCGGTTCCGTCGATGATCGTCGCGCCGGTGTAGAGGGTCGGCTCGGCGGCGGCGGGCGCTGCCGCCATTGAGGCGATGATGGCGAAAGAACGGAGCGTCCCGCGAAGGTTCGGTGTCATGGGCCTGTGGCTAGCCGTCTCGTTTCGCCTTCGCAATCGCGATGGGTGTGTCAGCTTGTTGCGAGCAGCGCGAGGATCACGCCCGCCGCGACGAGCAGCAGGCCCGCGACTTCGTGCCAGCGGACGCGTTCGTGCAGGTAGAAATGCGCGAAGGCGACGGTGAAGATGACCTCGACCTGCCCGACGATCCGCACAAGCGCGGCGGGCGCGGCGGCGAAGCCGATATACCAGCACGCCGACCCCAGCGCCGACAGCAGGCCGACCTGGCCCGACGTCCGCCAGGATCGCAGCGCGGACACCAGCGTCGGCCGGTCGCGCACGGCGATCCACGCGAGATGCAGGATACTCTGCATCGCCATCACGACGACGAGCGTGACCAGCGCCGACGAGATCAGGTCGAGGCCGGGCAGCTCGGCGGTCGCGAGCTTGATCGCGATCGCGGCGCAGGCGAACATCGACCCGGCGCCCAGCCCGTAAAGCGCCGCAGGCTGGGCAAGCGAGCCCCATATCTGGCGCACGGTGATGCCGCGTCCGGCGAGCGCGAGGATGAGCACCCCCGCAACCCCCGCGATGATCCCCGCCCATGCGAGCAGCGGCAGATGTTCGTCGAGCAGCAGCGCGGTCACCAGCGCCGCCTGCATCGCTTCGGTCTTGGAAAAGGCGGTTCCGACGACGAAGCCGCGGTGGCCGAACGCCATGATCAGCAGGATTGTTCCCGCCATCTGGGTCGTCGCGCCGGCGGCGGCAAAGCCGAGATAGGTCGAAGACAAGGCAGGGAGTTCGGCGCCCGTCAGCGACAGCCAGACGCCCGCAAAGACCAGTGCGAAGGGCACGCCGTAAAGATAGCGGACCAGCCCCGCGCCGCTCACGCTGAGCTCGGCGCGCAAGCGTTGCTGGAGCGCGGTGCGCCAGGCCTGGAACATTCCTCCGAGCAGCGAGGCGGGAAGCCAGATCGGGTTCATGCCGCCCGCCTTGGAGCAAGGGGCGCGGGTGCCGCAATATGCAGAATCGTCTCTCTCCCCTCTTTCGCCCTTGCCGGAGCGGTGTCGTCTATATAAGTTAGTATTCTAAGTAAATTGCAATCGGGGTCTATGGTGCGGCAAAGTCGACTGGCATTTGGGGAAGGGCGTTCGCCCGGCGGGGCGATGGGTCGGGGCCGCAGCCGATGACCGATCTTTCGACCCTTCTCCCATCCTTCATGACCCGAGTTTTCGGCGTGGGTTCATTGTCGAGCCTTGTTCGTTTGTCAGGCGGGGCGAACATGGAGAGCTGGTCGTTCGACTGGGGGCCGGGCGGCGAGGGCGCGGGGCCGGGCGGCGTGGGTG